>Ga0208901_1000148_pt1 | contig 47701 bp, 43 predicted proteins | sample AntAceMetag02UKF_FD_184764 | JGI IMG/M metagenome (GOLD analysis project Ga0208901, IMG submission 184764) | Saline lake microbial communities from Ace Lake, Antarctica - Antarctic Ace Lake Metagenome 02UKF (SPAdes) (version 2) | ecosystem: Environmental > Aquatic > Non-marine Saline and...
GATTGTTGGGTGCGCTTTCCATTTACTGGCGTGAGCCGAAACTGATCATGATTGGAGGCCCTCTTCTGTTTATCATCGCGCACCTCGTTTTCATGGCGGGAATGGTCCTTGCCGGGGGGAAATATCTCAGGGTGTTTTTCAGATGGGCAACAAGGGTCGCACTTGAAAAATTAGTTGGAAAATAGAAAAAAATAGACGTTCTTAACATTCGCAATACCTTACATAGTGAGGTCCTTTTTTTATTGACCCTTCATCCTTATCTCTATTAAGGATATAGGGGGTTTTTGTTTGCCCAAAGAGGGTTAATGATGGTCGAGCAAATGGATGCAAAAGAGGTTGTTGGCTTTCAGGAACTCCTGATGGCGCAGATGATCCAACTGGATGCGGTTACTGACCAATTTAATAGATTTCAATGTGCAGTCTCGTCAGTTGTGACAATAATAATGCAAATCATGATGAGATTCGCTGCTGCTGATTCACAATTCAAGATGCCAGGGGCTACTAGGAAGGGGGGATGAGGGTGAGAAAATTTATTTGTGCGGTACTAATAAGCCTCATAGTCTTAATCGGGTGTGTCGCAACAGATGGACCTTATCAGTCCGTTAGCACTCAACGTCCTGAGTACGAAGGAACTGGAGTTGAGGACCCTTCCCCTCCTGTGTGGGAATAATTGTCGTTTATCTGAATACTTAACAGTCTCTTATTGTTGAACTTCGGACGATAAGATCGCCATGGGCAAGAAGAATAACGCAAGAGTTAGGATGTCTAAGGGTTGGGATGAGAACGTTGATTCTCGTCAATAAAAACCGCTATTGAAGTGGACGTTTAGAAAGGAATTCATAGATGTCCACTTCATCCAAACAAGATCAGGCAAGCGGAAGCAGTTGCACATCGGCGGTTCGGATTTATGGTTTGTGAGCGCCCAAAACAGAGAAAGGAATAAACATGCCGATCGACTTGGAACAATTCAAAACCGCATACGAAAAGTGGGTGGAAGAAAGCATGTCGGATTTTCAGGCCGGAAAAATGGTGGAAATCTTAAAAAAGTATCCTTCCATCATCCCCGGTGATATTCCCTGGATGCCTTACACCGGAAAGCCATCGGAGCAGACCTTCGCACTGATCACAAGCGCTGGTCTCTACCTAAAAGACAGCCAACCAGCATTCGACACGCTTTCTATTCACGGGGATCCGTCCATTCGGGAAATCCCAAAAGACGTCCAACAGGAAGAGATCGGGATCGTTCACGGACATTACGATCACAGCCTAGTCGAGCAGGACATCAATATCATCTTTCCCATCCACCGTCTTATGGAACTGGAGAACGATGGCATTATCGGAAAGACGGCCGACACCCACTACAGCTGCAGCTATGTCAACAACGTGGCGCCTCTGGCCACGGAGGCTGTCCCCAAAATGATCTCCGGGATCAAGGCCGAAGAGGTCGATGTCGTCTTACTGGTACCGGTCTGACCCAAGTGTCATCAGACCGTGGGTCTGATTCAGCGAATGATTGAAGAGGAGGGGATTTCCACCATTTCGATGGGTAACGAGCCGGAGCGGATGGCACGCATCAAGCCTCCCAGAGCTCTTCAGGTCAAGTTCGGCCGGGGTAGCATGTTCGGGGAGCCGGGTAATGTGAGTCGTCAACGACGCATCCTGCTGGATGCATTCGATGCCTTGCAGACCATAACCGAACCAGGAGAGATCCGGAAGCTGCCCTACCAGTGGAAGCGCCCTGATCGCCCTGATATGACAGACTATCAGTGAAGCATACGGCTCAATATTCAGGAAAAAAACGAAAGATACATATCCCAGCTTTGACAAGTTGTGAGTGATATGAGGCAGAAGTTTTAGTATCGAAACTTTCTGAATCGACTGTACAAGGTACAAATTGACCGACTACCACATGTTGTGGTAGTAGGAATTTCCATTGCGACCTCAGAGAGACTACCGGAAACAGTGATACGTAAGACTCATATCAAATTTATGTTAAGTTTGATACTTTCATGTATACTTGTTAAACCACAGCATTTTTAGTTTCTTTGCCCTGGAGGGGTCTTAAATCAAGAAACTATGATGTGCCCATGAAAATTGCCCATAAAAAAATTTACAACCTTTTGCCATCCTCTTTTTACTTCATTTTATTTCTTATCCTATCAGGTGTTTTGCGATGTTGGCACCCTTCACGGATCGTTCTTAATTGGAACCCACTGAGTATAAGAATCGTAACATTTATTTCAGAGGCCAATAACCTCGGCTCCACAAATGGCGAGCCCGTATCGCTTCTCAATTGGCTCGTATCGTTGAAATAGTCTTAATGCCAATTTCCCTTTCAGAAAACCCATTATCGATGAAACGGCTTTACGGCACTACTCATATTACCTGCGCCCTTGCGGTAGGACCGGCACCCTCCAAAATTCAAATGCTACTTCATACAAAGAGTTGTTCGACAAAATCGGCATGACCAGCGTCGTTCTGGACCCAGGGAACCCTGAAAAACATCCATGGCCCAATACCTCAAGGGACGTCTTCGCAGTATGAAAGAGCCCGTTATAACTTCCATCACCTTCGAGGCCATTCGAAAACGTTTAGACTTTTAGACTTTACATGGAAACCGGGATTTGTTAAACAGAGCGGCATTAACAATTATCAAAGACAATTAATTTTGGAAGTAGGTTGAACAAATCACGTGTAAAAAGGCTTGGTAAAGCATGAAAAGCTCAAATTCAATATTTCGTTTTTTTTGGTGGTGGCGCTGGTGTAGCTCCGGGGAGGGGTGTATAGTCCAGTTAATATAGGCAACCGCCGTTAACATAATCTTCTAAGGACTGTGGCCTCTTCAAAGACCCACGGTCCTTCTTTTTTTCAGGGGCTGGGGAAAATTCTTCCAGCCCTTTTTTTTGAATTTATCCATTATAAACCCATGAACAGGAGAAAAGAAATGCTGCTGGTAATGCACAAGGATGCAACAAGCGAACAGATTGATTCGGTTATGTTTTCCGTAAAGGAAAATGGTTATACCCCCCGCCCAATTCCGGGAGGAGAACGGTTGTCCATAGGCATACTTAATAACAAGGGGCCTGTTGACGGATCCAAATTTCTGGCAATGAAAGGCGTTAAAGAAGCCATCCCGGTAACAAGGCCCTACAAACTGGTAAGTCGCGAATTTAAAAAGGAAGATACCATCATCAATGTGAAAGGTGTTGCCATCGGAAACAACCACTTGGCTATTATCGCGGGGCCTTGTGCAATAGAAAGCGAAACGCAGGCACTGACCATTGCAAAGTTGGTGAAAGAAGCTGGGGCAAATATTTTTCGGGGCGGAGCGTTTAAGCCCAGGACCTCTCCTTATTCATTCCAGGGCCTCGGCCTTGAAGGATTAAAAATTCTTGCCAGGGTAAGGGATATGACCGGAATGCCAGTGGTTACCGAGGTCCTCGACTACGAAAATTTTGATGCGGTTGAAGAATACTCCGATATTGTTCAGATTGGGACCCGGAACATGCAGAATTTCAGTCTTCTGCGGAGGGCGGGTCTATGCAAAAAGCCGATTATCTTGAAGAGAGGCTTTGCAGCAACAATAGACGAGTGGCTGATGGCCGCTGAATATATCCTTGCTGAAGGGAATTCCCAGGTTATCCTGTGTGAAAGGGGCGTCCGTACCTTTGTAAATCACAGCCGAAACACGCTTGATCTTTCAGCGGTCCCCGTGGTCAAAAAGGAAAGCCATCTACCCATAATCATTGACCCAAGCCATGCGGCCGGACGGAGGGATCAAGTTATCCCCCTGAGCAGGGCCGCGGTGGCGGTGGAAGCACACGGATTGATGGTGGAAGTTCACAATATGCCTGAAAAGGCCTTGAGCGACGGTCCTCAGTCCCTATATCCTGATCAGTTTGATCTGCTGTGTCGTCAGGTCCGGGTCATCTATACCAACCTGCAGGAGAACGAATGTAATGGGCTTGCAGTATCATCCTGAAACGGAAAAGGACTCAGGTATCCCACAAACAGGAATCGGCAACATTTTATGCCGGTTGGCCCGGTGGAGTCGGCGGTAAATATGCAAGACTTCTTTCTGCCTGACGGTCAGCTGATCCTCAGGTGTTGGTTCGGTTTCAAACCGCATGGCGGCTTCCAGTTCAGCATAGGTAGCTCCCATCTGGCTTTCATCCGTGCGGTTATCAGACCATAGCCCGTCCGTGGGAGGCGCATTCAAAATCGCGTCGGCAACACCCAATTCTTTCCCGATGGCATAGACCTCCGATTTCATGAGGTCCGCTATGGGCGAAATGTCTACCCCGCCGTCACCATATTTGCTATAAAAACCGACACCGAAATCTTCTATTTTGTTACCGGTTCCGACTACAAGCCTTTTATGAGAAGCAAAGGCGTAAAGGGCCACCATCCGCAGCCTGGACCTCGTATTGGCCATGGTCAATCCATCCTGTATTTCCGATGGAAAGGTTTTTTCAAGGGCCTGAAACGCAGGAGTAAGATCGCTCGTAATCCCTCTGGCACATTCGTAATTCTCCTCCAACCATTGGATATGTTGTCCAGCCAATGAAACCTGTTCCGGGGCCTGAAAGATGGGCATGTTCAAGAGGAGGGTCTCTTTCCCGGTTTTTGCGCATAAAGTAGACGTAACCGCAGAATCGATCCCTCCCGAAATCCCTACCACAAATCCGTTCAGTCCTGCCCCGTCACAATAGGTTCTTAACCAACTGACAATATGTTGAATCACTTTGTTCGTTTTCATATCTACAGACCTCGTATCACGGGATCACGACTACCACAACCCCTTCAACAGCCCCATGGCACTCTGGCCGCCTTCCGATTGCACGAAATCCAGGACCACGGGAACAAATTTCCCAAGGGTGCCCGAATCCATTCCGAGTTTGGAAAATGCGCTCTTGAGATCGAGCATACTTCCTGCTTTAGCCGCATCGCCTCCGAGAGACGACAGAGTGCTCCCCAATGCCCCTCCAAGACCGCTTTTTTTGGACTCAACCTTTGGAGCAGCGTCCAGGTAAGTGGTCGCTTCGGGAACCGCCTCAGCCAATTTGCTGAAATCTTCAGTGCTCAGGGTGTCTTTTGCATTCTGGAACAGGGCGCCTGTCCCTCCCTCGGCCTGCTGTTTGCTAATCCCTAATTTATCAACAAGTGTGCTTATGAGGTCCATTGTACCTGCATTCCCCACCGACATCCCAAGACATCCAAAAAGAAAAACGGACAGACAAAAAACACTGGCATACTTTTGAATACGATTCATATTCCCCCCTTTTGCGAAAAGATTGTAAAAATATTTTCAAGCGCCTACTAAAACGAATCGACATTATCAATAAATCGGTCCCAGAGAAATTCCAGTTCTGTTAGAAATTATATTGCGTCCCTATAGATTTGTCAATCAACAGCAATTCTGATTAAAGTTTTGTGAGGTTCAGGACGTGGGGGACCCTTTAAAATGGCACCAGCTATTTTTTCTACATCATGTTTTGCACATGCTCTGAATTTTCTTGACCTGTATCTATTGTGTATTATGATGAAAACATTGTTGTGTTATCCTATAGTTCCTTATCCAAGTCAGTGATGTATAATGGAGGTTATAAGACATGCCAGGCCACAAGAAAACCACCTGTTTTCTCCTTTTCTCCCTTCTTTTACTTTTCGCGTTCAATCCCGGTGCAATGGCCACACAAATAAAGGATTCCGAATTTGCGACGCACGGTTTAGATGCCTCGAAATATTACATAGTGGATACCTACCAATTCCCCGAATTTAAAGTCATACAGATGGAACTTCCCGTGCTCTCCATCTATTCATATATGCTGATCAGCGAAGGAAAAGCCCTGGTGGTGGACCCTTGCCGGGATATTTCCATTTTCCTGGATATTGCCAAAAAGGAAGGGTTGAAAATCATCGGGGTCTACCTTTCCCACTCCCACGCGGACTTCATAGCGGGTCACATGGAACTGGTCAACGCAGTAAAATGCCCCATTTACCAGAGTCACCTCAGCGGCGTGAAGTATCCTTTTGAACCATTGAAAGAAGGTAGCGAAATTCGGGTCGGCAAAGCGGTTGTCAAATTCTTCGAGACACCGGGCCACACTCCGGACGGCATGTGCGGCCTGGTCTATGGACCGGATAATCTGAAAGTTCCCGAGCTGGTGCTTACCGGAGACGTGCTTTTTGTAGGCAGTGTGGGTCGACCGGATCTCATGGGGGGGACAACTTCCGCTGCATGGCTGGCTTCCGCCTTTTTCGATTCGTGGACCAACAAGATCTCCAAGCTGGACGACAGGGTAAAAATTTTCCCCGCCCACGGGGCAGGTTCCCTGTGCGGCGCCCATCTCTCGGATAAACCCAACAGCACCATAGGGGAGGAAAAGGCCTCCAATGCCTATCTGCAGCATAAAAAAAGAGGGGAATTCGTAGCCGCCCTGATCCAGGACCTCCCGGAAGCGCCCCAGTATTTTAAACACAATGCTGCCATGAACAAACAGGGGCCGCCCCTGATAAACTGGAACGCAGCCCTCCCAAAAGAAAAATTCCCGGCCTTAGAACTGACAAAACCGGAGAGCTTTTACGTTGTAGACCTGCGGGATGCCTCCGAATATGAAAAAAGGCATATTCCCAACGCCGTCAATATCGCTTTGCGGGGAAAACTGGAGACATGGACAGGGATTATGGTTCCCTGGGGAGCCAAACTAATTTTGGTAGGGAACGAAGACGAGCTAAAAGAAGGGCTTTTCAGACTTAACCGCGTAGGTTATTCCCCGGAAATCATCACCATGGAAAGCTGGGAAAAAGCCGGACTACCGGTCACTGTAAGCAACCCCATAACCCCAAAAGAACTCCACGCACTCATGCAGAAAGGGGAAGCTCCGGTCATTGTGGATGTACGTCTTCCTCCGGAGTGGATGGCCCTTCGGATCGGGACAGTCCTGAATCTCCCCCTGAATCATCTGGCAGAACTCTCCAGCCAGCTGGACCCTGAAGAGCCGGTGGTTACCGTCTGCAACTCCGCCTACCGATCCAGTATGGCCGTGGGCATCCTAGAAAGAAAAGGCTTTAAGATGCCAAGAAACCTCAAAGGAGGAAGCCAGGCCTGGATAGATGCAGGGCTTCCGGTTTACGAATCAACCAGGAAAGGTGAGGGAACCAAACCGGCTCCCAAACAACAGGTCAAACTCCCTGATAGAATTTCCGCAGATGAACTCAAGCGTCTCATCATGGACCTGCCCGGTTCTTTTGAACTGGTAGACCTCAGACCCACAAACCACTTTGCCGATTACCATCTGCCGGGTTCCATCAACGTCCATGTAGCGGAACTCATCGCAGATCCGGGATTTCTTGTGGGGGCGGGACCGCTTGTTCTAGTTGATCGTGACGGATCCATCGCCATGGCGGCTGGAGGAATCCTCTCCCAGAAGACAGATCGACCAATCAAAGTTCTCTATGGCGGCCTCGAAGCATACTGGTCGGAGGACAGGGGTATTTCACCGGCAAAAGCACTATCCGTTCCACCTGCCGTTACAAAAAAACCGGCAACAGTAAAAGAACTTTCTGCCCCGGCAAAACCCAAAACGCAGGTTAAACCTCCGGTTAAAAAACCTAAAAGGCCGGAAAGGCCGAGCGCAGGATGTTAGTTTTGTGTTGGGGTTCATAGCAGCCTTCTGTGTGAGCGGCGTCCCGCCGCGATTTTTCAGGTTGCTCGAACTATCGACTCCTGATTCATGCAGATCCGATCGTGGCAAGGATGCCACTCACACAGGGGTGGAAATTAGCAATCCAAACCTGTCGAAGATCCCGTCTGAAGCGAAGCGAAAGCGGGGAACCTTTGAACCTTGAAACCAAATGAAGAGCTTTTGAGGGTATCCCGGTGGTGCGGGACTACCTAACTGCTTACTGCACTTATCACATGAGGTATCGATAATGGAATCAAAAACGGCAACCCCCAAACCATACGGGAACCCTTACCTCGCAGGAGTACTTCTGGGACTGACACTTTTAGCAGCATTCCTCGTACTGGGAACAGGACTGGGAGCGTCGGGGGGCATAGCACGATTCGGCGCATTCCTGGAAGCAATTGCTGCCCGGAGTCATACGCTCTCCAGCGCATACTTCGGAAAATGGGGAGAACATCCTCTTTCCTATTATCTTGTTTTCATGCTTGCGGGAGTCTTTCTGGGAGGACTTTTTTCATCAGTCCTGTCCCGGAGGGTTCAATTTGGCATTGAGAAAGGTAAAACGGCTTCGGGAACTCTGAGATTGAGCCTTGCCCTTACCGGAGGGATCCTTGCAGGGTTTGCCGCCCGGCTGGCCCAGGGCTGTACTTCGGGGCAGGCACTCTCCGGGAGTACCCTCATGCTTACCGGAAGCCTGGTTTTCATGGCCTGTCTCTTCGCGGGAGGGTACATGGCAGCCTATTTTGTCAGGAGGCAGTGGAACTGAGATGACTACATTCTACGGGCTTAAGGCACTGGACAGTGGAGAGGCTTTTTTTGCCTCGCTGGTAATAGGCTTTTTTTTCGGGTTGGCTCTGGAACGGGCCGGTTTCGGCAGTTCACGAAAAATCAGCGGCATTTTCTATTTCACAGACATGGCGGTGCTTAAGGTCATGTTTACGGCGCTGGTCGTGGCCATGCCGGGCCTGGTTATTTTCTCCCGTATAGGCCTGCTGGATATCACAACACAGATTCACACCATAAAAACCTATTATGGCGCCTACGCCATCGGCGGTCTGATTTTCGGGGTCGGTTTCGTCATCAGCGGCTGGTGCCCGGGAACCGCAATGGTGGGCCTTGCCTCCGGAAAATTGGATGCCCTGGTTTTCCTCATAGGAGCCGTTCTGGGAAGCATCCTGTTCAACGAGCTGTTTCCGGTGATCGAACCCCTGTATACCTGGGGCCAAAGTACCCAGGCAAGTTTGAATGAACCGGGCCTTGCATTCATCTACAAGAGCCTTGGGATGTCGCAAAACAGTTTTCTATTGTTGTTCACCGCCATGGCCATTCTCTGTTTCTGGGGGGCGGAATACATTGAAAGAGCGAAGAACCCCGTTCAAGGCGGCGCCTATTTCAACAGTCCGTTCCTCAAATCTTTCTGTCTCCTCCTGATTGTCGTTGCCGCCGCGCTGTTTCTATTATCACCCCAAAACCTCGAAACCCGCGTATATCCCATCATCCTTGAACCGGAGGCCACAGAGAACACCCCTTCCAATATGCAGGAATCCCGGGAGAGTGTTTCAGCCTCTCAAGCACGAGCTCCCATGGGCCCCGAAGAACTGGCGAACAGACTTCTTGAACGGGATCCGAAGTTGACGGTGGTGGATATACGGCCAGGGCCTGAATACAAGGCTTTTCATATTCGGGGAGCCTTGAATGTTGCGGTGCCGGACCTGCCTGCCTTCATGGGGAAAAACGGGGAATCACTCATAGTGATTTACTCCAACGACGAGACGTACCAGGCTCAGATCCGGGATGATTTGTTAAAAATGGGCGTTACAAATGGTACTATTCTCACGGACGGACTCACCGGATTCCAGGAAAGGTGCCTGAAACCGGTATCGCTCCGTTCAGAACCGGTTTCAACGGAATCAGCAAACCGGATCAGGTCCTGGCGGGATTATTTTCTTTCGCCCGGATCATGACCGGGAAAATTTTTGGATGTCAACCACAAAAAAAGGAGGCGAATATGTTGAAGAAAAAAAATTTTATACCTCTGGCCATTGTCGGGGCAATGATCTTTTCACTGGGTCTCTACCCGGCTGGAGCCCAGGAAAAAGAGGATAATCCGGAATCCTGTGTAAAACCGGCGAAGGGACCGATTGCAGACAAACAGAACACCCCAACTCCTGGCTCAGCACATAATCCCGGCCGTAGGGACACTACCACTGCAAAAGTGGGCAAACCAGCCCCCAATTTTGAGGCAAGCGCCTACTTTGATGGCCGTTTCAAGAACATACAGTTGTCCGACTATAAAGGCCAGTGGGTCGTACTCTGCTTTTACCCCGGTGACTTCACCTTCGTCTGACCTACTGAACTGACGGCAGTTGCCGCCAAATACAATGAACTAAAAGCCATGGATGTAGAGGTGCTGGCACTGAGCACCGATAGCCGTTTTACCCACAAGATGTGGCAGGAACATGAACTGTCTAAAATGATAGACGGAGGCGTGCCCTACCCGATGCTTTCTGACGCCGGAGGCCGAATCGGAAGGGTCTACGGAGTTTACGAGGAAATGGCCGGGGTCAATGTACGCGGTCGATTTATCATCGATCCTGACGGCATCATACAGGCCATGGAAATCCTCACGCCCGCAGTGGGTCGCAATGTGGCGGAACTCATCCGCCAGGTAAAAGCTTTTCAGCATGTACGCGCCACAGGAGAAGCTACTCCTTCGGGGTGGCAACCCGGGAAGAAAACGCTGAAACCAGGCGCTGATCTGGTGGGCCGAGTATGGGAAATCTGGAAACCGGAAATGGCTTTCGATTAGAATCGGGTCGAAAAAAGAACAGAAACACAATCGTGTTGTTCTTGATGGGCGCCATCCTGTTCCAGGGGTGTGTCGCCGTCATATCAGAAGAAGTTCTCCAAAGTGTAAACAAAAAAATAACGTTTGCGGAGCTGATGAAAGATCCGTTGGGTTATACTGGGGAAATGGTTCTTCTTGGCGGAGTTATCGTACAGGTTACAAACATGCAGGAGGGTTCCCTGCTTGAAGTTTACCAGACAGAAATGGATTCTCAAAACAGACCGATCGCCCCGGATGTTTCCGGGGGTCGGTTCCTGGCATGGTATGACGGTTTTCTGGACAGCGAGATCTATGGGAAAGGCAGGGACGTAACCATTGCAGGAACGGTTCTGGGAGAGAGAACAAGGACAATCGGCGAACTCGACTACCACTACCCAACCATTTCCATCAGAGAAATCCACCTGTGGGAAAAGAAAGAGGAATACCGTTCTGCGGAGCCCTATTTCTGGTATCCCATGCCCGGACCCTGGAGTCCCTGGGGCCCTTGGAATTATATGTACTGGGCATACTGACGCTTCGTTTTTCGTGCTTCGTGCTCTTCATTCTTCTTCTCGCCACGATGAAATCAGCTTGACAGGATTGACCCATTTTTCTATTCTGTTTTGTTTAAAGTATTTTCGTTCTATTTAAAAATAATGTTGGAGGCCAACCATGAAAGTGGAAATTAATAAAAAGCCTGTAATTGCCGTTCTGACCGGGGGAGGAGACGTTCCTGGCCTCAATCCATGCATAAAAACCATTGTCTGCCGCGCGGCAAGCGAAGGGATCAGAACCATAGGGATACGAAGGGGCTGGGCTGGGCTCTTAGAGTATAATCATGACGATAAAGAATCGTGGGAAAACTGCGTCCAGGAGCTTACGCCTCGGGAGGTCAGGACCATTGACCGGGACGGGGGAACATATCTGCATACATCGCGTACAAAACCCAGTGTCACAAGAAAAAAAGATGCCCCAGAATTTCTTAAGGGCGCTTTTTCAGAAGGGGAAGAGGTACACGATTTCACCGGCCACTGCATCAAAAATCTAGAAAAATTGGGGATTGACGCAGTTATCCCCATAGGTGGGGATGATACCTTGAGTTTCGGCGAACATCTCCACCATGAAGGATTTCCCGTCATAGCAATCCCCAAGACCATGGATAACGATGTTTTTGGAACAGACTACTGTATCGGGTTTTCGACAGCCATAACCAGGGGCGTCGGCTTCATCCACGCGCTGAGGACCTGCGCCGGTTCCCATGAAAGAATTGCGGTGATAGAACTCTTCGGGCGATATTGCGGCGAGACATCTCTGATCTCCGCCTACCTCGCAGGTGTGGAACGGGCCATTATTTCCGAAGTCCCGTTCGATCCCGAAAAACTGGCGAAACTGGTTATGGAAGACAAAAAGGACAACCCGAAAAACTATGTGATGATCACCATTTCCGAAGGCGCCAAAATGACCGGTCGTGAAATGCTCATGTCGGGAGAATGTGATGCCTACGGCCATCGGAGGTTAGGCGGAATAGGGGAAGAAACGGGGGAAATCCTGAAAAAACTGACGGGTGAAGATGTATTGAACCAGAGGCTTTCTTATCTGATGAGAAGCGGCGCCCCCGACTCCCTGGATCTGATGGTCGCCGTCAATTACGCGAACATGGCTCTGGACCTGTTTCTGAAAAATACGTTTGGGAGGCTTGTGGCCCTCAGTCGTGGGACATATACCGACATTCCTTTGAGCATCACCACTACCGGGCAGAAACGGGTGGACGTGCGGGAGTTGTACGACGTGGAAGAATACCGTCCGAAGGTGATGCATGTGAGCGGCAAGCCGATGTTTCTATATTAGAACCGATGGTGCACACAAGGTTTCGCGCAGAGACGCAAAGACGCAGAGATGTAAAAAGACATAAAAACCCAGCATTCAGATTTCAGGGGAATTCAGCAACCCAGTCTCCTCACTCTTCCGAAGGATTGTTCGCACTAAAAATTCAGTTACCTGAATCCTTAGTGCAACAAAAAAACAGTGTAATCCGTGTAATCCGGTTGTGCCAGAAAAAAGGAAACAGATGCCATTAAATAAACAACGAAAAGAGACCATTCAAATTCATGTGGGAGACATCCCCATCGGTGGAGATGCACCAATTGCCGTTCAATCCATGACCAATACCGATACGAGAGATATCCCCTCAACCGTGGCTCAAATTGAAAGGCTGGCGGAAGCCGGATGCGAAATCGTCCGATTAGCTATTCCCGATGGGGAAGCAGTCACAGCCTTTGGAGAAATCAAGGCTAAGGTAAAGACCCCGTTAATTGCCGACATCCATTTTGATCACCGCCTCGCTCTCGGGGTCCTTAACGCCGGAGCCGACGGTCTTCGAATTAATCCCGGAAACATAGGAAACCACGAGGCCGTAAGAAAAGTAGTTAACCTGGCCCGCGAACGGGATGTCCCCATACGGATCGGTGTCAATTCCGGATCCATTCACAGGGATATTTTAGAGAAATTCGGAGGCCCCACTCCGGAAGCCATGGTGGAAAGCGCCATGGAACACGTGGAGTATCTGGAAAACATGGATTACCACCTGATTAAGATCTCCTTGAAATCTTCCAGTGTACGAAATACTATTGCAGCGTATGAACTGCTGAGCGATCGTGTGTCTTACCCCCTGCATTTAGGGGTTACGGAAGCAGGCACCCTGATTTCAGGCACCGTAAAGAGCGCAATAGGGATCGGGTATCTCCTCGCCCATGGCATTGGAGACACCTTTCGCGTCTCGCTTACCAGGGACCCTGTTGAAGAAATCAAGGTCGCCTATGAGATATTGCGGTCACTCGAATTACGGGCAAGGGGCCCCGAAATCATATCGTGCCCCACGTGCGGCCGGTGTGAAATAGATCTGTTTTCCCTGGTGGAAAAGGTAGAAACAGCTCTCTCGGGACTGCGAGCATCCCCGAAGATAGCCATTATGGGCTGTGTCGTGAACGGACCCGGAGAGGCGAGGGAAGCGGATTTGGGCGTTGCCGGGGGAAGGGAACAGGGAATCTTATTCAAGAAAGGGAAAGTAGTAAAAAAGATTCCGGAAAATGAACTGGCTGACGTGCTGATAGCTGAAGTTATGGACCTTATAAAGAGTAGAAAGGAGATGGTAAGATAATTATGCGTTTTTCAAAATATTTCATCCCAACGCACAAGGAAGTGCCGGCAGACGCGGAAGTGATCAGTCACCAGTTGATGATCCGTGCAGGAATGATCAGGAAGCTGACTTCAGGCATCTACACCTACCTTCCTGCAGGTCTCAGGTCCATAAAAAAAGTGGAAAAGATTGTCCGCGAAGAGATGGATCGGGCAGGAGCCGTGGAGATCCTCATGCCCGCAGTACAACCGGCGGAATTGTGGCAGGAATCAGGCAGATGGGATTATTATGGAAAAGAGCTTTTGAGATTTAAAGACCGGCACAACCGGGATGCCTGTCTGGGGCCTACCCATGAAGAGGTCATCACCGATCTTGTGAGAAAAGAAATCCATTCCTATAAACAGATGCCGATCAATTTCTACCAGATCCAGACCAAATTCAGGGATGAAATAAGACCGAGATTCGGGATCATGCGAGGCCGCGAATTCATCATGAAGGACGCCTACAGCTTCGATGTGGATGGAGACAACGCCAACGCCAGTTACGAGAAGATGTTTGAAGCCTACAGCAGAATATTTGAAAGATGCGGGCTCAAGTTCAGGGCCGTTGAGGCCGACACGGGGAGCATAGGGGGGAATTATTCCCACGAATTCATGGTGTTAGCCGAAACCGGCGAGGATCAGATCATCAATTGTGCCGAGTGCAGCTATGCTGCAAATCTGGAAAGGGCTGAAGTTCTCTATGAAGAAGACACTTCCGATACCGTCAGCCATGGGGAAATGGGTTTATTGGAAGAAGTACAAACTCCAGACATGAAAACGGTGGAAGAAGTCACTGGTTTTCTTAACATCACCGCAGACAGACTTGTAAAAACGCTTATCCTTATTGTGGATGGAAAAGAAGAAGTCGCGGTTCTCGTCCGAGGAGACCACGAGTTGAACGAAGCAAAGCTGAAAACCCTGCTTGGAGCACAAACCGTTGATATGGCTCCTGAAACCGTTGTCCGGGAAATCACTGAGGCGCCGGTGGGATTCGCCGGGCCGGCGGGGCTGAAAATCAGGATTGTGGCCGATAATGCGCTGAAAGGGATGCGTGACTTTGTAACCGGAGGGAATAAGAAAGATCTGCATTTGAAACAGGTAAATATGGATCGGGATTTCCGAATTGACCTCTTTGGCGACCTCAGGACCATTCTACCCCAAGACAGATGTCCCAGGTGTAGCGCCAATATTGAGTTCGGAAGGGGCATTGAAGTGGGTCACATCTTCAAACTGGGAACGAAATACAGCCAGGCACTCAATGCAGTTTTCCTGAATGAAGAAGGAAAAGAACAACCGATTATCATGGGTTGCTACGGAATCGGTGTCAGTAGAATCGTGGCAGCCGCCATCGAACAGAATAACGATAAGGACGGCATCGTTTTCCCTGTTCCCATAGCACCTTTTGAGATAACTATTCTACCCCTTCAGATGCATGATGCGGCTGTAGTGGAAGCGGCCGAAAAAATTCACGAAGACCTCTCCGAACTTGGTCTGGACGTCCTTCTGGACGACCGGGATGAACGGGCGGGTGTGAAATTCAAAGATGCCGATCTATTAGGCATCCCCTTGCGGATAACCGTAGGATCAAGAGGAATCAAGACAGGGACTGTCGAGGTGAAAGGACGAACCGAGGCGGAAAATGAACAAATACCAATGGTTGACGTCATCTCCCATATGAAAGAGAGAGTAGAAGCCCTGTATGATTCGCTTAACTGACATCACCGCCAAAGTACTTGAATACCACCCAAAGGCGGATATAGACATCATTGAAAAGGCCTATGTCTATTCCGCCAAGGTACATCAGGGGCAAATCCGACTTTCCGGGGAACCCTATCTTTCCCACCTTCTGGAAGCAGCTTATATTCTCACCAAAATGAAAATGGATGTTGTCTGCATCGCCGCAGGGCTTCTGCATGACGTCATTGAGGATACATCCGCCGATCTGGAGGAAATCGCATCGCTCTTTGGAAAAGAAACGGCCAATATCGTGGACGGGGTCACCAAGATCAGCAAGATCCATTTCAAAAGCCGCGAATTGAGACAGGCTGAAAATGTAAGGAAAATGATCCTTGCCATGTCCACCGATATCCGCGTGATCTTGGTCAAACTAGCCGACAGGCTTCACAATATGAGGACCCTTGGCTTTCAGACGGAAAGGAAACAGAAACTTATTGCCACAGAGACACTGGATATCTATGCCCCACTGGCGGGAAGAATGGGTATGCACTCCATCAAATCGGGACTGGAAGACCTCTGCCTGTACTATCTTGAACCGGAGATTTATACAAAAATCAAGAATGAAACTTCCCGAAGAAAAAATGAAATCGATGCATTCATAAATGACGTAAAAGAACAGATTGCCGCAAAACTGGCAGAGGTAAATATTCGGGCAACCATCACTGGAAGGCAGAAGCATTTTTACAGTATTTACAGAAAAATGATTGACCAGAGCCTGAATGTGAACCAAGTCTACGACATTATGGCTTTCAGAATCATCGTAATTTCCATCAAAGAATGTTACGAGGTATTAGGACATATCCACTCCCTTTGGAAGCCTGTCCAGAAGAGATTTAAGGACTATATCTCCGTTCCAAAAGCCAATATGTATCAGTCCCTGCACACCACTGTAATCGGACCTTTTGGGGAAAGGATGGAGGTCCAGATCAGGACCTGGGATATGAACCGGGTCGCCGAATCCGGTATTGCGGCCCATTGGAAATACAAGGAAGGGCGCATCGCCAATAAGACGGATGAAGCACAGTTTGAATGGCTGAAGCAGCTCCTGGATTGGCAGAAGAACCTGGATGATCCTCTGGAATTCCTGGACACGGTAAAAATGGATCTTTTTCCGGATGAGGTCTATGTTTTCACTCCAAATGGAGAAGTCAAGGCTTTTCCAAAAGGCGCTACGGTTGTGGACTTCGCCTACAGCATACACTCTGAAGTGGGCGATAAATGCATGGGAGCCAAAATCAACGGTAAAATGGTCCCCATCCGGTGCTCGTTGAAGACAGGAAATATCATTGAAATCATCACATCCCCAAAACAGCACCCGAGCAAAGACTGGCTTGATTTCGTTACCACGAGTAAAGCGAAAACCAGGATCAGGCACTGGATCAAAATCGGAGAAAAAACCGACAGCATTATTTTGGGAAAAAGCATTCTGGAAAAGGCCCTTCAACACGAACATTTGCCGATTACGAACCTCTTGAAAAGCGACTATGTGGCTGAAGTCGCGGCAGAACTTTCATTTCAATCTGCCGAAGAGTTGATCGCGCAGATAGGCTTCGGCAAGATTTCATCCAGACAGGTCATAACAAGACTCAAACCCAGACTGGGAATTGAAAAAGATAAACCTCGTGGCATCGTAGGCAAAGTAGTCAACCGGTTGAAACGGCCAAAAAAAGACCACGGCATCAAGGTTGACGGGATGACCGACATGCTGGTCAGCTTCGCTAACTGCTGCAATCCCCTGCCCGGCGAGGAAGTCCAGGGTTTCATCACCAGGGGAAGGGGAATAACCATCCACCGCAATGAGTGCGCTCACCTGAAGAAAGTAGATCCCGATCGTCTGGTGGATGTCTCCTGGGACACTTCCAATAAGGAGGTGTATGTCGCTAAATTGAGAGTCACCAGCATGGAAAGAAAAGGAATGCTGGCAGACATCAGTATGGCCATCAGCTTAAAAGATGCAAATATCATACATGCTGAGATCAAAACCACCATGGATAACAAGGGGATTGCCGTATTTACTATTGAGGTGGAAAGCTACGATCAACTTGAAGAAGTCTTAGGCGCCGTGAAAAAGATCAGAAATGTGTTGATGGTCAGGAGGATCTGAAAAATAGTTCTGGGCTTGGTCCTAACGTAGGCCATTAGAGTTGTTTTCTTACTCATAATCATAATCGAAGAGCCCTGGAATAGGTTAAAAGGATTATGATTAAGATTAGGAACTATCGAACGTACTCTTGGATGATCTTATCAAGTGGGCGAAGTTAGAACCAAGCCCGTGGTTCTTTTTTTGCCGGCCCATTACAATGAACCGGCAAAAAAGGTCAATTTCATGATCTTTGGATAAAAACGGAGCAGTCTTTCATTCTCCCTGAAAATTTTTATCCATGAAAAGTCGCTGCATTTAGGTTGCTGCGACGGTGATTCTTCTGGGTTTTACCACGTGTCCGGATTTTATGCACGATGTGCATGCCCGAATTCTGACGGTCTGTCCTTCTTGGATACATTTTACACTTTGAAGATTGGGATACCAGCGCTTTTTGTTTTTATTATGGGCGTGGCTTACACTGTACCCGACGACAGGCTTCTTGCCACAAATATCACATACTCTCGACATAGGAGAACTCCTTTTAATCTGGAAATTTTAAGAATCTTGAACTATAATCAATTGGAAAAAGAACTTCAAGTATTTTTTCAGAATTTTTTTCAATCGAAGAAATTGAAGGCCGGGAGGTAATAGAAGCGTTGTCTGGATCTCAAGCTTGTCCAAACCCGGGAGGCCTTTCACCCTCCCTGAATCATACCCCTGAAATTTTTCATCATATTCACCTGATCGGTATTTGCGGAACCGGCATGGCTTCCCTTGCAGGGATGCTCAAAGCAAAAGGATATGCAATAACCGGATCCGACAAAAACATTTACCCTCCCATGAGCGACCTGCTCCACTCCCTTGAAATTCCGATCTTCGAAGGGTACCTGCCGGACCACCTTCATCCCGCTCCGGATCTGGTCATCGTAGGGAATGTGGTACCCAGGGAAAATCCGGAAGCCTTAGAATTGGGGCGCCTACAGCTTCCATACCTGTCGTTTCCCCAGGCCATCGGCCACTTTGCCCTCAAAGGAAAACAATCCATCGTGGTCAGCGGAACACACGGAAAGACAACCACTTCTTCCATGGCAGCATGGGCTCTGGAAACGGCAGGAATGGATCCGGGATTCATGATCGGCGGGATCCCTTTGAATTTCAAAAAGAATTTCAAATCAGGAACCGGTCGGCATTTCGTCATAGAAGGGGATGAATACGATACGGCCTTCTTCGACAAGGGGCCAAAATTCCTCCACTACGCACCGTGGGCAACCATCCTTACGAGCATAGAATTTGATCACGCAGATATCTATCGGGACCTGGATCACGTTGCCCAGAGTTTCAGAAAACTGATCGGTATCATTCCACCCGATGGGATACTCATCGCCAACGGGGACGACAAAACCATTCTCTCTGAAATTGAAATGGCTGGATGCAGAGTGGAGACCTACGGTTTTTCCGACAAAAACCGCTGGCGACCAGCGGATATCATGGTCGATGAAAGGGCCACAAGAGTAACGATCATGAAAGACGGCAAGAGATACCTTACTCTGGTAACACCTGTTTATGGTCAGCATAACATATCCAATCTCCTGTCAACGATTGTTTTGGGACACAGGCTTGGCATCTCACCGGAATTACTCGTCAAATCCGCAAAGACTTTCAGGGGAGTCAAAAGAAGACAAGAGATTGTGGGAGAAAAAAACGGAATCCTCATCCTCGACGATTTTGCCCATCATCCCACGGCCGTTAGAGAAACCATAGGGGCGGTGAGAGAAAAATACAGGGACCGAAGAATCATGGCCATATTTGAGCCCAGGTCCAATTCCAGCAGACGTAATATATTCCAGGACACCTATGCCCAGTCATTTGACATGGCCCATGTCGTCATGATCCCGGAACCATCTCTCATGGAAAAAATTGATGAAGCAGAAAGGTTCTCATCCCGCAAGCTTGTAAGCGATCTCCAAAAAAGAAGTCTGAGCGCCTTCTATTTTGAAACAACCGATAATTTGCTGGACGCCATTGCAACAACAGCAAAGCGGGGAGATGTCCTGTTGATCATGTCCAATGGCGGTTTTGACAATATCCATCAAAGACTGATGAAGATACTTTAAATGCATACAGGTAAGAGTGAAAGGAACAGGAGTTATGGAAAAACTGGTAAAAACGGTTCCCATTGCAGGGGGCAATCTGCTGGAAATTCTCGATAGATCCCGGAATATCACAAAAGATATCTGGCAGTTAAATATCCTTTTCAGGGCGAAAATTTACATTAAAGAAGAGATGTTCACAGGAGAAGATCCCCAGAAATTCAGCGTCGCTGAACTTATGAAAACCCTTGGCAATTCAGTTCTTTTTGAGGTAGTCCGGGAAAGAAAATTCATTCATGAAAAAGAAAGAGACAGGGCACTTGAAAGTCTTGTGGACGATTTTCTGAACAACAACGGCGACTATCTTCAGGATGCTGATTTTCCAAAAAAGTTCATTATCCGCAAATTTCTCGAATCACAGAAGGCGGGTATTTTCTGGACGCGTTAAGCTTTCCATCCATAAATGGCCCTTTTTTGCAATTTCGCCGTCAAACTGCGGGTTTCCCCCGCAAAAAGCGCGGGATCTACGACTTGACCTTGCAAAAAGGTCATTTCTGAATTGGAAACCATACCGTAGTGTAATGGATGGGGAGTAACCTAAAGAGTGCGGAGGTACCCTTCAATTCGATCCATGCCCTCTTTAATGTTCTCAATGGAATTTGCGTAGGAAAACCTCAGAAATCCTTCCACGTTCTTTCCAAAATCAACTCCGGGAGCAACACCAACACCTGCCTTTTCAAGGATATCAATAGCCAGATCATAGGAACTTTCAGTGAGGTGTTTCGCGTTCGCCAACATGTAAAACGCTCCGGCAGGCTCCACCGCAAGACCGAATCCCATCTTTCTTACCCGCTCGATCATATATCTGCGCCGTTGGTCATAGGTCTCTTTCATCGCCCTGACATCGTCCTGTGCTTTGGTAAGGGCTGCAACACCGGCCCACTGGGATATACTGCCGGCGGAGATGAAAAAATTCTGCTGTACCTTTTGCAGGGGCCGAATAAAATCCGGCGGAGCAATGATGTATCCGAGCCTCCATCCAGTCATGGCAAAAAGCTTGGAAAATCCGTTCAGCACAAAAGCGTTTTCCGTATATTCCAAGATGGAATGTTCTTTTTCACCGTAAACAAGACCATGGTAAATCTCATCAGAGACAATAGGAAGACCGATTTCGGCAATCGCTTCCATCCGATCGGAGGATAGAAGGTTTCCCGTGGGGTTTGACGGAGAATTAATGATAACCGCCCTGGTCCGAGGCCCCATACTTTTCTTGATAAGGTCAGGCTCTAATTGAAAAGCGTCCTTTTCTTCCGCTTTCACGGTTACAGCCCCGGCGCCCAGGAATTCGGCGAAATTCGGATAACAGGGATAGTGGGGATCAGACATAATAATCTCATCGCCCGCTTCCAAAAGAGCCGAAAAGAGCATGAAAAGAGCCGGTGAAGTCCCCGAGGTGACGATGACGCGATCAGGAGTAATGGACACACCATATTGCTGGTAATAATAATTACAGATCGCTTCTCTCAGCTCAATGATTCCAAGGCTGTGGGTGTAATGGGTTTCGCCCCTGGCAATAGCTTCTGTCGCGGCATCGCATATACATTGTGGGGTACAGAAATCAGGCTCGCCGATTTCCAGGTGGACAATATTCTGCCCCTTTTTTTCAAGTTCGTGGGCTTTTTCAAGGATATCCATCACGATAAACGGAGGGATATTGCTGGCCCTTTTCGTTACTCTTCCCATAACACTGAAATCCTCATCATTGTTCTAAATAACTTTGTTCAAAGAATACTCAATAATCGCCTGTGCCCCCGCATTCATGAGTCTGGGAATCAAATCCCTTACCACCTTTGCATCGACCACGGTCTCCACGGAGAGCCAGTCTGACTCATACAAAGACGCCACGGTTGGGGCATTGAGACTTGGCAACAGATCAATGATCGCAGGCATATCGGTCTGCGCAACATTCATTTTCAAAGCGACCATATTTTCTGCCTTAAGCGCTCCTTTTAAAAGCAGGATAATCTGCCCGATCTTTTCCACCTTCCACGGGTCTTCATAGGCCACCCTGTTTGCAATCAACTGGGTATTGGTCTCCATTAGATCCTTGATAATGTTCAAACCATGGGCTTTTATGGTGGACCCTGTTTCGGTCACCTCCACAATGGCATCCGCAAGACCTGACACGACCTTGGCCTCCGTAGCTCCCCAGGAAAACTCCACCTTGACATTTACATTTCTCTCCTCGAAATATCTTTTGGTAAAATTCACCAACTCGGTAGAAATTTTCTTGCCTTCAAGGTCTTCGATCTTTTTAATTCCAGAACCAGCAGGAACAGCCAAAACCCATCGGGCCGGATTCTGGCTCACCTTGGAATACACCAGGTCATCCACCAGAATCACATCCGACTCGTTCTCTTCTATCCAGTCTTTTCCAGTAAGGCCCGCGTCCAGCGTTCCACTTTCCACATATCTGGACATCTCCTGCGCGCGACAGATGGCGCATTCAATCTCTTCGTCATTGATATCCGGAAAATAACTTCGTCCGTTGACGTTTATTTTCCAGCCGGATTTTTCAAAGAGTTTTATGGTGGCATTTTGAAGACTTCCCTTTGGTATTCCAAATTTCAGTTTTTTCATTTTCCGTATACCTCTTTCGGGTCAAACAGCCTTTCTCCCACGATGACTACGCTACCGTCTTTTTCCACCTTTTTGTGGAAGCATGTTTCATGACCCGTATGACATGCCGCACCTCCCACCTGCTCAACCCTGAACAGAACCGTATCGTCATCGCAGTCGGCATAAACTTCCTTGATCTTCTGGACGTTTCCCGACGTCCCACCTTTATGCCAAAGCTCCTCGCGGGATCGACTCCAGTAATGGGCTTCTCCGGTTTCGAGCGTCTTCTTCCACGACTCTTCATTAATATAGGCCAGCATCAAAACCTTACCAGATGCATGTTCCTGAACAATTGCAGGGAGAAGCCCCTGCCCTTTTGAAAAGTTGAGTTCAATCATGGCGTCTTATTCCTTCTAAAAGAAAATTTGTAAAACTTTATTTTATAGCACTTATCATGTTTCAAGAACAAGAAAATTTCAAATCTCACACAATTATTTACCGCCCGCTTGTCCCGCTTGCGGGGCTACGCTCAAGACGCAAAGAACGCAAAGATCTTGTTTTTTTACCGAATCGGAACGGACGATTCGGTAAAGCAATCGGCCCTTCGGGCATTTCAGGAGAATGGTTATGCTTCACACACAGAAGAATAATGGCTGTTTTTTCGAATCGTCCGTTCCGATTCGAAAAAGGCTTTGCGGCCTTGCGGTTCAATCCACCAGTCTCACACGAGCGTAGCCTCTGACCGGGAAAAATGGTCAGTCTGATCGAGAAGAAAACTTCCAGAACAAGGTTTCAGGTGTCGGGTGTCAGTGTTTGTGGTACCCAGTTTCAAGTTTCAAATTTCCAGTTTCTAAATGAAGTTTCACACGAGGCTCTCCGAATGGGCGCCACTCAATTGCCCGCAGGCCGCAGAAATATCGCTCCCTTTGCTTTTTCTCAGGATAACCGTGAAATTCTTTTCAGCCAACATCTCTTTAAATTGCAGTATCCTCTCTATGGATGGCGGCTCCATATTAGAGCCCGGATGCGGGTTTAAGGCAATGAGATTGATCTTCGCCCGAATACCGGAAAGCAGACGGCAGAGATTTTTTACGTCCTGATCCCTGTCATTTTTTCCCTTAATGAGGATATATTCAAAAGTAATCATTCTCCTGTTGCGTAAAGGGAACTCCCGGCATGCGGTCATCAGGCTCTCCAGGGGATATTTCCTGTTCACGGGCATCAGCGCGTCCCTGGTTTCATTATCCGCTGCATTCAGGGAAACCGCCAGGTTGATGGAAATATCCAGGCCCAATTGCTTCATTTGCGGCACCAGTCCGCAGGTGGATACGGTGATTTTTCGATGGGAAAAGTTCATACCATCCTGCGCAATGAGGTTTTTCAAGGCCCTCAGAACCGCTTCATAATTGGCAAGAGGCTCCCCCATCCCCATCAACACGATATTTCTCAACTGTTCCGGATTATCGAGCGTTCTTTTGACCTGAATAACCTGCTCGATAATTTCCGAAGCACTCAGGTTCCTTTTTAGACCCTGTTTACCGGTGAGACAGAAGCGGCAACCCATAGCGCAACCGGCCTGTGATGAAATACAGATCGTTAAATGATCCCGCTCGGGGATCAGTACAGATTCAATAAGGGGGCCGTCCGCGAGTTCAAAAAGAAACTTCACGGTTCCATCTTCAGACTGTTCGGTCTTAACGGTTTTCAAGGGGGATATCAGCAATTCCTTTTCTACAAGGTCCCTTATCTCCATAGGAATATTAACCATTTCCGCTGAAGATTCCACAAGCTTCACCAGCAGCCAGTGGCGAATTTGCTTGCCTCTATAGGGTTTCATACCTGCTTTGACAGCCCACTGTTCCGTTTCCTGACGATCCCATCCTTTTATATCAGCTTTCATTTTGGTCCTACATTCCCCGGAGAATCGACTCGCATGGTCCTGAGCTTTGCCAGTTCCCACACATAATCATACAGATGAAGCCCCTTGCTTGAGGCAATAATTTCTCCGTCCTCAACGCCAATGCTATCCGCCATATATTCCTTTAAAAGTTGAATGGCCCCCAGATTTGCGGGAAAACCATTCCAAAGATCCCATGACCTGAAATACACGATAAAATGCAGTTTCCCATCCTTTATGCGGGTATCAATACTCCGGAGGCACGGGGGATCGCCTAAATAAATGGCTAAGGGATCTCCAACAGTCATAAATGCCTGATTTGTTCCGAATCCATCTTCCTTGTACATACGGATGACTTCCGCAATCTGCGGTTCCAGGTATTGCCCATAGGTGTAATCCTCACCGGGCTGTTTCGCAGACGTCATAAGATAAGGAAGATATTCATCAAGATATCCATCGGCAACAGGGTTCGGAATTCCAAGCGATGGCGGAATATCAGGAAGAAGGGGCCGGACCCCTGGGTGCGATATATGGACAGTCACATAATCGAATTCAAGCCTCTGCTGTCCTTCGTAGCTGCCTCTGTCGATAACATAGGTATTTCCTTGATCAAGGAGACTATAGACACACTGGAACCATGCGTCCGGAAGATCTCTTGCTTCTAAACTTTCCAGTTTCATCATGGAATCATTCCTTTCTTTATTTTTTTAACATCTAAAAGCTGCAATTAGCTATTTTCCGAAAATCTCCCCCATCCCCATGAGAATGGAGAAATCACCCACAGCCTTGTATTTCTGCTCCATAAACTTCTTCTGACCATCAGCCTTTCCGGTAACAATATCCATCCATACATCAAAGGGTGCTTCGATCTGCACATCCGGATTCGCTACGACTCCTTCCTCTGCTCTGAATGACCCATCCCGGATCGTAAAAAAGCATTCCCCTTTCACATCATCGAAGAAGGTAAACTGCATAACTCCCCGGAAATTTACAGCCTTTTCAGAATTAAAGGCCATCTTCATGACAGCCATGAATGTTTTGATGGAATCGGGCCTTGGCACCATACCCCTTTCTTTGAATTCCTTCGGAGTCACCCCCTCATCAATGCAGGTCTGCCAGAAGATATTGGCGATAGAAGACAGGGCCTCAGTGTCCATGAGGGGTTGTATGATCCGCGCCATGGTCGGAGAGGAAATAGCCATCCCTTCAACCAATTCCCTCCCCCCCTGCACAGTGGCCTTCAGAATGTCGTCTGTCTTTCGACTTCCCCCGGATTCTTCCATGGCTTCCGCTGAAGTCCGGTAAATCTCAGCCGCCAGCTTCTCCCCATAGAGGAATCGTACATAGGAAGAAAGTGGTTCAAACACGGACTGTTCGGGAAAACCCGCCACCGAAATCACAGCCACAGACGGAATTTCGTGCCGTATGGGATGCCCCGTTACCCCTTCTTTCTGTTCAAGAAAAGGCAAAGCGTTCGGCAGGGTACGTTCTATGAATGCCTTGAGTTTGGCATTCACCGTGTAGTGATAAAGTGGCGTAGCCAATACAAGAAGATCGCAAGCGAGCAACTTGGGATAAATTTCAAGGGTCATATCATCTTTGTGAATACATTTTCCCGGAGTTTTCGTCCAACAGGAAAAACAGCCAACGCAATAATTGACTTTTTTCTTATGAAGATTCACCACCTCCACCGTTGCCCCCGCCTCTCGCATACCCTGAACAAGGTGGCTAAGCATGAGTTCCGTTTTACTCTGCACTCCAACCCGCGCACTTGAATTAATTGCCAGGACTTTCATTGGTACCCCCCATTTCTCTCGGAGTCTTCGCTTACCTGGTCATCGGAGTCTTCGCTTACCTGAACCTCGCACGTCTCTTCCTTGTTCTTGCCCATCCGCCACTGCGTACTGTCTACTGTTTACTGCCTACTCCCTACTGCTCTTACTACCTCAGCCTGGCCTCCCTCCCGGCAAAGGCCACAACCTCTTTTTCCGTCAAGATACCGGTAATGTGGTGAGGGTGCTCATCTTCCATAGACCCGGTAACCAGGGCAAAACGAGCACCAACACGATCCATTTCCCGCAGGAGATCATTGAGAGGGTTTTCCCCCGGGATCATCAGGAATTTATCGATAACCAGCGCGCCCGCCGACGGTCCGCTGGCATGCGGAGGAAGAACGCCGACAACAGCCCCTTCCGAAAGAACGAGGGTTGGCTGCTCTGAAGACATTACAGGGTCTCCCGATTCAAGTGTCCTGTAACTTTCCACCATGAGATCTTTGACCTGTCTTGCCTCTGCCATGGCTGACTGGAGCCCTTCGGGGACAAAATGTCCGCGACGAATCAGTTTCAGGGTGTAGATACTTTCAGGAGATAGCCATTTACGGAAACCATAGGCGACAGCGGAAGTAATCATAATCGGCAATACCACGTTCGGGTCCTGTGTCATTTCAAGGATCATGACTGTACCGGTCAGGATGGCCCCCGTTGAAGCGCCCACACCCGCCGCCATTCCGGCTATGGCAAAAACCACCGGGTCCACACTCGCCTGGGGGAAAACATATACCACGGACTGTCCGAAAAACGCTCCCATGGTTGCCCCCATAAACAGGCAGGGGGAAAAAATCCCTCCTGACCCTCCAGACCCTAATGTCAGGCAGGTAGACATAAATTTCAGGCCAAAAAGCAAGAGGAGAAGCCATGGATTCGTCAGGACACTCATCAGGATATCCATAATCGCCGCATATCCGACACCCTGTATATAATAATGCCCCGTATAGCGCATGACAAGCCATACCATAACTCCTGTTATGAGCATACCGGAGATGTGCCTGGTATAATCGTTCCCGGGCATGGCATCAAATAAGTCTTCAGCCCAGTAAATGCCGCGCACAAAAGCCGTTGAAACAAGCCCCATAAGGAGTCCGAAAGGGATGGTCAAAGACAGAGCCAGCAGAGGATGAGGCTCAAAATTGAGTCTGGACAAAACGGAAAAATAAAAAGACGGTTCCACACCAAGGAGTACTCGGCCCACATGGGTGGCAGTCACCGTGGCGATGGTAACGGGAAGAATATTCCTTGCATTAATCGATACAAGGAGCAGTTCAATCCCGAAAGCAAGTCCACCCAGCGGTGCATTGAAGGTGGCAGCGATGCCACCCGCGGCGCCGGCGGCGATGAGGGTAATTTTCTGTCTTGCAGGTAGGGAAAGTATCTGCCCGAGAGTGGATCCGAACGACGAACCTATTTGAATAATCGGACCTTCTCTGCCCACGGACCCACCGCTGCCGATACATATAGCCGACGCAATCGATTTAATCACCGCAACGACGGGCCGAATATTCCCATCGTTGTAATAGACGGCATCCATAACTTCGGGAACACCATGTCCCTTTGCTTCCGGGGCAAATGTCTTGGTAAGCCATGTGACCATGACGGCCCCCAGAACCGGCACAAAAATTATCCACCAACCCCATGGGCTTAGCGGGGTATGGGTGTTGGCATCATAAAACCATCTGAATTCACCTAAAAAGAGGAGGTTGTGGATGCCCCCGATAAGACATCTGAACAACCAGGCTCCGAAACCGGCAACTATTCCTACCGCAAAGGACAGGACACACATGAACGGGAGATTTCTGAATTGTTCCTGTTTTTTTGTCAAAAAAAAGCCCTCCGAATATAGAATAATACCCGCACAAATGTACGGCAATACGGAAAACCGGTCAAGGTAAATCCCAGCAAGATTTTTCGGATCATGGCTCATTTCCATAAAGCCAACAAGCGGCTTTACACTCGGAACCTCTTAAGAGCATTTTCCGACTGCGACACCCACTTCTCAAATTGAAATTCCCTCTGGAACTCTGAAAGTGGTCCTAAAACAGCCCGTCTTTCTGGTGTTGGTATCACCCTGGGAAAGTGTTTATTATAGAATATCATGGCTTTTATACATGAAAAAGGCATGCCTCTTTATCGCTCTCTTTTTTTCTTGACATTCGCACATAAGTGTACGATGTTAGAGCATGAACGGGAACGAACTACTCAAAAAACTGAAAAAGACCGCCAAAGAGAGAAAGATCGAGCTGGGACTGGTCAGGTCTCACGGCAAGGGAAGCCACTGCACCCTGCACTTCGGTGGCAAAAAGACAACCATGAAAGACCTGAAAAAAGAGATCGGCCCTGGCCTGCTTAAAGCAATGCTTGACAGACTCGGCCTGGAGAAAAAGGATATTGAATAGAGGTGAACAATGAGGACATTTATCTACCCCGCGAAAATCGAAAAAGACGAGGAAGGTTTTTTCCTCGTCACCTTCCGTGACATCCCTTTTGCGGCAACCGACGGGAAAACACTTGACGAGGCTTTTTTGAACGCGGCCGACTGCCTTTCCGAGGCATTGGCCTCATGTATCTCCGACAACGAGGAAATTCCCTTAGCGAGCGAACCAGAGGTTGATGAAGACCTGATTGCTCCCACTGCCCTGATCGCTGCCAAGGCGGCACTCTACACTACTGTTACAGCCCAGGGCCTGAGCAAAACGGCCCTATCTGGTCTCCTCGGGGTGTCAGAGACTGTCGGCCGCAGGCTCCTTGATCCGCGCTACCAGACAAAACTGATCAAGATCGACCAGGCTCTGAACGCTATGGGTAAAAAAATGGTTATAGGGATATCGTAAGCACAATTCACCTGACCCGAACATTTTCTTGTCTTTAATTGCTTCATGGCCCACGGATGTTGTCATGAAAAGCTGATCCGTTGGTATAGAACGGCGGCGTAATAATATCAGTTTTCCTATCGACAATATTCCATATATACGGAAAATAATCTTGATAATATTCCATCGGTATGGATAATAAGCGTCATGAAACGACTTATCGGTAAATATATATTTGACCCTGAAATGACAGCAGGGAAGATGATCTTCGTGACGGGGCCCAGGCAGGTTGGAAAAACTACTTTTGCTCAGAAATGGCTTGCGTCAGTAGGCTCAGAAGATACATATTACAACTGGGATGACCCATCATTAATGGTGAGATATAAAAAAAATACCCTGTATTTTCAGAATATTATCGATGGTAAATTCAAAAACGATCCTGTTCCTTTTGTGTTTGATGAAATTCATAAACATACGGAATGGAGAAATATTCTTAAAGGTTTTTACGATATTAATCGGGAAAAAATGCAGCTTCTTGTTACGGGTTCTGCCAGGCTCGGCTATTTCCAAAAATCCGGAGACTCACTGGTTGGACGATATTTTTCCTATCAACTTTTTCCATTGGGGCTTCCGGAGGTAATGGGAAATTTTTCTCATATTATCGATAACAGTGATTTTTTCGCTGACGGCAACCTTTTAGCAAACCTCGCAAGGGATGCCAAAATGCAGGGAGCGGAAGAGGCGCTTGAAAACCTTTTGAAATTTGGAGGTTTTCCAGAGCCGTTAATCAGAGGTACGGAAAAATTTCATCGAAGATGGCAGAACAATTACAGGAACCTGCTCACAAAAGAAGATGTGCGTGATCTTTCCCGGATTGCAGATATTAAAGGCCTTGAGACGCTGGTGGAAATCCTCCCTGCAAGAGTAGGTTCCCAGATGAGTATTCCGTCATTGAGTGAGGACTTGGGGAAAAAATACGATACCATAAAGAACTGGATAGATATCTTACAGGGCGTTTATCTGGTATTCACACTACGTCCCTGGCATAAAAAGATAGCACGGGCAATAAAAAAGGAGAAAAGACTCTATTTTTTTGATTGGTCAATCCTGCCTGAATCCGGTGTTGTTTTCGAAAATATCACTGCTGTTGCTCTTATACGCATGGCGGCAAGAATGACGGAAACAGGCTTGGGGAACTATGAAATCCGATATCTCCGTGACAGGGAAAAGCGGGAAGTTGATTTTGTCCTAATCAAAGACAATCATCCTGTCTGCCTGTTTGAAACAAAGGAGAGCCATACCGGTATTAGTAAAGCAGGAAGATTTTATGGAGAAAAGCTCAATATTTCTTTCTACCAGATTGTCCGCAATGCCTCAGCAGTTGAAACATTTCCCGGAAACTGTTTTGTAATCCCAGCAAGTAATTTTCTAATGTTAACAGGATAACCAACCCGACAGAGGTCCTCTTTCGAACAGGACGATCTCAGCGTAATGGCCCAGGATGCATCACCCGACACGTGCCGACCACGATCTTCCCATCGTTGTAATAGACGGCATTCATGACTTCGGGAACACCATGCCCTTTTGCTTCCGGGGCAAATGTTTTGGTAAACCATGTGACCATAATGGCCTCCAAAACCAGCACAAATGTGCGGTAATATGGAAAACTGGTCAAGCATCAAATTCCGGGCTTAATTATTGTTTCGGTCGATTTTCACCAATGGTTCTGTTTGGCACATTTGCAGATACGAATTTTTTCGCACAATCCTGCGACTGAAGTCGCACCTACCTTTAAACACCAGATCCCTCCATAGAGCATTTGTTCAGATATAGGGAACCACAACATCTTGTATCTGAATGGGTTTTTCCAATTTGTTATTTTTGTTGAAGATCTTTCTTATTTTCTGTTAGGGTACCTTAAAATAGGGCCATCAGAATGAAAACTGTAGCTTAAAGGCTGGCATATGTATTCTTGCGTTGAGCACTTTTCAATTTTTTGGTTTACAAGTACTTGAAAAATGGCTTAAATTAGCCCAGAGGCTATGCAACATAATGCACGTTATCATAGCATGCGAGCGCGTTGCAGGGACATACAAGATGCTGAACGGAAATCGACCCCGAATTGACATGAAGCCGCCTATCTGGATGGATAGCATTACAAATGAGACGATATCCGGATCCCTATAATCGCTTTAAAGCCCTTGGAGCCTCGAGTTTTTTGAATTGTGTGGTTATCCAGAAACTATAGAAACCACTTGTTGTTTTTGTAGGAAGGAATGGACATGAATGTAAGAATGAAGGTAATTTTATTGTCGGCAATGGTATTGATATTGGGAGCTGCTTTTAGTTCAGAATGTAATGCAGCAATTAAAGTTGGAATTGGCTGGAGCGTTAATGCCGATGAAACAAAAGCGGTAAACGAAGCCTTGGTAATGCTAAGAAAAAGTGTTAAAAATCCAAATTTTGTGTTCATTTTAAATGAATCTGCATATGACGATAATGTTGTTATAAAAGCATTAAATAATTCATTGAAAAACACCAAAATATTTGGTTACGAAGTATCTTTTGCCGTTTTTACACAAGAAGGAATACATCGAGGAGAAAAAGGATCTCTTGCTCTGATGGGTATTGAGGCAGAAGAGTGGGCTGTTGGTGTAGGTGGCATAGATATGTCTACTGCTGTAAAGGTGGATGATATTCAGAAAACAGCCATAAAGGCCATTGAAACGGCAATCCTGAATGCCGGTAAAAAAAGAGGTGATGTGCCCAGTGTCGTCCTATTAGCCCCTACAAAACTCAAAGAAGAACCAATCCTTGACGCTGTCCAGGCTATGTTTGGCAAAGATGTGAAAGTTATGGGTGGCACCCCAGGCAGTCCAATGGTCTTTGCGAATGACCAAGTTATAGATAATGGCTTTGCCCTTGCTGTTCTTTATGCAAACACGAAAGTTGGAGTAGGATATCATTCCGGTGTTCAAACAGGTATTCGTATGGATAAGAAATTGTCCGGTGTAATAACTGCCATGGGCAAGGACAGCAGAATCTTAAAGGAAATTAATGGTCGTCTTGCATTTGATGTCTACAACGAATGGAGTGAAGGTCGCTTCGATTATATTGATATTAAGAACCTTAAAGAACCATTCGCGATATGGAAAACTTCAGGGCGTAATCCACTTGTTAAAAAGTATGATCTTGGAGATGGTAAATTCGGGACCAATGTTACTATACCTCTTAAAGTTTTACCCGATCACTCAATTATTCTTGGTACTGATCACAAAGTTGGTGAGACTCTATATTATGCGGTGGGAATTAAAAGAGCATACGTAAAAAGGGCCGGTGCGATTGTCAAGCATGCCTTAGTCAATGGCAGAATTAAAAAGAAAAATTTGATCGGTGGAATTCATGCCTATTGCCGAGGGGCCGCTTTTGGTCAACTGGGCAAAGAAATCAGTAAGTTAGAGCCGCTTGTGAGTGAAACAAAAAAAGAGATGAATGGCATGCCTTTTATCGGTGGTTTCACAGCTGGTGAGCAGGGCAATATCCCAGGCCATGGCTGTTTCCATGGCAATTTGAGCAGTAGTATGGTTGTCTTTTCTGAAAAGTAAAATGTAACAGTGAGGTAGTCATCAAAAATATGGGTAAGCACTTATATTTCAGGGCATTTCGCAAAAAGTTGTGGATAAGCATTTTTCTGCTTGTTGCAAGCTTAACTGCAATTTCGATGATAACTATCTCTGTTTTTCTGCTGGAAAAGTTACACGATACTATGCAGCAGGACTTTGAAGAAAAGGGTTTAATTCTCGCCAGAGAGTTTTCACAGCGCATTGCTGAAGAACTGATGATTGAAGACACAATCCATTTGAAAAAGCAGCTTTCGCAGCTATTTGTTAAAGACGAGCTCTTATATGCTGTTTTGTACGAAGGAAAAGGACTGCACCTTTTACATAGATCGACCTTAGAAGATGATGACCGAAGCTTCTTTTTGAAAGGACTGAAACCAGAATTAAAAACACGAAGATTGTCTATTGGTGCAGAAACAAAAATCAAAACACTCGATATCTGTGTGCCGATACACTATGAAAAAGATATTATTGGCTGGCTGCAGCTGGGTATCTCACTCGAAAGAATTGATACTGAAGTCAAGAAACGCATTATCAATTTATCGCTCTTTGTAATTGGCCTTATCTTATTCGGCTTATTTGCCTCATTTATTTTCGCCCGTTCTTTAACTAAACCCATCAATAAACTGTTAATCGGAGTTAACAGGATCGGCCAAGGCGACTTATCATATAAAGTCGATCTGCAAAGAGTCGATGAAATCGGTGCGTTGGCCTCGGCCATTAATAATATGAGTAATGAGTTACAACAAAAAACAACTTCAATCGATAAACTTAATCAGGTAATCAAGGAACGCGAGGAAGCAGAGGATCATCTTAAACAGTCCCAAAAGATGGAAGCCATCGGAACACTGGCTGGCGGCATCGCTCATGAATTCAATAATGTTCTGGGCATTATATTGGGAAACACGGAACTGGCCATGGATGACGTTCCGGATTGGAACCCGGCAAAAGAGTCCCTGAAGGAAATCCACACCGCATCGATACGGGCTAAAGAGGTGGTTCGACAGATCCTCAGCTTCGCACGAAAGACCATGACGAGTCTGAAACCCATCGAAATCAACACAATTCTTCGAGAATGTCTGAAGTTAATGCGGGCTTCCATACCCACGATGATTGAAATCCAGTCGAGCATTCCTTCAGAACCCCAGATGATCCTCGGGGACCCCACAGAGATCCACCAGATTGTTATCAACCTCTGCAACAATGCCGCTCACGCCATGAGGGAAAAAGGCGGAAAACTGGAAGTGGACCTCTCACTTGTGAGCCTGGACAAAGATGCTGTGTCCCGCTGGGAAGAGCTCAAACCAGGTGATTTTGTCAAGCTGACCATTAAAGATTCAGGCGAAGGGATGACTTCCGATGTTCTGAAAAAGGTTTTTGAGCCTTACTTCACCACAAAAGAGTTTGGCGAAGGGACCGGCATGGGCCTGGCGGTTGTCTATGGGCTCGTCAAGAAATGCAAAGGGGCCATCGATGTGAGAAGTACTTTGGGCGAGGGAACGATTGTGGAAGTTTTGTTTCCGAAAATTACAGAAGAAGCGCCCTCAGAAATGGAAATCCAAAAAGATTTACCAATGGGCAATGAACGTATTCTACTGGTAGATGACGATAAATCCATTGTCAGGATGGTCGGCCAGATGCTGGAACGTCTGGGTTACAGCGTGTTGAAAATGACGGACAGCGTGGCTGCGCTTGAGCATTTTCGTTCAAACCCTGATGAGTTTGACCTTGTGATCACGGATATGGCTATGCCTCACATGGCCGGGGATCAATTTGCCGCTGAATTATTAAAGATAAAAGAATCTGTTTCAATACTCCTCTGTACGGGACACAGCTACACGATTGATGAGGACAAAGCCAAACAGATCGGAATCAAAGGATTCGCCATGAAGCCTCTGGATAAAGGTAAATTGGCAAGATCAATCCGCAATATTTTGGATTCCTAAGAATGATCCTCAATGGAAATTTTGGGCCGAAAGGGGAATAATTTCACCTTTCCACGAATGCTGTAACTGCTATGTATTCCCACCGATAAAGATCTGTGATATCATCATTTTAGTGGGCGTACCGAGGGTTGAGAATGTCATGATTTTCATGATTTCCTGGATGAAGCGAAACCTGTAAATATTTTTGATACATCAGGTGACTGAGGGTGGGAATATGAGCTCAATATCTCATCCGAGCAAGGTTTAATTTGCCATTTCTCTCATTGCCCAATACCGCTACATATTGGTCGAACCATTTTCGGATTGTTAATCCAAAAATGAACAGCTCCTATATAAATGTTGAGGTGCCGGGTTTTCAAGGTTACGTCTACCAGCCTCGCATAAATCGGCCGTCCCGGAATTCAAGATTACCATACGCAAACTGGCATGATCCCCGATTCAAGTTTACCTAACTAGTGGCTGAACGGTATCAAATTTAATCAATAAATAGCAAGACTTTACATTACATATGGTGCTCCAAATATTTGTGAATTATCTTCTTTAATGGCCGCATTTTCCTTTACAAAATTAGCATAAAATGTTATAGAATCGTAAAAATTGGTCTTTAATGGTTCCAGGAATGACGCAACGCGTTATGAGTTCGCAGAGATTCGGAGAGAAAATTATGCGCAAGGTGACCCAACGGCAAATGAAATTTGGGGAAGTTGCCATCAATGATATCGAATTTGACGTTCGTTCTCGGGATGAAATTCCAAAACTGCTCCTGGGTCTGCAATAGGTATATTGTGACCCCACAGCCCGCAGACAAATTTTTGAAGTACTCGTAAGCCTGGTTCCCAAAGGCATCAACCCCCATAAGGGAATAAGAGGTATGGACCTTTGGAAAATTTTGGTTTTGGGAGTTCTGCGGCTAAACTGCAACTGGGATTATGATAAATTGAAAGAAATCGCAGACAATCACAAAACTGTACGATTAATGCTCGGTCATAGCGAAATGGACAACGGTTTTCGATATGCTCTCCAGACTCTGAAAGACAACGTTTCTTTGTTTACTGCTGAAATTCTTGAGAAAATAAGCGAGATCGTTGTCAAACATGGGCATCAGGTTATCGGAAAACAACCTGATCAGAAACTCAACGCCAGTTGTGACTCCTTCGTGCTGGAAACTGACGTTCATTATCCGACCGATATTAATCTCCTTTTTGACGCGATGAGGAAGACTATCGTTCTGATTATGACGCTGTGTGATCAGCTCGGTTTACTCGGGTGGCGCAAGGGGATCGACCATGTAAGAAAGGTCAAACGGCTTTTCCGAAAGGCCCAGCAATTGAAGCGGTCCACCTCAAAAAATGACGCAAAGAAGGCGAAAAGAGAGCAGTTAATTATCGCTGCGCACCTTGCCTACCTCAACTTGGCACTCGCATTAGTTGAGAGGGCCAAAGGAAGTCTTTTGAGCATATCCTCGTCAGATATCGTTGTTACCTTGAAAATAGCTGAAATAAAACGATATATTTCCCACGCTGAGAGGCAGATGGATCAGATTAGCCGCAGGGTAGTGGAGGGAGAGACGATCGCTCACAATGAAAAGGTATTCTCAATTTTTGAGGAGCATACCGAGTGGATCAGCAAGGGCAAGGCCGGTGTATCTCAGGAACTAGGCCTCAAGGTCTGCATTGTCAAAGATCAATTTGGGTTCATCCTCCATCATCGGGTAATGCAGAATGAAACGGATGATCAGATTGCGGTACCAATCATCCAGGAAACGAAAGACCGGTTTATGGACTTAAGCCGTTGCAGCTTTGATAAAGGGTTTCACAGTAAAAGCAACCAGTCGAATTTACGAGAAATTCTGGATAATGTCGTGCTGCCTCGCAAAGGGAAGCTGTCTGCTATCAACCGGGAGATCGAGAACTCAGAAGAATTCCGGGAAGCTCGTCGAAAGCATTCGGCAGTTGAATCCTCAATAAACGCCCTTGAAAACCATGGACTGGATCGTTGCCATGACCATGGAATAAAAGGGTTTAAACGCTACGTGGGGTTGGCCGTTTTGGCGCGAAATCTCCAGATTCTCGGCCATTTTATTCAGCAAAAAGAATTGAAGCGAGTACAGCGACTTGAAAGGAAACGAAAGCTACAGCTTGCCATGTAGTCTTCCTGCTGATTTGTATCCCCTACGTTTCGGGATTATGTACTTGCTCAATACAGGTGTGCTCGCATATGCTTACAGTAAGCGATATTGCTTGATATACGAGCAGGAATATAAACTCGCATTGTTTTTTCCGATATGATCATTCGGTATTGGCGATTTGACGTCTTCCCCATGCAACAAAATTCTGAATTTTCGTTCAGGCACTATATAACTGTAGCATTGGCTTTGGATTCCGGAAGCCCGACAAAGACGACTTTCTGGCAGGCATTTTTCCGATCACGGCAAGTGAAAGCTGCTAATCGTAACCTTCAGTTTGAAAACTGAAGCACACACCCATAAATCATCACCGTTTATTTTCCGTAAAAAGGACCAGAAAAACATCGAAAGCCGAACACATCGGTCCTGCCCACGCCACAACATATTGGGTCGCCGGTATTCGAAACAATAAGATTTCCAAAATTCTCATCAAATTTTCTTTGCATTTTCTTCTCCATTCTGATGGAATGTTTCCCTGATGAATGCAATCAGAGTTCCCGAATCTATCCACATCTCTGAGACGTACGAAATTTATGATAGGGGCCGCCCCTGAAAGAGTCCATTTTGTTGTTCCGCATTTTTCGAAAGAGAGGAAACCAATGGCAAACCATCAATCCTACCCTCCAGGCGAAATGGTAAAAAATCTTTTAAATCAATGGGGTATCGTTCTTTCCAAAGAGCAGTTTTCCAAGATCAAGCAACTTGTGAAGGAAGGCCGTAAGCCCGGTCGGCATTTTGCCCCCGGATGCTGCAGCAATCCCGACTATATTATCCAGATCCCCGTGCTTTTTGAAGATGACACGTATGATATCATGAAAGCCATGAACCTCAAAAAACCTGCTGAAAACCCCCACGAAAAAAGACCTCAGCTGCAGGAACTCCTGCATGGTATACTGGGAATAGTTAAAACATAAACCGGCAACCGTAAACCGTCATTTCAAGGAGACATGCTATGACCGATTGTATTTTCTGCAAAATCGTTCAAGGAGAGCTGCCCTGCTTCAAGGTCTATGAAGACGACAGGGTCCTGGCATTTGAAGATATCAGTCCCATTTCACAGGGCCATACACTCATTATTCCGAAACGGCATTACCAGGACCTGTATGAGATATCGTCTAAAAACCTTACAGCTGTCCACCTGGCCTCCAAAAAGATCATTAAAGCCATCTCGGTTGCCCTGAATCCCACGGGTGTAGCATGTGTTCAACTCAACGGTCGGGGGGCCAACCAGGTCGTCCTTCACTATCATCTTCATCTGATTCCCCGCCTTCCGGGAAGCCCGGTTCTTCCTGTAACGTCTTGGGAGATCAAACCCGGGGACATGGACCTGATAAAGGAGACCGGCGAAAAGATTGCCGCGGCCGTGCTTCTCTGAACCATTGTCCAGCTTGAATTATCGATTGTGAAAAATCATTAGATGCACTATACAGGAACCAAGTTCACAACTCTTCAGAACAGGCTTCGGGAGCAGCGAGATGGATGAAATTATAGGAACAAGTAACCGTTTTCTTGAAATTGATCTTGGCAGTAGAGAGGTCAAGACCTTTCCCCTTTCGGACCAGGACAGGAGGTTATTCCTTGGGGGAAAAGGACTTGGGTTGAAGCTCCTGTACGACAGGATGCCACCGAAAACGGACCCGCTGGGCAAAGACAATTATCTCGCCTTTATGCCCGGGATTCTTATGGGTACGGGAGCGCCGTGTTCCGGTCGTTTTTCGGCCGTCACAAAATCTCCACTTACCGGAATCATGGTCAGTTCATCCTGTGGCGGTCCTTTTGGTATGGCCTTCAAGACCGCGGGGTACGACGGACTACTCATAACCGGGAAAGCAGAAACGCCCGTTTACCTGATCATAGACGATAAGGGGGTTCGATTCGAGTCTGCTTCCGATTTGTGGGGCATGGATACGAAACAGACTCAGCAGGCAATCGGCAGTAGCAAAAAATCCGGAGTGCTTGCCATAGGACCCGCCGGCGAAAATTTGGCGCCCATTGCCAATATCGCCTCCGGCGAACGTTTTTTGGGCAGGGGCGGGATGGGTGCCGTCATGGGATCCAAAAACTTAAAGGCAATCGTTGCAGAGGGAGGACAATACCGTATTCTGCCGAAAGATCCGGGGAAATTCGAAAAGGCAAAAAAACGGGCCACAAACTATATCAACAAAAATGACGTCACCTCAGGCGCCTACCGCAACTTCGGCACCGGTTCTCACGTGGAGTGGTGCAATAAAGGTGGCATCCTTCCGGTTAACAATTTTCAGGGGGGCAGCCATGAATCAGCCTCCAGGGTTTCCGGCGAGACCATGAAGCAGAAGTACCACAGCAAACACAACACCTGCAAGCCATGCACAATTCTCTGCGGACACAAGGGAACCCATGAAGATGGAACGGAACACCAGATTCCGGAATACGAAACCGTTGGTCTTCTCGGACCCAACCTGGGGATTTTCGACCCTGATCTCATCACGGAATGGAACGATCTCTGCGGCCTTATGGGGATGGACACCATTTCAGCCGGAGCGGTCCTCGCCTATATCATGGAAGCAGGAGAAAAAGGTCTTGTTGAGACTTCCCTTGCCTTCGGGGCTCCTGAAGGCGTATCGAGTATATTGAAAGATATGGCGAACGGAAACGGTTTCGCGGGGGAAATGGCCAAAGGCGTGCGCTGGTTATCCGAGAAGTATGGCGGAGAAACGTTCGCAATCCATATCAAGGGCTTGGAGATGGCAGCCTACGATCCAAGGGGTGCATGGGGACAGGGATTAGCCTATGCCGTTGCGAACAGGGGCGCATGCCACCTTTCGTCTGCTTTGTTCGCCCTGGAGGTATCATTCGGGCTCCTCAACCCCTATTCCACGAGGGCCAAGGCAAAGTTTTCCCACTATTTTGAGAACCTCTATGCAACCGTGAATTCACTCCATACCTGTCAGTTCACCGCCTTCGCCTACACGCTGGAACCGCCTATTGTAAAATATACCCCTAAATATCTGCTGGGATTAACCATGCAATTTATGCCGGACGTGGCGCTCATGCTTATGGACGTGTCCCTCTACTCTAAATTTTTCAGCGCCGTGACCGGCATCAAAATGTCCCAGTGGGAATACCTGAAAGCGGGGAAAAGAATCCATACGCTTGAACGACTTATGAATTGTGAGGAAGGGATTTCCAGGAAAGACGATACGCTTCCGGACCGGTTTCTCAAAGAGGGCCGAACCTGCGACCCCGAGAAACGGGTTGTTCCTCTGAACAAGATGCTTGATGCCTATTATAAGGTCCGAGGGTATGACGCAGATGGAAGGCCCTCGCAAAAAACCCTTAAAACTCTTGGAATCAAACCCAGGACAACGCCGGAAATAGAAGTAATGGGTTCCAGTTTCAGGATCGTGCCTCCGGGGAAAAAGCCCTTGAAACGTCTGTACCTCGCAATTATGCTCTGGTTTGTGGGCAGGGCGATTCAGGCCGCCTCCAGAGTCGACAAGGGTGTACGAGAAGAATTCAAAGCAATTCCAGATGGATATAAATTCTCTCTGGGTGTTCTTCCGGATGGCCCCATGATGATCATCGGAAAAGAACCATCAGGGAAAGTCAATTACCTCGGATCAAAACCAAATGGAATGCATATAAACCTAAAAATAGGGATTAAGAATCTGGAAGCGGCTATCCTTTTGTTTACCTTTCAAGAATCAACAGCTGCCTCAGCCGCACGGGATCGCCTCGTCGTGGATGGGGACATCCCACAGGCATGTGCTGCTGTCAGGATACTGAACATGGTGGAGGTTTTTCTGCTCCCCGGGATCATAGCCAAACTGGCCGTCAAACGCTACCCCATCTGGGGGACCTATAGAAAGCACATGGGCAGATTCCTGATCTACATTCGTACTGTCGCAGGCTTTTAAGCGGGAAGGCGGCGCTCATAACCTGCAACTCGTAACCCGTAACTCGTAACTTGCAACCCGCAATTCATCCTGGGAGTCAGCCATGTACCCCTCAGAAAATATCGATTTTTTTTGTCCGGTTAAAATTAATGCAGGCAAAAAAGCCTTGGAGCACTTGCCCTTCGAGCTGGATTCTTTAGGATCAGCAAACCCTTTCCTGATAACCACCAGGGAAGCCACAAAAACGGGTCTTGTAAAGAAGCTAATCAACGCATTTAAAGACTCAGATATGCCTCTTGCCGTCTTTGACGAAACAGGGCCGGTTTCCAGTCTGGAAACGGCCAGATACGCCGCAAAGATTTTTGAAGGAACGGGTTGCGACGCAGTTGTAGCATTAGGCAATAATCCAGTAATGGACACAGCCAAAGCCCTGAACATGGTCGTTTCACAAGAAACAGAAGCCATAGAAGCCTACAGCGCAGGCCAAACCCTTGAAAAACCGATGAAACCTTTCATCTCAATTCCATGCTTTCCCGGCAATGGGAATGAAAACGGCCCATATGCCATGGTTGGAAACTTGGCGTTTCATTCCTCAAAACTGATGCCTGACCTGGTCATTGTTGACCCGGCCGTGATTCGTTTTGAAAAACCCTTGAAAGTTACAGCAAGCGCCATGAGAGCAATCACTTGCGCTATAGAAACCTGCATTGGACCTTCGAAAAATCACTTGACGGAAGCCTTTGCCCATGTTGCCATAGAATTTGTTCTCCAAAACCTCCTGGACGCCCTCGAAAAAAACGACTGGAAAAACGCGCGACAGGCGCTTTCCATGGCCGAAACCATTTCCGAATGCGCTTTCAGTAATACAAAACCAGGCATGGCGTACATGCTTGGTTTGGAAATAAGCCGACACTGCATGGTTCCCGAAGGGCTGTGTATGGGAATTATGCTTCCCCATGTACTGGATTATGTTTCTGCCACAGAGAAGTCCTTTGTATCGGATTTGTTGCTCCCGCTGGCAGGGAGGGATCTGTTCGCCATCACTGCAGAAGGATTGCGGGCATCCAAGGTTGTCAGTATGCTACACGAGTTTTATTACCTTGTGTACCAGGCCGCCAATCGGGAAATACCAGGCACGCTGGAAGATACGGGTCTTCCTAAAGAAAAATTGAAGGATATTGCACAAAACGTTCACAAAAACAGCGGCGGGGAATTCAGTTCTGACGGTTGCCTGATGGTTCTGGGACACGCCTGGAGCGGAAGTGCAATGGAGTAACCAACAGTAAAGGAGAAAAACATGTATCTTCCTGCATACTACGAATTCTACTGCAGGGTTCAAATTGTGGCCGGTCATCAGGTTCTGGAGAAAATCCCTGAACTATTGGAAAGGCTGAAAGCCTCTACACCCATGATCATTACGGATAAAGGCATTACCGGGGCAGGTCTCGTTGATCTTGTAAAGAGCGCGATTGAGGGTCGCACGAAAGTGGCAGCCGTTGAAGACGATGTTCCAGCTGACTCCGATCTGCTGACGGTAACCCGTATTGCGGACAAATACAGGGAAAACCATTGCGATGCCATCATCGCCGTAGGGGGAGGATCGGTACTGGATACCGCGAAAGGGGTGAACATCTTAGTGTCTGAAGGATCAAATGACCTCGTGAAATTTTCAGGAGCGGGAGCGCTGAAAAGACGGCTCAAGCCTTTGATCGCAGTGCCGACCACATCCGGAACCGGATCAGAGGTAACCTTGGTGGCGGTTGTTGCCGACCATGAAAAACAGTTAAAAATGCTCTTCACATCCAATGTTCTTTTACCCGATGTCGCGTTGCTTGATTCCCGTATGACCATGACGTTACCGCCGGCAATTACCGCAGCCACGGGAATGGATGCCATGACCCATGCAGTGGAGGCCTATACTTGCCTGGCTAAAAACCCTTTAAGCGACAGTCACGCCACAAGCGCCATTGAACTGATCAGCAAAAACATTTTGAACGTGGTAAAAAATCCTGATGACAAAGAGGGACGTCTTTCACTGGCCATCGGGGCGAATCTTGCGGGGATCGCTTTTTCGAACTCCATGGTAGGCATGGTCCATACCCTTGGTCATTCGGTGGGGGCAATCTGCGGCGCCCCCCACGGTGCCTGCATGGCGGTACTACTGCCCTACGGCCTTGAATACAACAGGCACAAAAATGCGTCTTTCACTGCTGAACTGCTTTTCCCGCTGGCGGGCCCCCGGATCTATGCAAAGACTCCTTCCCATTCCCATGCTGATCGGGTGATTTCGTTCCTGAGGCAACTCAATGACGATCTGCACGAGGCTACCGATGGAAAGCACCCCAGGGCATTGAAAGAGATGAAGGACAGTCAGGGAAACCCTTTGATTTCTAAAGATAAACTGCCTGAAATTGCCCGCAAAGGTCTTGGAGACGGGACCACATTCTACAACCCGGAAGAACTAGATTATGAAGACCTGATGATGGTTCTGAATCACGCGTGGGAAGGAACGCCTCTGGAAACACAAGAAGCCTGAGACCCCCTATTAAAACGGCCAGAGGCAGCTGCCTCCCCCCTTGAATTCCTTTTCACAGGAGGCCAGCTGGCTTTTATATCTCCCGGCCCGTTTCTGAACTTTCGCGGCCACCTTCAACAGCCAGGGCTTTGCCTTATAGGTTTCCCTGTTAAAGCCCCCCCTGCCCTCGTGATAGGCAAGATACAAATTGTACGCATCTCCCTTGGATATATGACATTTCAGGAAACTTAAATGGCAATACCACCCGACAAAATCGATCGCATCCTCAAACTCATCACGGTCGGCAAAGGAACTGCCCGCACTGTCCTGATACTCTTCCCATGTCTCATCCTTGGCCTGGGCATACCCATACGCCGAGGAAGGGCGCGGTCCGGGGAAAATCCATAAACAGGTGCCGCGTGGAGGCCTTGCATCGGCTACATATCTTGATTCCTGGTGCAGTATGGCCATCATAACCGGAATTGGAATGCTCCACCTGGCATAAGACTCGTGGGCATCGTCATACCATTCAGGGTTTTCCCTGAATATTTCACATATGTTGTCAAGATTTCCCGGAGGACGATTGCCGGCACATCCATGCATGCCAACCAACCCTGCCAAGAGCCAAAGGCAAACCATTTTTCGGAAAAGCCCATCAAAGCTCAAAACATTTTTATGGCATTCATTTCGCTGCATAGACCGTCGATACCAGGAGTTCAACATCATGAAAAATTCCGTCCATAAAACTTGACCTGACTACCAATTCGAACTAGCATAACAAAAGACGGTTTTGAAGTAAATGCATACATAAATCAGACAATGAAAAAGGAGTGCAACCATGGACAAAAAGGTAAAAATCTACACTCTCAGCACCTGCGGCCACTGCAAGGCAACAAAAGAATTTCTAAATGATTGCGCAGTCAAATATGAATTTGAAGACGTAGATATGACACATGGAGAAGAACGGGCAGCCATCCTTGAAGAAATCAAAAAATGGAATCCCAACTGCTCTTTTCCAACCATCATTATCGGCGAAACGGTCATCGTGGGATTCAAGGAAGATCAGATAAAGGAGGCCCTGGGATTATGAGCGAAGCAGAAAAACTTTACGAAACACTGAAGAAAATTCAGGAGCCAAAAGGGTTCTTATTCAATAAAGACAAGGACCGGGTCATAGAACTTCTTGAAGCCCTCCTTTTAAACAAGGAGAGATATGGATACATGTGCTGCCCATGCAGGCTCGCAGCTGATGACCGCGAAAAAGACAAGGATATCCTGTGTCCCTGCATCTATAGGGAAGATGATATCAAAGAATTTGGAAGCTGTTACTGCAGTCTCTACGTAACCCAGGAATGGACTGACGGCAAACTTCCTCACATCTATGTACCGGAGAGAAGACCACCTTCTTTTTAGCGATAATAAAATGAAACAGCATACGCCCACAACGACCTGCGAAAAATACCATTCTCTCACCAGTTATTCGCGAGATGGGATGTCAGGTCATTATCTCGACTGGGAGAATCAACCAAGCGTCTATAAGACCTATCCGGAACTTACCCCCATTCCTCTCCCCCAGGAAATCTCGTTGCCGGAAACAGCCCTTTCATCTCTTCTCAATACTACAGCGCCCCGGACAGATACTCCATTGTCCGGAATCTGTATTGAGGATCTTTCCCTGCTTTTCTTACTGACCTACAGTATTACCGCCAAAACTCGTCACGGTGTGCATGATTTTTTTTACAGAAATGTTGCCTCGGCCGGGGCTCTTTATCCGACAGAGCTATACGTTGCGATCCAGGGCGTCAGTGGTCTGGGTGACGGGCTGTATCATTTTTCCATTGCCGATCACGGGCTTTCAATGCTTCGGGAAGGAAATCTTTACGGAACAGCCCCGGGGATGATGCACGAAGACGGGGTTACAATTCCGACCCTGACCTTTTTTTTATCCGCCATATTTTTTCGGAGTTCCTGGAAATACAGAGACCGATCGTATCGATATCACCTTCTTGATACGGGGCATGTCCTTGAAAACCTGACTCTCGCACTCAAGAATCTGAAATATCCATACCGTTGTTCTTTTGATTTTGACGATACTCATATGAATCGGTTCCTTGGTCTTGACGACGGAATGGAAGCCTGTCTCGCAGTATGCACCGTACCTGGCGGGCCTGGTGGGGCAGTAAAGGAGGTAAAACCGGAGGTTTCGGAACTTCAGAAATCGATTCGGAAAAGAAGCAAGGTTGCCAAAAATGAAGTCCAATACCCTGCCGTACTCGAAATACACAGTTCAGGGAATAGAATTGTGACGGTTGAAAATCCCGGAACGAACAGCCTCTGCCGTCAAATGGGAATCACGCCGGAAAACTGGACAGAGATAACGAAAACAGAATCCCCGCATGAACAGCATAGTTACGGCGAAACGATTCTCAAGCGCCGATCTAAACGCAACTTTGTGAGAAAAGGGATGGATGCAGATCAGCTGATGACCCTCGCAAATGGCATCTGCTCCAGGGCCCAGGAAAGATCGAAATCTTCGATCAGAGATCATTCTACCATCTGCAGTGGTTTTCTCTGTGAAAATATAAACGGAATGGCCGCCGGCATCTATCTGATCAATCCGGAAACCCGCTGTTTTGGAACGGTAAGGGAAGGTTTTTTCATCGAAGAAATGGCGACAGTCTGCCTCAACCAGGCCTGGCTCGCAAATGCGGCCGTCCATTTTCTTTTTCTTGCCGATCTTAAAGTATTGGAAAACAATTGGGGGGCCAGGGGATACAGATACGCAATGGCCCAAGCGGGAAGAATGGGAGAAAGGCTTTATCTCACTGCCACGGCCATGGGGTTGGGATGTTGCGGCATCGGGGCCTTTTATGACGGAGATGCCGCAAAACTTATCGGGCTGAACACCGAAACCAGACTGCTGTATCTTGTGGGAATAGGCCCGGTCAAATCGTAACACGGCCAATCCCAAAAAAAATCTCGCGCAGAGACGCAGGGGCGCAGAGAACGACTGGTTTAGCTTCCAGGTTTATTCAACTCGATACAGAAACTTTGGGAACGAGGTTTCGGGTTTCAGTATACGGGTTTTGTGGGTCACAGGCATGCAGATTCCAATTGTTTTCACGAGGGAACCCAATCGCGTGGGACTGCCTACTTCCCACTGCTTACTGCCTACTAAAATTTGTTTCAGACAAATTTTCACGCCTTCACATAGAGTCCTCTACCGACGCGCTTTATCTTCCCCTGTTTCCTCAGTCTGGAAAGTACTGCCCTGATATTATTGTCTTTAAGCCCTGTCTTCTTCATGACCAGGGCGGTTCCAATACCCTCTTTCGACCTGGAAATAATACCGAGAATATTCTGGGTTGCACTGATCTCCTTAGCTTCTTTCTTTTTCCCGACCGCTTTTCCAGGGCCTTTCTTCTGAACGCCGCCAAGCTGGGAACCACTGGATCTGCCGGTTTTGGAAACGTCCATATTTTCAAGCTTTTCCATAATCAGGTCTGTTTTCGCAGCAAGTTGTTTAAGTGCTTTGGATACCGATGCCAAGTCTTTCAATAATTGCTTCATCTTTCCCTCCTTTTTTCATTCTACATGTTAACAGACCATTAATCATAGGATGCTATCATAATTGATTTTAGGAGAAAGTCAATCTTTCTTAATGCAATTCATAAAATTTCACATTAGGCATATTCATACAAAGCAATAGCATAAAAACCTCATAGCTCAAAATCAACCTTGATTTTAAACATTTTTTCCGCAGGCAGATTAAGGATATCAAGGACCCCGGTTTTTTCAGAAATATTCTGCAGATTTTCATCAATTCCGGCCATACTCTCGGCAATAAACGTGAACCATATATTATAGGAATGGGTCCTAAGGTAATTGTGCGTCACTCCGGAATATCCGTTCACCGTTTCCACAAACAGTTCGATCTTTTCATCAGGGACTCGGGCCGCGCATAGAGTACTGACAAAATCAAGTTTTGAAGAATGGAAATTCCCCCCTATTCTTCTGATAACACCCGCATCTTTTAACTTACCCACCGTATCCATCACTTCCGTTTCAGTAAGGCCAAGTCGATCCGCAAGGTCTTTATACGGCCTGGTTGAGAGGGGAAAATCGGACTGAATTTCATTTATGATTCTTTTCGCCGTGTTATCCATGAGATCCTTTTGCAGGCTGATAAACACATAGCGGCTCCTCGGCCATGAAATTTCCCGTCGCCTCAAAGGCCCTGGCCCTGCAACCGCCACAGAAAGATATGTACTTACATCGCCCACATTTTCCCTCGTATAAGGTAAAATCCCTCAGTTGCTTGAAAATATTCGATTCTTCCCACACGACCTGAAATGAGTCCTTCTTGAGATTGCCGCAATTCTTTTCTAAATATCCGCACGGTTGGACTACCCCCAGGTTGGAAATAAAGCAGAATGATGTCCCTCCAAGGCACCCCCTGGTCACGGCATCAAGCCCATAGGTGGCAAAATCCACCTCTTTCCCACTTCGGAGCGCTTCCTGTCGCAAAATCCTGTAATAATGGGGGGCGCACGTTGCCTTCAGATGAAGCGGAACTTTGTCTCTCATGCGATAAAACCAGCGGAGAAGTTTTTCGTATTGAATGGCGTCAATTTCCTGGTTCACCATAGATTTGGCCCTTCCCGTGGGGACTAGCAGAAAAAGGTGATGAGCCACCGCTCCCAGTTCAACCGCAAGATTCAGGATCTGCTCAATAACCTCCAGATTGTGTCTAGCGACCGTTGTATTGATCTGGAATTCCACGCCCCCTTTTTTCAG
>Ga0208901_1000149_pt1 | contig 47640 bp, 24 predicted proteins | sample AntAceMetag02UKF_FD_184764 | JGI IMG/M metagenome (GOLD analysis project Ga0208901, IMG submission 184764) | Saline lake microbial communities from Ace Lake, Antarctica - Antarctic Ace Lake Metagenome 02UKF (SPAdes) (version 2) | ecosystem: Environmental > Aquatic > Non-marine Saline and...
AATTTGAAATATTAAAGAAAGAGAATTTTGAAACAATTAGTACTTAATATAATAACGAAGATAATTTATATCCCAGTGCAGTATTTCTTGCTCTACAATTTACCTTCTCAATTTATCATTTATAATTATAAGCCCTTTGGTCTTATTCATCCAGCCAAGTATATAAAACATTGATTATTTGAATATCTTGAACTATAAAACCTTCTTTAGTTTCTATCTCTATGATTATAGGGATAGGTAATTTTTTTTCTTGAGCACGATCTATTTTTTCAGATTTGGATATATATTGAAGATTTCATTTCCATACATTGGTCATTAAATTAAATGCAATCATAAATTTAGCCCCTACTTTTTTAGTTATAAATTTTCATGCTGCACTATCTCATATTATTGGGATATATTTAGGAGCCATAGCAACAGCACCTACTGCGGATTGTAGTACATTTATTCCCCATACTCCAGCGTCTGCAACTTGTTCTAGCCCTCATTTACTTTCTTTGATATCCATAGCTTCTTCTGTATCTTTTATATGTCATTCTATATTTGTTTTAGTTTGAGCTACTTTCATCGCATCTTGTGCATAACCTGCTGCATTATTTGCTTTATCCAATGTTTGTAATGCCTTATCTAATTTAACTACATTTTGTATAACTTTAGGATTTTTATATCATATTCTATAAATATTTTGAAATTGATCTTTCGCTTTTTTTAATTTTCCTAATTGATTTTCTACTCCTACTCCTACTAAATCGCCTATAAAAGTTACAGCAGTTCCCTCTTGTAATGCTACCATAGATAGTTTATTTAACTCTCATAGAACATCAAAATTTCCCATTAGAGGAGGTTTTATTCTAATAGGAATAAATTTATTAGCTTCACAAGAAAAGTCTAAATAATGTTTTAGATTTTCATCTCATTGTCCTTCTTGACTGATTTTAAAAATAGGAATACGATATTTAGCATATCGGTCATAAGGAATTTTTATTCTACATTTCATTCATTTGTGTACTTCTGAAAGTATTTTGAATTTGAAAACATTTTCTGCATCATCTTGAATATCCTTTGGGTTTTTTTCTAACTCTATATCTGGAGTCATATCATCTACATTTATAATATGCAAAAGATTATTAGAAACCTGATATTCTCCAGATGCAACATATATATCTACAGCTTCTATTTTTTTCCAAGGTCATTTGTAATTTCTAGGTCATTTACTCATAATATCGCAAAACATAGTATGAGAATCAATTTTTTGTTCAATTTTCCCCACCATATTGCTTCACTGTTTAAATCATAGTTGAGAATCTTGTATCTCATTTACACAAATCAAACGAGTATCTTCAAATAAATCTTCATCAGATACATCTGTAATTTCGTTTCCATCTTTATCAAATGCTTTTCATTGTATATCTATAGAGAATCATATAGTAGCATATTCAGAATCAGCATCTATTACACCAGTATTTCTAATGTTTTTCTTAGGTTCATATTTAAATTTTATTACAAATTTTCTCTTAGCAATATTTACTTCTTTTTTTACTTTTTCTACTTCTGGTTTACCTCCATTCATTATTTCCTCATAAGTAGAAGAGTGGTTCCAATTTTCATAATTGTAGGGTATATTTTTTTTAGCTAAATCTCAGGAAGCAGAAAAACTATGAGTTCATTCTTCATATTCCATATCTTTAGGATTAGCTAATACTATATTGTTTACAAATCTTTCTGTTTCACTCATATATTGTGCTCTATCATTACTTGCTTGTTCAGGACTTCACCGACTATTAAATATAGAGTAGAAAAAAGCTCTTCTTAGGTAATTACTTTTATTACTAAAAAATGGGTCTATTCTTGCTTTAACTAAAATTCTTGATTGGCAATGATAATAAATAGTTTCTTCACCGTATATTTCATAATTACATCCTATAGCATAGTCTATTTTTTCTATATTTGGGTCTTTAGAATCTATAGATTTACTTACTATATTATAGGTTGATTCATATCTGGGACTACTGATAAGGTAATCTTCCACGTCTTTCTTTATAGAATTAATTTCATTGTTATAATTATCAGGATCTGTATATGATTGACTTCATTGGAAGAGATAATGTGAAGTAGGTTTTCCATTTATATCTCATATACTTGCTTGAATTTGGTTATCATATGAATATTTTTTTTCTATAACTACGTCATTAAATTTGTCTGCAATCAAGCTTGGTAATATGCTACTTGGATATTTTTTATAAACTTTTATAGAAGTAGAATATCTAAAATAATGCTTATCTTTGTCTGAAAAATTATCTTTTTGGTATCATACTATAGATATTGGCATAGAAGTTCCACTAATAAGTAATGGTATATGGAAAGGTATTTCCAATATATTTTCTCCATTATAAGGAATTGTAATTTGTTTTTCTGATTCATTAAAAAAAACAATTTCTATTTTGTTTAGAGTCTTTTTTACTTCTTCATCATTTATGACTATATAAAATTTAGTATCCATATCTTCTATCAAAGTTTTATCTGGAATTGCGAATTCTAGAGGCATTATATTGCCCGCAAAAGTTTCCGGTAGTAGGAATATAGCTCATAATAAGAAAACACACAATAATTTTAATATCTTTTCCATTTTATCTATTTTGTAGAAAAATTAAATAAGTATTATATATTTGGCTCGTTTGTATAAACTAGTCTATAAAGATGTAATTATATTATTTATTTTGTAATCGTAAATTATAATTTTTAATTAATTTCTTTTGAAATTATTTTATACCGAAACTTATATACAAAAGAAGTTTTTTTTCAAGATTTAAAATTTAGTTTGTCAGTCACATGTTAAAATATCACGTTTCTCCAAAGTAGAAATGTCAGTTATTAAAAACAAACAAAACCATTGTTTCACGACTTTTATTGCTTTATTACTATTTTGGTGTAGTATTTTTCTCCTCCTTAATTTCTTTTTTCTTAGATATATTTTTTATTAATTCCAAAGCTTTTCTTGATAACTTAATTACTATAGGTTTTAATTTGATATAGACAGTTTTTAGAAATTTACCTATTATTATGGACATTTTCTTAGTGAAATCCCAAACTATTCCTACATATTCTTTCAAATATTCCCAAGATTTCGCCCCTATAAATTTAGCTTTACCTTTATTATCCAAATCTCTCAATTTTTTGTAATCTTCTAATTTTATAAATTTATATAATATAAACAATATAATAGACAATAATATAATATACGGCAACCGGCATCTATCACTTTCATCTCATTTATCACTTCATAGCTGTTCCCTCACTTGATTATTAGAGTTCTCTCATTCTGTTTGCTCCAAATTTTCATAATTTTCCATTTCTATATTCTCTGTTCCTAAGGTTCAAAGTTGAGTTCCTGTTTCTTGTTCAGCTGCTTCTACAAACGATTCTACATCACTTATTGTTTTGTCCCAAATTTCTTCAGTAGCTCCTATAAATAGATTCCCATATTTTGCATCTTGATACTTATCAAAAATTTCTTCATCCATTACATATCTGATTTTCCAAGTATCTAGTTTATGAAAAACTCATATATAATTCCTCTGTACTTCTGAAGTCTCTTCTCATACAAGAGTTGATTTTAGGTTAAAATAGAAGATAGCATCATCGTTTTCAATTTTACAATTGTAAACTGTGATTTCATAATCAGAAATATCGTAAGCTTCCCAAGCTGACTTTACATAAACTTCATAGTTTTCAAATAAATTTTCTTTTGCATAATCTACATCTACTACGCTCATATAATCCTCTAGATTTTCATCTTTACTTGCACTATAAAATTGCTCTAGTGTAGGTTTGAGAATATCACAATCATTAGCAGATACTACACCTAAATTAATTAGAAATAAGCTAATTACCAAAATAATTATTTTTTTCATGATACAATTTGAAATATTAAAGAAAGAGAATTTTGAAACAATTAGTACTTAATATAATAACGAAGATAATTTATATCCCAGTGCAGTATTTCTTGCTCTACAATTTACCTTCTCAATTTATCATTTATAATTTATCATTTATAATTATAAGCCCTTTGGGCTTATTTTTCCAACCAAGTATATAAAACATTTATTATCTGGATATCCTGAACTATAAACCCTTCTTTGGTCTCTACTTCTATGATGATAGGAATAGGTAACTTCTTTTCTTCAGCACGATCTATTTTTTCAGATTTAGAAATGTATTGAAGGTTTCATTTCCATACATTGGTCATAAGATTGAATGCAAGTATAAATTTAGCTCCAACTTTCTTTGTTATAAATTTACCAACTGCACTTTTTCATATTATTGGAATATATTTAGGAGCCATAACCACTGCTCCTACTGCAGTTTGTAATCCATTTATACCCCATACTCATAAATCAGCAACATCTTCTAGGGTTGATTTATTTTGTATACCAGTATCTTCCTTATCAAAAGCTTCTTTAGTGTCTTTTACATGTCATTCTATAGTTTTATCTATTTGTGTACCTTTCATAGCGTCTTGTGCATAACCTGCTGCATCATTAGCCTTATTCAAGGTGTCTAAAGCTTTTTTATTTTTTGTTAATTTTTCTATAACTTTTACCTTTTTGTAACCTGCTTGCCATACGTTTTTATAAGATTTTGTAGCTGCTTTCAATTTATTTAATTTATCTTCTACTCATACACCTACTAAATCACCTACAAAAGTTACAGCAGTTCCTTCTTGTAAAGCTACCATAGATAATTTATTCAATTCTCATAATACATCGAAATTACCCATAGAAGGAGGCTTGATTCTAATAGGAATATCTTTGTTAGCTTCGCAAGGAAATCTTAGATAATGTTTGAGATTTTCATCTCATTTTCATTCTTGACTAATTTTCAAGACAGGTATATGATGTTTAGCGTATCGTTCATAAGGGATTTTTATTTTACATTCCATTCATTTGTGTACTTCTGAAATTATTTTAAAGTTAAATATTCCTTCTGCATCATCTTGAATTTTCTTTGGATTTTTTTCTAACTCTATATCTGGGGTCATATCATCTACATTTATGATATGAGTAATTTGATTAGAAACCTGATATTCACCAGATGCAACATAGATACTTACAGCTTCTATTTTTTTCCAAGGTCATTCATAATTTCTAGGTCATTTACTATAAATATCACAAGACATTGTATGAGAATCTATTTTTTGTTCTATTTTCTTTACCATATTGGATCATTGTCTAAATCATAGTTGAGAGTCTTTTAGCTCATTCAAACAAATTAGACGACTATCTGCAAATAAGTCCTCATCAGATACATCTGTAATTTCTTTTCCATCTTTATCCCAAGCTTTTCATTGTATATCTATAGAGAATCATATAGTAGCATATTCAATATCAGCATCCATCATACCAGTATTTCTAATATTTTTCTTAGGCTCATATCTAAATTTTACTACAAATTTTCTTTTGGCAATATTAGTTTTCTTTTTAGGAGTTTCTATTTTTGGCTTTTCTCATGCCATTATTTGATTGTAGATAGAGGAGTGACTTTCATTTTTATAGCTACTATCATACTCAGTTCATTTCAATTGCCCTGAACTAAATGAATGTTTATCTCATTCTTCATATTCCATATTGGGTGGAGTAGTCAATACTATATTTTTTGCAAAAAGTTCCATTTCAGATATGAATTTATTTCATTTTGATTCAGCTGTTACAGTATCATAAATATTAATATTATCATTGAAACGAACATAAAAATCATAATATGTAGTTTTATCTTTATTATCTTTAAAATAAGGTTCATGTTTCTGTTTTGCTATTATTCTTGCTGCACATTGATAATTATTATTGCATTGATATCCACATCATATATCATAGATTATATTATCTATATAAGGATCTGATGATTCAGTTTCATCTTTAATCATATTATAGGTGTTTTCACAGGTACTTGAATTTAGGTTTAAACTTATAAGATCTTTAAACTCTTCTCTCACAGTTTTAATATGATCGAAATAATCATTATCTTTGCTTAAATTTTTTGTTACTCAAAAACTAAACCTTGCGCCAGGACGATTAGGTATTTGCATATTTACCTTTGTTTGATAAAGTCCAAAACTATCTTTCCCTTCTTCCATTTTTTCATTTGCAATTATTGCAGGAAGAATACTAGTTGGGATTTTATTGTATAAATTAAATTCATGATGATATCTAAAATAATGACTTAGTATTTTTTCTTTGATAGGCTTCCCATTTTCAAAACCTGATTGGATATAATTCGCATAAAATCATTCTATTGATATCCATATTCATCTGCTACTTGTTCTAGAAGGAATATGAAATGGTACTTCCACTACATTCTCTCCATGATATGGAATAGTGATTTTTTGTTCTCTTTCATTGAAAAAAGTAAGTTCCAGTTGAACCACATTTTCTTTAATCTCTTCATCATTTATAACTATATAGAAAGTAGTATCCATATCTTCTACTAGAATTTTATCTGGATAAGCTACTTCTATAGGCATTATATTACCTGCAAGAGTTTTGGGTAGTAGGAATATAGCTCATAAGAAGAAAAAGCACAATAACTTTAATATCTTTTCCATTTTATCTATTTTGTAGAGAAATTAAATAAGAGTGATTAGTATTCTATTATATAGTATATAGATTGTATTATGATAGAACAAGTTTAGTCTTTATACCAAAATTATATATAAAAAATATCTTTTTTCAACTACTTTTGAAGTACTATATTATCTTATAGTATTTCGAATTTTTTAGTATCGCTAAAGTTTATCTTTGCTCTATAGAATATCGGGATAACCCCCCAGTCATATACTTTTGCCCGAAGGGCTTATTTTATAGTTTGCAAAAAATAAGAAAACTAGTTATTGACAACTAGATAAAAAAAACTATAATTTAATTAGTATGATAAAAAATTTATATTATAAATTATAATAAATTATGTGAAGAATAGTAGTTTGGTGAGATAGTATCACTCGTGGTTCTGGAGATAATTACAAATGAGGTTGGGCAAATAGACTTGATTTGTATTTTACTAACAATTATATCAAAGATAAATGGAGTGTTTATAGTTTATGAATTTCTGGTGACACTACAGAGAAACTTCTTAAGAGATTTCAAGTAGAGTGTCAAGCTAGAACTCCTGATGCTATACTTTTTGCTATAGGTATCAATGATTCAGCTTTTATCAATAATGATAAGACTAAACCTTTGGTAGATATTGTAAAATTTGAACAAAATTTAAACCTATTGGTTCAACAAGCTAAAGAATGTTCACAAAAAATATGATTTGTAGGCCTTACCAAATGTATAGAATCAGAAACTATGCCATTTTCTTGGGATACAAGTATATGTTATGATAATGAAAATATAAAAAAATATGATGCAATTATCAAAAAGGTGTCTAATGAAAATGATCTTCCTTATGTTTGAGTGTTTGATATAGTAGAAGAAGGATTATTGCCTGATGGTTTACATCCAGATAGTGTCTGACATGAGAAAATAGCTCATTCAGTAAAAGATTTTTTGTTTGATAATTGATTTATAGATTAGGTTTTTACTGAGATAAAAAACATAAAGATGTTGCATTGCAACATCTTTTCTAAATCTCTCAGTATTATTTATATTTTTCTTTTTCAATATGCATATAAGTACTAATATACGGAAGTTTTTTATTTATATCCTTACAGGTAGAAGACATTATATACCTATACTTAGTATATATTATATGACTTTACCTGGAACTACAGCGGCTCAGATAGGTACGTTCACGGCTATATGATATTTAGCATGATTTTTGTTCGAAATTCCTAGTGGTTATTTTTCTGATAAATTTGGACATAAAAATACTATGATTATAGCAAAAATATTTATGTTGCTATCTACAGTGATGTTTTTGCTTTGATATTCATTTTTGTTTTTTGCATTGGGAGCTATATTTTTGAGTTTAGCTACCTCTTTTTCTTCATGAACCAATACGGCTTTTATGCATGAAACTTTCAGTGAACTCTGAAAAGAAAAGGAATTTACTAAAATAATGTGAAAAATAAAGTGAGAAGTTTCACTTATAAGTTTAGTGCTTATTATATCTCTACCTTTTTTTACAGCTATAGATATCAGAATGCCTTTAGCTATAAATCTGTGATTCGATATTATATGACTTTTGATAGCTTTTATATTAGTTACACCCAGAAAAGAAAAAGAGATTGGTCCGTCAAAGAATATTATACAACTTATCAAAGAAACTAGGGGTCAAAAATTCTATCCTGTAGCTATATTTTCTGCTATTATATTAGCTTTTCTATTTGCAGAAAACGCTTTTAGAACTGTATATCTTACATCTATAGGATATCCTATTATTTATATTTGATTCGTGATGTGAATATCAAGGTTTTTCTGGTTTCTGACGGGTAGATACATCCATGTTATAGAAAAATATTTTACTATAAAACAACTTTTATTTGCAGAGATATTTATCTTTTCATTTTACTATATTTCAGCAAGTTTGTTAACCAACCCTTATGTGATTTGATTTATTTTCTCTATGATAATAGGGTATCAATGGGGTAGGCTTTCTATTATAGATAAACATCTTATAGATTCATTGAAAGATAAAAAATACAAGGCAACTATGTTGTCTATCAAATCTCAGATAGCTTCCATGATACAGATTGTGTTAGCTGTGGCTATATGATTTGTAATGGCATATTCTTACCAATTATGATATGGGGTTTTGGGTGTATTGATTTTTGTTGCTCTATGTATAAATTATAGATACGTAGTAAAAAGCCTAGAAGAAAATAAAGAAACAAAGCTGAGGAAATAAAATATATCTCTAAAATGAAATACGAAGTACGGGTCGCAGATCTGCGACCCCTACTTGTATCTCATTTTAGAGATGCCATACCTTTCCCTCAGCAAATACATATCTCAAACGTCAAAAAAACTCCGAAATCTCTTGAATATATAAATAAAACCAATATCCTCAAATAAATTTATACAATAAATCTCTACAATGGAAAAAGATTTACAAGAAAGAATAATAGAAGAATTTAGTTGAAAAAACACACAAGAGTTTTATGTAGCCAAAGCAGAGGACTGATTTTGGGATTCAGAAGAAGAAGTATTGAAAGAATATTTCTTGAGAAAAAAAAGTGTATTAGATGTAGGATGTGGGACAGGTAGAACTACTATAGCTATGCATTTTTTGTGATTAAATGTAATTTGAGTAGATATAACACCGACTATGATAGAAAATGCAAAGAAGATAGCGAAAGCTAAAGAACTTAATATCAAATACCAAGTATGAGATGCTACAAATTTAGACTTTGAAGATGAATCATTTGATTATGCCTTGTTTTCTAATCAATGATGGACTCAGATTCCAGGTAAAGAAAATAGACAAACAGCTTTGCAAGAAATCTATAGAATTTTGAAAAAAGAGGGTAGGTTTATATTTACTACTCATCCTAGGGTTTTTAAGGGAGAGTTTCGTATGTTTTGGATAAAGCAATGGATAAGATTTTATATTATGAAACCCTTATGATTTCCTATAGAAGAACAAGATTTTGGAGATAGATTTTTTGATAGAGAAACAAGTGATACACAGAAGACATATAAGGATAAACAATATATACATATACCGAAAAAAGAAGAAGTAGTAAAAGAACTAAAGAAAGCCTGATTTATAATACGAACTATCAAGGAAGGATTGCAAATTTCATCTAAGGATATTAGAGAATATCCGCCTATGTTTTTTGTGTGTCAGAAGAAGTAAAATTTACTTAATTAAAGAGGACTTATAATGAATCATAAATTCATTGTTTTTTTGTTTAAAAACCTATTGATAATTTTAAAAAAATATGTATAGCAATGTATACTGCGGTACATATTTTTTGTGTGTTGCTTCAGAGTATCTTTAACAGTAACTGATTAAAATTAGATTAGTAGTGTCTATGTGAGTTAGGTGACTGTTGTTGCTTGTATTCGCAATAGATGTTATAATATGATATTAGAATCAAAGATTGTTTCATTCGTTGGTATTGTTGTCTATAATTGTATAAATTAACTATATAAAACTTATAAATTCTTTTTGGAGATAAAGATATGAAAAAAACTATCATTTGTTTAGTCGTGGGGATTCTTTGTTTTAGTTCCTTGCTTAATGCTCAAACTTTAAATCTTGTAGGTATAAAGTGTGCTAGTTTTAGTGCTCCTGACAAATCAGGACCAGCAGATGAAGTCATGAAAGAAGCTTTTTCTAGAAGTGGTTTAGATTTTGATATAATTCTTCTGCCAGCAGAAAGAGCAAAGAGTAATGTAAATATGGGTATAGATGATGGAGTTTATCCAAGAGTTATAAATTTATACGAAGAAGGCTATGATAATATAATCAGAGTGCCTGAGAATGTTTGGTATGTAAAAGCAGGAATTTTTACCAAAAATCTAGACATTGTTGTTGATGGGTGGGAATCTTTAAAAGATTATCATGTAGCAGTAATGAATGGTTGGAAAACGCCTGTTGATAACTTAGAGAGAGTAGGAGTTCGTATTGCTAAAGTAGATTCTTTTGATAGTCTTATAGAATTATTAGAATCTGATAGAGTAGATATGATATTTTACATTTTTACCTCTGATATTACTACTGTTAAATTAGCAAAGAAGGGTATTTATATGATTGACCATCCTTTGGTTGATAAGAAGCTTTTTTTATACCTAAATAAAAAGCATAAAGCTTTGGTTCCTAGTATAGATCGAGCTTTGAAGGAAATGAAAGTGGATGGAACATATCAAAAAATCTTAAAAACTGCTTATGGAGGAGAATAATGAATATAAAAACTTTCAGAGGCAGTCTTGCTATAAGGTTGCTTGTGTTTATAGTTTTGTTTAGTTCCACAATCACATTAATTGGAGCTGCTTTGCAGCTTTATATTGATTACAACAAGGAGGTTTCTTTTATTAAAACCGAAATTGCTCATATTGAACATGGTCATAAGTATGCTATATCTGATCATTTATGGGTATTCAATAGAGAATCACTCAAAATTCATTTGGAAAGTCTTTTGACTCTTTATCCTGATATAAATTATGTAGAGATAATTACTAACGATGATGAATCTATTTTATTAGGACAAAAAGAAGATGACTTATTGATGTGGTCTATTCCTATTTCTCATTTACATAGAGATAAAGATGTTGTCATAGGTAATTTATATGTAGGTTTTACTACAAAAAGAGCTTATGATAACTTGATAGGTAGAATAGGGATAGTTTTGTTTAATCAGTTTGTAAATACCTTTTTGGTGGCAGGATTTATTATGATATTGTTTTATCATCTAATAGGTCGTCATCTAAAAGATTTAGCACACTATACCCAAAAAGTTGATATAGATAAATTGGGAAAAGTATTTACTTTAGATAGAAGCAAAAAAACTGTTCCAGATGAGTTGGAATGCGTCGTTTTTTCGATTAATAAGATGCAATCTAATCTCAAAAAATCTATCCAGAATTTAGATATGTCAGAAAAGCGTTATGAGAAACTATTAAACAATGCTCCTATAGGTATTTATACTATAGAAGCAGGAATGTTTACTTATGCAAATCAAGTTGCTTCTCATATATTTGGTGCTCGGAAAGACTTTTGTCTTATTGGGAGTTCTATAAAAGATTTTTTGTCTTCAGATTCTAATGATTTTATGGATACTTCTCATGAAGGAAAAGAGGACTCAACGCTTAAGATAAAAAACATTAGAGGAGAGGAAGTTTATATTAGTATTACAAGTGTAAATGTTGCTTCTGATGATGGTGATTATTGTTTAGTTTTCGCTAAGGATATTACTGATCAATTCATTTTGGAGGAAGATAAAAAGAAGTTAACTCAACGATTGACTCAATCTCAGAAAATGGAGTCTATAGGGACTCTTGTAGGAGGAATTGCTCATGATTTCAATAATATCCTGACAGGTATTTTAGGATTCAGTGAATTATTGAAGGCATCAGTAAAGGATGAAAATCATAAGATTTATGCTTCTCATGTAGTTGCTGCAAGTAATCGGGCTAAAGATTTGATTGACCAAATGATGACGTTCTGTCGTAATAGTGAAGAAGAAAAAAAGAATCCTTTACATTTACATGTATTAGTAAAGGAAATCATTAAGCTTTTACGTTCTTCTACTCCATCTACCATAGAATTCAAAAGAAACATTAATATGGTTGATTCTATTTACGCTAACCCAACTCAATTACATCAAGTTCTTATGAATTTGTGTACAAATGCTATATCTGCTATAGGGGAGGATGAAATAGGGACTTTAGAAATAGAGTTAGAACAAGTTATTCTTGAGTCTCAAGATGTTATTTCTTTCCCTCATATTGAAGAAGGAGAATATGTAAAATTAACTGTGAGGGATACGGGACATGGGATGACAGAAGCTACTATAGATCGTATTTTTGAACCTTTCTTTACAACAAAAGACCTCGGTAAAGGTACGGGAATGGGACTTGCAACTGTTTATTCGATAATAATGGAACATAAAGGCGAGATTGTTGTTTATAGTGAGCCTAACAAGGGTTCTACATTTACTGTTTATTTACCAATAACAGATAAAGAAAATCTTCCTACGATAAAGGAGGAAGAAGATAATCTTTATGGTAATGAAACCATTCTTTTGGTAGATGATGAAGATATGTTGTTAGATATGGGAAAATATTCATTATCTCACTTTGGCTATAAGATAGTTACTACGTCTTCTCCACATAAAGCTATTGATTTGTTTACTTCAGACCCTAAAAAGTTTGATTTAGTATTAACAGATCAACTTATGCCGAAAATGACTGGAGCAGAATTGGCTACTAGATTATTGTCTATAAATCCTGATATCCCTATTATACTCTATACGGGTTATAGTAGATCGGAAACTTCGGAAAGATTGAAGGAGGTAGGTCTGAAAACTATTTTAATGAAACCAGTTGCTGGTAAGGATATAGCAAGAGCTATTCGTGAAATTATGGATGCTTAGCTATTAAGATTAATTTTTATAACCCTGGGGCTTTCCCTAGGGTTTTTTTATTATAAAGGAAATTGAAAGATAAAAGGTAATATATTCTAAATATTCTTCAATAATTTGTAAATCTGAGCACTTTCTCTCACATAAATATAATTCATCTTGTCTCTTATTGTAACACTCCAGAGTTATATCTCTTTGTCCGTAATTCAACTTGCACCCCAGGGCACCCTATCTCAGCTATCGCTGATTCACCTTGTCATTTATAATTTATAATTATAAGCCTTTTAGGCTTATCTTGTATATTTCAAAAAAGATAATAAATTATACATATAAATCACCTATTTACGTGCTATTTTTCTTGCATTATCAGATTTTTTCAGTAATATTATAAGTACTATTGTTTTTATGCTATTTGCTTATAGACGATAATGTTCAAAATCCTTTAATAAAGCTTTTTATTGAGGGCGTTAACTTTAGATAATATTAATCAATATACCTATGAGGAGATTTCTTCCTAGAATGTTTACAATAATTGTGTTATTTGTATATCTTTTCACGATTATTTTTCAGCATATGCCGTTTCTTAATTTATTTAGTGAAAACAATGTTTTTGCTGAAGCGCCATCAGAAAAAAGTAATCTAGTTTTGTTGCTTACTGATAGTGAAATATATGATGGAGCAATAAAAACAGAAATAGATTGGTATGCGAAGGATTATATCCAAGCGAATTTTGTAAATACCAAGGCTATTATACTTCCTTTGGATGTAGAGACTATTAAATCATATGATATAGTAAAAATAATTCAAAATCTATATTTCGATGGTCAAAAAGATGCTATTACAGATTTGCAAGGTATTGTACTTTTGGGTGATATCCCACTTCCTGTAATAGAGAAAAAATGATTTATTATGCCAAGTATATATCCTTATGTAGATATAGAAAATCCTAGTTTTGTTTATAATGAAGCATCTAAATACTTTAAATACAATGGGAAGTTAGGAGAAGCAGAAATATGGCATAGTATTATACAATTTGATAAAAAATATGATTATCAAGATTATTTTTCAAAATTGAAATTACATGTGGAAAGAGAAAATTGAGAGGTAGATGGTGAAAAAGAAGATGGACTTTGTAGTAAAATGGATGAGTCTAGTTTGGAGGTCGATTATGCTATAGCTAGAAAATGAATTACAGTTTCTGATGATGATGCTGTAGAAGAATTAGTAATGAATCTTAAATCAACATGATATAATATTTCTTTACCAGAGAATCTAACTTGATTTGTAGATCAAATAAATTTAAATGGAACTTTGTATAGTGTTCGTTCTGAAACACCTGTGGTTTGGAAAATCCCTATGGTAAATGAATGAACTGCAGATGCTCCTAGTAGATGTAAGATTAATGGTGATGTTCCGTCTACAAATTATTTTGCGTGGTTTAGAAGAACATCAGATGAATCTAATTATCCATGAGTAGCAGCTGTTGAAGTGAATCCTGAATTTCCTGATTCTTGTAGTGCATCAATTGAATGAGAAACTCATATGGCCAAAGTTAGATGAGCAGCTAATCAGTTAGTGTTTTTCTTTTCCAAAGAAGGTAAAGAATATTGTGGTTGATGAGCATGTAGTGTAGTGATAACTTGTCCAGATTATACAGTTACTTATAAGGTACCAAGCGCTGATGGTATTCATGCATCAAAAGATCATTATCCAGATTATTCATTTGTACCAGAATATACAAGTGTTTCTACTGATTATGGAGATGATAGTGCAGGATGATGATGAGCTGATATGTATTTTGAGGATTTTCAAGAAGCTCAAAATAGTATAAACGAAGATAATATAGTATTCTATTTAAATAAAACAATATGGGCTGAGGATATATCTTATGGAAGAATTACTAAATTCTTGATAGATTATATGAAAATGCATAATGAAAGTAGTACAAATGCTGCTATGGAAGAATTTAGTAAAGGGTTGGAAAGTGGAAAAGTAGCAGAAACGGAAGGGAATGAGACAACAGATGTTTTATTTGGAATGGATAGTGGCGGTGCTAGTGGTTTTAAAGCAATACAAGATTGATATAATGCAGGATGAGCTGTATTCAATACTTTGTTTGTAGAACCTACAGATGATGAAATAGAAGCTAACAATAAAGACACAGAAGATACAAAAGAAAATATTCCTACCAAAACTTTAAAATGAGCTTTGGATAAGTACACAAAGAATTATTCTTCTATTTTTGGGGGAGGGTATTGAGATAAACTTAGAACACAACTTGAAACTACTGAAAAATATTCTTGGGAAAATACAACTAGTGTAGTAAAACTAGTAGATTTGAAAGATAAATTATCGGTAGATTTCATAAAATCTGCTAATACAGCTATGGAAAATTTAGTAGATGAGCGGGTAGATGAGGAAGAATATTATATGAAAAGATTAGTACAACATTTGGTTTATAACAATGGAGCTTATTGGAATGAAAGATGTCCAGATGTAGATACTCATTGGGAAACTTTCTATTTTGGATTGAATGCAAAACATATGGAAAAGGCAAGAGATTTCACTATTCTTAGAGGAACTCATGGTAATTATGAAGATTTTGATATGATGGGTGGAACAAATAGTGTTCATAAATGAACGGCATCAGAAGATAGTAATCAATGATGAATAGGTACGGGAAGACCTATTGTGAGATATTCTAAGCCTTGATCTGGTTTCTGTTGATGAGGAAAAGCTTATGTAAATGTAGAATGTGGAGATGAGGTTTCTTTATATACTATACCATCAGCTGCAACTCGTTACGAATGAGATGAAGAGTTCGTATGGAAACCAGTTTCTGAAAGTGATGGTAATTTAGCTATTTTATTACCTGAAAAATACCCATCAACTTGTAATACTGCAGTATATTGTGAAGATCCTTCTGAGACGCCTTCATCTATTCAAGAGGCGGGAGAATTCAAAAAGAGATATCAATGAGATATGTGAGAAGCTGAAGATGATTGGGAGGAAAGTGAAGAAAGAGTAAAGAACTCTGTGGGTTCTTCATTTGGATTCAATAATTTACAAACGCAATCAAATAGAGGATACAATTTTGTAAATGGAGGTTGTCAAGAAGATAAAATGGTTCCTCCTACAGATTTGAGTAGTATCGTATGGTTGGATCATGATATTTCATGATGGGAAGAAAAATCAGCTTTGAAAGTGACTTTAGAATGAAATCTTATAAATTTAGATCAAGAAATAACTACTATATTGTCCAATTGATATGATCAAGATACATCAGTTGGTAATCCACGGATTATTTTCCCAAAAGATTGTAAGCGGTATGCTTCTACTTTTGAGCGGATGAGACCTAGTCAAAAAAAGAAATTCAAGAGAGCAGTAGCATGAGATCATTTCAAACATTTCGATATAGTTCCTGCAGATTGGAGACCTATAGAATGAACTGTTTATGGTTTTATAGTAAGTGGACTTGCAAGAAATTGAACTTTTGCTAAAGGTAGAAGAGATTCAATGAGGTCTACAGGATGGAATTTAGCTGATAATGCTGATAATGATATTAGAAGTGAAATAGCTTGGTATAAACGGTGAAGTGCAGGTGAGAGTAAAGATTGTAGTACTGAAAAAGATGGTGAAACACCTGAAGTAGCTTGTGTCAAGGAAAAAACTAATGGTTGATCAGATGTTAATTTTCATCATTACAATCCTTTATCTTGGGATTGAAAATGAACATCAGTTGTGTTATGTCCTGATTCACCAAAAATGGCTTCTTGTAGTATTATTGATAAAGACAATAAAGAAACTATTTTAACAAGGCATTGATGTTTAGATAAATGAAGAGAAGTTTTTACAAAAGCTAATACTAAACAGATTTGATGTGGTTGAGATATGACTATAAAATGTACTTCAGAATTTGGTACGGTTTATAAAAACACTATATCTAACGTGAGTTGTAATAAAATGACTGAGGGAACTTGTAATTCAACTACACCAGCAAGTGCTGCTGAGGATGAAGAATGTGAAGAAGAATGTGACGGAAAATCAAAATGTAAAGTTCAAGTAGATAGTAGTTATTGATCTTACGTAGGTCTTCATAATGGATGTCGTCCACATTATAGATTCAATAAAACATGAGAAGATTTTTGTGGAGGGAAATGAGAAACTTGTGAAGTAAAAATAAGCTGATGTGGTTGAGATATTCCAGACAAAACATATACATTCGACAATCCATGAAATCCTCCAGGTGGTGGATCAGCTGATCCAGGATGACCATGAAGAGAACAACAAGGAGAATTTTTATGGAAATCAGTATCTGAAGGTGATGGAAACTTAGTAATTATATTACCACAAGATTTTGCAACTACAGGTGATAAAGATGATAGTTGAGTAACTGAAGATATGGTATCTCATATGACAGATAAATATTTAGTAGATGTAGAGCGTTTTGATCCAAAATGTAGTACAGTACTTGGAAATTATTATCAACATGCAACTTGTACAAATTATGGAAAAATAGAATCAGATGAAAAAGTTAACTATTGGGCAGGAAGAATTTTTGGATGATATTCTCCTATCAATGTAAATCAAGCAAGTATTTCTGGATGAGAAACTTGAAAATGAACTTCAAAATGAAATTTGAATCAAGTTCGATTTTCTGGAGCAGGAGGTTCTACTCTTGATTCAAAACTTTGTATATCTACTTGACCTGTAGTGCCTGATGGTGCAGATTATAAAAAAGCTTGGTCCCCAAATGTTACTACAAAAAATGGACGACTTCGGGATTTAGCAGGAACTACAGCATTACAGGCTTGTACAAACGAATATCCTCAAGATGGTCAATCTTCAAATAATTCAAACTATGGAGATAAATGAGGAGCTACAAGATCGGATAGTGGGCATTTATGTGGAGAAGACCCGCAAGCTTATTATAGTGTAGATGCTTATCGGAATTATAAATCAGTACGGGTTACTCAATATTGGTGTGAATTTGATAATTTATTAAAATTACCAGATTGGCATTTTCATAATTATCCAAATGCTGGATGACCTTGGTATGATTTTGTGCATAATTTTGAAACTATGTGTCCAGAAAATAAATGTGAAATATATCAAAAATGAGATGTGATAGAAGTAGTTAAATGTGATATAGATCATGATTTATGAGCATATGATAGTAGTTCTAGTGCCGATATAGCTGGCTCAAAAGATATAGAACGATATAGAAAATATCCTTGTGATGATGTAGATGATGATATTTATTTCAATTTTTGGGATACTCGTTTGGAACATAAATCACCACTTGCTGGTGAATTTAGTGCAATGGAAGTAGCTACATTAGCTAGACCTATAGATACTGTAAGATATATTAATTTCCAATGAATCTGATGAGATGAAGTAAAGTTAGTTTATCCAGATTTATGGCAAGTAAAAGTATATAATGGCGTTCATCTTATGAGTCCTGAAGAGATAGCAGAAGAAATAGAAATTTATTTGGAAGAAGTAGCTGAAGATTATATAGAACAACTTGAAACTCAATTAGAGAATTCAGATGGTTATTGTGGAGAGATGGCTATAGATAGAGATGATATCATATGAGTATGATGAGCTCAAGATGGAGAACCTGATCCAGATGATATCGCTGACAAAAAAGCGGCAGAAGCTGCAGCTGCAGCAGGTACTGGTGTTTCTGGTTCTGGGTCTACTGGTCTTGGTGATGCTCTTGAAGGAGAAACTATAGAAAATGTTTATGATCTTTTGGAACCTTTGGCTTCACCTTGTGATCGTGATTATGAAATTCCAGAATCTGACTTTCTTTATGAAGCTCTAGGGGAAGAAGTAATAGCTTCTATAGCAGAAATGTTGTATTGGATGAATTTATGATGGTCTGATAAGACAAAACAACCTACAGAAATTCTAAATAGAGATATGGAAATAGATTATTATTATGATGATTTTGAGGTTAATGAAAAAGTAGATTATCTTACTGAACATATAACATCTTCAAATCCTTATAATGTGAAAGGAACAGATCTTAAGAAAAACCTTTTGAATTTTCCTGATTTCCCAAAGAATGGTTATGATGTATGATTTGTAGGGTCAAATGGAAATGAGAAACTAACAGGAGGTAGATCATCTTCTAGAGATAAAACATCTAATCAAGCTTCTAGTGATCGTCAAAATTCTAAATTCACAAAAGAATTGATGGAAGATTCTGAAGATGCAGAAACTTGTTGAGTTTCTTCAGACGGAACTGTACCACTATTTGAGTGGCCAGACGCTATAAGTTGCCGATTGGATCAAACATTGTCAAAACCTTTTGAAATCAAAAATACTAGTGAATGTTCTTGGAGTTCAGAAGATGAATTTGAGGAATATGGTTATCATGATAAAGAAAGCCTTAGTAAGGTGGTAGCTGCAAACAAGAAAGCAAGTTGTTCAGATACAGAAAGTGATGTTTTGTATATAAGCAATAAAGAATCAGAATGAAAGAAGGAAAATAAAACTGATAAAGAGCGGTACGAATTTTATTCTGAAGTAACTTCTGATTTACTAATTAGATCTAGTGATACATTTTTTACAAATCCTGAATATACAGGTCATATTACTATAGAATGAAATACAAACAATTTAGATATAACTGCTTATTCAGCAGGAACTACTTGTTTATGGATGCAACAATGAAATTCATACAAAGATCTTTGTAATGGTTTAGTTTTAGATTTAGAAAATAACTGGAAGTATCCTATAGCTTTTTATAATTTAGATACTGATGAAGGGCAGGATAAGTCAACAAAGGCAGGAGATAGATATCTGAATTTTAAAATATGTAAAACATCAAATACAGATCTTTGTATATGGAAAACTATAATATTGGAAAAGGTAGCTGGAGATATAAGTTATATAGAAATTGCTCCTTACTCTGATAGTATGATATGGGGAGGTACTATGCCTATAGTTATTAAGGCTTATGATCAAAACCCTAACATATATCCAGATGCTAATGAAGTAACAGCGGTTCCTTATGTTTATGATGTTACTATAGATCCAAACTTGATAAATATATACAAAGGAAATATAAACATATCTGACACAAGCTTTTCTAGAGATGAAAAAGTATTTTGGTTGAAAGCTTCAGAAAATAGCGTAACATGAGTAGATAAATTTACATTGAAATTAGCATTAGCAGATGAATGGAAAGATATGTATCCTAATGTTCTATTTGAAAAATCTCATACATTCAATATTTATACTAAAGAAGAGCTAGAAAATACTGAAATTACATTGACTCCTTCTTTGACTGAAAAATATCGTATACCAGAAGATCCTTATGATTTGACTTATGAAACATTAGTAGAAGGTAATTCATACGGTATATATTCTTATGATAAATCCAAATTAGTAAAATTGAATATTAAACCGATATTACCAGATGGGTCAGTATTAAAAAATACAGTAACTATCAAAGATATAAATGGAATATTCGTGCCAGGTAATATAAAAGATACAGCAATTACTATTTTATCATGAGATAATAATTTATCTACTACATATCCTAAGTTTAACAAAAAAGAGCAATTTTTGATAGATTCTGACGATGGTATAGATATCCGGCTTGTTCCTACTTTGAGGACTTGATTATCAAAAATAAAAATCTCTATACCTTGAATAAAAGATTACTATATTTATTACAATGTTTATTCTCCATGACTAAATGATGTAGAATTTACTTTCCAAGAACCAATTATTGAGGAAGGAGATTCAGTTATATGACATATCAAACTATTAGACGCTTTGTGAAACATAGTAAAAAAATCTTATGAAATAGATGCTAATTGAAATTATAGTGATACAATTGAAGGTGCTATTACTCTTTGATGATGATTGACTTTTGAGGATGGTAATAATATAAAGATATTTACTACTAGTGATGGACTATATGATTTTACAGTTATAGGAAATGAGTCATGATATGCTACTGTAGCAGTAACTTATTTTGATGATTGAGAAAAGAAAACTTTAGAAAAAAGTCAAGAAATACAAGTTAAGAAAACCTCCGTTTCAATAGATGAAAATCTAAATATTTTATATCTTTCTATATTTGGTAGTAATTGGTGGAAAAATGTAAAAGAAATAAGTACCAATTCAGATACCAATTTGGCAATAACTACTATGATAGAGGATCCTGAAATGTTAAAGCAATATAACTTTATATTTCATCAGGATTTTAGAATTACAGATAATATATGAATTTTCAAAGAATTGTTTTTTGAAGATTGAAAAATGAATGTTGATTTATGAGAAGATCAACATAAACAAGATGTTAGATTTATTATAAAAGATACTATAGATTTCAAAGTAGAACAAATAGAAGATCCAGAAGATATTCCTTTGGGAGATGTGGAAGAATATGTAGAAATATACTATCTTGCAGAACCTAAAGATGATATAATCGAGACTAATACTATGAAAAACGGTAAGATATATATCAATGGTGAAAAATCTATAGATATAGAAACAGGTTGGCAAAGCAATAATATAAACATCAAGTATGATATTATAGCACATGAAGATCATGAATATTCGGCATGGCAAGTCTATATGTGAGGAGATAAACTTCTATGAAGGTTTTTTATAAAATCAGATTTGACAGTAAAAAATGCAGAAGTTTTTATTAGTCGTAGATTAGATCGTATCACAAAAGAAATAAATGATATTTATGCTAAACAGATTTCTAATGTAAGTCAAATTGAAAATGAAGATAATGATGATGAAGTATCATTATTTTATATTCCTATTACATCTGCCAATATATCCAAAAATTATATGAATAAGAAAAAGGTATATATAGCTGGTAAAAAAACTACTCAAAACCCAAATCCATCGCCAAAGCTTTATATAGATATAGAAAATTGAACTTGGGATGATGCTATAACAGCTGTATATGATGAAGAGCTTTATGTGAAATACGGTTATCCAGCTTGGAAGATATATTTAGATGATATATTTGTAGGAACTTTCTTTTTGGATTCTAAGTTATATTTGGATAACTATACATTCCTAGTAGATACAGTATATGGAGAATGAACTACCAATGGAATGAAGTGAGTATGATTTTATTCATATGAGCATGATGATTATACATTTCAATTATATGATAGTGTAGAAAAATATAGTGATCCAGATATGAAAATTGGATTTGAAAGTGATTTTAGAAACATAACAGACTGGGCTTGATGAGCAACAGTTTGAGAAGCTACAAGAAAATATTCTTCAGAATTTGTTATAAATTTCTGAGATGCATTTTTGAAAACTCCTGTAGACTCAAAAGATAAAGCTGATGCAGAGGCTGAAACAAAAGAAGAAAAAGAAACTATGGTTCAAGGATTAGAAGATACAAATACTTGATTTTCTGATTTCAATTCAGATCTGTGAGATAAGATATTTACTGATATGAATGGTAGTATCAAAAAGGTATTGACTATAGATTTCAATAAAGATGGACTTAAAGATATCATTATAGTATACAATAATAACTCTATTAGATTGTTGAAAAAATACAAGTGAACAAGACCGTTCAAAGATATATGAGATTTGATGATAGTGTCAGATTGAATAAAGGATGTTTTTGTTTGAGATGCTAAATGAGATGGTTTTGATGATATATTTGTGTTATTGAAAAACGATAGTTTTAGATATTATGAAAATCAAGTTTGAAAGTTTGATTTAAATGGAATGCCAGTATGTTTAGATATATATTGAGGTCCAGATGATTTAAATATAGAACAAATATACGCTAAATATATAGATGATGATAATAAACTTGATTTCCTTGTGAATGATAAAAATGGAACTATCAAAACATTTTATGGAGATACTTATATATCTACGGATAAAATGAAGTGTGATGATGGTTGGAAAGATAGACTGAAACAAGAAACCATAAAAGATTATAGTATCCAAATAAATAAGGATGTAAAATTTATAGATGATGGATATATATATTGGGAAGGTTTGAATGAAGAATATGGAGAAGAACAAGAAAAAGTAAAAGCAGAAGATGGAACTCCTATAGATATAAAAGACCCAGATGTTTTATCAAAAATGTGATTTGCAAATACTCGTTCAGAATCTTTACCTTTTGATCAAGCAGATTATCTTCAAGAAAATAATGAAAGATTTGCTTTTCAACAATTCCCTAGTGAATATGGACCGATAGGAGATGTGGTGGATGAAACAGCAGAATTTAATTTCAAAAAAGCAACATTTTTATGAGATTGAGATCCTATAACTGTATATAAAACTATAGAAAAAGTATATGAATGAAAAGAATATGATGGTTGAATTATATCAGGTGAAATTAGAATTCTAAAAGCTAAAGATGAATCCAATATTACAGATTATGTATTGTATTGGGGAGCATCTTCTTATGAAAAATTAGTATGATATGAAGAAATAGATGAAATACCAAAAACAGGTTTAGATTTGAAATATGAATTCGAAGCTAATACTAAAATACCTGAAATGGCAACTCATATATTAGTATATACTAAAAATGAAGAATGAGAAATGGCTACTGGAAAATCAGTTGTGGCTCTTCAAATGGGTATACCAAGAAAATCAGCTAGTGCTATAGGATTTACTGCTATTACGATAAATAATTCTAATACTTTGTCTTGAAAATTTAGAATTATAAAAGCTCAAGATGAATCTAATATTACAGATTATGTATTGTATTGGGGTGCAAGAGAAGACAAAAAATTGAAGTGATATGATCCTATAGATGAGATACAAAAAACAGAAGAGGACTTAGATTATGAGTTTAGTTCTGAAAGAATGCCAGATGGTGCAACTCACATACTGGTTTATACTAAGAACACATATGGAGAGATGGTAGAATGAATAGGTGTTCAGATTTCAGAAAAGAAAAATGCAACCGTAAAAGCTTGATGAGTAGAATTTATAGATACAAATACTGATTGACAAAAGCTATGAGGTATTGTGAATATCAAAAAAGCTTCTAATGAAGCTAATATTGAATATTATACATTGTATTGGGGTGTTTGAGAAGATGAAAAATACGATAGGCAAGCTATCAAAACCATTCCAAAAACAGGAAATAATTTAAAATATACATTTGATGAAGATATAAAAATACCTGAAGGAGTGACTCATCTATTAGTATATACCAAGAGTAAATACGGAGAGATGTTTGAAGGTGTTTCTACTCTGATAATTGATAAAGGACTTCCTGCATCTACTTCTGAATGACTGATTTTGACAGAAGATTTATTACCATGAGATATTGTAAAAATTACTGTGCATTTGAATGGGGCTTGAAAAAAGTTTACATATCTAGAAGCATTGAAATGACCTTTTGAAATACAAAAAAATCAAGACGATGAAGTTCCTTTGGAATTCAATGTAGAAGATGAAAATGCAGAAGTTTCTTATGTAGAATCATATCCTAAATTTATATTCAAATTGGATAATTTTTCTTGACGAGAAGTTTCTTATTATGCGAAATTTAAATGAGAATCGCCTGTAAATACAGTAATAGATGATGTAACAGGTAATGTGAAGATTTATACGAAATGAGGTTGTTCTAAATGATTTGAAGAATATGATGGAAAAACTATTGAGTATACAGATCTTAAAGAAAAACTACAAGAAAAAGTTGGAGGAATCCAAGAAGATAGAGATGCGTATGTAGAAGAAGTAATAGAAGATTCAGAGGAAAAAGAGTTTTGAGATATAATGGCTAAGGTAGAATCTGTTTGATACAATGAAAGTGAAACTTTTCTTACAGATACATCTTTTGTTACAAATCAAGATGGTATTACTATATCAGATGATGAAATAACAGATAAATTTGAAGACAGTAAAGAAGTTGTAGATGATGCATTATGATGACTTTGTAAATGATTTGGTTTTGGAGCAGGGGAATGTGGAAATATTTCTATTCCTTGTAATATGGCATTTCTAAGTCCAGGTATTACAAATATATGTGGATGTGCTTTAGAAAAAGATTATGGAACTCCTATATTTTATTATCCAGGTACATTGTATGTTGCAGGAGCAGCAATACCAGTTCCTAATATGTTGAAAGATGCTTCTACAGATGATTTTTATTGGGCAGCATGAGGTAAATATAGTTCTGTTATAAGAGTATATCTTTCTCCTACACTTACTCAATGATTATGATTAGCTGTTTGTTTTGGAGATTATGGAGAATCTATGGAAAGTCCAAAAAGTCCTTTTGGAACTATAATGGGTAATTGTATAGTAGTTGCTTGAAATATACCTTTACCAGGTTGTGATAATGGATGATGAGAAGATAGTGGTTATGGTTCTCCTAGTGGAGATTCGGATAATGCTATAGAGGATTGGATGAATGATTTATTGAATATGGGTTCTTGTTCTGAAACACCTGGATCATCATGAACTAACAAATATTCTTCTACGGCTCTTAGTATGGGAGGTGGAAGTGCTTACAGTTCTTCTTCTATGTATTCTGATATGAAAAATGGAACCGTAGAAATAAATGGTGAAACTGCAGTTAAATTTGAAACTAATGCTAATACTATAGATAGTCAAGAAGATGTAGATGTATTATTAGAAGCTGGAGATCCAATAACTTTGAAAATACAAAGTTCTAATTCTAAGTGACTTGTAAAGTGTATCGTTCAAAGTTGGTGGAATAGACAATTAGAATTCATTATGGCTAATTTTACTAGTATGACAGTATATGTTATATATCCTGATTTAGGAAATCTTACAGAATGATTTGGAGATTTATTTAGTAAATTAGAAGATGCAGATTCTTTATTAGAAAATACTTTTAATACTACAACAACAGATCTAAAATCAGCTATGTGAGATTTTGGAATATGAGAATCTAGTTGAGATTGAACTTCTGAAGCAGAAACTAAACTTTCAAAGATAACTCCTGCAGCTAAATGATTGAAAACATTAGGAGAAGCTATATCTAATCCATTTGAAAGTTTAAAATCTTATTTTGAATCAATTCCGTTAGTGGATATGCAGACACAAACATTGGTTGTACAAATTCCATGGATAGGAAAAGATGAGATTTCAAGACAAATAGCTTATTTGAAATGATGGAAAAAGAGAAATAAAGCAATAATAGAAGCTTGGAAAAATATATGAGTAGATGTTAGTATAGTTGCTCAATTTGAAGAAATGTTAGTAAATTTAGATAAAAATATAGAGATATTATATAAATATGTAGATTTTCCAAAAGAGGTATATAAATATATGCATTTGTTGGATTATTATCTTACACAGATTATGTGTATAGTTGAAAAACTTGTAAATATGGTAGTAGGACGATTGGATACCAATTCTAGAAGGTTTGAAAAATGGGTAGATACAATTATTTTGCTTATAGCTATAATAGATACTTGGCAAATACTTATAGATTTTTCAGTAGACTGGAAAACTTCTTGTGGTCAATGTACACAGGATAATGCAGATTTACATGATTGTATATTATCTATATTCTGCTTTGATCTACCAGTATTACCGATTCCTCCTTTCAAAATCCCAGATATTACAATAGATCTTTCTCATATAAATTTAGGTATAGATATATTGTTGCCAGAATTAAAAATTAAACCAGTAGCTCTTAATTTATTTCAGTTACCTGATTTACCAGAAGTTCCGCCTCTTTCTTTAGAGGTAATTATAGATTTACCTGAAATACCATTGCTACCAGAACCTCCAGATTTAGATATTGATTTATTTGAATTGCCTGAGATTCCGTATGTGAAACTTCCTAACTTACCACCTGCTCCAGAGATACCAGAAATTATGCCTACTATCAAGGTTATTTTGAATATCTTGAAAGTAATAAGTCGGTATTATTGTATTATAAAAAATGGTATAGGGTTAGTTTCAGAATGGGATACCAAAAGTCGTATAGAACAACTTACTCAAAGAAGAAATAGAGTAGATCCTTTTGATTTCCTAAAAATTAATTTCCCATCATTACCATACAAATGAGTTGATATAAAAATAGATGGATATTTGAATTTTAGAATACAATTGGATCAAATTTATGAATTAGTTGAAGAATTTACAGAAGATATAAATGATAAAACTAACGAACAAATATGAGAATTGGAAGGTATAGATTATGACTATCTAGATGTAGATGCTCCAGACCCATTAGATGGTGTTGATACTACAATAGAGGAAAATGTAGACTATGATAATTCTTATAAAAAAGATGAAACTAATAAAGAGGCAGCATGGAAAAAGAATGCACATAGCAAGATGGACTTTGCACAAGCAAATCAAGTATTATATGATGAATTAGATTTCTTTATCTGAGAGTTTGATGAAGATTATATGAAAGCTAGTTCGAAGAAATTACAAGATATGGCTATGAAAGTTCAAGATATGATAACAGGTGATAAAAATGTTCAAGCTAACAAAAAATGAGTAAGAGAAATATGAGATAAAGTTACAAAGAAGTTGCAAGAACAAAAAGATAATATATCTCGTATAGAAGAAATGTTGAAAAGGTTAGAGCAATGAGAAACAGATATCTTGGATGAATACAAAGATGTGATCTACGAAGAAGACACTGTTATAGAGGAAGTGAATCTATTATCAGAGATTCTTATAGATAAAGAAACTACAGTATATGAAACTCCTTTATTCACTATGGATGAAGAATATATAAATGTATTAGATAAAGCAAAATCTCCAAAAGTGTCATATTTGGAAATAAATAAAAAAATGCTATCAAGGTTATCAGAAAAAGTGGATGAAAAATTGGAATTTGATAGTTCTTATATGACTACTAAACATAAGATAGATAAAACATTGAATTTGATAAATAGTGAACTTCAAGTAGAAACAAACAAGAAGAATGTAAACTATGTTACTGATTCAGCAAATAATTTACCACCTGCAGATCCTACCAATAATATTAGAGGACTTTATGTTCTAGGTGAGGAGACGGAAAATTATTATAGTGTAATGTCTAACAAAGATAAGGCTCAAGAAATAAGAAAAAATAGAACATATTTCTTGGAAGATATAAATGGAGATGATAAAGAAGATATAGTTTGGTGGGATGCTCAATATGTTTATATTAAGTATAAATGAAAATGACTAGAAATTGAAGTAGAATGAGCTTCAGTTAAAGAACTATATGCTTACAAAGATACTATAAAGAATGTAGAAGATGAGGTTGATGATGAAGGTTATATAAAAATCAACTGAAATAAATTCAAAATATGGTCTCAAAGTCATTCAAATTCTACATTGCAAGTAAGAGGACAAGATCCAGAAACTGTTAGATTGACTTGGGAAGCTGATATGAATAAAAATACCAATGCTTACTTGATAATGCATTCAGATAGAATAGATATCTTGAACGATATAGAGAAGAAATATAATTATAATTCAGAAATTGTTTTTGATGAAAAAACATATAATGGATGAGCTGTTCTTTATTATGATAGTCAATTACATAGAGATTATATACCAGAAGAAAAATGGGGAGATACAGATTGGACAGAAGTATCTTTACCAAATAAAACAGAGTATTATGATATGTTTAGAGATGTAGGAACTACTATGGAGATTATGCCTGTTAGGGATTTCCCTAGAATCAAAAATCATGTTGCTATATTAGATGAGGTAGGACAAAAAGATTGGACCTATTTCAGAGTATATCCTATTAAGCTTACTGTATATGGTGAAGACAAATTTGAAATAGAAAACTTATCTATGTACTCCAATCAGGTTGTATGATGAAGTCAAGTTTCTTCTGATGATAGTCCACCAGAAGTAGATATAACTTTGAGGAAATATGAAGAAGTAGATGGTAAATATCAAACATGAGATATAGTGGGTGAATGATTATTTATAAATGCTAATGTAAATACTCGTTATATTTTAGAAATGGATTGGATAGATAATTTATGAGAGATAAGGACTTCTTATTTATTGAATGAACATAAAAAAACTCTTTGTAAGGATTGTAGTATGTATGGAACATGAGATTCTAACAAACTAATATCTTGATATCCATGAGAGAGAACATATTATCTTATATGAGAAGACCAAAATGATAATGTGACTAATATAGAACTAGTAATAAATTATCAAGCCCCTAATTTGTCTATAGAAAAGGTAGATTTGGAAAATGGTAGAATTACTGCAGAATTTGCTGATGCTTTAGGTGAACCCATGGTTAAATTCTTGAGAGAAAGAGATGGACAACAAGAATTTGTAGAGAATGAAGATTTGATAGATTATTTCACAGGAACAAATTCAGATGGTACAGAAATAATCTGATCTACATTTAATACTGATACTAAGATTGTCTTTTACAAAGATGAAGGAGATAAATCTGTTCAATTATGATGGTTAGATACATCAAATGGTGAGGTATATCTTAACTCTAAATATTCAAGTACTGTAAGCAATTCTGTAGATTTCGCAGATAATGAGATGAATGTAGATATATATGAAAAAAACAAGGTTATATACAGATTCAATTTACCAGGTAAGAAACTAACAAAAGATCCGACTATATTTGATGGAGCTTATAAGTTGCAAGCTGTAGAAAGTGAAAATATGGGTGACTTCAATAGTGGTTGGTGTATTCTAGATATTGTATGAAATCAGTGTGCTACATATATAACAGTAAAAGGAAATGTTTATGTTCCAGATGAATATAAAACTTCTTTGATTGGAAAATATTCTTATGATTCAGATTTAGAGAATATAATTATATCAGTATATAAGGGAAGTTTATTGGGGAATAAGGTGTTTGAATGGAGTTATAAGTTAGATGTGGTTCAATAATTTAAAAATTCTTACGCTATATTTTTCCCCTTGTGGGTCGTAATAGAGTAAAATCCCAACAACGGTTGACGGTTTTTTCAATAATGTTGGGATAAAATATAGAACTTATTCCTAAAAATATAAACTCCAGAATTTTTAAATTATTTCACTGTTAGTTGCGTTTGTTTTTTGCGTTGGAGATTTATTTTTTTAAGTCTCTTCTTTTTTCTGTTCTTGGTTCTGTTCTAAATTCTGTTTCTGGGCTCTGTCGTGGAAGAATCCCTGGCGGGATTATTATATAGCGGTGGAGATTTCTGGATTCTTTTCTGGATTCTTTCTGTATTTCTGAGTTGGAAGAATCCCTAAAGGGATTATTATGTAGCGGTTGAGGTTTCTGTGTTCTTTTTGGCTTCTTTCTTTTTTCTGAGTTGGAAGAATCCCCAAGGGGATTATTATATAGCGGTGGAGATTTATTTTTATCTTTATCTTATATATAATAAAAGATTCTTAATTATTTGACAAAAAATCATATTTTTCGTATAATTTAGTTTATAGTTTATTTTATATAAAAAACAAAAATGATATATTATATCTTATTCTTCAGCATTTTGTGATGATTTTTGTCTGTGATGCTGGCAGCAGTCTTTCTCAAAGTGCCTGAAAAGAAACAAAAGAAGATGATTCCTTATATGTTGTCATATGCAACAGGAACTTTGTTAGCAGCGGCTATTGTTTGACTGCTTCCTCATGCTATAGAACAAATGGATTCTGATAAACTTATGTTAACTTTTTTGATAGGTATTTTGTTCTTTTTTGCACTTGAAAAAATGCTTATATGGAGACATTGTCATGATCAAGAATGTGAAACGCATAAAGCTACAGCTAGCATGATATTGGTGGGTGATAGTATTCATAATTTTATAGATGGAATCCTGATAGGGACTTCTTTTATGATTTCTATTCCTGTAGGTATTTGAGTTACTTTTTCTGTGATAGCTCATGAAATTCCTCAAGAATTAGGTGATTTTGCTATATTGATACATAGTGGGATGTCAAAGAAAAAAGCGTTTTTATATAATATGCTTTCCAATACAACTACTGTAATTGGTGCATTAGGGGCATATTTCTTCTTAGAAAAAATAGAATACTTACATACATATGCTGTGATAATAGCGGCTTCAAGTTTTATATATATTGCACTTGTGGATTTAGCTCCAGAGTTGCATAAGGTGAAAACTTTGAAAACAGGCTTGTTGCAGATATTGTTAATTTTGTTAGGTGTAGCTACTATATTGTTTTTTGTGGCGGGGTCTTCTCATTAGGTAGATAGTTTTTTTTGATATTAATATAAAATGTATCCTGCTTTTGTAGGACCAGCTGAATGTAAATTTCATTATAACAAAAATCCAAGATAATCTACAGATTATCTTGGATTTTTTCAGCTTCACTTCTAGCTAACTTATCTACCAAATTATTATGTTCATTAGTACTATGAGCTTTGACCCAATGCCGGTCTATTTGGAAATTAGCGGATAGCTCATCTAATCTTTGCCAAAGTTCTTTATTTTTTACTGGTTTTTTTGCAGCTGTTTTCCATTTGTTTTTTTTCCAATTTTTGATCCACTTTAGCATTCCATTTTTTACATAACTAGAATCTGTATATACTTCTAGTTTTATATCATCTATTTTCAAAATTTCCAAAGCCATTATGATAGCCATCAACTCCATTTTATTATTGGTAGAGTCTTCTGTTCATCATGAAATCTTTTTTTGTTTTCCTTTGTACATCAAAAGAGCAGCCCGTCAGCCTGGTCCAGGATTACCTAAACAACTTCCATCTGTAAATATTATAATCCTCTCTTGTTTTTTCATGTTTTTTATATATAATTATGATTGAAAAATAAAAAATGTCTAAACTTTAAATTGATAATTTAAGTGAAATAACTATACTTAAATTTACGGTCATTTATTTATACTTTTTTGCTAGAAAAAATCAAATGATTAAGAGACTAATTAGTATACTAATTATATTAGTATATATGTTCAATATAGTATTTGCTTCAGAAAGTTTTACCTGAGCTATTCTTACCTGAAATATGGTAGAGTATGATGAAGAAACGGGTGAGAAAATCCTACTAGATTGAGAAGAAGAAGAAAATGAAGTAGCAGATGTTATGACTACTTTCAAAGAAAAAAAACAGGCTATTATAAATCAAATATATGCTAATACAAATTTAGCATCTTTGATGGATTTTAATAATGCTGCAAAACAGTTAGAAGATATTACTTTCCAATTAGATACTATAGGAAAGAATTATACTATGATTCGCGAACAGAAAAAATGAGTAGATGTGAAATATAAAGAATTGTTTGTAGAAATGGAAATTCTTATAAAAAGATTAGAAATTTCTGGTAAAAAATTGAAAGATAAACTTATTAAAATACAGTTATCTCTGAGAGATATCGAAAAATGAAAGAAAGAAATAAATATTTTAAAACAAGATATATTAGTTTCTAAATTGGAATTAAGTAAATATATAAGTTTACTTTACAAGACAAATAATGATTTTTATAATGCAGATTCACAAATAGATAATATTAAATTATTTTTGAAAAGTTCAAATATAGCTCATAGTATATCTCAGGAAGATGTTCTAAAGCTTTTGGGTGTGAAGACTCAGGACTTATTATCTAAATTGGATATTCAAGCAATCAAAGAGAGAAAATCAGTACAAGCGCTTCTATACAAAAAAAGAAAATATATGTATGATGTAGAAGATTATAAAACAGATCTTGAAATAATGACAGAAAAAAAAGAAAATCTTAGTGAAGTTATAGATTTGATTAAAAATAATAAAATTGATATAGATAAGGCTTACACAAAACTTAGATATGAAAAAAGACTTTTACGTACACAACAAAAACAATTAGTTGGAAATTTGACTACAGATTTAGAAGAAACCTTTTTGAATACTACTTGATTAGATTTGACAGACCTTATAAGATATGCAGATAAAAATGACGGTTGAAAGTTTCTTTCTTGGCCTACTACTAATTTCAGTAGAATAAGTGCATTTTACCAAGATGAAAATTATATGGAGCAGTTTGGCGCTGAACATGATGCTTTGGATATTGCTATGCCTCAATGAACTGAAGTATATAGTCCAGCTGTAGCTTATGTATATATGGTAGTAGACAATGAAAGCGATTATTATAATTGGGCTATTCTTATACATAATTATGGATATATCACTGTATATGGACATATGAATAGGATAATAGTAAAAGAATGAGAAATAATACAAAGAGGACAAATAATTGGACTTTCTTGATGAAAGAAATGAACTAGATGAGCTTGAAAATTATCTACATGACCACATCTTCATTTTGAGGTAATAAAAAATGGTCAACGGTTGGATCCACTTAGTGTTTTGGATACTTCTATTTTGATAAAAGAAAAAGAGAAATTAGATCGTGGTATGAAAGTAAAAATGATAAAAGATGCTCTTACTAGAAATATTCCTATAGATGGTATCAAAATCGCAAAAGGTACAACCTTGGATGCAAGGAGACAATACGTTTTAGATACCAGAGCTACTAGCTCATACAGAGATTTAAGTAAATGGAAATCTGTAGCAAATAGGACTGGTATAGATGTTGATGTTGGTATATGTATATGATATTCTGAGAGTTGACTTGGGAATAATATGTCTAGTGAGTGGAATATATGAAATGTAGGAAATAATGATAGATGAGATAGAAGATTATATGATTCACCTCGAGATGGAGTAAACGCCATATTTTATGCTTTGAATAATAGATATATGGAATGATATCATACTATAGATAAACTATCTAGATATGGTAATAAAACAGGATCTATATATTCTAGTTCTAATTATAATTGGTACAAAAATATGGTAAAATGTCTTATTATGGTAAAAGGGACGCCTATAGAGGAATATTATCCATTTAGATGGCATGAATCAAGAACTGAAGTTCAAGAAGAAGCTGAAGAAGTAGTAGTAAAAGAAGTAGTAAAAGAACTAACTGAAGAACAAATAAGGCTACAAAAACTGGATGAGTTATATAATTAATATATAATCTAAAAAAGACAAATTACTAAGCGAGACAAGTATAATTACTATAAGGAGAGAGATTGTTTATTAGAGAAAATGCTATTTTGTAGTATATAAATAGTAAAAGAAGGATATGAGTATTAGTTACTTATGTTTTTACATGAAAAATAGCTTGAAAAATGCTATTTATTCATTACAATTCAATAGTGAATTTATTTTTTAGAGTTTAGTATGTCAAAAGGAGAGTTGAGACCAAAGTTATTACTTAGTACAGATACCTTATGATGATATTGATTAGATATGATTTTTAAGGTTGCTAAAGAAGTCGGTTTTGACTGAATAGATTTAGCTGTATGGAAGGTTTTTGATAGTTGGAATATAGATTATGTAAAAACTTTATCTAAAGAGTATGATTTTCCTGTATCTTCTATACAGGTTAGTTCTAATATAAATAGAAAGGAAGTTAATCATGCTGTAGAAATTGCAAGAGAGCTAGAAGCAAAAACTATAGTTTTTAATGCTCCTGTTTTTTACAATTTTAGAGCATTTAAGTTTGTAAAAGATAATATAGCTTATTACAAAAAATCATATAGAAATATAGAGTTTTGTATGCTAAATCCACCAAAAAGCAATATATGGGCTGTCTTACCTACTCATCACTTTAGTAATATTGGGGAAATCATCAAAAAATATAAATTTTTCTTATGATTAGATATTTCAAATGTAAATGAAGATAGTATGGAATTGGATCTTATAAGAAAACTTCCAAATATAGTTCCTTATATAGGTCAAATATACCTTTCAGATAAGAGTAAATACAAAGGATGACATAAATCTTTAGGAGATGGAACTTTGAAAATTCCTGCATTCTTGAAGAAATTAAAAAAACTTTCTTATACAAAAAACTTTTGTATAAAATTAAATATGGAGAAAAAAGAACTTGTAGATATGGATAAAATCAAAATAATTTTGAAAAAAAACGTAGTTTACTACAAAGAATTTTATGAAGATTTAGAAATAAGATAGTTGTAAATGGCAGGAGTAAAAGATATGGAAAGTCAGATTCTTTCTAAGAAAAAGAATACCAAAGAGATAGCTAATACTTTGGATATTTTTTCGTCAGCTATGAATGAGATAAAAAAAAGCATGAAAAACGTTTTCAATGGTGGCAACGGAGATAAAAATCAAATAAGTAGGGAAATGGATAATTACGAAAAAGGACTATAAGAAAGTTTATTTCTTCCGTATTCAATGTTATAGTAAGTAACAATAAATCTGCGAAGTATTTAGTAGACTTATGATTACTTACTTATGCCCTTGGGTAAAAATGTAAAGTGTAAAATTTGTATTACTCTTTAGCTTTTATATTTAGATCATTTCGATTGAAATAAATAAATAAGTTTTATTATAATTTAGGAACTTCTTCTCTAAAGAAGAATGAAGTAATTTTACATTTTACATTTCCAGCTAAACTTTTTAGTACTATTAGATTGCTGGTGAATACATTTTACATTTGCAGCTATATTATGTTATCTAAAATACAATTTAAATTTAGGAAGTTATTTTCTGGGAAAGTTGCAGGGAATTTTGCATCTATTTTTTCTGGTGGAGGATTGGAAGTAGAGAATTTTAGAAGATATGAACCATGAGATGATATCAAAAGAATAAATTGGAAATTATCAGCTAAACATCGTGAACTTTATATTACTTTATTTAGAGAAGAAAAGGATGTAGATGTTCATATATTTTTGGATATAAACTATAATTGGAAAACTTTTCAAGATGATATATACTCATATTTGACTAATGTATGTATCCTTGCAAGAAAAAGTGGAGCTAATAGTTCTATATCTTATTTTGATAAAAAATTAAAATCTAGTAGACCTACTAAAAATATGTCATATATATATGGAGAGATGAAAGCTACTTATAACTCTGTAAATAAGCAACCTGCTCATTATGTAAGTCATATCAAAGATTTTATAAATAGAGAAAAAGCATTTAACAAAAGACATATTATTGTTATATTTTCAGATTTTTTTGCAGTAGAAGAAAGTGATATCAAATGGCTAAAAGCTTTAAAAGAAAAAAATGAATTAGTTTTTATAAATATTCCTTTGTTAGATAGTTTAGAAAATATGGGTAAAGGGCAGTTATTGAACGGTTTTTTCTCAAAAATTTCTAGTCAAACTATGTTAACTAATTATAAGGGAATTTTGCATAAATTATGAAAGATTGGAAGAATGTTTAATGTGTAATCTTTCTTATGTTTTCTTCAATTTTTTCTATATATTACAAGGTTTTTTTTACTCCTTCTATAACTATTCTATTTTCATTCCATTTTCACTTTTCTAAATTTCTAAGAGAATTTAATATCTCATAAATAACGTGATCTTGTGGTAATAGATACCATAAATAATCAAATTTAAACTTTTTTGCAAAACAGAAAATTGCGTCTTTCTCTCATTCTTCAGAGTTAGGAAAAGATAATAGAAAATCTAAGAAATAATCATATTTCTTTTTTTTGTCTATTTCTGTAATTATAGGAAGGAATTTATCTAATAAACTTATATTTTTTTCATTTTCCATGATATTTTTATATGTTTCCCCCTTGATTTCATCTATACTTCTTCTAGGATCTTCTATAAAAGAGTGTTTTCTAAGTAAATCATCTTTCTCTATTTTCTTTAAACTTTCAAAATTTCTCAGAAAAAAAATCCATTTATCATAATTTTTGATTTTTAGAAGTTTAGTTTCTATAGTCTTTCCATGGTCTTCTATTATTTTTTTTAGTTCGCTTTTGTAATTATTTTCCCATTCTTGATGTCCTCATATTCATGAGCTAGAGACAGGAGTTATTTGAGGCATTTGAAAGTCATCTCACATACTTTGATAAGTTATATTTATAAAAGCTTAAATATATGATAAGGAATAGTTTTTTTTATTCAATATGAGTTTAACTTCTGATTCTAATTAAATTAAACTTTTATTTAAGCTAGCTTTTGATTTTCCTCAAAGCACACATAATAATTTCCTCCTATATTTATATGTATCTAACTTTAAATCTATTTATATATAATTTCTTATTACCTATCAAACATCCCATCTATCTCGTCTTTCTCCAAACTTACAACTGATGGTCTTCCATGCTGACATACGAAAAATCCATCTATTTTCTCTACACCATCTTTTACCAATTGTTCCATTTCTAGAATAGAAAGTTTATGATTAGCTTTGATTGCTGCTTTACAAGCCTTTGTTGCAAATATTTGTTCCAATATTTTGTCTATATTCAAGTCTTCTAATTTAGAATATATCATTCCATCTAACAAAAATTCTATATTTACATGATATTTTTCAAATATTTCAGGTATAGCATAAACTATTACTTTATTTTCCCCAAACATAGATATATCAAATCATATTTTCTGCAATTTTTCTAATTTTTTGTCTAATTCAGGTGTAGTTTTGATTTCTTTGGTAATAGGGGTAAGTAATATACTATTTTTATGATTATTTGCTAAGTCTTTTCTCATTTTCTCAAATATAATTCTTTCTGCTACTGCGTGCTGGTCTATTATTATAAATTTATCTTCTTTCTGGGCTAATATATATGAGTTGAATATTTGTCCGATTATTTGAAAGTTAGTATCAATAGATAAGCTTTCTTGATTTGAATCTGAAGGGCTATCTATTCAAAATTCTCCTTGCCTTTCTTCTTGTATTCTCTTTCCAAATTCCAATATATTACTAGCAGATGTAACTTCAGGTTTTTTATAATTATTTTTACTAAAACTTGTATGCGTAGATGATATTTTATTATCTATATTGTCAGGACTTTCTATATGTCTTTTTACTGTATTATATATCATTTGGAATATACTTCCAGGATCTATAAATTTTACTTCTTTTTTTCTAGGATGAACATTGATATCTACTTTGTCATAAGGCATATCCAAAAACAAAATAACAAAAGGATGACTACCAGGTTGTATCCATCTAGAATAAGCTTGCATAATAGCTTTTTTGATAATTCTATCTTCTATAGGACGAGAATTTACAAATATATTTATCATAGGAGTATTAAATTTTAATATAGGTTTACTTATTACTCCATAAACACTACTTTCTGAGTCTTCAAAATCTAAATGTACTAGATTATCTCACCAAGAAGTAGGGTATATTTGCAGTATTCTATCCCATAAACTATTCGTAGACGGTAGTTGAAGGATGGTTTTCTTGTTATGTACCAGATGAAATTCTATATCGTGCTTATCCAATGCAAAGTCTACTACAGTATTGTAAATATATTTATATTCTGTTTGTTGAGTTTTCAGGTATTTTTTTCTTACAGCTATATTAAAAAATATATCTTCTATGATAATATTAGTCCCATGATCAAATGAAACAGGTATTTCTTCTATATTTACAAGATTTTCTATTTTTTTTAATTGTTGTCCTATAGGGGAGTCACTAATTTTACTTTGTAATGTAAACTTAGATACTTCTGATATAGCGGCTAATGCTTCTCCACGAAAACCAAAACTTTTGATATGATCGATATCTTCCATAGTATTTATTTTGCTAGTGGCATACCTTTCTATAGAAAGCTCTATATCATCTTGAGATATTCCAGTACCATTATCTTGTACTTTGATAAGTTTGTTTCCTCATTGTTCTATATCTATCAGAATCTTAGTAGCTCCTGCATCTATACTATTTTCTATAAGTTCTTTGACTATAGAAGCTGGTCTTTCTACAACTTCACCAGCTGAGATGACATTGATTACATTTTTTGGTAGTTTTTTTATCATAAGCTCTATTTCCAATATTTAAATAAATAATTATTTTTATTCAATTATTTTTACTTCTTCTTTCAAAATAACTCCAAATTTTTTAGCTACTTTATTTTTGGCTAATTCTCCCATATTATATATTTCTTGTCACTTACTAGTGCCTATATTTAGTATAAAATTAGCATGTTTTTGCGATATAATAACTCATTTCTTTTCATATCATTTCAATCAGGCTTGTTCTATAAGCCATCCAGCTGGGATTTGTTTCATTTTTCATTTTTCTATTTTTTCTAATAATAGTTTATCATTTTCAGAGTTTATATTGATATTAGAAAATAGTTTATCTAAGTTTTCTTCATCTTGGATTTTATAATTTTGGAACCAGCTTCCACAACTTTTTCCAATTGGTTGATGTTTGATTCTTTCTTTGGTATAAGCTAATGGTTTAAGGATAGTTTCATCCATATTTTTTGGTATTTTGAGTATAGTGCTTATTACCAAAAGTCATTTATTTTTCAGATTAGTATTTCTATATGAGAATCCAATATACTCTTTATCAATAGTAATTGCTTCATTAGTTTCTAGCAAAAAGAAAGTTACAGACTCTACGAAATCTCCTATTTCTTTTCCAAAACTTCCTGCATTTCATACAATAGCTCCTCATAATGTACCTGGAAGTCAGAATAGAGGGTTCATTTGATTTGTATATTCTGAAGCTTTCAAGATAGTTTGAGATAGATTTTCACCTGCATATACTTCATAATATATATTATCTTCATCTTCTCTAATTTCTTTCCAATCTTGTTGTACGGAGTATTTTATAAATATTAAATCTTTATATTTTTTCTCTTTCATAAGAAGGTTGGAACCTCATCCCATGATAAGGAAATTTGAATTTATTTTATTTAGTTTTTTTATATCATTATAAGTTTTGATATCCAAAAAATTAGATGCTATTGCATCTGTTCTGTATGTTGTTAGTTGTCATATATTAGTTTTTTTCATAAATTCTTTATATTTATTATTTTAATAAAATCAAACAAAATTGTCCCCAAAATCGTTCCAAAATCGTTCCCGGGAACACCACTTTTGAAAAATAATCTCTGAAACCATACTACTAAACTAGCATTTTAGCTACTAAAAATCGTTCCCGGGAGCATCACTTTAGTATGAAGTAAAAATTAAATAAAAAAAACTGGAGGGGAGAAGCCCCTCCAGCGTTAAGATTTAGAATTTTAGCTATTTGCGATAGCTGTTTCTAGTCGATTCCAGTCAAATCCATTGTTTGAAATAATGGAGATATAATCTCCTTTTTGTAAAATAGTAACAGGGTCAGGACAACTATCAGGTTTGTTATCTTGAATAAGAGCCCAGACATTAATACGTATGCCGAGTTCTTTTGATTTTTTACGAGCCTTGGTATTAAACTCTTCCCAGGTCATATTTTTAATCTGAGTTAGTTGTACAGTGTGAGGATTAGCTCCTTTGGTGTTCATTAGAAGTTCTTCGGTGATGATAGCACTGAATTTATCCTGACATTCTTGGACAATGGCAAGAATTTCAATATCACCCAGTACTTGAACGGATCGATATCCATCAAACATCCAGGAATTTTGTTGATCCACCAGTACGTGAATAACTTTAGTTGATTCTGGCACATAGTGTAATACATTGGAGATGATAGCCTTGGTGGTACCATCACTATCAGAATTATTGTCCTTTGGTAGAACGATAACAGTTTTATTGTTCGCCATAGCAGACATTTCATAGCTATTTTTTTCTAGACCACCACCTTTTACAAACCAGATATTTCCCTGTTTGGAAATAAAGTTTGGCAGCATAGATAAAGTATTGTCTACTATACAGATAGGGACATCTTTTTCCTTGGTTCTGATTTCTTCAATGAATTTTTTTACCATGCTCTCATTATAATTGATGATAATATATCCGTCTTTATGTGGGTTTTGCACATTTCCCTCCATGATTTCTTGTCTTATATGTTGGATTACATTGAAAATATAGGTAAATAAAATAGGTAATGTCATAATACCTATAGTCCCATAAATCATAGTCCAAACTCTACCAAAAGGTTTAACTGCTGGAGCATTACCATAGCCTACCGTTGTGATAGTTTGCCATACTTGCCAAGCTGATTCTATCCAGCTTATTTCTTCTAGAGCGTGTAAAATGATAGTAGACAATGCTGACCATCCTACTAAAAAATAGATTAGCATAAGTAGAGTATGAATAGGACTCCCTCTACCTACACTTCCCATGTTCCGAAAAACATTCATAAATATTATCATATATTCTCCCTTTATTGGAATTGACTGTTAAAGACTTATTGTAACACACAGGTGATTATATATTGATTTTAAATTAAATGTCAATATTTTTTTCTTTCTTTTTTGAGAAATACTAAATAAGTTTTGATATTTTAAAAATTGAGGTAGTTTTCCTTGTTTTTTCGTCTATATTCTTTATTATATAAAGAATTTATATATAAAATTGTAAGAATTTTATGAAAGCAGAGGATTTTTATGGAGAAATAAAACCAGTAGGTAATTTTCTAGACCATATGTTGATGAAAATAGATGAGCAAATAGCCAAAGGATGAAAAACCCTTATTATTTCTCTTACCAAAAAATCAGCTGAAGAGGTGTCAAATTTATTAGTTAGTAAATGATATAAGGCTTTTTATCTTCATAGTGAGATAGATACTCTACAAAGATACGAGATAATCAAATATCTTAGAACTGGTAAAATAGATATATTAGTTTGAGTAAATTTACTTAGAGAGGGTATTGATCTTCCAGAGGTTACTTTTATAGGTATATTGGATGCAGATAGTGAAGGATTTCTTAGAAGTGAAGTATCTCTTATTCAGCTTATAGGTAGGGCAGCTAGAAATCCTGAAGCACAGGTAGCTCTTTATGCAGATAGATTTACTAAATCTATGATAAGAGCTTTGAATGTGACATATCGTAGGAGAGAGTTACAAGACAAACATAATAAGAAAAATGGCATTACACCAACAATAGCATATTCTAATATCAAAAATTTGGAAGCCGCAAAAAGTGATGATGCTGCTATTATATATCAAGATAAATCTAAAAAGAAAAGAATAAAAAGAATGACCAAAAAAGAGAAAGAAATGATACTAGCTCAGCTGGATGAACAACTAAAATTAGCTGTGAAGAATTGGGAATTTGAAACTGCAGCTCAGTTGAGAGATCAGATAAAAGAAATTTCTGATTAAATATTACATTTTGTTTTTTTAGGGAATAAGGTGTTGATTTTTTGCGGAAATTTCCTATAATATCATAGAAAGAGGTTATTTTTGAAAGCCTAAAAACTTACCCAAAAGTTATTTTCTTTATACTATATAAGAAAACTTATGTGTTGAATCTTTGCGTACAAATGAAATAAAGAAGCTACTCCTTACTTGGTAGATGGGCTTAAACATTTAGAATATAGATGATATGATTCTGCTGGTTTGTGTGAGTTAGATAGTAGAGGTAATTATTATTTAGAAAAAGCTGTAGGTAAGGTAGCAGAATTAGAAAATAAAGTGAACTCTGCATCTAAAAAACTTGCTAATTTTAATATATGAATAGCTCATACACGTTGGGCTACTCATGGTAGAGTAATGCTAAAAAATACACATCCTCACAAGTCTACTCAGGATAGGTTTTTTGTAGTTCACAATGGTATTATAGAGAATTATATAGACTTGAAAAAAGATTTAGAAAAAAAATATAAATTTTATTCTGATACTGATACAGAAGTTATCTCTAAACTTATAGAAGAACGGTGGGATGGAGATTTGAGGTCTACACTGAATAAAATTGTTGGTTTATTGAGATGAACATATGCTATAGCTGTACTGGATACTAAAGATCCAGATATTTTGGTATGAGCAAAATTTGGTAGTCCATTATTGATTGGTATAAGTGAAGATGGTTTTTTCTTATCTAGTGATTCTAATGCTTTGAATAATGTTGCTCATAGCCTTGTATCTTTGGAAGATAATGATATGGTTGTAGTAAGAGGAATCAATTATACTGTATATAATGAATGAAAAGAGGTAAAAAGAGAAATAGAGCCTATTATTAGAAAGAATGCAATTTTGTCATTGGATGGATATACTCATTATATGGAAAAGGAAATTTTTGAAACTTCAAAGATGATAGGTGAAATTTTCAATAATAGGATTGATTACAAAAAGAATAGAATAATTAGTACTACCTTAGATAAATTGAGTAAATATGATATAAAAAGAATAGAAATTATAGCATCATGAACAAGTTACAATGCAGGTATGATATCTTCTTTCTGGTTTGAAGAACTGACAGGTATCCCGACAAGTGTTTATGGGTCTAGTGAATATAAATATAAGAGAAAATTTATAGATAATAAAACATTATATATATTTATATCACAATCATGAGAAACTGCAGATAGTTTGGAATGTTTGAAAATTATAAAAAAACAATGAGGACTTACTTTTTGAGTGGTAAATGTAGTAGGAAGTAGTATAGCTCGTCTAGCTGATATGTGAATTTATACATATTGTGGACCTGAAATATGAGTAGCTGCTACCAAAACATTTATGGGGCAATTAGCAGTTTTGTTTATGATGATGATTCGTATAGGCGAGAAATGAGAATTGCAACGTTTACAATCTATAGAGATTTTGAATGGATTGAAAAGTTTAGAATCTTATTTAGAAAAAGTAATAGAACAAAAAGATTATATAAGAAAACTTGCAAGAAAATATTCAAAATATAAAGATTTTTTCTATTTGGGAAGAAATTTACTGTATCCTGTAGCAAAAGAATGAAGTTTGAAATTGAAAGAAATTACATATCGTCATAGCGAAAGTTATTCAGCAGGGGAGTTGAAACATGGACCTTTGAGTTTAGTAGACAAGAATTTCCCTTGTATATTATTGAATCCAAAATGAAGACTTTATGAGAAAAATATATCTACTTTACAAGAAATCAAAGCTAGAAATGGGGTAGTATTAGGAATAGTAAGTGAATGAGATGAAAATAAAGATCTTTATGATGATGTGATAGAAATCCCTCTTTCTGTAGAGGAATTGTATCCATTTACTGTATCTTTGGCATTACAGTTGTTTGCATATTATATGGCTGAGAAATTAGAGAGAGATATAGATAAACCTAGGAATTTGGCGAAGAGTGTGACGGTGGAATAAATTAAGAAAATGTTCCGCTACATTTTTTTCCTGGCGGAACAGGATTACCTGGCAATTTGCAAAGATTTTATTGTGATTTTCAATTAGGTGCAAATTAATATATAGATTAATCCTTAAAAAATATAAACTACACATTTTCTTAATTTATCCACTTGTTAGGGGGGAGATTTGAACTCGAATTCTATCACTGCGTGATAGTTCGTAGCTGTTCTTTTTTTTTCTTTTCTTGTTTTTTTATTGTTTTCTCATGGGGTTTTCATAGTTGATTGGGAATATGATGAAGTGATTGAGTTTAAATAGCTGAAAAAAAGAAGGAATTTAATTTCCTTCTTTTTTTCTTATAAACTCTTTCTAATGGGTTTATTATTTTGTAGCTGAATCAGCTGGTGGTTGTTCTGTATTACTTCAATTTTCTGTTGGTTTATTTACATTTGCTGCTGGTGTTTCAGCTTCAGCAGTCTCCTTTGATTCTTTATTAAGTTTATCTGAATCTGATTTCTCTTCTTCTTTCTTTTTAGCGACAGGGTATTCTCTTTCCAGGAACTTTTCAATTCCGATTTCTGCTTCACCTTCACCTGCTAGTTCTTGATTTTCACTAGTAAATTCACCATATATTTTTACAAGTGTAGATAGATGTGATAAATTAATTTTATCTTCTCCATCTTTAATTTCTTTAGCTATTTTTTGTATATTAGGATCTACTTTTTCACTATTAATAGCCCTTATATCTTCGGTTATAAATTTATTAAGACCCTCAGTATTCAAAAATTCAGCTACTTCTTCATTGTTTTTAAAATCTTTTCCAAGAGCCGTCATCCCATCAGCAAATCAGCTATGAAGTTGAACTTTATCATCAGAATCTTCACTCTTAGCTACAAATCATGTAACCCCATCAAATATTCATGATTTTAATTTTTTATCTCACTCTTCTGGATTTAAATCATCTATAATAAATTTACTTGTTTTTTTCAAATCTTTACTATCCATTTTTTCTAAATATTGACTCACACCATTTTCATATCCGAATAGTTTCATAACCATATCCATAATTCATTTGAAGAATTCTCATACTACAGGAAGGGTAGTAAGAGATTTGATAGTATCAGTATATTCACCACTTTCTAGTAAACTTTTCATACTATTAATATCTTTTTTTGTGGAATTTAAGTCATTAGCTAATGTATCCATAGCTTGTATAGCATTTGAGGATAAGTTTTTAAGTTCAGGGCTATCTTTAACTGAGTCTTTCATGTCTTTCAATAGATCATCCTTTTTTCCATCATAATCAAAATTTCATTCTAGTCACGTTATTGGTTTTCCATCTTCAAACCCTCTAAATGATTCCAACATAGTAGAAGGATTAGCAAAGAATTCATATTTTCTAAAATCATCTTCAGTTGTTAATTCTTTTCATTCTGATATTTCTATTATTTCATTATTGAATTTATCATATTTACCGAAAAATTCACCTGCGTCTTTATTTACAGAAATTATATCAGCTAATTGTTTAATTTGATCTAAAAAATTTCCTTCTTTTGGTTCTAAGTCTTTTGCTAGTTTTTCTTGTGCAGCTGTATCTAAACTTCATACATGTTCCAACATAGCTATAGTATATACTGTTGCGATATTTCTACGAATATCTACAGGAACATTAGGTAAATCACTATTCAAAGCATTATTTATAATAAAGTCCAAATTATTTACCAAACTTTCTCTTTCTTTTAGAGGATGTTCATTATCTAATCATTCAAATAATTCACCTGTTGCTATAGTTTCATTGAATTGAGTATCAAAAAAGTTTTTTATTTCTTGTTTTGCAGTAGCTTTATCTTTTTTTTCTTCTTCTGCCGTGGGTTCATTTTTCATCATTTTAATAAATTCTTTACTCTCATCATCATCTAGTATAAAACTATCTTTTCCATCAAGTTTTCAATGCATGTATTGTATAAGAGCTATAACGTTACTTCTGTCTGCTCCATTTAGGTATTGACCAAAACTTTTTTCAAGTTGATTATTTAGTTTATATGCTTTTTCTTCTGAAATATTTTTTTTCGTGTCATTTTCATTTATTTCTTTTAGATCTAATCAAAGTATTGTTTTAGAAGTGTTTGTTTCTTTTGCTTCAGGAGTAACATTCTGAGTTTCTCCTCCAAATAATAAATTATAAGCTTCTATTATTTTAGTTGCTTCTTTATTATCAAGTCCAGCATTTTGTATAGCTTTTTCTAATTCTTCTTTAATTGTATTAGGTTCTTGATTTCTTACACTTTCTTGTAATTGAGTTATTATTTCTTCTTTTTCCTTATTATTTCCTATAGCATCTTTCATAGTTTGTAGTTCATTTCCATCTATACCATCACTAGCATCAATTTGTAATTCTTTATTATCTGTTTCTGTATCTGTCATTGTGTCTTTTCTATAAAAATAATAAAAGTTTTTCATATAAGATTATTACATAGTTTCTAACATCTTCTCTATTTCTTTCAATTCCACTGCCTCTTGAGCTCTTTCTTTTGTTTCCATAGCTTTGATTTTATCCAATATAGCTATAGTCTTCATCATCTTATCTCTTAATCACACATCAGTGACTGATTTTACAGCTTCTTTGATAAGGTCCGTAAGTTGATCTATCATAGCGTCACTTACATCATAGTTCTCTATCAATGCTATAAGTCAGCTTGCTGCAGACCAATCAGATTCTAGTCATCTAAGTGCCATAAGTACATAATCTTTTTTTGTCATCAATATATATTATAAATGATAATTAAACTTTATTATAAATAAGTTATCTGTTTTGTCAAATAATTTTACCTCTATTTAGTTTATATTCGAATTTTGTTTCTAATCAAGGGATTATATAGAAATATTAGCATTAAAATTCTTTTTTTCTAAAAGAAAACCCCTATGGGAATCCATAGGGGGTCGAGGTGTTAGCACTAATAGTTTTAAATGTTTGGGATTTTTTTTTGATAGCTAGGTGCTATAGCTTTCAAGCTTAAGGATATATCCTGTGCTTTGACAAGCATAGCGGTATATATAGAAATCAAACAAAATCCTCCCATAGGATCTATAAAGGATAGTAGTAAAGAATATATAGCAGGAGGCAATAGACTGATTTTACTATATGTCCTTACATAAGTTGGAGACTGAAAATCTTCAAACTTAATTTTTCCTTCTTTTATCAAACTAGCTTCTATTTCTTGTAGAACGAAATGAATAAGAGTACTTATAGCCAATAGTAGTAACAAAAACACAATAAATAACCAAGATACAATAATTGTTGCTTGGATTAGTTGATGTGGCAATGCTAACTTCACAGTATGAAAAATCAATACAGTTAGAAAAAAATAGAATATAGGATTAGAATCTAGTTTTATGGAGTATAGTAATATATCTCCAGTAACTTTTCTACTAATAAATTCTGCTTTATTCATAATCCCTCCTTTTGGGTTATTATGTTTTGTTATGTAATCTATTGTATAAAGAAATATATATTTAAGTCAAGTTCAAATTAGACTTTATTAATTATAATTCAAAATGCACCACTAATCATTATAATGTAAAATACTATTTCAACATTAATAATATTAGCGATGCATAACAATAATAAACAATTCAAACACCTAAATCAAGAGCAAAGAGTAGAAATTTATGGTTTACTCTGTAAATGACTATCTTATCGTAAGATTGCTAAGG
>Ga0208901_1000152_pt1 | contig 46513 bp, 41 predicted proteins | sample AntAceMetag02UKF_FD_184764 | JGI IMG/M metagenome (GOLD analysis project Ga0208901, IMG submission 184764) | Saline lake microbial communities from Ace Lake, Antarctica - Antarctic Ace Lake Metagenome 02UKF (SPAdes) (version 2) | ecosystem: Environmental > Aquatic > Non-marine Saline and...
TTGTTTCTATGCGTCGCTACTCTCCAAAACCGGTGGCCGGAATCGAATGGAATGGGTGGCCGGAATGAAATGGAATCACCGGCCGGAATCGTCTGGAATCAGTGGCCGGATTGCTCTGGAATATGCAAAAATCACTGAACAGTGTTATTCGTAAATATATCAAAACCAGAAAGTTGTTTCCACATGATAATTCAACGATAAAGGTTGTTTATCTGGCGATACCGTGGAAGAGAAGAAATGCAGATCTTATCAGGACCATTTGGTCAAGAAAAAATTCATTATGTCGCGCCCCCACAAAAGGAAGGAACTCTCCAAACATATAAGTATAGACAAAAGAAGTTTTTATAATGCTTTTGAAGCCGCTGGCGGGGATGGATTGGATATAATAAACTGGCTCAAATGGTTTCTGCAAACCTTGGAAGCAGCTATGCGTGAATCACAATGGATTGTTGAAAGAGAAGTCGTGAAAGCCAGATGTTGGGAGCAACAAGGGAACAATTCATTCAATGCTAGACAACATAACGTAATCAATCGACTACTTGATACCGGAGAAAAATTTAACGGTGGTATAACAAACAGAAAAAACGTTAAGAGAAAGGAAAAATGTACAAGTTACGAGCTGTATCGAGTTAACGTTAACAAGGTATCATTAGGGCACTATTCTGTCCCACGTTGTAGATTCAGCCTGAAATGCCCCCCCAGAGTTACTGGTACATCTTCTCCATCAAATAGGCGGGGCTATGGTCACAACTATTCGCATATCGCTTATGGCCCGGACGCCATGAGGTTCGGAGATATCCGATACCAACATACTCCCTGTCTTTGCAGGAAGGACTACATCATCATCAGCTAGGAACTCCCCTTCACCTTCAATAACCAGGATACTCAACTGCCCATCGAGTTCATGGGAGTGTATGGGAAAAAGTGCCCCTTTTATTAAATTAAAATTTAGGATCTTAAAATGTTCCGAGTCGTGAAGCACAACACTCTTCATCCCTAGAGGATTAAACTCTCTTGTATCTGCAAGCTCGATCTTTATCATACTTCTCTCCTTAGTGATTTTTTCCATAACTCAAACCACGACCAAGTCGGAGATCACGGAAAAACAGTTGATTATTCATTCTTGCAAATTGCAAAAAAAGGTACAAAAGACATTCTATCGTCATACGTTTAGCACGACAGGACTAATGGCTGTAGGATACAAAAAACTGGGAAAACCTTAGTCACCAAGTAGCTAGTATTGACTTATATTAATGCAGTTGGTGACTCTCCAGAAATTATTTTGTCTCTGGAGAGTAAGGTAATGTTCCTTGTTGAGTGGATAAACAAAGAACAAAGTCGAAGAGGTAAATGCAATTGAGCTAAGGCAATATTTATTGGGCTACCAGCAATACCTTAAGGCCATTGATGATAAGAACGCCTTCTGCTTCTAAATCAAAGCTGTAACCGGATAAACGCCATTTCGTAACTGTGTAACGCATTGAACCGATAATAACCCTGATGAGTTCTTTATCATCGACATCACATCGTATCTCTTTCTGTTTTTGCCCCCTTTCTATAATGCAGTGCAGGGCCTTTTCATGCATCTCCAAAAGTTTGAAGACCTCTTTTGATAAATGGTTGTCACTTTGAAAGATACTTTCAGAAAATATTACCGCAGTCACTGCGGGTTTTTCGATAAAAAAGTAAATATGTTGTGTAAAGATTGCTTCTATTTGTTCAAGAGCGGGAACGTCTGAGGTACAGGATTCTTTGAGCGTTCTGTAAGCCTTTTGTTGGAACATTTGGATTATCCCAAGTAAGATATCATTTTTACTTGAAAAATGTCTATATATAGCTCCTTCGGTCAGTTTGATCTCCTTCGCAATATTTTTAGTCGTTAGGGCATATATGGACTGAGTGGCAATCAGATTAATTGAAGCATTGATAATTTGTTTTTGACGTGCCGTAAAAGCTTTCATTAAAGTATTTCCTTATCCATTTGTGCGGTAATACTTGATACTTGAAATAAGAAGAGCACTACCGATACCTATGTAGACAGGAGCGAGATACAGGCGAGGGAAAATGTTGGTGGTGCGAAGAAAAATGCCCATTGACATCATAACAACGATAAGAATATAGCTTTGCCATTTTTGAAAGGCAAAAACACAACTATATTCAGGCATCTCCAATATCCGCTTGATGTTGGTAGCAGCAACTTTTCTAAAGCCAAAAAAGGCAATGCTAATACCAAGAACAATGCCGCATAACACAGACACTGTAACCGGCCACCCTTGATACTCTTGTAGCCAGCGGAATGCAAAACTGTTCAGTAATATTCCAACTCCACTCCACATGATTCCTGAAAGTATAAGAAGCAACTTTCGGTTAACAGCAGGCTTTTTTAAGATACGCAAGTATACACTCTATAGTTAATTTAAAGAATATTCAGATTGCTTGTAATCTCAAACAAGTGATACAAGTATCAAAAAGAATCATTACCACAATAATTCAAGAATCTGAAAGTTCAATGGAAATTGTACAGAGTTATGAGATAAAAACATCAAAAAAAGCATGTGTTTAATAAAAAACACATGCTTTTAGAGGGAGTAAAAAGACTAATAGGGAAAATTAATGATGGGCACCAGCATCAATTGCAGGTGGAGGACCGTTCAAATCTCGGACACAACGGAAACCAGTTTGGAAACTCATATATGCTGGTCTTGAGATATTTTCTGTGTAGGAGCGAAGATCAAAATCATAATCCATCTGGCTACCACCATACATGTAACGTTGATCAGTTCCGGCAACGACATCTCCAGTCCACTCCGCAACGTTGCCAGCTTGATCATAGGCTCCGTAAGGACCAGGGCTGTCGATTGTTTTGAACCCGCCGTGAGTTTTACCATTGAAGAAACCAACCGGGAGCACACCATTCATTTTATCAAAAGGATCTTTGCTGTGATAATAATTGGCCTGTTGTGGGGTTGGTTCATGAATAAAGGGAAAGTTACGTCCATCTGCTCCACGTGCTGCCTTTTCCCACTCCAGTTTAACGGGGAGACGGGATTTGTTGAATAACGCATAAGCATTAGCTCCCATCCAAGAGACATAGTTTACAGGAAATACTTCATATCCTTTTTTCACTGTAAATTCGCTGTCCTTATAAAGGATCCTCGCACGCTGTCCCGAAAGGTCATAGTAAGGATAATCGCCGGCAGCAATTTCTATTTCATGCCTGCCTCCATGAAACTTATCACCTTTATAGGGCCCGATAACCACACCATCTTTTACAGTAAGAAGGTTTTGAGCCATGGCAGTATTGAGGTATTTTACGTACTGACTATTGGTTACCTCTGTGACCATAATATCAAAATCATAGGGGATATTGATATCATGATGGTTCAGGCCGGACATAAAATGTCCTGCCGGGACAGTTACCCAGGCGTCAGAACTTACTGTAAGCTCAGCCCGTAAGATGGTTGGATCAGTATCCTGAGATATTGCTTCACTCACCTGCGGTGTAACGAGCAAACCGGCTATCAATGCCATACCGGCAAGTTTTTTTCTAAAAAATCTATATAAAACTATGGCCACGTATACCCCGAGAACTGTTTCCGTAACCCCAAGACCGATATCAGTCAGAAGCATGAAGGCAGTGACAATCCCTTCCTGGTTTTCTTCCATAACAAACATCCGCTTCAGGGAAAAGAGGGTCATCATGCCAAAACCAAGATTAGATCCTAAAATGACTGACCAGCCGAAGATTTTTTTCATCTTCGTTTTGACAGGGAAGACTTCACTCATCAGATAAAAGAGAATGATCGTTCCTGAAAGTACTGACAAAATATGCCAATGACCGGTGAGGGTAATTCTCTCTTCACGAAAGGGGATATAGCGAAAGAGATCTTCCAGTTTAATGGCCATGAAGATACCAACACCACTAACGGTGAAGTTCATGAAAACCATCTGCCACAGGGAACCGAATTTCAAAGGATCGTCTATCAGTCTTTTGATTCGAACCACAAAGCCAACTTTTTCTTTTACGCAACCGGGACCAAAGCCCATAAGCTTACGCCAACCGAAAATAACCAGCATCAAGGCACCGGACATAGAGAAAACAGCGCCAACATAAATAATAACGTGAGCAGTTAATTGATAGGGAACAACAGACCAGACACCAAGGGTGAGAATAACAGTACCAATGATGAACAGCGACATGGCGATGGTATGGAGCATACCTTTAAAATCGTACCAGCGGCCCACAATCAGTGATACGGCAATGCCTATCAAGGATAGCATTATATGGAGATGCCCAATGATAGAGAGCTGCAGGGCTGTGTGCGTAACGTGGCGTACTCCGTTTTCTCCAAGGAATGTTTCATGCCCATTCCCCCAGTAAGAACCGGTAACAGCGCCAAATATCGCTGAACCAAGTGTTGCCATACCCATTGTCCAGAAAGCCATCCGTTCAAGGGGAAAACCGCTTTTTAAATGGGCATACTGACTGTCTGCTGGTTCATAAAATTCTTTATTCCATGGCCACAGGGCACGACAGAGCGAGATACCTGCGTAAAAAACCAGTGCCTGCCCAACCAGAAAAAGACCATGCAACGCCCAGTTACGTCCCCAGTATGCAAAGCCGAGGCCACACACAATAACCAGAAGATATCCGATAGTTATGGTATTCCTAATCTTTTTCGCCCCATCCTCAGTCATCCTGACAATGTCAGTAATAATATATACCAACAGAGAAAGAAAGCCGATGGCAATGGTATGGTACAGCATGATGATTCGGCCTTCACGATCTTCGGCTAACATCTCCATGCCAAGTAGGCTTTTGGTGATGGCTGCTATCCCCCATTCCTTCATTGGCCCTGATAGGGTACCAAAGACGGCAACTACTATGGAAATGATTGCAACATTGAGAAGAATCAGCCCCTTTGTTGTTGTGAACAGATATTTCAATCTGCCGACTGTATTATCCATTTGTATCCTATGCTCCTGTAGTGGTTAAATTATATTAAAGTGATAATATCTATCAACTTTTATCGAGAAATATGGAATTATAAAAAAAATTTAAATTCGAATGATACTAAATTGTAAAAATTGTATTTGAGAAATCCTTTCGGATTCGTTGGAGTTCTGTTTTAAACCAAGGAGTGTACTGTTCTGGTCTGACATCTATATCATCCTGTAATGTATCAACACTCACATATCTCCAATCAGCTATTTCACTGTCATTGACGATTGGCAGATCATCACTCCTTCCTGAAAAAACAGAACAAAGTTCGTTTTCTGCTCCCAGATGTTTGTAGTTTGCCTGATATTGAAATTTAAAAAGAAACCGCACCGGTAAATGGAGTCCGACTTCATCTAGGAGCCTTCTGCTAAGAGCTTCTGGGTAATCCTCCCCCTCACGTGGATGGCTACAAACACTGTTTGACCAAAATAGGGGCCATAGCGGTTTTTCCGCACTTCGTTTTTGAATCAAAAGTTCATTTTTACTATTGAAAACAAAAATCGAGAAAGCACGATGGAGTACCCCATTGCCCCTGTGGCATTGCTCTTTTGTTGAATGGCCGGTAACGGAATCGTTGCCATCAACTAAAATCAGCGCTTCGTCATGGAATGAAACTTGTCGGTTATTTTTCATAATCTATGCATAAACATTTATCAGCACCTTGGATTCGTTCATTTAAGACTCCTTCACGTGGAGGAGAAGGGACAGAAGGGTTTGCGCTATCAAAGCCATAAATGAACGAACCCAAGACGCCGTTAAATCCTTACGTCTCTCACGTTCCATCAGGACAATAATCTTGACGGAACTCTCGTAATTATTTTTGTAAATCAATGGCCATTTGAACAACCAATTCTATCTGCTCAGTAGCAATTTCCCCTCTGCTGATATATTTAACCACATGATCTTTATCAAGTAAGATCACGTTTGAACTATCTTCTTTCAGTCCCCAGGATTTTCGTAATTCTGCATCATAATCAAAGAGAATTGTGCGTTTGTATTTCTCAGCTTTGTTCCCTGCAATCGTACGAATTAATACATCTGGTTTCCAAGTTGCCTTACAATCAACTATTCCCAGTCCCATGTAATCTGTATTCAGTAATAACCCAGCTTCCCTGGCTGCTCGCATGGCCTCATTAAAAGGCTCATTGAGCTCCGATTCGTCCGGGTCAACATAGTTAATAAGCAAGACCTTGTTGGGCCAGGTTGCCATGGTAAATGCTTTTTCATCGGCATCCTTAAATGACCAGTCCGAGGCAGTATCTCCAACCTTCAGAGGTTCGGCGGCAGAGGCTGCGCCACAGGTAAAGCTCAACACAATCAGTAGTACAAATATAGTCCTCATTCACGTTTCCTCATCTATTTATTTTGTTCGAAAAAAAAGGTGCCTGAAAACTTACAATGCAACAGGCACCTTTTTACTTATTCATCTAGTTTTACAGAGCATAACTCAGTTGAAAATAGAGGATGTCCTGTGAAGCTTCCAGGGTATGGGGAACCATACCACCGGGTGTTGGTACATTTCCGGTCACGGAATTTTCAAAGCCGCGGGTATAGGACAGCGTACCCATCATACCGGGAACAGATGTCCATTTTCTGGATACGCCCAGAGAAAGATGGTGTTCTACTACGGCAACAGCTCCCAGGTTATACTGGACATCTTCAGGGTCAATTCCTGTTGCACCATAATTATATCCTGCGCGTAGAATAATATTCTCAGTGACGGAAAAGTCAGTTCCGATAGAATAGACCCATTGGTCTTCCCAGCCAAAGGCAATGGTTTCCAGAGTTCTTCCTGCTGAATCTTTGAGATCAATCGCGTCCATCACACTTGAGAAACCAACCCATTTCACATCGGCTTCAATAAGCAGTTTTGGCATTGGGGTGAAAGCGACACCGAATGCAGCCGTCGCCGGGGCATTCATATCAAAGAGATAGGTTCCTGGGGTAGATGCGAAGTTCGCCATCATACCGTCTTTGTCGTATGACCCGTGAAAACTATATTCGGAAATATCCATTTCCGACACATAGGAAGCACCGAGTTGCCACATTGGTGAAAGTTTATAAATGGCACCGATGGAAGCACCCATACCAAATTCTCCGGTCTGAGGCATGTCCATTTTCGCATTGGACAGGGCAAGTGTCTGATACCCAATCTGCACTGAGGCCCCAAGGGAAAGATTCTCCATGGGATTATAGGTAAATGTTGGTTGGAATTTCAACAGTCCTTTTGTGGTGACCACGGCTGTTGCGGCATTAGGAGCAAGAGTCTGTGCGAAATCAGTTCCCAAGCCTGCAACCCCCCCAGCGGCTATGGAAAAGAATGCCTTATCACTTACTTTAGTAATGAGCCCTGCTCCCAGTGCGAAGTAATTTTCAGAATCACTGTCTGTGCTGATCATAGGATTAGAGATTGAGCGTTCTGCGTGTAAAAGTCCTGCGCCTAGATCAAAAGCAATAGTCGTTATATCAAGAGCACCAGCGGCTGCAGGATTAAAGAGGACACTAGGGGCATCAACTGGAGCTGCCACAATGGCGCCACCTCGTGCCCATTGTTGTGCTGAAACACCCAGCATTTGATCTGCGTTTGTTGCCATTGCCTGACCGGTCAAAAGTAATGATGTCGCAGCCAGTGTTAGAAAAATTTTCTTCATGTTATCTTTCCCTTTGTGAAATGAATAACGGTATGAATTTAAGTAAGATTCATACCGTTATTTTGTTTACGCTGTTGCTTCTTCTGCCTTAGCTTCTTCCTCTAGAGGAAAAAACTGCTTTCTGAAAATTGGAGTCACAAACATTACTAACAATGCCAGAGACATCATTCCACCAACTCCCCATTCGAAAGAATTACGAACGATATAGCCATTAAAACCTGCTATTGCAGTTGCCAAGGAAACAGAAATAACCATGTAGTAAGCAAATGGCTTTCTCAACCACAGAAATGGCACGGCAAGGACAATCAAATATGATGCAGCATAGTTCAAATAACCACCAAGAAGCAGAACCAGGGTATTCGGATCATAAACAGGCACTGCGTTTGTCACTAGTTCGCCTGCGTTGATTTGTGCCTGAGAGATTTTGGTTAATTTGAGGGCTTCATAATGATCCAGATTGGTAAAGAAGTTACCCAGCGGGGTTAATGCTGATGGTGCATGATCTGTCAACAGCTCTGGAATAAAAATGAAATAACGAACTCCGTGCTGTGCGTTCATGAATACCATACCAGCAACTATGCCAAGAAAGGTATAGGGGATAAAACGGATAAATTTTTGTTTAACTGTCTCCTTGTCGGCAAACAGGAACACATAATAAAATGCTAAACCAAATACCAGGGTCCAAAAAACAGGTGGCAGCATAGACAGACCTTCTGGTGGAGGCAAGATACCTGCTACCGGGCCTTGAGAATAATCAGCTACAACCAGAACCATCCATGGAATCAGCATTGTCATACCTGACACTGCAGCCACAGCCATCATCCCCATAGCTGTTGCTCTTGCCCATTCTTTTCCCTGCCAAATAGCAGGGGCGATGCAAATAGACAGTGCCCCACAGAGAGCAAGAAGGACCATCCAGATACCATAGGTTGTGCTTAATATCGGTACTGCCGTATAAAAATCCGGATCATATGGAATCAGTCGTTCCATCACATTTTCCAGAGCAATTTTCAGAGTACGCATTGCCTGGTCTGGGAATACATAAATCATCATTAGTCCGGCGACTACCGCCGTGACCGCCATGATCTTCCGTTGTAGTTCACTTGAATTACCTTCCATCTAATCCTCCTGTTTACTTTATCCTGCTATTAACAGCTCCATCCGAGCGACAGAGCGAGTTTGCTTTTTTATAAGACTCCGAAAGTCATAATTGCCATAGAACCAACCATATAGAGCGATGCACATTTGAATAATCTAAAATTGATTTTCTCTGAGGGCCTGACTGCGGCATATATTGACAAAGCTATGATGCCAATGGCCATGACAGAAATCAGTCGCAAATATCCCCAGGAAAGTCCAATGGCACTTGCACCAATTCCAATGGCTAATGCAGCACAAATACTGGATACTGCTATGATGAGGCGAGTTGTATCAGGGCCATATTTATCTGAAAATGTAGGGATTTTTGCGCGATTGTAATCCGCTTGATTCTTAATATTAAAGGTGAGTATATGAGTAGGAATCCATAGCAGTATCGATAGAGCAAACAAGATACCGATGGGGTCAACCTCACCTATTGCCAAAACCCTGCCGGCGAGGATGGGCATGCCGCCACAGATACCACCCCAGACAATGGCCCAGGCAGTACGGCGTTTCAGCCACATGGTATAGACAACAACATCAATAAAAAGACCGGCAAACACTACAGCACCATAAAGTGGTGCAATTAGAAAAGCCCAGCCAATGCCGATTGCAGACACCAGCAGACCAACGGTCAATGCCTCACCGACCTTGACTTCACCTGTCACTAGGGGACGATGTGATGTTCTACTCATTTTGGAATCGATATCACGATCCCATACCATATTGAGAATTGTGCTGCCTGCAATGGCAAGAAAGAGGCTACCCGCCAGGGATAGCAATGACTGCCAGCTCATTATAGGACAATTGGCACTGACATAACCCGCTATTCCAGTTACTAACAGGAGGCCGGTTTGCATGCTTTTGATTAATTTCAAATAAATTTTTATTCTTGCCTTCATGAAATCCCCCTGACTACCTTAGTTAACTGCAATACGCCTTGAGTACTATCTGTGCTTTTCTGATACTTCCAACCTTGATTACTACTGGTTGGTCTTTCCATTCGACGGAATATCCAGCCCGTTTCATGCCTGACTTGCATTCAACTTCCCAGAGAGCTTTGGCTGCTCTCTCAACCTTTCTTGTCAACAAATCATTACATTCTAGCGATTTTCGTTCTGCTCTGTTTCTTGTTATTTTTTTTTGGATGTCCATAGCCAACGCTCTCCAAGCTTACTATTTCTTGCAAGTATAAATATAAACGACTCGCCCCCAGTGAGTAAATACACACTCACCCAGAGGGTAAAATAAAAAGCCTTCAGTCATAAAAGGCTTTCACGGTTAAAGTAAGTATGCACTCACTTACCAACATTTATGACGGTGTGTCAAGATTATTATTACAGCTTATGTGTTATTTCGCATTGCTCAGCCTCAAAGGGTGCAAGGTCTATTTTTGAATATTCCTATACACAGTATGTATAGAAGGCAAGTACCCCCAGTAATCTCGACTGAATACGTTTTTCAAAACAACAAATGGGTAAGTAATAAATCAAAAGGATTCTACCTGGAAAAACTGTATAGAGGAGTTTTGAAATCCAAATTGAGACAAGACCTAATTTTGTGTATTTACTTGACAGGAGAAGTAGAAGTCTGATAAACAACAGCGAAGTCAGTAAGTGCTTACTTACCTCGGGACTGACCGTTGAATGATACTGTAACTAATACCCTGAAGCAAAATACATACACATCATGAAAGAAATAACATTACCAGCCGCATCAGTGGCAGAGACAAAAAAACTTCACTGGGGCCCGGTTTTATCAGCAGTTATTCTCACGGCAGGCATGTTGATTGTTGTGCAGATTATGACCAAACGACCGATGCTGATGGTGGATCGATATTTTCCCGGAATGGGTTGGATTGAAATTATCGCCCTATCGCTCTATGCAGGTTTTTTAACCCCCAAAATTCTTAACCCCAAAACATCTATTCGCTGGAGAACAATTCTGTGGCTTACTTTTTCAGTTATTTTTTTCAGCCAATTAACCCTCGGTATTTTAGGACTTGAAAGTTTTTTAATGACCGGCAAACTGCATCTTCCCATTCCTGCCCTGATTCTTGCTGGCCCTATCTACAGAGGGGATAATTTTTTCATGCCAATTCTCTTTGGCAGTACCTTGCTTTTTATCGGTCCCGCCTGGTGCAGTTATTTCTGCTACATCGGCGGTTGGGATTTCTTGGCCAGCCAGCAAGTGAAACGTCCACAGCCCATGCCGAAATGGCGTCAACCCCTGCGTGTTTTCATTTTGATTCTGGTTATCGCCGCGGCCTATCTCTTGAAGGTAAGTGAAGTCCCTGTTTCACTTGTGACCCGGTTAGCAGCTCTTTTTGGATTGGGTGGACTGGTCGCCATAATCTTTCGTTCCCGAAAAAAGGGTGTCATGGTGCACTGCACCACCTATTGTCCCATTGGGGCAGTAGCGAATGTCTTAGGTAAAATTTCTCCTTTTCGCCTAAAAATTGACGACGACTGCACAGGGTGTCGAAAATGCTCCATGGTTTGCAGATACGATGCCCTAAAACCAGAGAATATAAAGCAGAAAGCACCAGGCTTAAGCTGTACTCTCTGTGGTGACTGTATTGGGACTTGTAAGAACAACAATATCCATTACAGCTTCCCCGGATTGTCTCACCAGATGGCCCGGACAGTCTTTATAATAATTGTTGTGAGTTTTCATGCCGTTTCCATAGGTGTTGCCAGAATTTGATAGAGTTAAAGTAAATTTATAACCTAACGATGTAACTCATCGTAATATAATTTGTAGTACAACTAGAAGAGGGTAGTTATGTCTAAAAAAATAATGATAACGTCTTTAATCGGTATCACTGTTATTTTTGTACTCACCATGATTTTTGGTTTTGGAGGATCAACAGACAGTGTCGCAAGTGAGGATAAAAGGCCGATGGAAACTGTTTTAAAAACGGCCAATATCCCAACGAATTTCAACCATGAACACCATCAGGAATTATTTGAATGTGCTGATTGTCACCACAGTAGGAATAGTGATGGCACAAAGGGACCCTACATTGAAGGTGAGGAACAAAATTGCGTTACCTGCCATAATTCAAAGGACATGGCAGACAGTATTGTAAAAGGTGAGAACAAACTCAACACCCTTGAGGGTATTGGTCATGCCAGTTGTGTCGGTTGTCACTATAAGGTTTTAAAAGAAGGTAAAGCCTCGGGGCCGACTAAAAGAGGCAATGGCAAATGCATAGCCTGCCACCCCAGCCAAAAGCAGTATTGTCCGGTTAGAAAGTGGCTGTAAATGGTAAAAAGATCGATAAATACAGAAAAACTACATTTATAAGAAAACGGATGGAGTGATTACATTGAAAAATATATACTTTATTTTCGGTGCCCTGTCAGGGGCCCTTGCCGTTGCCATGGGTGCTTATGGTGCACATGCTGGTGCACAATTTCTGTCACCAGAAGCAACGATAACTTTTAGCAAAGCAGTCCGCTATAGTATGCACCATGCCTTAGTCCTGCTTGTAGTGACCATGGCGATCAGCCAATGGCCACAGGTGAACAAATATCTGCACATTGCAGGTTCATTGTTTATATCCGGGATTATTCTATTTTCTGGAAGCCTTTATCTCCTTGCTTTAACAGGTATTAATCTGGGATATATCACCCCACTTGGAGGTGTTTGTTTTATTGGTGGCTGGCTCTGTTTGGCCATGGCAGCATGGAAAAACTCATAATACTGGAATTTCAGGAAATGAATTTTACCTGACTACTACTGGTCAATGTAACCGTGAGAAAAAATAGGGGTGCTGTTGGTACTCCTGACAAGTCCGATTTTATTTTAACATAGTAGCGCCGTGGAGATCCACAGCGGTGCCGTGCTCTATTAAGCCCATTACCTACCAGGAGAAAAAATGAACTTTTTTGATAAAATTGTTTTATTGGCCACAGGAGGCGTTGCCATATACACGATATGGTTTTTACTACAAAAACAGAAAGACAGTAAAACAGCACATGTTTCAAATTATTATTACATGACCTCATTTGCAGTATTACTTACATCAGGCTTACTCCTTATAATATTTGGCTGGAATATTTTAGGCCTTTTAGGTGGAGGAAGTATGGCAAGTAAATTTGTTTCAGTTGTGGCAACACTCATTCCATTTTCTTTGGCCGTAGGATTAGTAACTAGGTTTTACCCTGAAAAGGCTACCCTGTACCTTAACATTTTATTAGTTGGATTATTGCTCATTGTCGCCTCAAAATTCCTAGATATGCCAAGATTAGCAAAAATTATCTATCCTGTTTTTCATTCTATTGCTGGCTTAACAATATTCATCATACCTATTCTTGCCGTTAAACAAGGGACAATGAGTAATGATTTTTATGCTATAACAGTAGGTGGAACGCTTATTAGTCTAGGGGGAATTTCACTTGGGTTTTTAACCGCAGGGAAACAACTTTTATTCTTCTCTCCTGAATTTGTTCTTATGATTTTAGCACCGTTATTATTTTTTACGGCTCTTGGATATATGTGGGGTTTAACTAGAGGTGAGCCATTTACTCTATAAGGGGTTCCCTCCTCAAAAAAGTATTGAATAAAATCAGACTTATTTTTTGTATCGTCGCTTGATTTTAGGAGATACTTTTTATATTTCGCTCTTTAACACATATGATTAAATGTCTGTTCTCCATTTGTATTGTGATGCTATTTTCGTTCCCAGGCACGGGCTTGACAACTGAACAGATATTGGTGGGTGACTTCTCGAGACAGGGACAGAATACGTTGTTTCCTCTCCACTGGGAACCTCTTGTATTTGATAATATCAATAAACACACAATTTATACCCGCGTATTAAGTAAAGGAACCTGGGTTATTCAAGCTAAGAGTAAAGAAAGTTCTTCCTCCCTGATCCGTAAAATTACTATTGCCCCTGACATATATTCCATAATTTCTTTTCGCTGGAAGATTCAGGATATTATAGAATCTGCCGACTTAAGTGATAAAAACGGAAATGATGCCCCAGCCAGAGTTTTTATTACTTTTACTTATGATCCTGCGCAGGTTGGCTGGTTGGAAAGGATGAAGTTTGAAGCCTGCAAGCTTTTCTATGGTGAATACCCCCCTATTGCTACCCTTATCTATGTGTGGGCGAGCCACCTTGAAAAAGGAACGATAATTGATAGTCCCTATACCAATCGAGCGAAGATCATTGTTTTAGAGTCTGGTGCGGATAAAAAGGGAAAATGGCTGAATGAGAAGCGTAATGTTTATGCAGATTTCCGCAGGGCTTTTGCATCTGAGAATGTCCCTATGATTTCCGGAGTGGCTATCATGACCGACACCGATAATACTAATGAACAGGTTGTTTCATGGTATGGGGATATTGTCTTTTCTGCTTTTTGTTCTAAATAGTTTTCAAGTCCCCACAGATTTTCAACGTGGACAGGAAAGCTTGAAAATAGCACCCGTACTCATTGTTAAAAACTAAACAAACATTTGATTTTACAATTATTAAAAAAAAGCCAGGTAAACAATTGACCAACCCACCCCCAAAAGAACGTATTTTCCAGGCTGCATTACTGCTTTTTGCCAAGCAAGGTTTTGCAGCGACTGGTTTACGAGAACTTGCTACCCGAGCAGAAGTAAACCTGGCAATGATCAATTATTTTTTTGGTTCAAAAAAGGCCCTTTTAAAAGAAATCATGGATGGTTTCTTTGAAGGATATCTTGCCATTGCAGAAAAAGAACTAAACGGTGAAGAAACAGTATCGCTTAAACTCCGAATTTTTATAAACAGCTCTGTCCATTATTTTAATTGTAATCAGAAATCTTTGCTGGTTACAATTTCAGAGCTACCTCATGATGATCCTGATATTGTTTCATATAAGGCAAGCTGGATGAAGCAAATAGCAAACGTATTAGAAAAAGAGATTTGCATACCTCTTGCAAAGGAAACTGGAAGAAATATTCCAGCTTCCTGCATGGGGCCAATGCTCACATCCCTTATGGCATCCCGGTTTTTATTTTCACCAGTCATAAGTCAACTCAGTCAGGAGACTGCTCATACAGTTGATATTATGACCTACACGGAAATGATTACGAATATATTTATACAGGGAATTACAGATCCAAATTGGAAACTGAACTCAAAATAATTCAACTTTAAAAGAAACAGACAATGACTACTCAAAAAAGACCTATTGAATCTTTCTTTGCCTCTCAGACCCGTGCAATTATAAAATTTCGCTTTCCGGTTCTGCTGATTGTTCTTGCCATAACATTTGCCATAGCTTCCCAAATGCGGCATCTCACAATCGATACATCAAATGAGGGCTTGCTGCGTCCTGATGACCCAATTATTCTGACGTACAATGATTTTCGTGACCAGTTTGGACGTGATGATCTTCTGCTTCTGGCCATTGAAAGTGATACTATCTTTTCTATTCCTTTCCTGGAAAAACTAAAAAAGCTGCACGAACAACTCGAGGAGCAGGTTCCGCATATTGATGAAATAACCTCATTGATCAATGGTCGCGACACGAGAGGCGAGGGAGATACGCTGCTGGTTGATGATCTGCTAGCCCATTTTCCTGAGGGTGAACAAGAGCTGGCGGCGCTTAAAAAACGTGTACTATCTAACCCGGTCTACACCAATATGCTCATTTCTGAAGATGGTACACTTACAACCATTCTTTTAAAATGTGATACCTATTCATCAGCTGCTGCCGGCACAGATGAGCTCGACGGTTTTGATGATGAATTTTCGGAAGCTGCTTTTGACCAGCAGGCAGATACCCATCCTGAGTACTTGACGGATAAGGAAAATGCAGCACTGGTACAGGCTGCAAGAAAAGTGGTTAAAGAATTCAATAGCGAGGATTTTCGTATTCACATGGCCGGTAGTCCGGTTGTTACAAATACAGTCAGAATGCTGATGATGCAGGATATGAAAAAATTTCTCCGCATGGCTGTACTGACCATTGGTATCTGTCTGTTAATCATGTTCAGACGAATTTCCGGCACCTTGATGCCACTTCTTGTTGTCGCTTTGACACTGGTCTCCACTCTGGGAATTATGGCTACATTCGGTATCCCGTTCCGGACAACGACTATCATCCTACCTTCCTTTTTACTTGCCGTCGGCGTTGGGGCCTGTGTGCATGTGTTATCTCTTGTTTATCAATACCTCCGCAAGGAAGACAACAAACAAGAAGCAATTATCCATGCCTATGGTCACTCAGGGCTTGCCATTGTGATGACATCCATGACCACGGCAGCCGGTCTTGCTTCTTTTGGTGCCGCAAAAATTGCCCCGGTTGCAGATCTTGGTCTCTTTTCCGCTGTTGGGATTCTGCTCTCTCTTTTTTATACCTTAATTCTGTTGCCAGCATTGCTGGCCATTTTCCCTCTAAAAATCAAAACGAAAAACAGAGAGGACCAAACTACTTTATTTGACCGCTTTATAGACTGGACTGCCGACCTCACCACCAGTCACCCACGTCTCATAGTAAGTGTCGCCCTTCTCGGAATTGTTTTAACCTCCACTGGTATTGCCAAACTCCAATTTTCTCACAATTTACTCAATTGGTTGCCAGGAGACATCCCCGTTAAAACGGCTACGGAAACAGTTGACCAGAGGCTTCGAGGCAGCGTTGCTCTTGAAGTGATACTGGATACTGGCAAAGAAAATGGCTTATATGATCGGGATCTACTGCTAGCGCTGGACAAGTTGACCATTGATCTGGAAAATTTCAACCATAATGATCTCTTTGTCGGCAAGGTCAGTTCCGTTGCCATGATTCTGAAAGAAATCCATAGGGCACTGAATGAAAACAAGACAGAGATGTACAAAATACCTGATAATGGTGCGCTTATCCCTCAGGAGTTTCTACTCTTTGAAAATTCAGGTTCGGATGATCTCCAGGATGTGATTGACAGCCGTTTTCAAAAAGCCCGTATCACCATCAAAGTACCGTGGCGCGACTCTCTGACCTATGTCCCCTTTATTCAAGAGATAGAGCAACGTTTCAACACTGCTTTTGAGGGGCTTGACCAGGATGGCAAACAGGTCAAAGTTACCACTACGGGCATCATGTCTCTTTTTGCCCGTATTCTCCACGCCACCATCTATTCAGCAGCACAAAGCTATGGGATTGCACTGGTAGTTATTACTCTTATGATGATTATTCTACTTGGCAATTTCCGGATGGGTATAATCGCCATGATCCCTAATCTTGGCCCGATCCTGATTGTCATGGGAATCATGGGGTGGATTGGCATCTCACTCGATATGTTTACCATGCTGATCGCCTCAGTTGCCATCGGACTGGCTGTAGATGATACCGTTCACTTCATGTACAATTTCAAAAGATATTATACAGAGAGCCACGATATCAGAGACGCTGTTGGCAAGACCCTCCATACCGCCGGGCGAGCCATGCTAACCACATCCATCGTCCTCTCAATCGGCTTTTTTATCTTTATGTTTGCCTCAATGGTCAATGTGTTCAATTTCGGAATGTTGACTGGTATGGCTATTATACTGGCTCTGATTGGCGACTTTTTTCTTGCCCCTGCACTTATGGCTCTTGTGGCTGATAAAATGCTGAAAATTAAAAAATAATACGATTTCATTATCTTAATGAATCCTTTTTAGGAGAATTGTTATGCTGCAATTGAAACAAATACAAGAAGTTCTTCTCTGTGGTGTCATACTGCTAATTTTTAGCGCCAGCGCCCAGGCCATGACAGCCAGAGAGATCATGGAAAAGGTTGATGGGCGTGATGATGGAGATAATCTCACCGCAAATGTGGAGATGGTCCTTATCGACAAAAAAAATAATCGCCGAGTGAGGAAAATGAAAATCCTTAACAAGGATAAAGGAAAGGATACCTGGAAATTACAATTTTTCGTCTCACCGGCAGATGTGAAGGACACTGGTTTTCTGACCTATGATTATTACGAAGGAGGCCGTGATGACGACCAGTGGCTCTATTTACCTGATCTTCGGAAGACAAAACGTATCGCAAGTTCAGACAAATCCGGCGCTTTTATGGGCTCTGATTTTTCTTATGCCGACATGACCAAACGTGTTCTTGATGAATGGACCTATAAAATACTTAAAGAAAGTGAGGTAAAAGGCCATAAAGTCTGGCTCATTGAGGCCCTGCCTGTCAGCAAGGAAGTTGAAGATCGATATGGATTTAGTAAATCTGTTATTTTTATCCGCCAGGATATTTTCATGGGTGTGCGAGCTGTCCATTGGCTCAAAGAAGGAAAAAAGATCAAATATCAGGAGATGTTAGGGTTTGAACAGATTGACGGTATATGGGTATCTACAGAGTCTCGCATGAAGACAACCAAGAATAAGGTTACCCTTCATAAGACCGTTATGAAATGGTCTGATATTAAATATAATCAGGCAATTGATGACGAGATGTTCACCGTCCGCCGTTTGGAAAAGGGTATTTAGCGGGCAATCATGAAACAGCAACTATTGAAGAACATATGTATTTTTTCATTCATCCTGTTTTTGTTCCATTTCGCAGCTCCTCTCTCAGCTCAAGACCTAGATGATATCCTGTCGTCTGGGTTTGATACGGAATTGAGTGAACCGGCAGCCAAAGACACTTCAAACGATATTGATGAGCTGCTCTCTGGCTTTGATGATGTATCTGACGAACGGCAGGAAAAGGATGCCACCGCCAGTAGCACCCTTCCAGAATGGCTTGAAGTAACAGGTAGTCTTGGTCTAGCCGGTTCCTATAATTTCACCCACGATGCACCAAAAGAAGATGACGTTGATTTTCGTGGAATCTCCATGCTACGTACCACTGCGTCCCTCAGCAGTGAAATACATTGGGGAGACTGGCAAGCAAAGATAAGTGGCCATGGTTTTTATGATGCCGCATACGCTATTCAAGGGAGAGAACAATACACCAATACGTTGCTTGATCTCTATGAACAGGAACTTGAACTTGATGATTTCTATCTGCAAGGCAGTCTGAGTTCAAAACTTGATATTAAAATCGGACGTCAGGTTGTGGTATGGGGAAAATCAGATAATGTACGAGTGACTGATATCCTGAACCCTCTGGATAACCGCCTGCCAGGCATGGTGGACATTAAGAATCGTCGTTTGCCTGTGGCCATGACCAAGCTTGATTATTATATTGGTGACTGGAACCTGAGCGGAATCATGATTCATGAAGTCCGTTTTGATAAAAATCCAGTGTATAACAGTGACTTTTATCCGGGACAGCAGCCACTCCCCCCAGAACAAAAGCCAGATCATTCCCTTGCTAACCAGCAATATGCTCTTGCCTTAAATGGTATATTCAGCGGTTGGGATTTATCTCTGTACGGAGCATGGATTTTTGACGGTAGAGCTCATATTACCACGGATGTGAACGATAGCCTGTACCGCAAACACAGCAGAGTTTTTATGACTGGTATGACCGCCAATCTCGCTTTTGGCAACTGGTTGCTTAAAGGAGAAGGAGCCTGGTTTGATGGTCTAGAATTTGCCAATTTGGAAGATGAAGATTTCTCACGCCTGGATCTCATGGGCGGTATTGAATATTTGGGGTTTTCAGAAACAGCCCTGTCACTGGAAATTGTCAATCGTCACCTTGTAGACTTTGATGAACAACTGACACTTTCACCAGACATTGCCCAAGAAAACACAATACAGACTGTGGCGAAACTTATTCGTGATTTTGCCAATGATACTATCCAACTCAAAATTCTTCTTTCACTCTTTGGTGCCCATGGTGAAGATGGAATGTTTGAACGTGTTCAGCTTGACTATGACCTCAACGACGCAGTGACACTCACTGGTGGTATCATCTTTTATCAATCCGGTAACCAAGGTGCGTTAAGTGCAATTGAAGATAATGACCGCATCTTCTTCGAGTTCAGCTATGATTTCTAAAGCCTTACGCCCCAAAGGCTTCCACTCTTTTGGGTAACTTTTATTGGGGAATCGCTAAAAATAATCCAATGTAGTCAGGCTAGTTCCAAATATTCTTGACAAAAAATAGTTAGTTCGACTATTACTTAGCATTGCTAAGCAATTTGCGTATATCCCATTCCAATGCCATCAAGTGAACCATAATGTCAACTGACAAAACATTAGAGCAGGCACGGTTTATAGCAAGTGCCGGGAAAAAGCTAAAAAAACATATTTTTTCAATCCAGTCAGAGTTGGGTCACGGACGTGCTTCCTGCCAGGGAGAAGAACTGTCCATGGCTCAATTACAGGTGTTGATGACTCTTCGGGGCTGTGGTGAAAGTACGATTTCGCATCTTGCAGAAAAACTGAACGTCTCTCCACCTTCAGCATCGTGTATGGTGGATCGGTTGGTAGATAAAGGTTTTCTGCTTCGAGAGCGGAGCACACAGGATAGACGGAAGGTAGTGGTTCGGCTATCAGAACAGGCGACAGCGAAGGCCGACCGAATGGAAGGTGCAGTATTGTTTGCGTTTCTTGATCTGGTTGAAAAATTGGGACCGGAGACTACACAAAAATGGTGTGAAGTGCTTGAACATGTTGAGCAGGTTTTATCTAAAAAATAAGTGAACTATATGAGTGAAAAACAGAAAAAAAGTATCCTCGCAACTGTACTTATTCGAGTTGTTGTCTGTCTGATAATTCTAGTGATGGGGTTTGGGGGTTTTAAGTTTTTAGCAGGCAAGAAAAAAGCCCCCAGTCAAATAGCACAAGTTGAAAGAGCTTTTCGGGTGGAGGCTGTCACTGCTACTTTGAAGAGTGTTCCTGTGGAAATCGAAGCCCATGGTGAATTACGCTCCATCCGTATGGTGGAAATTGCGGCAGAAGTTGCAGGCAGTGTTGTTGAGGTGCATCCCAGGTTACAGACTGGTGAAGTAATTTCTAAAGGAGAATTACTTTTTGCCATAGATGATCGGGATTATCGTAGTGAATATGAGTCCAATAAGACACGCCTTGCCATTTTAAAACGAGACAAAGAACTCACAGCAAAAGAACTTAAACGTGTAAGAACTCTTCTTGAAAAAAATAACGTGGGAACCAGAGCCGGGGTGGAAAAAACGGAACAAGCAGCGAATAATTCAGCCGACAGACTGGCCCAGGTTCAACAGGCGATGACCCGTGCAGAAATAAAGCTTGAGCGTTGTAAAGTCTTTGCACCCTTTACCTGCCGGATTACGTCCAAGAAAATTGAAAAAGGGCAGTATGTGGCTCCCGGTAAGATTGTTTTAGGACTTGCCGACGATTCAGTACTTGAACTTGAAGTACCGCTTGATAGTCGTGATGCGTATAAGTGGCTGCAATTTGTTGATACTAACACGCATCAACCTGCTACTTCAGAGGCGTGGTTCGCTGGTGTAAAACCTGTGCAATGTGAAGTCACCTGGACCGAAGATGTAAACAACAAGGCCACAGGTGTTTTGAACAGGGTCAGTGTCTTTGATGAGAAGACGCGAACTGTAAAGGTGGTTATACGCATAGATTCCAAACAGTTGAACCAAAAAAGAAGTCCCATCCCCCTTGTGTCCGGGATGTTTTGCCGGGTAACAATACCGGGGAAATCCATGCAGCAGGTAGTGGAGCTTCCCAGGAGGGCAGTTAGCTTTGAGAACACTATTTATATAGTTCGTGAAGGTCGTCTGCAAACTGCCTCTGTTGAGGTTGCACGAGTTCAGGATAACAACGCCTATATCAGTAAAGGGCTTGCAGAGGGTGATACGGTGATCACCACTCGCCTTGTAAATCCCCTTGAACGGAGTTTGGTTCAGGTGGTGACACCTGCATCTCCTGAAGATGAGGTGAAAAAATAATGAACACCCTGCTTGCCACTTTTGCCCGCAATACTGTTTTTGCAAATATCCTGCTGCTCCTCATCTTTTTTGCAGGTTTTATTGCTACTACGATGATGGTTCGGGAGAGTTTTCCTGAATTTAACATTGATAAACTTCTTATCACTGTTGCCTATCCAGGTGCAGATCCTGAAGAGGTAGAAGAAGGCATAAATCAGAAAATTGAAGAAGCTCTCGAATCCATTCAAGGGATTGATCAATATACCACCAAGTCCAAAGAGAATGTGGCCAGTGTGATTGTTGATGTCAAAGACGGGTACGAAACTGACGAGGTTCTTGATACCGTAAGATCTCATGTAAATGCGATCTCTACCCTACCCGTTGGTGCAGAAAAACCCATTATTCGTTCTGTTGTCAGAAAACAGGTGGTGATGCTGTTATCCTTGTCCGGTGATTTGAGCGAAAAACAGCTTAAACAATGGGGTGAGCGAATTAAAGATGAGGTCAAAATGATTCCCCTCATTTCACAGGTGGAGGCCTATGGAACCCGTGAATATGAAATTGGGATTGAGATTTCAGAAGAGAAGCTCCGTAAATATGGATTAAGTTTTGATAAGGTAGCTTCAATTGTCCAAAAATCCAGTTTCAATCTTGCCGGTGGGACTTTGCGTACCGTTGGCGAAGAGATCAGGATACGGACGGTTGGACGAAAATATACCGGTAAAGAACTTGCAAAGATCGTGGTGCTGGCACGTCCCGGTGGAGAAATCATTACCCTTGATCGTATTGCTGAAATTCGGGATGATTTCACGGAAGATCCCATTGTCGCAACCATCGATAATAAACCGGCCATGTTTGTTCAAATCTCCAAAACTGAAGAAGAAGATGCCATTAAAATTTCCAATGCTGTGCAGGCTTTTGTTGCAGAAAAACAAAAAATATTACCACCCGACGTCCATATTTCAGTTTTTTATGATACCACGAACTCCCTTCGTGCCCGAATCAGTCTTTTAACGCGCAATGGTGTAATTGGGCTCTGTCTGGTTTTCTTTATGCTTTGGCTCTTTCTTGATTTGCGTCTGTCGTTCTGGGCTGGTTTGGGGATTCCTATCTCCATTGCTGGAGCCATGTTCATTCTCTGGTCAGTTGACGCCAGTATCAATATGATTTCGCTCTTTGGCCTGATTATGGTGTTGGGTATTGTAGTTGATGATGCCATTGTGGTGGGCGAGTCTATCTATGTACATCGACAACGGGGTGAGTCTCCCTTTAACGCCGCAGTAAATGGTGTGTCAGAAGTGGCTATGCCCGTGTTGGCTGCAGTTACGACTACCATAGTAGCCTTTATCCCTCTTATGTACGTTGGGGGAACCATGGGGAAATTTATTGCCATTTTACCCGTGGTGGTGATTGCCTGTCTTGCAATTTCTCTTGTTGAATCACTCCTGCTGCTCCCGGCTCATTTAAGTCACTTACCCGATCTTAATAGAAAAAAGAAATTATGGGGGCCATTTGCTCTTATTGAACGCTATCGTTCGGCAGTGAGCTTGGGGCTTGAGAGGTTTATAGAAAAACGCTATGTACCTTTTATTGCCAAGGTTCTGGAGTGGCGTTATGTCTCTTTAGCCATTGCTGTCGCAGTACTTATCGTCAGTATGGGATTGGTAAAAGGCGGGCTTGTAAAGTTTCAGGTCTTTCCCAAACTTGATGGTTTTGTCATAACTTCCACGGTTGAGTTCCCGGAAGGTACTCCTCCCGATATCACCGGCGAAGCATTGGATCAAATCGAGTTGGCTTTTAATCGTTTAGCAGAAAAAACACCAACCACGAGTGGGGAACCTCTTGTTCGTCATCGCTTGAAACTGGTGGGCCAGGTTTTATCCGGTGATATGGGTGCCACCGGCCCACATATGGGCTCCATGCAAGTTATTCTTCTGCCTTCAGAAAAACGGGGCATTCATTCCAACGATTTGCTTATTGCTTGGGAAAAAGAAGTCGGCAAGATTCCCGGCGTGAAAAGTCTTTCCTTCGCAGGAATGCATGCCGGACCATCGGGGGCTGAAATCGAGGTCTGGCTTCAGGGCCCTGTCATGGAGGATCTTTTGCATGCTGATGAGGACTTGCAGGACGCACTTGCTGAGTTTGAGGGGGTGTACCAGATCAGTTCCGATTATGCCCAGGGCAAGAATGAATTGCAGCTTACCCTTAAGCCTGAGGCCACAACACTTGGCATTTCAGTGCAGGATCTAGCCAGACAGATAAATGCCGGTTTTTATGGGAGAGAAGCCTTTCGTTTGCAACGCGGTAGTGATGATATCAGGGTTAAAGTGCGTTATACAGCCCTTGAGCGTACCCGTGTTTCCGATTTTGAAAAAGTACATATCCGTACTGCTGACGGGAGAGAAATCCCCTTGCTCTCTGTTGCTGATATTAAATTTTCCCCAGGGTTTTCCACTATTACGCGTACAGATGGCTTGCGGCGAATTAAGGTGTCAGCTGAAGTAAATAATCGGCAAGCTAATTCCGGAGAAATTTTTGCCGAGCTTGAAAAAACCATATTCCGCAAAATGAAACGTGATTATCCTGATGTGCATTTAGCCATGCAGGGTTCCAAGAAAAATATACGAGAATCTTTTGACACTCTCAAAGTTGGTTATCCCATCGCGATGCTCGGAATATTTGTCATAATCGCAACCATATTCCGATCATATATTCAGCCTTTTATCATTCTTTTCACCATCCCTTTTGGTATCATCGGTGCCATCCTTGCCCATTTACTTTTTGGCTATAATCTTTCCATGATGTCCGTTTTTGGAATGGTTGCCCTCTCCGGAGTGGTCATTAATGATGCCATTGTTTTAATCGAGCGGGTGAATGAGAATCTTGCCGGCGGCATGAAACTTTTCGATGCAATTATCCAGGGTGGTGCAAGACGGTTTCGGGCTATTTTCCTCACGTCAATCAGTACTGTTGGAGGGTTGGCACCGCTTATTATAGAAACGGATATGCAGGCTAAGTTTCTTATCCCCATGGCCTTATCTGTGGCGGGTGGCGTAGTTCTGGCCACAGGATTGACCTTGATTTTAATACCCAGTCTGATGGTGATTATGAACGACTTCAGAAGAATACTGGCGAAAGGGGTAACAGGCCAGTGGCCAACGCGCGAAGAAATTGAACCAAGGGTTATAAAACATGAGTAAGCAAAAACAGACAGTGAACTGGAAACTTCCTTTCTTCTTTGTGGCAATGGTGGGTTTGATTTGTATACCCATTGCAAACAGTAAAACTCTTGAAGGGGTGCAACAGCTTAACCTGGCGACTGCCCAGCAGATTGCACTTGCTGACAATCCTTCCCTTGCTGCTGCCGCTGAAAGGGTAGAACAGGCACGTCAGCGGGTTGAACAGGCCAGAGCTTTGTATTATCCAAGTATTGATGCCAATGGCGCAGCCACATCCGGGAGAATGTCCGCAACAGATGCTGCGACGCAGTCGCTTCTTTTGGGAGGAGCTGATATTGACCGAAACAGTGAAAAATACAAACTCTCACTTGGTGCTTCCTGGCTTCTGTTTGATGGGTTTTCTAGGAAATTTTCAAATCTCATTGCTGAATATGGGCAACAGGAGAGTGAGCAGGTTAGAAAAGATGCCATGCGTCTTCTCTTGCAAGCCGTTGCTGAAAGCTATTACGGTGCCCAGCTGGCTCTGTATAATAAAGCCATTGCTGAAGCTGATTTCTCTTTCAATTCAAATCAAGCTAGAGAAGCAGAGATCAGTATGGGGGCTGGCGCAGGATCACTCTCTGCGGTGCTCAACTTCCAGGTACAGATGAACAATGCCTCCACGGATATATTACTGGCTGAACGTAATTATAATCTGGCTCTGTATAGCTTGGCATTCTTACTGGGTCGCAAGTCGGGAAGCATGCCGGAGGAAATGGGACTGGTCCGAATGAATATGGTTGAGGAGGATGAGTTTATTGAATTATCCACGGAGCTTTTGCTCCAGACTGCGGCAAGCAATCGCCCAGATCTCCTTCGTCAGGAGCTCACCCGCCAACGTGCAGAGTCTACTGTAGGAGCCAAGCAGGCAAGATTCTATCCTCAACTTGCGATGAATGGATCTGTGAATGGAAATCGGAATGATGATATGGAGCTTGAAGGAGACGATTTTGGTTCCACGCTTTCTCTCAATCTATCCTATAATCTTTTTAGAGGTGGGGAAGATAAGGCCAGAGTTGCGGAAGCAAAAGCATTCCACCGAGAAACCGCAAGAACCCTAGATCAGCAAAAGAATAAGGTGCAGAGTGAGGTGAGGCAGGCAATAACGAATTTGGAACAAGCAAGGGCCCAACTCAAGCTTCAGCGTGCCTCAGTAAAATTAGTTGAACAGAGCAGAAATCTGGTGGAAGAGGGATACAAGGCAGGGCAGGAATCACTGGCCCGTTTTAATGAGGTACAGAGGGATCTGGTGCGAACCCAGTCCCGTTTGGCTTTATCTCTGATTAGTCTTTATACTAATCGACAGGCATTAAAAACTGCCACAGGCGAATCCCTGCTCCCCTATCTGTCTAGCAACAGCAAGCAGACGAAGTAATTATCCCCGCGGCAAGAAGACAGTTAGGCTCTTATTCCATCCTCTTGGAACGGTGTTCCTGAAGAGCCTGAAGCACATATGGATATACAGTTTCTGCTATGATAATTTGGCCCTCTTCGTTGGGATGGATCGTATCTGCTTGATTGAGAGAAGGGGTACCGGCCACTTGCTGCAGAAAAAAAGGAATAAGCAGACAGTCATATTCACGAGCAACAGACGGAAAGATATTTGCAAACTCTTGGGTATAGTTGACACCAAGATTTTGCACAATCTGCATGCCAGCCAGGATTACTGTAACATTTTCTTCCTGGAACATCTGCACAGCACTTGAGATGTTCTGCCGAATAACGGATGGTGGGATGCCACGAAAACCGTCATTGGCACCTGTTTCCAAAATAATAATTTCAGGTTTTTGAGCCAGTGTCCATTTAACCCGTGAGAGGATACCACTACTTGTCTCACCACTTATTCCCGCGTTAATAACCTGCCAATGATGTCCATTTTCCCAGAGTTTTTTCTCCACTATGGCTGGCCATGCCTCATCTTCCACTAGGCCCAATCCTGCTGTCAGACTATCACCAACAGCCATCACAGTTCCTTCATAATTGGGAGTAACAGGGATCTCTTCTGGTCCGGGTTGTGTCTCCTGTTGGTCACAGCCCAATAGGAAAATGAGGCTTAGCAGAATGATACTTGTGCTACAGTACAAGGCTACGTTACTCTTGAGTTCTTGCATCCGCATTGTTTAACCTTGCCTCTCATTCCGGAGATAGGCAATTGGTTTCTGCTTTAAAATTGAAACGGAGGCCCCAAGTCCAACACCAATAACCAGAACAAGGGTTGCTGCGACCATACTGACCGTACTGCCCCAAAAGGGCTGATAGGTAATATCAAGTATCTGGTAGCAAATAATCCAACTTCCAACATGGGAAATCAGCATTGCAAGGGAAGCACTTAAGAGAGCAATAATCAGGTTTTCATAGGTGAAAACCTTTACAACAAAAGAACCTTTTGCACCAAGTATCTTAAAATAAACAGCTTCACGAATCCGTGTCAGACGGGTTGCAAAAATAGAACTGATAATGATAAGTACCCCGGCGATAATTGAAAACGAAGTAAAAAACTGAATAATGGATGACATCTTCTGCATAATCCTACCCAGTATCTTGACCGTAGAACCTATATCGATGACACTGACATTTGGTAGTTTTGTCGTCAGTGTATTCTGAATTGTGCTCAATTGTTCTTTGTCTATTTTAAGGGCACTGAATAAGGTTTGGGGAGCGTCTTTGAGTGCACTCTCCTGAAAGACGAAATAGAAAAAGGGGCGTACCTTTGATTTTGTTCTGGTTCGCATGCTTGTCACTCTTGCTTTCAGTGGAATTCCCTGTATTTTAAAAACAAGCAGATCGCCAATGCTGATATTCCCGTTTTCTGCAACTGTATCCATTACAGAAACAGGTACCTCCCCACGATTTTGTAACGCATCAAGCTTACTACCAAAAAGTGTTTCTCCCTCTAACAGGTGCTCATCTTTGAGAAGAACGTCACGATGGGTAAGATTAAATTCACGGTTCAAGTTATCCCGTTTTTTTGCCTTCTCCTTCTTTCTGTCTATGGGTTTATTATTTATTGAAATCAGCCGAGCTCTGATAATTGGGAAATAGCTCGCCTCTATCCCGATAATTTCTGTGAATGCCCCCTTCTGCTCTGGCTGGATATCCAGAAAATAAGCATTCGGCAAATCGTCAGGGTAAGAATCTATAAAAGTGGTACGAAGATTTTGATTAATAAGATATATGGAAAAAATCACTGCCAGTGAGACACTGAGGGTGACAATAATAGGGCGAGTGGCGTTACCCGGTCTGAACAAGCCCCGAAAGGCCTGGCGAAGTATCAGAGATCGAGGAGTGCTTTTTTGCATAATAAATAGCACTCCCTGGGTGATAAGCGTTGACATGCCGATTAGCGCGGAGAGTCCGAGTATAAAATAGATACCGATCTTGAAATCCTCTAACTGCCAGATAACCAGCCCGACAAAAAAGAAAAATATAATTGAGCTGGTGCTGTAAAAGACTAGTCCTCGTGGGGCAAGCCCAGTCTCTTTACGTAAGATTAAGGCTGGCTTGAGGTTCTTGAGACGTTGTAGAGGAAGAAAAGAAAACAGGCTTACAACAATTGTTCCCAGGATAAGTCCTTCAAAAACAACACCCCATGAAATTGTCAATGTAACCTTAGCAGGGAGAATTTCGGCAAAAAGAATGGGAAAATACAACTGCAAAAGAGAACTCAGGAGCAATCCTGTTACTATTCCAGCGGCGCCAAGCAGTAACACCATAATCATAAAGTGAAAGAAGATGAAACGACTTGTTGCCCCAACTGATTTCATGATAGCAATGGTATATTCGCTTTCACGAAATACGGCGTACAGCGATGTCTGAATGCCGATACCGGCTAATACCAGAGTAAAGAGGCCGATAAGATTGAGGAAAAAGAGTAGATTTTCTAAAAAATGATTTATGCTGCTATTCCCATCTCTGAAAGTCTGAACACTTTCCTGAGGTACGATTGTCTTGTTCGAAAAGTCTTCAGCAAGTTGGTCAACAAGGGCAGGATCATGTACTTTAAGCAGGTATTCGAACCGTATCCTGCTGCCTTTTTTAATAAGATCAAGGTTTTCCAGGTCAGCAGCTGATATAAAAATTCTCGGGCCAAAGGAGAAAAATGAAACCGGACGATCCGGCTCCAGAGTGACGACATCGACAATGGTCAGCAAGGCAGATCCTATCTGCAAAGTATCACCAACTCTTGCCTGTAGACGATCCAGTAATACCTGCCCAACAATAATCGATCCTTTGTGGAGTACTTCCGAAAAGTTTCGGCCTGAAAGAAGTTGCACCGTGCCATAAAAAGGATAGCCCTTTTCAACTATCTTCAGGTCACTGAGAATAGATTTTTCTGTCAGGGGATTTCTGGCCATACTGTAGAACTTGTTAACCAGCGCGCCTTGCACCAATCCTTGCTGTTCGTAGTCCTGTATTGCGCTGAGTAAGGGATCGGAAAATGGATAATGAGAGTGGAGAGTGATGTCTGCGCCGTGGAGCTGTCTTGCGTCCTGAAGCATTAATTGGCGAACATTACGGCTGAGGCCACCAAGCGAGGTAAGGATCAGAAGAGACAGAGCAACACAAAGTACAAAAATAATTGCCTGTTTGCGAGAGCTGTCTATTTGCCTGAAGATAAAACGAAGATGCAGCATTTCTCTAGATTACCTGATCTGAAGAACTTTCAATCCTGCCATCGACAAGGCGGAAAATAGAGTCCGCTTTGTCACTTATTTCCGGGCTATGAGTTGCCAACACCAGCATTGTTTTGAATTCCTTACGCAATTCCAGAAGCAGTTCCATAATAATTTTCCCATTGGCTGAATCCAGGTTACCGGTTGGTTCATCAGCAAAAATGATCTGCGGCCTGTTGATCAGAGCCCGGCAGATGGCAATTCGTTGTTTTTCTCCCCCTGACAGCTGGTGCGGAAAATTATTCATTCTTTCACTGAGATCTACCCGACGCAACAACTCTTTCGCTTTGTCAGCAGCACGTGGATCTCGGTTTAATTCCGCTGGGAAGGCAATATTTTCAAAAGCAGTCAGGGAAGGGACAAGATGAAAAGATTGAAAGACATAACCGATTGTCCGGTTGCGAAATGGTGCGAGTTCGTCCTCGCTCAAATTGGTAATATCGGTGCCAGCAAGAAAGATCTTTCCTGAATCCGGTCTGTCCAGCCCTGACAGCAGACTCAACAATGTTGACTTACCACTGCCACTTTTTCCGTTAATAACAACAAACTCACCGACTTGAACGGATATGCTTATATTATTAAGTACGGTAATCTGTCTGGTATCCACCTTGTACGATTTATTCAACCGAATAGCTTCCAATCCAACGGTAGACATACATTTCATCCTGTTATTATTTTTCAAGTCGACCTGTTTTACTAAGTTCCGTATTTTTAGATAGCTAAGAACCTTAATCTGTAATGATCAATCTAAACAAAGAATCCTACACAAGCTACTCCGTGCTAGCCCTAGCTGGCTTGTACGTAAGCGTCCAAAGTTGATCAATAAAATAAAATGGACAGGCGGAAAATACTCAACGCTAAAAGTAAGTCAACTTTAGACGTTGATCAACAAATGACTTCGAGGAGCTTACTCTATTCTATAATATAAAATTTCTGACAAAGCCGCTTTAACTTGATCCGATTATCATCCGTTCTGAATTGCCAATCAAATTTAGTTGGATGGGCATTTCTATCATCGCTCCAAGCAGCTAAAGCAAATAGCAAAAGTTAGGTTTGCAGGGGACACGAGTATCGTGATCGTACGAGTACATTAATCAGTTTGTCGCAACCACCGTTTTTAATAAATTTCGTATGATCATCTATTGTCGCAAATTTCTGTCCTGATATTTCATGACATAGAATTTTAGAATCAGTTGCGCTATAGAATGCTTTTAATGTGTTTGCTGCGCTAGGAGAAACAGATTTTCCAATCCCAACTTTGCTGTGAGGTTTTAGATTGTTATTATTAAAATCTGTTTTTTTTCTGTGGCAGGCGAGACTATTCATCCATATTGCGGCACTCAACGCGCCACAGGCATTCCCACTCAAGCCAAGACCTCCGGCAAATCCGGAAACCATAAGCATTTCTTCATCGCTGGCACCCATTTTTCTCGCTACTTCAGAAGCACAACTTAATGGGAGTTGAGGGAAGTCAGTTTTGTTATCAGACAATCCTTCAGTTGCTGATCTGATGGCTTCCGGAGCCCATTTTTCTGCAAGCTTCAAGCAGGATATAAATTTGCCAGAGAAAATATAATTGACCAAGCCACGTTTACTGGAAAGATTGCATCCGGTTATATCTCTGCAGTTAACACTTCCTGCCCTTTTTGAAAATGATTTCATAAGATGTTGAGTAGCTGTTATGGCAATACCGATGGCCTGACCGCTGTCATCATGCCTGCGAAAAGATTCTGCCCCCACAGCCAAGGAAGCTCCCCAAAGCATTCCGCACTGATAGCCTTCCAGCCTTATTCCACCCGCTAAGGGATTTGCGGCATGCTCTTCAGCTTCTCTTGGATAACCGAATTCGCGGTTTAATATATTAAAAAAAGTACGAGAACAGGTGCGGTATTTCAAAAACATTTTTTTTGTGTCTTCTTGAACCATTTCTAAATCTTCCATTCTTCCTTTTTAATGCCTGATTCGCAAAAAAATTAAATAAAGTATCAGCTGTGGGTATCTTTTTCCCTGGAGAGAGATTTCGTTTTAAACCAGTATTGGTTTATGGCAGCTAGCAGAGGAAACCCCATAGCAAAAAAGGTGATAATTCCAAGATTGGGCCGGACAAAAACGCTGAGAGCCTGGCTACCATATATAAATGGCGGCATCCAGACGGCCAGCTTACTTACGGGCCCTATTGGGTGTATACCAGCTTGTCGTTCCCATAATCGGTAGAAAAGGAAAATGGTGAATGTGGTCATAAGCCACCCGACAAAGTTCTGCAGGGGCACCCCGAAATAGGAACCGCCATCTTCCCAGACCCAGAAGCCGAGACTGGAAAAAACGGGATCAACAGCCAGATCCCAGGCTGTTATAGTAATAGCGCCAATAAGAGAAAGCCAGATGATGCGCCCCGTACCACCCTGATCACCGACAGGACATCCATTTCCGATAAGATTGGCTATGATATAGCTTGGATACATCATCATAAACCAAATTAAAGGGATGACAATGGGAACGTGTCCAAGCTTGTATCCCAGTTTATCGGAGTAATGATAATTACCAAAAATCAGGCCAGTAGCCACCCCCGTATGTTCAAATCCCCAGGAAATGACAGCAGTGAGTGCAAAAAACTCCAAGGCCCGCCGCCACCCCAGCATGTAACTTGCGTGCAACAGGCTAAACATCAGCATGGTCGGCATTTGTAAACGCCCGGTCACGGACACCATTGATGAATCCGCCAGCGTCCACATGGTGAGTCCAATGTGTGCCACAAGCAGTAAAAGTGCGAGTTTCAAAAGAGGATGGTTCATTATTCTCACGCAACTTTCCTGCCGTGAGTCCACATCATGAAGCCGTTCTTCCTGTTTGGTCTCTTATGGACTTCAAATTGCAAACCGGCGTCTTCAAAAAGAAAGCGAAGCTCACTTCTTGTATAGGCATGGGTCAAAGGACTGATACCAATATGCTCCACCAACTCAAAAAAAGGAGCCATTGGATGTTCACCGTCGACATCGGCAAGAATCAATGAACCTCCGGGTTTGAGCGCATTCACAATTTCTCTTATCACTTCTCGGGGTTCCGGTAGGCAGTGAAAAGTCATCACCATGAAGACAATATCGAGGCAATTACTGGTCAGTGGAAGCTGAACGGCATCGGCTAAAAGGAAATGTGGTAGTCGAGAACCAAAGTTGAGCTTCTCTTTCTTTAAACAGTCATGGGTGATATCCAAGCTGAGGAGGTGGCACTGCGGTAAACGTCGACTGAGATAAGCGCTTCCAAAGCCCTGTCCGGTTCCTATATCAAGAACCGTTGATTGCGGGGACAGGTCAAGCAGGTTATCCAATGCAAATTCATAAGCTCGAGCAGAACGAGCCATGGGGAGTTTTCCAAAAAGCCGTTTCAGTAGAGTGTTCATAACTCCTCCATCATTTTAAAATGAACCTCACCCATCTCATCAGAATAGGAACAGAGGGATGAAAAGCCCCCTGTTCCCAACTTAGCCGCAGTTTATTGAGTCATTTCTCTAATTCTTGTTGCCAGCACCTCTGCCTTGCCCCTTGCCACGACCCTGACCACGGTTTGCCTGTTGCTGATCCTGCATGGCTTTAATTTCCTGCACAGAAACCTGACCGTCCTTGTCCGTATCAACATCATCAAAGGAAGGAGAATTGGCCATACCTTGTCCTAATCGACCATCGGCCTTCATTTCTGCCTGCTGCTGTTCACGGACACTGTTAAATTCCTGTTTTGTGATACTACCATTCCCATCGACATCATAATTTATTGAGCTAATCGGCCCCTTGGCAGAAACGTTTCCAGCAAGAAGTAAAACGGTGCTTAAACTAAATGTTCCAAGAATCATTGCAGTGGTAAAAACTTTTGTCATTTTCATTCTGTACCTCCTCAGGTAGCAGTGTTTTTTAAGATAAAGTGTTATCTTATTAAGTTCTTTGAACTCTTGTTTACAAAAATCTGTCCATCAGAAAAAACAATCGGCACGATACTATTAACAAGTTGTCATCACACCTGGTAAAGCTCTTCCTTCTGTTATATCAATATGTTTTCTATACAGCCTCACCTTCAGACGAGTCAGTATCGAGTTTCTTTGCGTGGCTATGACCCCTCCCCACTAAAGAAGAATTTCAAAATTCGTATGCTAACTGCGTTGAGAATATGTTGGCATCCCCATCGGTTCCACCCTCTGCAAGGCCATAGTCCTTATCATGACTGTATTCAAGAGTCAGAGCTGTTCCCTGAAACAAGATCATACTGGCAGCAGCGAGATATCTCGTCTCCGGCAAGCCAAGCTCCACAGCTTCACTGGTCCCCTGGTAAGCAATGGCAAAAATTGATTCTCTATCAAAGAGTTCGATGGAATAGGCAAACTCAGTATTCCAGGCTTTCGTTTCCGCCCCATGATCCATATACGCAATCTCAGTAAAATCATCGAGTGCTTGGATATATTCACCGATAAAGGAGACAGGGCCAAAACCTACCATGACGTGCAGGCCAATACCATTAACCTGATCTTCTATAGAATCCATCCCAGATTCTTCAAGGTACTCTGTAATACCACCCGAATCAGCAATGTTATTTACCCAACTGACACCTGTTTTAAAGCTCATGCTCTCACTCTCAAAGCCATAGCCGGCTTCTGCCCCAAAACCCGTTATGGTGTCACTGCTTCCAGTTTCCTTCATCCCATTGTAACCATACAACGCACCATAAAAACCATTGCCCAGAAACCCAACGGCCACACCGTAGTCATTGATTTCACCAATCTCCAAAGTCAATGGATCCTGAATCATATTGGTCTCAAAACTCCCGAAAGGCATATAAAATTTACCCACAGTCATAAGCAGTGGGTATTTTTCATAGTTGCCTAGCCAGATGGTGGCCTCATCAATGTTCAGATCGCCATCTGGCCCCTCGTATAGTGCCATAAGATGGGCCGCAGCCCATTCTGACATCTGAGCACTTAACCCGAGTTCTACTGTGGCTACATTGAACTCGCTAAAGCTGTTACCTTCATAGTCTTCACCAAAAATGGCTTCCGCTTCGATCAGCCCAAACAGTGTCACATAGTCGTTAATTTTTTGCTCATTGACTTCCTCTTCTCGCTGTTTACGCATTTCCTTCTGAACCGTCTGGTGCACATGAGTGTGTATCACACTTGCAGGAATCGATGGAACCAGATCATTTTTCATTTTTGTAGCAGCTACCTCTGTCTGATTTTTCTCCATGACAAGTACACGTTTGGTCAGTTCTTGGTTTTGGGAAATAAGTTCCTGAACCTGCTGTTTCAACTGTTCAACATCAGCATTATTTGCAGCAAATACCGATGGCACACTGCTCAAACACAACATACCCGCTGCCAGAGCAATACTTTTCCCGACTATTTTCTTCATGTTATCCTCTTTTACTGTAAGTACCTGGAGTTGTAAAACTCTGACCAGATCAATGGAGACTTTCCATAAATTCCTTCTAAAATTAACAAAAAAGGAAAGTCCTCCCCAGCCGAGTAAGTGAACGCTCACTGACTACACATATGCTCACAATTCCTGGTAAGTCAAGCCCTCAACGCACCATGTTCTTTCTTTTTTTCAAACCACCCCACATGCCAGTGATTCAAGGTCGTTAGTTGTGACTGAAATAATTGAAAGAGGGGGATGTGGGCTTTTGCAAGATACGGTGTAGTTTCTTGCACAAGAAAGATCACATTTAGAGCTAAGGACACACAAGGGTATTCGCATTAGCCAACCGTATTGGCCGAATCAATTACATTGACATTTTTCTATTTTCCTTGATTTTAGGACACTATAGGCGCACTTCTCCCGCTGCAGTGAAGCACAGTTAAGCAATAGAGCCTGGCAACCAGCTTTGAAAGAAGCCGACCTTCCGTATCGGTCAATGATTCAAAATTCGTTATAGCTTTGAAACCACGTATAAGGGGTAAATGGATTAGACGGTAAAGCAGAAACTAACCAAAAAGAAGCTGTGTCTTTCAAAAGAACCATTTTTTCTTCTTGGTACTTTCCCGACGGAGAGTTAATCCTTATCACTCCCGCTCTTTGAGAGATATTCTTCGACTGCTTTATAGATCAAATGAGGTAAAAAGGGGGTGCAATCAATCCTTGCCTTGCCCTAATGTGCCACATTGGGGTAGGTTGTGAAAAAGGGGAAAAGTTACCATTCCCTTCAATTCGTGTGTTTTTACAATCGTCAACTTTACAGATGCTATTTCAGGAAAAGTAGATAAATGACACCTTTTTTGTTTTTGAAAAAAATCCACATTTATTGCTTTGGCTATTTTAAAAGTCTAAGCATCTTTGTTTCACTGATACTTGTTTTTATCTCCATTACCGGAGTGTTATACAATCATCACCATGATTTCGAATTCCTTGAAAAGGGCCGTGTTTCAAGCTCATTTCTTCCAGAAAGCTATCAGGAACGGCTGGATAGAACTCGAAAAGCACAGGGATTGGAAGATCTCTTTCCTGAAGAGGCAACACGGATACCTGTGATGTGGTTGGTACAGGATCTCCACACCGGAGAGTTTTTTGGTTCGTGGGGAAAGATCTTTTATGACCTTGTGGGGCTGAGCTTGATAGTACTTTCTGTTACAGGATGTTATCTGTTTTTAAAAATACGAATACGAACGACAAAAAAACGAAAAGGAGACTCGTAAATGAAAAAATTATTTGTGTTGCTCACCATTATGCTTATCAACCTTGCTTGTATTCCAGTTATATTTGCAAGCTCTGGAGAAGTGCAGGGGCCATTAACACTCACAGCCCTTATCGAAAAAATGCCAGGTTATGAAAAAAAAGAAATATCTCTGGTCGGTACTATTGTTGGAGCTTGCGGTAGCGGATGTAAAGTTTGGGTTTCTGATGGCCCATATAAAGAAGGTGATCCCGTGGCTCTTGTATGGGCAAAGGATGATGCCTTTAAGTTTAAAACTGATGCCAATGGAAAGCAAGTTGAGCTGAAGGGCTTTGCTGTTGCCAAGTATGTTGATCTTTGTGCAATAGGAAATAAACAGGATGAAACGAAGACAGGAGCAGCTGGTGATATATCTGGAAAGAACAAGAAAGACTGCGACCCACCTGTGAAAGTTAAAGCGGCTACAGAAGAAGGGGCAAAGCAGCTGAAGTCTATTACTTTCTTCGCAACTTCTGTAGAGTATTTAATGTAACGACAGGATCACCTTGCAGGAGAGCTCTACTTGTTGGTATGAGCCATTTAAATAAAAAAAGATTTCGCTCAGAATGAGGTCAGTCGGCAATAGTGAAGACTGACCTCAATCAACTTACTCATGCAAATTTAAGCAATAGAGCCTGACGACCAGCTTTAAAAGAAGCAAGGATTCCATATCGGCCAATGACTCAAGCTTTTCATAGCCTTGCAACACCAGCTCTCAGCCTTAGCGAAAACCCAATATAGATTGCTCACATCATGGGACGAGGGACACCGATGTAAGTGAGAAAGCCAAATTATAAATTCAGAAAATATCGAGTATGTTTTAGCGAACCTGTTTTGGTGAACGCTCCCTTTCCACTAGACTCTTTGAAATTCTGGTTACTGTTGAAGCTGTCGTCTTGGCGATTGAGATATCGTTTTCCGCGCTTACCCCACCTCTAAAGCCCTTACTACCTTCTCTAAAATTCTTTCAATAAAGAGGATTGCAAACTGTCATGGTTGAGATATTCATTCTCAATATCATCGGTGCCTTCCTTGTCATCAGTAAAGTTGGGCCAATCCTTTTGTTCCCAGTTCCATTGTCGATATATCATGATGCATAAGTCCCCTTCGTAGAGCTAACAATGTGTCAAATAGTGGGCTAGACAAAGCTTTTATATTGCTCACACCCTAAATTCAGGGTAGGGAGAATGTCACCGATCAGGGTTGGTAGTAATTGTGAGCTTCGATAACCGACTAAGACCATTTACAGACCACGCTGCTTGTTTTCCATTGTAGACTTTTGTTCGGCATCTTTTTATCGTTGATTTTTGTATAGTGCTGTATCCCTCTTTATTGCTGGAACTTGGATTCAGGGGGGGCGAAATCAATGCTCACCTCCCGATACCTACACTCGGGAATGATGCACTTTTTGAAATAATATGTTTTAACAGCAACACACTGAAGTTACTCTTTTTTTAGGGAGACGTTTCCAGTTAGAAAATTGATTTTAAAATTGTTTTCGCACGATCAGCTTGATATTCTTATGGTGCATGAGAAGTCGCTGTCTTGGGTTAGGAGCCTTTTAGTCAGGCCCCCTCCATCGCAGAGGCCTTTCTACTGCAATCAATTGTTTCAATTAAACATTTCACTAATTCTCCCAACACCCTTCTTATATATGAAGCGGGTAGTTACACAGAATAATGTAAAGTAATGAGCAACAACAAATTCAAAAAAACCGTTTGGCAGTACACGCTACTCATCGTAGGTTCTGCTCTGATGGGCCTTGGCTATGCCTTATTCATCAATCCTTACAATATTGTTCCTGGAGGTTTTATTGCCATTGGACTATTGGTCCATAGTATCATTCCTGAAGTACCAGTTGGTATGTTCGCACTCGCTCTTAACGTCCCTGTGCTTTTAATTGGGATTAAGATTCTTGGGCCACGCTTTGGCATAAAAACGGTCGTGGGTATCATTCTTACGTCTGTCTTTATCGACGGGCTCGGCTGGTATATTCAAAACAATGCAGAAATAAATGCTGCCGATCCTCTAGGCTTGGCCAATGACCTCCTCTTGAGTGTCATCTTTGGCTCTATCTTTATTGGAGGTGGACTAGGCTTAGTCTTCCGTACAGGCGCTACTACTGGTGGTACTGATATAATTGCCGCTATCATTGCCAAATATGCTCGTGTATCCATTGGACAAGGCGTCATCCTTGCTGATACTGCAGTAGTACTCTCTGCTCTTTTTGTATTTCAAGACTGGAAAATTCCCTTATATTCTCTATTAAGTATCTACATTATGGGGCAGGTGATTAATATTGTGATGAACGGCTTCAAGTATGACAACGTCTTATTTATTGTATCAGAAAAGCATCAAGAAATTAAAGATAAAATCATCAAAGATTTTGACCGTGGCGGTACTTTCCTGAAAGGAGAGGGGATGTATACTGGTAACGAAAAAAATGTTATTTTCTTAGTTTTAACACGCCGTGAATTGCCGATTATCAAAGCTTTTATTTACAAAACTGACCCTGATGCTTTCATGACCATTATGGATACTCGTCAGACACTTGGGGAAGGCTTCAAACCTATAATTGATGAAAACGAACTCTAGATAAAATCATATCGCTTTGACTACTGGAATTTATCGTTTCACTATATATGTTGCGGCAGAGATAGCGACGGATGTGGACTTTAATATGATATAGAACAGGAGAAGCATGAATGATAGCAAGTATGTCTCTTAATGATGAGCAACGTACAGTTTCCCATTTGATCATACTGATCTGAACAAGACCGCCTGACACCAACATGACACCAAACAGGAAAGGCACTCAGCTAAAAATAGCCGAGTGCCTTAACTTGTTGTTGTCGAGGCCAGAAATCGAACCAGGGACACACTGATTGAAGTTACCCTTCGCCCTGCTCTTTACTATACCACTTCTCATCACCATACAGTTTATCCGCACATTTTGGACAAAGACCATGTGTGAATAATGTACCGAGATGAGTCCCCATATATTTCTCGACTGTGTTCCAGTATCCATTATCATCACGAATGCACCTGCATGAGGAACAGATTGGCATGATAGCCCTTAATATTTTCATCTCCACATGGGTATTCACACGAGCCAACAACTCATCACTATTAAATGGTTTAGTTACATAGTCGGCACCACCGACTCGAAACCCCTTAACAATCGCCTCGGTCCCAGTTTTGGCAGTGAGGAAAATTACTGGTATATGCATGGTACCAAGGCCTGCCTTTAATTTTGCACACACTTCATAGCCATCCATCCCAGGCATCATGATATCCAGCAGGATGAGATCCGGCACGTCGTTTCTGACGAACTCCAGGGCCTTGAGGCCATCCCGTGCCACCCCGAGTTCATAGCCGTTTTCAGCAAGCAGGTTGCCAAGAAATTGACAATTCTGGGGGTTATCATCAACGATGAGAATCAGGGGCGGTTTATTGTCCATTCCGTTGCTCCATCATAGCAGTATATCTCTCTATTATTTCGGGAATATCTCGAAGTTTTTTCTCTATCTTTACGGTGTCAAATATCCTGACAGCGCCGAGTAACTCCTCGCCGTAATCTCCAAGTGCTTGTACCGTATGTTCTTTAGCCAGTTCCTGCAACCGCTCTGCAAATTGTTCAACACGCTGCATAACTATCGCTTTTTGCAGAGATTGACAGGATGACAATATCTCATTATTGAGGATAGCAATAAATTCAGTCGGCCTCTCAATCTCTTCAATCACCACCCTTGGGGAAAAGATGTTGGGTTTCACTTTTTCCAGTATTTGGATTGAACAAGGGAGATGTTTGGCGATCTCTGCAAGCAGCCTCCCTGCACTGACAGGTTTAGTGAGATAGCCAGCAAAGCCTTTTGCTAGAATATCCCCCCTGTCCTCTACGGAGGTGGATGCGGTTAAGGCTATTATCGGTATCCCACTCGTCTCTGAATCTGCTTTTATCTTTAGAGTTGCCTCAATGCCATCCATAACTGGCATTCTGATATCCATAATGATAAGGTCAGGTTGATATTCCCCTATAACATCTAAGGCCTCCTGGCCGTTATCGGCAGTCAAAACATCCAAGCCAACCTCTGCCAATAATTCTCGTAAAAGGTTTCGGTTGGATTCAATATCATCGACAACCAGAATTCCGGCCTTGGCAAAGGCTGTATTGGTAACTTCAAATGAGTCCGCAGCAATAGCCGACACCTCGTCTAACGGAGCAACCTCGATATCTCTTAAGATAACCTCAAAGGTACTCCCGATGCCCATCTCGCTTGCAGCACGTATCTCTCCTCCCATTGCCTCCACCAGTTTTCTGCAAATGGCGAGCCCTAGGCCGGTACCGCCGAATCTTCGACTGTCTTGCCCATCCTGTTGTCTAAACGACTCAAATATCTTGTCCAAATCTTCTGGCGGAATCCCTATGCCACTATCCTCCAAGGTAAGGAGGAGATCTATCCGGCTCTGACCACCAGCCCCGGGCAACCTTTCAGCCCGGAGTTCTATATGCCCTTTATCGGTGAATTTGAGGGAATTCCCCACTAGGTTTAACAATATCTGCCTTATCCTGGTTTCATCAAGGTTTAGGACCCTTGGCAGATCAGGAGCCATCTCAACGACAAATTGCATGCCTTTGTCTTTAATCTTCACCCTGAATATCTGTTCGATCTCATTTAATAATATTTGGAGATTTACCGGTGCAGATACGATCTTCAACATACCAGCCTCAATCGTCGATAGATCGAGAATATCGTTTATCAGGGTAAGGAGACTCTTACCGGCTATTTTTATTGCCTCAATATAACTCTGCTGTTTTGGCTCGGAAGTCATAGCAGAGAGCAACTCGCTGAAACCGGTAACTGCATTGAGGGGAGTGCGTATCTCATGGCTCATATTGGCCAGAAACTCACTCTTGCTCCGGGTTGCCGCTTCTGCAACTGCCCTATCTCTTTGAGCTTTTACATTAGCCTCCTGGAGAAGGGTATGCTGTTTTTTTAACTTTTTTTCTGACTCCTCAAGGTTTGCCGCCATTGAGTTCAATGCCTGGCCTATTTCCCCAATTTCATCATTGCTATCTAGGTCAAGACGTAAATCCAGTCGCCCTTTCCCCATCTCCTTGAGTCCGGAAACGATGTCGTTGATCGGCCGGGCTACTGAATTTGCGATAAAGAAAATAACCATCGCCACGATCATGGCAACAGCGACAGTGACCAAAACACTGATACGGTACAAGCTTTTTACCGGTGCGAGAATCTCATCGTTTATTGCGCCGACCACAATAGTCCAGCCAACTTCCTTGAATTTCTTAAAGGCGACGGTCTGTTTGACTCCACTTACAACATATTCTTGTAGTCCTTCCTGTTTAATTAGCATGTCCTGACCGAAACCAAAATCCTTGATGTTGACTTTCAGAATATTAGCCCGGTCTGGATGGGCAATTATTATTCCGTCTTTTTTAAAGATATAGGCATAACCATTTTCTCCTACCTTGAGAGGGTCGATAAACAACCGGATTAAATAGTTGATATCAAGGACACCCAAAAGGACACCGACAATCTCCCCATTATCCTTTACCGGAGCAGAAATCACAAAAACAAGGTCCCCTGTTGCCCTGCTCTTCAGTACATCTTCCGAAATAAAACTTTTACCTTTTAGGGACTGCTGAAAATAGTTCCGGTCACTGATATTGATTTTCCCGATAAGACTGGGATCGGAGGCGGCGACCAGATCGCCAGCGGAATCGGCAAGTACAACATTCTCGTAATATTTATAGTCTTCTTTTATCCTGACGAGTTGATTATTGGTAAATTCACGGGCAGTCATTGCTAAAAAGGAATCATGCAATGCCATTTTATAGGTTCTCTGCCTGCTCCAGTTAACGATGTCAAGCTTACGGTCCTTGGTCCAGGTGGACATGGTGCCAACGGTTGATTCGGCGATTTGGTCAACCTGTTCGACAATAATTTCCTTCAACGCATTTTTTGCCTTCACATAGGAAATAATCGATAAGATGCTCATGCCGATTACAATCAGCAAAACAGTTGGTATAAGAAATTTATTTTTCAGGCTAATCCGCATCGTTACATCGTTTCTCTATTTGAAATACCACTGGTCAACCCGATAGGGATAGGCGTACCCATAATAGGTTGTGTTGATAGTCCATTGAGGTACATTTCCAAGCTTGTTTGAAACCACGGTAATCAACGGCACATTCCCCAGTGTCCCGATAACGGTTAGATTCTCCAGGTTGATCCGGATGATCTCTTTGCCAAGCGCCATATACCAATCTGACCCGGGGATAAGAGTAGAAAACTCATCACCAATCTCCCAGAGGTTCCGCACCCACTTCGGCGGTTCTTCGCCATTTTTGCCATTACTACTCTTCCAGTCTATCCAGGGTGCCCCCATAATCAACCAGTCTGAACTATAGGAGGGCATAAAAGTACTTGGGGTTGAAAACAGGGTCGGTTCAAAAGGAGACATCCATTCACTGGTGATATCCAATGTATTTGTTTTTTGTTTTTCCCTAGTGAGCTTGGTATCAACCTTCTTGAGAACAACACTGATACCGACCTTCTGCCAATAACTTGCGATCAGGGCTGGAAACGCATCAGACCAGACATATTGCAGGGTATACTCCCACTGAACAATGAGCGGTTTGCCGTCGGGTCGGGTCCGGATCGAATCCGGACCACGTTTCAACCCCATCTCGTCTAAAAGCTTGTTAGCATGTTCAGGATCATACTCGGCCATAAAATTCTTATCGGCCTCGGTTATAAACGGTACATTTTGAGGCAGTGCCTGTTGCGGCGTACCAAGCCCGAGGAAAAGGGTCTCGTTCACCTCGGCACGATTAATGGCTAGTGACATGGCATAGTTAAACCGAGCGTCTCCATAAATCCCCCTAAGTACCAGATCCTTATGGGTCTTGTTAAAGATCATGGTTGGTCCGGCACCAGTCGACGGGAGCTGCAGTGTATAATTCCCCTTTTGTTGATTTTCTTTCAAAACCGGATAGATGTTAAGCGGCATATTCTGGGATTTTTGATCAACATTGCCGTTCATGATCTCAAGTGGCCACAACTTTTTTTCAAGAAAACGTTCATGATGAAAATCAATATATGGCAACTGGTTACCTGCCGTATCTATCTTGAAGTAAAAAGGGTTGGCGACAAATATTCGTTCCTGGGGCGTGGGCACCTCTTTCAGGATGTGGCTTTCAAGAGTGGGCACATTTAGGCCGGAAGGTTTGGCGACAATTGCGTCCTTCCATTTATTCCAATACACACAAAACCGCTGGACCCAGTTGTCGAATCCTTCTTTTTGAGCCTCTTCATTTGCCTTGGGGTTGTATTTGATATGGTACTGTTTGAGAAAATGCTTGGGTGCAAAAGGATCATAATAGGACCCGACACCGCCGAAATAATAAAGTAACGAGGTATACGTTTTTTCAAACTTCAATTTCACCGTTACATCATCTATCTTTTCAACGCTGATGCCCATGGATCCCCAGGGGGCCGGCGTATCTTGGTGGATTTCTTTGTTCAAAATAATGTCATTAAAATAAAAGACTATATCATCGGTAGTAAAAGGCGCGCCATCGGACCAGCGATGCCCTTTACGTAAAACAAAGGTGATCTCGGTAAAATCTTCATTCCATTTCCAGGCCTTTGCCACGTTCGGCTCGATGGTACGGGTGTCATCATTGAAACGCACCAGGTTGGCCTGGCGCCAGGACAGAATCTCAGAAGTCCCGGACTCATAGGAAATCGCAATACCCTCGAGGCTGCCTCCATACCTACCGATATTGGTATAAGGCATTAGCACTAACGGTTCTACGGGAAGACGTAGCCCTACCGAAGGGAGTTCTCCGGTGTTTACGCTTCCAGTAAACATCGGATTTTCGTTAAAGATTATTTTTTTATTGATCTGCTTTTCATATTCATTCAATTCAAGTTGTTGAGGGTATTCAGTTTTAATTCCTTTGGAATCGGTAACAGTTGGCCACTCTTCCGCAGTCGCGAGAGAAGTAAAAATCAGTAAAAAAAGAAAAAATATCTCCGTACTGACACCAATCTTTCGAGAATAGGAACATTTTTTTCTTATGCTTTTCATCAATAGTGTCCGGTTAAGATTTTACATGTTCTCAAATAATTGGATTTCCTCAAATTAACAAAGCAGGCCGTGCTTACGCACCACCGCTTCGATCAAGAATCAACAAATCATTGCAATGGGTACTGAATATTTACTCAATATTTTGACAATTACCACCTGCAGGAATTTTCATCCGGTAGAGAGCTAGTTCAAGCCCTGCAAGAAGATGATTATGCCCAATATCTTGTTGCGTCTGCTGGTGGCATTAAGCGATCAACCTTTTTCGATACAATCCAATGACCGTGGGGTAGAACAGCTTCTCCATCTATCTACAGAGCTGCAGAAGGAGGTACCAGGAGCCTTGCCGTCAGAGTATTCTGAGATGGGTTCCCTTGTTGCTATTGATGGATCTGTCATTGATTCAGTTCTTTCAATGCACTGGGTAAAATATCGTACAAAATCAAGAAGGACAAAACTCCATCTTGACGTCAATATCATTCATGGGGCACCACATAAGCTGTTCCTGACAAAAGAAAATGGAGCGGAAAGACCTTTTTCAGTCAGAGTATCGATCCCGGTCAGATAGGAGTATTGGGTTGCTACAGATCGTTTTTTTTATCAGCAGAACAGAGAGCATTGAGCTACAAACTCCGCTGGGACATAGAAAGTTTCTTTGCATGGTGGAAGCATCACCTCAAAGCTTACCATCTATTTACCAGAAGCGAAAATGGCATGATGGTCCAAATACCATCGGGGTTGATGACATATCTTCTTTTGGCTATCTATTGCCACGAAGAAGATGGTGAACACGTATCTATTCGCCGTAGACGACAGCTACGAATCCAAAGCCGCAATGAAACCATACAACAAGCTGAAGAACTTGCAGTAGAACTGACCGTAGTAAAACAGAAACAAAAGCAAAAACGAAGAGGCGAGCCTAAACTCCGGAAACGGTTAAAAAATGCACTTACAACTTTCCAACCGGACACGCCTGGCTTCTCAGTACGTATGCCTCCTTAAAGGAGGCGGAGCGTTGCCAACCAATCGACAAAACATATCACGTTCGCAATTTTACTATATCACACGTTTGAAGTTTGTGGGTACGATTACCTGAGGACCAAGCGCCACGACACAAAGCTCCTGTTTACAGCTAAAAAGAATCATTTTTCTCTTCGGCATTATATAAGGGGTGCTGCAAGGATTAGTGGAAAACTAAATCAAAACAATTGATTAAAGCAGAAAAGACTTTATACAGGAGGAGCTCCCACCAAAAGACTCCCAACCCAAGAAAAAGCCTCTTATGTATCACAATATTATCAATCTAATCCTGTGAAATCAACTAAAAAACCAGATATCTTAAAATCAGTTATCGTACGTTTTGTACCGATGAAAATCTGAGTTTGAAGCGACAACAGAACAGGGTGTGTATTGGTTGGCCGCTCCACAAAAAGACAATGATCAACCACACCCAACTCTTCAAATTTCGATCAGATCTATCTTTTGTACAACAGGTCAATTTATTGGTATGCTTTCTCCATTGCTGCCATGTTTTATTTCTCATTGCCCTTTTATCGACTCCAACAAGAGTCCTACCGGAAGCTTGAGCAATTTCCAATTACCTACCTCCTCCCCCCCCTATCCCCAATAGGCGTTATTTGGATATGGTTTTTGACAGTGCGCTTCAACGATACCTGAGGTTGTCCAGAAGGAGACTTAACTTTGCAGAAGGTCATTGGAGCATTAAAGAGTTCCTTGCAAATGAATTGGGCAATTTTATTTTAGATTCGGGGAAGAGGAATTTTGTTTCTTATTTAACGCATCGTCCTTGGGAGAAGTAAAAGATGTAAGAGAGCGTATACGTGCCGCTATAGAATAGCTTGAAATAGAACATCGGAAAAACCCTGAAAGCCATTACGTACCCATTTTCCTTGGAATTGCATTTTTGCCTAAAACAACAACTGAGGATCTTGATTACCAGTGAATAATGATGCATTTTGGGAGGAGAAAGTGAAAAATAGGTATTTTGGCTATTTAAACTTTATCTGAATCAGTTATAAATATGGGATAAAAGGTGTTTGACTGTGACGACCTGTGGTTATGAGAAAAAGCAGTTGTGTTCACAGAACCTAGACTTTTAGCTTAAGTTTGCGTATTCCACTGAATCCGGACACCCAGTCCAGTCGAAACCGGACAGTCAGTCCACGGGAAAGCGGACACTCAGTCCAGTGATTCCGGACACGAGTATCGGAGCGTAGCGACGCTGTTATTTTGTC
>Ga0208901_1000153_pt1 | contig 46262 bp, 46 predicted proteins | sample AntAceMetag02UKF_FD_184764 | JGI IMG/M metagenome (GOLD analysis project Ga0208901, IMG submission 184764) | Saline lake microbial communities from Ace Lake, Antarctica - Antarctic Ace Lake Metagenome 02UKF (SPAdes) (version 2) | ecosystem: Environmental > Aquatic > Non-marine Saline and...
ATGGCATTTAGAACATCTTTTTTGGCATAATTAGTTGATTAACTTCTAAAAACCATATTAATACAGATTTCCTTTTATTATACAATACTTTCACAGATACTTAGCACACATTTATTGTCTTTACCCCACATTTAGTTATTATGAAAAAGAAAAATCTACTAATACTAATCGCTATATTTATAGTAAGTCTGATAGTTGTCTGAATCTATAAATATACGAATAAAGATAATTATTCTAATCATTTAGATAAAGCAGAAGCGGCGCTTACAAAGATAACGGCACTCATTGAGAATAAGACTCCTACTAGTTCCTTTATACAAAGCGTTTATGCTGAAAATGAAAAGCTTGATGAAGTGTCTATTATTGAAAATACAAATATAGCTGTAGATGAAATTAGTATGGCTCAAAATATACTTAATAATCTTAATGATAAGAAAAAACAAGCTGATGCTCAAAATGAAACCGATGAAACTAAAGACCATGCTAAAAAGGTTTTTGATACTGCTTCTGATAGTGAAAATCCAAATAACGAAAATGATATGAGTGCAGATAGAGAAACAACAGATACTCAAAGTAACAATGATGACAATTGAAATAATAATGAAAATTGAGCAGAAGCAGCTGCTCAAGCTACTCCAGAAGAGGATGATGAGGAAAATTATGATGAGGCAGAGGCAGAAGCTACAAAAAGATATCAACCATTGTTAGATTGGGATTGAACAACTCCTCTACCTCTTGAAGATCTAGAAGAATATGATGCTCTCCAGAAAAAACAAGCTGAAAATCCAACAATTGATCCTAAATTGATGGAAGCAGCTATAAAAAAATTACTAGAACAACAAGCTAGAGAATAATATTTAGACCTGACTTATATTATTGCATCTTTGAAAATATACTATGATGATGTTTAAGAAAAATATCAATCATGCTATTTTTCAGATACAAATTAGCTATGTATAAATAAAGAAAAATAAACATTTGAAGATTAAATTAAAATCATTATAATCTATAAGTGTTTTTAGATTAAATTTTTTGAGAATAAATGAAATATATCATACTAAGTATATTACTACTAATTACAATAATACTATTTGGCTCCTACGAAGAGAAATTTTCTGAAGCAGAAAAAATAAATGGTTTTTTTCAAGATAATGAATTTTTAAAAGAATCAAAATCTTTTGATCTAAATGAAAAGTACTCTTTCACTGGAAATTATGAATTTGCACTTTCTGGATTAGATTTATGAAATATAAGAATGTTAGACCAAAACCTTAGTGGAGCTTTGGAGTTATTTTTGGATAAAGAAATTATGACATACAAAGACTACTTTAACAAATGAAATATACTTTTAAGATTATGAGTTAAAAATTTCAACAAAAATGAAACAAAAGCTCAAGAATATCTATTATGAGCTATAAGTAGTTATAGTATAGTAACAACTAATTTGGAAGCCGATATGAAAATAAAAGATGCTAGCTTTGAGAATATTGGGATTGCTATGAATTTGAGAAATCTCCTTGAGATTAAATCCTATGTTATATTTTTAGCTGAACTTATCAAAAAAACTGATTATATTATAACTGAAATTAAAAAGTTAGAATTAGTTATAATAAAACAAATTCAAGCTTTACAAGAATTAGAGAGATGATTGAAAGATGAAAGCCTAAAAGAGTGTATAAATGATATTAAAAAAGAAATGGTAGAAAGTTATAACTGACTTGCAAGTAATGAATCATTTTTCCAGAAAATAAGAGAAAATTTACTAACTGCTTTAGAAAGAATAAAAAACAATAGAACTGTAAATAAAGGATATATGGAAAAGAAAAGTGAATTAGAAAACAGATTCCAATGAAGCCTAAATACTATGTTATGATATTTTCAAGATTTTCAAGAATTACAATTAGAAGTATATGATATAATAGAATCAAAAGATGAAAACAAGATTAAACAATTATGTGAAGAACAAAATAATAAATCAGAAGAAAATGATGAAGAAGTAGAAGATGCATACAAAAATCTTAGTGAACTATTAAATCAACAGCAGCAACAACAAGAACAAGAACAAGAAGAGGAATGACAAGAAAGCCAAGCCTCTGGTACTAATCAAAATTTACATTTTGATATGACGGATCAAGAGATGAAAAACTACTCTGAAAGAATAGAAAAACAAAACCAAGAATGGATAGAAAAAATAGAGGAAAGAAAAAACTCTGAAGGATATGAACCATCAGAGCTATTAAATCAATTATTCAAAAGTTTCTTATGAGAAGATAGAGATTTTTATAATAGAGAAACTCCAGATTTTGATTGAACTACACCTAGAAATTGGTAGTTTTTATATATATTTATGGTGCGACAACAAGTTGTATCATTCTTATGATACCATAAGATAATCATACTAATATAAGTCATATAATACTATATTTTACACCTTCTTTTCATCTTGTTATCATTTGTTCATTTGCTCCTCCTATAATCAATAATATTCATGAATATATAAGAGCCCCAAAAACAACAGTACCTATAAAAAGAGTTATTCCAGCAAAAGCATCTGGCACAAAAGTGCTTAACTCTTTGTTTGTAGGTTTTACCCCTAATGTTTCATTAACCTGTTGTGTACAACTACCATCTATTAATGATTCTTCATTACAGTTTATTCACCAACTATCTGCATATACATTTGCCATTATATATTTTCAATAAATATTAAATCTGTATACAGTATAAATATAGATACAAAATAATCAAGTAAATATAAAGTATAATATATCTCTAATTGATTTTATATAATTATTCAGAATAATTATCGGAAGATTAGGTTTTTTTCTATTTTTATACTTTTCTATCTTTCCAAAATTTCACCCAAAGTAATGAATCTAAATGTAAAGGAGGGATTTTATATTTATAAGATAATTTCATAAAATATTCTTCTATCTGTTTATTGGTAAATTTTTCTTTTCTAGTTTCCATTTCATAAATTTTAGTAATACGGGAATCAATAGGTATGGCTATATTCATAGGATATGGAATAAATTTATCCAACATAATTCTAGAAACATATCCATACATTTTTACAGCAAAAACTATAGTTTTTGCATTATTTTTTTGTTTCATTTTATTAGCCAACAATTGATTTAATTCTAACATATTATTATAATAATATTCTATATTAGATGTAGATAAAAAATCATCATACAATATTAATGTTTTTTCTAATCTCTTTATTTTCATATTCAGTAAACGACGATTTCATTTACAGGATAGTAAAAACTCCTTCCACCAGTCTAATAAATTATCTTTATTTAAAGAATTCTGATTTTTGACTACATATTCTGCAAACTCTTTCCACCGATTTTCTCAAGTGTTAGATAATTGATATGAAAGTAAAGCATTTTGAACTACCAAAAAAACAAATAATGATTTATTATTTACTTTTTCAAAAGCTTTTTTTAACACCAAAAATTGAGTATCTTCTATTTCTTCTATTTTTCTTATATCTTGCAATCTATAACTTGATATAAATTTATCTAACATGATTTATGTATTATATACCACTAAATAATTGATCTTTCAAAGCCCACAAGAAAAAAGCTAAAGCCAATATAAGGAATATAAGCCGAATCTTCCAAGCTACAGAACTTACATCTTTTTCAAAGATACTTTTTTCTGCATCTTTTTTTATAGACTTATTTCTTGTTTTATTAGATACAAATTTATTGTACCTTTCCAGCGCTGCTTTATCTTCAGTCTTTGCATTCTCTGGAGCTTTTATTTCTGATTTTTTAATAACTTCTTTTTCTTCTATTTGTTTTTCTATTCTTTTAGAATCTAGAGTTATTCAACTATTTATTTTATTTTCTGCTCACTCTTGTACTAGACTCTTATCACTAAGATTTGAAGTCTTGTTTTGTTTTTTTACTCCTAATTTCCCCATCCTTGCTACATAATTATTATATCTTTCTAGTGCAGCCTTATCTTCATCACTTGTTCCTTCCGGAACTTTTATTTCCTTTCTATCTATTGTTTTTTCTATTTCTGAGTTCTTTGGTTCTACATGTTTTACTGAATTTGGTTCTACTGATTCTGATTTATGAGATACTCCTGGTTTCCTCATCCTTGCTACATAATTATTATATCTATCCAAAGCGGCTTTATCTTCTTCGCTTAATTCTTTAGTATCTACCATAAGAAAAGACTCTTTAAAAATTTAAAATTACAAATATCATTTATTTTTTAGATACTCAAAAGCTTTTGGTCTACAAATAGTTAATTCATGTAAAGTGTGAGCATCTGAATTTACATATATTTCATTTACTTGTGACAACATTTTATCTAATGACTCTAAATCAGTCTTATTATTTACTAAATTAGCACTATCGAACTCCAAAGGTATATTATTTCTATTTACAAATTTTACAAATCTATCTATATCAAGATATCATGACCAATCAATACAACAAGGATGTCCTATAAATTTTATTCTATCCCCATGTCTTTTGATTGCATTTTCATATGCTATATTAATATTGTTAGAATCTCATTGATACACTCTTTTATGAGCAGAAAGAAAAATAAAGTCTGGTACAAATCATTGTATATTATCACATATATCTCATTTTTCATTCAATAAATCTGCTTCTACTCCAAATATAACTTCTACATCATTATGTACATTTTGCCATCTTCACTTATGTAATATTCATCTTACATTTTTTCTAGCCATTTTACCTATATCTAAGGCGAACTGACTATGATCAGTTATAGCGATTTTAGTAAGCCCTATTTTAGGGGCATATTGAACTATTTCATCTATATTATTGAATCCATCAGAAAAATTAATGCTATGTATATGATAATCTTCTCATCCAGGATTTAATATTTTCATAAATATATTTAATTTAACAATTTTAAAAAGTTAATAACTAGTATATAGAAATTATTTATCATATAGACATAAAATAATTCTTCAACCAAAGCCCCGAACCACGCAGTACTGCGTAGAATTCCCGAAAAAATCCTTGATTAAAGAAACATTTACCACTGATCTACTGTTTCTATATCATCTTTATTATCTTTAATATCAAGATTTTTATATTTTATATCCAACTCTTCGTTTGCCTTACTTTGAGCATATTTCAAAATTATATCAGATTTATCTATACCTGATGTGTTTTTTTGAAATCTTCTTGGAGAATTGATTATATATGTAGTTACCATTTTTATAACAAATGGTATAAAATTAAGTTCTGTCCGTCTAAAAAAAGCTAAGAAAAGAAATATAATCATAACAGGTGAAGCAATAAGAAAAGCAAGAATTTTTCACATACCTCATTCAATCAAAGGTTTCATTATAGAAAAAGTAATACCTACACCCACTGCAATCAAAAACATTTGCCGCATTTTTAATCTAATTGGACCAATATCCATTCCCATATCAAATAATCAGGCTTCTACATGTTTTGGAACTATTACTTTCATTATAATTCAGGCTCTTTATTTGTATAAAAAAAACTATATACTGAAATAATAACTTTTTAAATTCTTTTTTCAAGCAATTATCTAAATAAATATTGAAAAAACATAAAGAATTCTTATATTACAAGAATAAGAAGAATTGTTTTTTATAAGAAAAACTTGTTAACCAAAAATTTTTTAACTTGTTAACCATCAATCATGTGAGAACACAATATAACTCGTAAACAAGCTGCTGACTTTCTAAGTATTTCTACAAGAAGTGTAGATCGTTATATTCGTAAATGAAAACTTTCTTACAAAAAATCTGGAAATAGAGTTATGTTAGATAAAGACGAATTATGAAATATAAGAAATGAAATAGAGGAAATAAATGATGTAGTACACGAATGAAATACTGTAGTTACTAAACTTCCAACTACTACTGAAGCTAAGCCTACTACAAATTATGATTGATTAGAAAAAATTATAGAATTATTAGAGAGAAAAGATAATAAATTAGAAGAAAAATCTCAAATGGTTTTGTTTTTACAAAAGGAAAATATGCATTTAGTGGAAAAATTAAAAAACACTATAGCATTACCTGATTATACTGAAGAAAAAGAGAGATTACTTTTTAATAAAGAGAAATTAGAAAATGAGAATGAAGATATAATAAAATCTTTGAGAAAAAAAGAAATAGAAAATATGGCATATTTGACTATATTATTATTTATCGTATTCGTAGTAATATTTATTACATTGACTTAATTTATGAAAACATTTATATTGACTGCCTCTTACGGAGGATGACACAATGCCGCAGCAGAAGCAATTCAGGATAAATTTCAAGAAAAATGAGAAGAAGCTTCAATAATCGATTTTGTAGAAGAGATAGGAAAGATGGGGAGTAAATCTAAAAATTTTCATGAAAATGTAGTAGCAGAAAAACTAAAATTCCTATGGAGAATAGCTTTCAAAACATCTAACTATAGACCTATTCGTAATTTTATTCAGAAAGTATTGAAAAAAAAGTTCAATAATAAGTTACAAAAGATAGTAAAAAATAGTAAACCAGACCTTATAATTATAACTAATCCTTTATGGCTTCCTTTTTTGGATGAAGAAAGCAAAGTTAAAACAGCTATTGTAGTTACAGATGCTATGAATATACATTCTTTTTGGTACAAAGATTTTATAGACCATTATTTTCTTATAGATAAATTCTCTAAAAAGAGATTTATAGAGAGGTTTTGACATAATCCAGATCAAGTTCATGATACATTCTTTCCAATGAAAGAAAAATTCTTTATAGATAAGAAAACTATAGAAAATAAGAGAATTTATATATTATTAGATTCTCAGAAGTACAAATTTATACTTAATCTAGTAAGTTTACTAGATTCTAAAAAATTCTGTAAAGAAATAGTGATTATAAAACACAGAAATCAAGAGGTTTTTGATAAATTAAAAGAAAATACTCGAAGTAAAAAAATATTTTTCCAAGATTTTGTAAACCTGAAAGAGAATTTTTGAAATATAGATATATTTATATGAAAACCAGGTGGAGCTGTAGTAACCGAATGTATAGCTACTTCTACACCTATTGTAGTAACAACGTTTATTCCTGGACAAGAACAAGGAAATATAGAACTTATGGAAAAACTATGAATATGATTTTATAGTAAAAAACCAAAAGAAATAGTGGATAGAATAGAAAATAAAAATTGGAACACTACTATTCCTGCCTTTGAAGACACAAAAAATTCTAAAGTTTTGGAAGATATTTACAAGATACTACGTAAATAGGAAAAATCCAAATTTCTAACCACCAATTAACCAATCACCCTTTTACGATTTTACATTTTACATTTACTAAATAAATGCAAGTCCTTATAACAAGTCTAATAATAACAACTATTATAGCACTTATATGATTATATATATCCAAAAAATTCAATATTCTGGATAAACCTTGGAAATATGCAGATCTTAAACGCAAAAAAGCTGTTCCTACTATACAAGGTTTTTTTCTTATACTAGCAGTAATAGTAAATATGGCTGTACTTTTACCTGGATATTGGCAATTTTCAGCAATCAAAGCTTTGTTTATATGATGAGTTTTTCTTGCTATTATCGCACTTATAGATGAATATAAAAGCATTTCTCCAAAAATAAGACTACTTATACAAACTGTAGTTGCATGTATATGAGTTATAGGCTGAGCTTCTATTACCCATTTACCGATAATAGGTGTAGATCTTCCTTATTGGCTATGAGGTATTTTTGCTGTAATTTGGTTTTTATTACTTATCAATGCTTTCAATTGGTTTGATTGAATAAATGGTATGGCTATTGGTATTTCTACTATATGATTTCTTACAATTTTCCTTCTTATAAAATTTATAATATTTCCTGCTTACCCTAATATATCAGCTGATGAACAAACTCAACTTATAGTATTGCAGAACCTTAGCATAATATTCTTCTCTGTGTCTGCTATATATACTTTCATAGAGTCTAAGCCATATGGACTACTTAGAGATGCAGGAGTTATGTTTTTGGGATATTCCTTAGCCTATTTATCTCTACTTTGATGAGCTAAAATAGGTATTATATCTGTAGTATTGTCTTTAGTGATATTTGATGCTATATGGGTATGAATAAATAGACTCAAAAACTGACAGAATCCTATGAAATGAGATTTTACCCACTTCCATCACCGCTTTATGGCAAATAAATGGACTAGAGGAGAAATAAGAACCTTTGTTTGGGTATGGTCTGCTTTTATGATGATGCTAATGATATTGCAATGATCAGATAAAGTAGGTAAGCTTATTATATTTTCTTCTGTCGCTGCGATATTTTTCTGAGTAAATATATATCTTTTTTGGATTAAAAAAATTCCTGGAAAAATTGAAGGAAAGAAGGTGTAGAAAAAAATATATAAATTTATTTATTATTATTAATTTATGAAAAAAGCTCTTATCTTAGAAAATATAAGATCAGCATATAACGTAGGAAACATAATCAGAACTGCGGATGCTTTGGGATATGATGTAATATTGGCTGGATATAGCCCTTCACCTTTTGAGAATCCTAAAGTAGTAAAAAGTTCCTTATGAGCGGAAAAATCAGTAAATATAAAAACTTTCTACAATCCTGTAGAAGCTTTAAGTTACGCAAAAAAAGAATATTGATATTTGGTTTGAGCTGAAATTACAGATGATGCTATAGATATAGATGAATGAAAAAAACTGATAGAAAATCAAAACTGATTTGCTGTTGTTTTCTGAAATGAAGTAGATTGAGTTACATTGGAAACATTAGAAAAATTAGATAAAGTTTTCTTTATACCTATGAAATGAACTAAGGAATCTTTGAATGTATGTGAAGCTGCTGCTATTTTTATGTATGCTTTGCAATCTTGTTAATTATTCTTTTTAAAAAGATTTATTATAAGTTGTAGTAAATCTTATTTACTTTTAGGCACATTATATTTCCAGACCGGTCTTAGAAAGCTAAATATTAGTACAAAGACCGGTCTGAAAGTAAAAGGGATTTACTACGTTATAAAAAGCCCCTTGATTTTTAATAAAAAATAGTTATTAGATAAATTAAGTTTATATTATTAAATTAGCTTATGTCACTAAACATTTTTATAACAACTAAGAGAATAAAGAAGCCTTGTAGGTGGAAGATTTTCTAGTTGGTGAAAAAGCTGTCAAATAAGCAACCTCCTGGAAAACCTTCCAGGAGGTTTTTTTCTTCAAGAATAACTTATCTAAAGAAATTATACTAAAAAATAATTATCAGGTAAATTAAGTTTATATTATAAAATTAGCTTATGTCACTAAACATTTTTATAACAACTAAGAGAATAAAGAAGCCTTGTAGGTGGAAGATTTTCTAGTTGGTGAAAAAGCTGTCAAATAAGCAACCTCCTGGAAAACCTTCCAGGAGGTTTTTTTCTTCAAGAATAACTTATCTAAAGAAATTATTTTATAAATAAATTTAGCTATCAAATGAAATTATACATCATATATACCAATATCAAGATAATAAAGCGAAGAATTTTTAAAATTTCTAGAGTCAAGCGCACTAAGAAATAAACTAAAACAAGAAAACTTTTAACCTATTATCTATTTACGATGAAACATTGTTATATATTTGAAAGCAACCAAGAATGACCTACTGTAAGCATATTTGCATGAATACATGGAGATGAAATTTCATGAATCCAAGCAGCAGAAGGTATTGTGGATCTAATAAACAGAAATAAAATAAAACTTAAAAAATGAAAACTTATAATAGTAACAAGGGGAAATGAAGAAGCTATCGAGGCTAAAAAAAGGTATGTCAAACATAACATGAATAGATTATTTAAAAAGGATATCTTAGATAATAATTCTGCTGACTATGAAATTCAAAGAGCTAAAGAATTAACAAAATTACTTATAGATATGAAAGTAGATTATCATCTAGATTTGCATTCTGTAAGTAATAAATCTACGCCTTTTATGTTTGCTGAACTAGAAAATTTAGCTTTCGCAAAAAAACTATGAGTATGAAAAATTATAGCTTGATGGAATGCTATGTGAGATGTTGTATGATGAGATACTGAATGTTTTGTAAATAGCATGTGAGGATTAGGTTTTACATTTGAAGCCTGAAATCATAATGATTTGAAATGTGAATACAATTCTTTTCAAGTATGTGAAAACTTCCTAACAATATTAGATTTAATAAATGATGGAAAAAATAATCCATTAGAAGACAAAACTGACATCTATAATATTACTTGAATGTACGTAGCTAAAACAGAGAATTTCAAATATATTATCAAAAATGTAGAGAATTTTTTAGAAGTCTCTAAAGGAACTCCTATAGGCGAAGATTGAGATTTCATATACAAAGCAAATGAAGATATAACTTTGTTAATGCCTATAAAAGAAGATGTAATAAAAAAATGAGAAGAAGCCTTTTTTATATGATTAAAAAATTAAGAAATGAACAATACCAATATTATAATACCAGATATTCCTAGTGATTACATGTTAGATACAGATCCTTGGGATTCCTTTTATATCAATCAAAGATATATACTATATGCACTTTTCCAAGCTAAAAATTGAGAAAAAACACATATTACACTATATGATATAGAAGAAAGTAGGAGTCTTATAAAAATTCTATCTAATTTATTTTCATTTGAAAATATCTATATTAGATGGATATCAAAAGAATATTACAAACCTACCGAAGAAATACTATGAACTCAAGTAGATCGGTCTTTGTATATAAATACTTCTTGAAATAAATTAGAAACTACATTATGAAAAATTCCCATAGATGTAAAAAAAGAGATTATAAATATATTGAATGGAGATAAAACTCTCCTACTACTAAAAAGTTATAAAATAACCAAAGAAACTAAACAAATAAGAGAATATCTTACAGAGTTATTTGAAGAACACAATAGTGATAATCAAGTAATATTAAGATGAGAAAATGATATAGAAAAAATAGAAAAATTATGATGAAAATCATTTCTACATCCAAATATAAACGGAGATTATCTATTTCCTTTGCCAGACTATATCACTAATATGATTCCTAAAGGTTTTTTTGTAAGTTTAGATAAATGAAAAGAAGAACTTCCTATAGCTCTAGAAAAACTTGCAAGATTATGAATATCCAAAGTAGCTATCAAACCTGTAAATGCCTCATCTGGAGAAGGAATATGTTTTGTAAATCTTGAAAATATAAATGAGTTTACTCAAGATTATGATTTTAGGTTTGGTGATATTATAGTAGAAGAATTTGTAAATCTAGAGTGTATGTGAAATATATGATGATTAGATAACATAGAATGCATAAAAAAAGATCCTCTTTCTATAAGTGTACAGTTTATAGATGGAAAAATAGTATGAGAACCTACTATACAATTGACACACGAAAATGAATATATAGGAAATATTCTTATTCCTTCATCTGATATAGAAAGATTAGGTATAAATCCAGATATGATAGCTAATATAAAAAAAGTATCTCACAATCTTATAAAAATGTTTGAGCTTGATTGAAGCTGATGATTTGATTTCCTTATAGATAAAGAATGAAACCCTTATTTTATAGACCCAAATCTTGGAAGAGATACGGGAGCCTTACCTTCTAGGCTTATGGAACAACTTCTAAACAATCCTGATAAATACATAATGTTTAGCAAAATTCCAGCAAAAAACATCTATAATATAGAAATATTTATAGAAGCTTTAGAAAAAATAGGAATTAACTTATTTGATAATAACAATTGAATACTCCCTATTACATTGATAAATGGTGAACATTGTACTATGGTTATAGTATGAGATAATTTGGAGGAAGTAAGCGGTATTTATAATAAAATAGTAGAAACAGCTACAAACAATATATATTGAACAGAAAAAAAACAAAATAGAGATATTCTATCAAATGGAGAAAAAATAGATTATGATTTATTACATAATCTATTATAAGAACTTATTGTGTAATGTTCTGTTAAATAGAAGGGGTTAAGTTATTATTTTCATACCTTTAACTCCCTCTATTCCATTTTCCATATAATTTTTGACAATTCCTGATCAAATTATAAATCCATCTACTTGTAGAGTTTTCAAGAAATCTATATCTTTTTGATCTTTAATACCAAAACCTACTACAAGTTTTTTTGATTCTCATAAAATATTTCTAAGCCTGATAACAAAATCTGAAAGTCATTGACGATAATCTGTATCAGTTCCTGTTATTGATATATTACTTAATACATACAAAAAACCATTAGTTTTTTTTCAAATCTCTCTGATAGTTTCATTATCTAAATTTTCAGATACTATCATCACATTATCTGCTTCCTTGATATCTTCTAACTCTTCATACTCTTCCAAAGGCACATCTGGAATCAAAAATCAGTCTATTTTGGTTTCAGCCAAATATTTCTGAAAATTCTCCTTTTTATAAGTAAAAATAGGATTATAATAACTCATTATCACTACTCCAATATCTGGATATTTAATCTTTACTTGATTTATCATATCTAAACTTTCAGGTAGTCATACACCATTTTTCACAACTAGATCGTTTGCTACTGTCAACACGGGGCCATCTGATATAGGGTCTGAAAATGGTATTCATAACTCTATAATTTTTGCTCACTGTGATACTACACAATCTACTAGCTCATAGAATTTTTCCTCATTTGGATATCCTGTAAGTAAATATGGGCAATACACTAATTTATTAGTCTCAAAATATTTCTCTAATTTCATTTTTCATAATTTTAAAAATTAAATCAAATCATTCAATCTATTGAAGTTTTTCACAAAATAAGTACCAATCAATACTCAATTAAACAATCATTTATACTCTTCCAATACATCAAGATCGTCTATTCAACTAAATGCAAAAAGTAATTTATCTTGCAATTCTTTCTCAAACTTTCCTAATATCTTGAAATGGTTTTGTCTATCTATTTCCATATTTCCTAAATTTCTACAATTTATAGCAATTCCATAATCTAGGATTCACTTTATTTCTAATAATTCTTTCATATCTTCTTCACAATCTACTTCTATTATGGGCAATATGTTTTTTTCTGAACTATAATTAGCTAATTCTATTATCTGTTCTTTGGACAATACCCTTTTAAGTAATAGTAATGCATCATATCAATGATAGCTTGCTCCATCTATTTGTCTTTTACTAATTACAAATTCTTTGAACAACATTGGTTTTGAATATTTCTTTTTGAAATATATTCCGTAATTTATATCTCATTGAAAATATTCTTTATCTATAAGTATAGATATTCACTTAATTTTTACACTTTTTCAGTATATATCCAATAGTTTATATGGATCTACCTTATCTGACAAATCATAGCTAGGAGAAGCTAATTTTATTTCTCATAACACATTACCTCTTTTTTTAGAAAAAGTATCCTTAAAGTTGTTTTTATTAGACCTTGTTGCGGCTAATTCATCTTTTTTGTGTTCAATAATCTTATCTAATATGGTTTTCATGGTATATTTTATCTAAATAAATCTATTTTATTTTCAAGACCGGTCTCGTCCGAGACCGGTCTTGAAAATGTCTATCTTTTTCATTTCACTTTATCTACTATAATTCTAATTTTATTCATATCTAGAACTCAATTTGTTTCTGCTCCAGAAGCAATATCTACTCAAATTGCATTTGGAAGTTCGGAAAAGATTGTCTCAATACTATTCGCATCTACTCATCATGCTACTAAATAAGGAAGTTCTATATCTTTTAGAATACTATAATCATAAGCTAGTCCTGATCATCCCTTTTCATTGTCGAATATTATATAGTCCACATCGTAGTTTTGAGCTTTCTGTTTTTGACTAGCTTTGATTGCTTTTATTACTCATACTCAAAGATCTTTTATTTTCTGACAAAACTCATTGCTCTCATCTCAATGTAATTGAACTATATCCAATCCTAGTATATCTATATGTTCCTTTATTAGTTCAAAATCTTGGTTTTGAAATAATCATACTAAACATGCATTTGTTTTAATCTTCTTAGCTTCTTCCATACTTATCTTTCTTTTTGAAATCGGCACAAAGTTTAATCAAATCATATCTATTCACTTATAAAGTTCTAAGTGTTCTCTTATTCAGCAAATCTTCAATATTTTTTCTCCCTTATTTACTTTTTCTCTTAGTTTTTTCAGCTTAATTACAGATAATTCCGTATTTGCTGATCCTGCATTAAGCGATGATGATTTAGACATTACTATCATAGTCCTAATAAATAAATTACTTTAATTCAAATATCACAATTTCTCCCTAATTAAATAAACTCCTTTTTCTAGATCTTGCTCTACTCATAACAACTTTAGAGCTAAAGCCGTATTCACAATTACTAAATCTGTGTGTCTAGTTTTACAACTACCATTCAAAATACTTTTTGCCATATCTATATTGAATTCTGGATCTCATCAAGATATTTCCTCAAAACTACATGACTCCACTCAGAAATCTTTTGGACTTAAATAATATGTAGAAATTTCTCAATCTTTTAGTTCTACTATCTTTGTCTTTCATCTTAGAGTTACTTCATCCAGTCCATCTTCTCATCTTACTATCATTACTGATTCCCTTCATAATAATTTACAAGTTTCAGCCATTAGCTGCATTTTATCTTCTGCGCTACATCCTATTATTTGTATTTTTGGATTCGCTGGTGCAAGTAATGGTCCTAATATATTGAATATTGTAGGCTTTCCATATTCTTGTCTTACTTGTCCAAACTCTTTCATAATCGGAAAAAATGTTTTAGCAAATAAGAAAGCTATATTATTCTTTTCATGATTTTCCATCATCTCTTTTTCATCTGCTTCTAAATTATATCAAAGTCATTCCAGTAAATCAAAGCTTCAGAATCTTCAACTTGAGGCTTTGTTTCAATGTTTCAAAACCTTTACTCACAACATTCATAAAACTAATGCGCTTATAGTTGATGTATTGATTCTTGGCAAATTTGAACCTCCTGTTCAGCATACATCTATTGCTTCTGGGAAATCTAATTTAATTGTTTGATATGTTTTTATGTATCTAACAATTTGAGCCATCTCTTCTGAAGACACATTCCTTTGAACAGATTCTTTCAATAGTTCTAACTTTGTTTCTTCAGAAGTTTCTTGTGTTGTTACTGTTTTTATAAAATCTAACATTTTTTATTGGTTTTAATAAATTAAATAAAGTAGTATATTATATATCCTTTTAGGAATAGAATTTTCTATTTCCAGACCGGTCTTAGTACTAACATGCTCCTTTCTAAGACCGGTCTGAAGCAAAATTTATTCCTAGAAATACGATAAATACAAATCCCTACTATAACAATTCACTCACCACATCTCTAAGGAATTCATATCCATACTCACTAAATATAGATTCTGGATGAAATTGCATACTATACATGTTTTCAGATTTTATAACGTCTACATATTTTCATCTTCATGACATCTGATATCCTTCCAATTCTTGGTATAATGGCGCAAAGCTATTATACAATCAAAATCTGTATTCTTTACCAAATACATCTATTTTTTTCATTATTCACTGAGTAGATTTATCTTTTTTGACTATATTAAGTCATATAGATTTAGCTATCATTTGGTGTCATAAACATATTCAGATAACTTTTTTCCCAGACTGCAAAATCGTTTCTGTTATATTTTCTAATTCTGGCATCTGATTTGGATTACCTGGTCATGGTCCAATCAATACAATATCCTCATCACTTATTTTGAAATTTTCACTTCTTACAACATTTACAGTCATTCACATATTTCTCAACATATGAGCTAGAGTGAAATTAAAATCATCTCTATTATCTAGAAGTATAGCTTTTACGCCTGAAAAGATATTTTCTTTTTCCTGACGAGAGAACAAAAACCCAGATAAATTTACATTTCTACTTTCTAATCTTTCTTGAGATATTTCAGGTAGCTTTCTTTCAAACTTTTTTATCTTTCATTTGATAGCCTTTATCATACCAAGAACTTTGGCATTGGTTTCTATAGCCTCTTTCATTGGATCTGATTCTTCTACTATTGTAGCTCAAGCTTGTAAAGTTACATTTCATGCTGAATCAATCTCAACAGTACGTATCAAAATAGCTGAATCTAATAAATCTTCTTCTTTTTCTACTATCACTCATGCATAATACCTTCTACTTTTGGTTTCATGTTTCTTGATAATTCTAAAAGCATTTTCTACTGGTGCTCATGTTACTGTACATAAGAATAAAGAAGCCCTCAATGCATCAATTGGATCCATTACAGACTTTCCCCTTAGATAATATTCACTATGAATAATACTATTCATTTCCTTCAAATATGGTCATTTCACATCTCATCAACTACTACAAATAACAGACATCATTTTCAAACCTTCATCTACTACTTGAAAAAGCTCATTTCTTTCTTTTTGATCAAGCAAGAATTCATCTAATTTATCTATTTGACTCTTTGGTAAACTACCTGATATTGGTGACATATAAGCCATTCCATCTTGAACTTTCAAATGTTGTTCTGGAGACGCTCATACAAAACACCTTTCTCCATCATAAAAAATAAATGTCATATAAGAGTTTTCTTCTCCTAACAATAAATTTTGAAACAATCTAAATGCTTTTTTTATATCAAAATCCTTTATCTTTGCATAGAATTTCCTAGATATTACAAAATCAGGTCATTCTCAGTTTTTGATTTCATCTTCTATTACTCTCTCTACTACATCAGCATATTCCTTATCATCAAGTTCCGATTCTATATCTCAATCTAGCTCTATTTCTGATGAATCCATTTCCAAAATATCTGATTTATCTACTACTATTTTATTTTTTGCTTTCAATGATAGTATTGGCAAGTCTTCTCCTATATACTCATATTTCTTTTCTTTAACTTGAGAAAAGGGAACTATATTTATAGTTTCATTCTGAATTTTATTCAATAAATCAATTTCTACAATATCTCATGTATATATTGTAGATTTATTTCATTTACAGATAATTGCAAATGGTTTATTATATTCTATATATTTCATTTCAAATAATTTTTATAGTTTAAAAGTTTATTATAGTATCCAAATCCTTATCTCCTCTTCCAGAAAGATTTACAAGAATAGTTTTGGATTTATCAAGAGTCCCTGCTAATTTATAGGCATACGCCAAAGCATGAGAAGACTCAAGAGCAGGAAATATTCCTTCATATTTGACTGTATCTTTGAAAGCATCTACAACCTGATTATCATTTACACTAGTGTAGGTCGCTTGTCCCGTATCATGAAGATACACATGTTCAGGTCCTATACCTGGATAATCAAGTCAAGCGCTAATACTGTGAGTTGGAGCTATATTTCATTTCTCATCTTGGAGAAATAATGACTTATAGCCATGAAAAACACCAAGTTTTCATTTTTTTCAATCAATTCTACTAGCATGTTTTCAATATTCATCAAGATTAGTTCATCAAGCTTCTACTCATATAAGTTTCACAGATTTTTCACCCAAGTATCATGAAAATATTCATATAGCATTAGATCCTCATCCTACACATGCTACTACATAGTCTGGCAGAGATTTAGTATCTAATAACTTTGAATCTCCAAAAGAAAGTTTTCTTACTAACTCTGGAAATTGTTTTTGACACTCTTTTCCAATAATCTCTTGTGATTTTCTAACTATTTTTGGATAAGGATATGGTCATAAAGCAGAACCAAGAAGATAATAACTATCTGATAAATTATTAGTCCAGTATTTAATTGATTCACTAACTGCATCTTTGAGTGTTTTGGATCAACTTTCTACTGATATTACATTCGCTCCAAGCATCTTCATTTTCTGTACATTCAAATTCTGTCTTTTTATATCTACAGAACCCATAAATACATCTACTCCCAATCAAAGTTTAGCCCCAACGGTTGCTACAGACAAGCCATGCATTCCCGCTCAAGTCTCAGCAATCAACTTTTTCTTTCACATTCTCAAAGCTAATAATCATTGAACAATAGTATGATTTATTTTATGCGCTCAAATTGTTGTCATATCTTCTCTTTTTACATAAATTTGAGCTCATCCAAGTCTATCTGAAATATTCTTCAAATGTGTCATTGGTGTTGGTCTTCATACAAAATGCTTGTACTGATACCTCAATTCTTCTTGGAAACCCTCTGATTCATATATTTTATCAAAATTTTCATCAAGTTCTTTTAGGGCTACTGTCAATGGTTGTCAAACAAACATTCAACCATATTCACCAAAATATTTCTTTTTCATCTCTTTTTTTCAATAATAAAATAAAGTCATTTCTTAATAAGTAATTCAAGTTTTACTATACCAGTATTAATAAAATTCTCTTATTTAACTAATAGTAAACTAGTAAAGAGTTAAGTTTTAATAATTCTGACTTCTTTTTACTCTTTTTACTCTTTTCAAACTTTAATACTAATAATCTACACAAAAATATTTAATATTTCTCTAATTAGAAATATTGGAAAAAAATTATACAAAAAGCTGCCATAGTGTGTCTGAAATTTGTTTAAGCGCATCTTTCTCTTTTTCTAAGTTCATTTTTAGTGCTATTTATTAAAATATTGTATCATTGTATTAATGTAGTATTGTTTTAATGTATTAATACAATACTATTTATTTATTTTTAAATTTCAAGGGGAAGTTTATTTTTTTAGTAAAATGTTTAAAAATATACTTTACTAAAACATAGAAATATACGGTATAAACATTGATTTTTCAATAAATCAATTTACAATAAAAACTAACCCAAAATCAATAGTTTTTTTAAATTATAAAAAAAATGAGGAATTTCTCCCTCATTTTATGTTATAATAACTTTATATTCTCTATTTAAATTCAATATATCTTATATATATATAATTGTACTGTATGCCTTTTCTACCGTTATACTTTTACAAATATATATATCCAACAACCTTACCATTCATAGGTATCCAACGCTTAGTTACAACAAACTTACCCGATGCATTCATTTCTTCTACCAATAAACGCTTACCTGTTCGATCTATTTGTTTTACTATAGCTACATGCCCATAATAATAATAATTAGTTCATCCATATTGCAATACTACTATACTTTCTACTGCAGGAGTTTGTCATACCTTATAACCTGCTGCTGCTGCATTTGCATACCAATTTTTTGCATTACCATTCCAAAGTTTTCTTTGAGTAGTATCTGAAATATATGGAAATTTCTTGATAGCTACAAACCGAGTACAATGTCCTCGATAGAATCCATTAGAAACATTTGGTTTCCGCCGATATTTAGCAATTGTAGTTGAAGATGTACTATAATTAGTAGTAGCTGTACTTGTACTAGGTTTAGTATAAGTAGGTTTTGGTCTAGGCTTAGCTTTTGGAAATAATTTAGCCAATGCTACTTCTGTAATAGGTATAAATATTTCATCTCCTGTTTCTGTCTTATAATCTGCACTTTCCATATAATTTACCTTCATAATATCATTAGAGGTAATCTTATATTTTTTAGCTAGTTCTCATACCGTTTCTCCCTTTGCTATATATATAATACCTTCATCTTCTGTAATAACCAATTTTTGACCAGGTCTTATAGTGTCATTTATTAATTTATTTACATTTTTTATATGAGATACTGTTACACCAAATATATCTGATATCTTGGATAAATTATCTCCAGATTGTACTATATAGTATATCTGACCATCTAAACTATCATCTATATATATATTTTCAATAACTACAAAATTGTCAGAAGAAACCTCTTCTCACATATAACTATTTACATCCAAAGCCTGAACTTTCATAGGACTATATGTTCTATCTTTGAAATCATCTGTATGATAAATCAGAAATAACAAACCTACCAAGACTGATAGGTTCATTAATAAACTATGTAATGTTATCTTATTTCTACGTTTAAACTTCATAGCATATATTATGCAATAAAATTCCAACTTCACGGTATTTTTACAAACACTCTAAATTCATATTTCTTCATACCTACCAGTTTTTTCAAACAATAAATATTGCTATTTAACTGGTCCCGCAAAATAGGATATAACTTTAATTATTCAAATACGGAGAGACAGGGATTCGAACCCTGGGTCCAGTTGCCCGGACACTTGTTTTCAAGACAAGCGCGTTCAACCACTCTGCCATCTCTCCATTAATTCCTCATAACAGGAACCATATTACTTTTTTTATTCAAAAAATCAAGGCTTTTTGCTGTTTTTTTAGTTCTAAATAACTTATTTACTATCTAATATACTGTTATCCTATCTTTTCCTGTTTTTTTAGAGTGATATAAAGCGTCATCTGCACGTTTGATAGCATTGTTTATCAAAAAATCTTTTATTATGTTTTGTGTATAGTCTATAATTTCTTGACCATAAAAATCATCTATATTTTTTATATTTTCTATAGCCAAAACAATAGAATTATAAAAATCATCTATATCTATTTCTTTAGCCACATCAAAACTCGATAAGCTATCTTTTATATCTTGTAATCTAGCTATAACTTCTTTCATCAACTCCTTATTAGATAATCATCAATTATTTCATCTTATCTCTTTAAATAACATTGTATTTATATAACTATAAAAATACATTTCTTCTGAAGTAATAGAAGTAGCTCATAAACTTAAAGTAACTGAAATTCTCTTGTTATCATCTCGATCAGATAAAGTAATTCCCTTATCTGCATCTTGTATTCTATCTAAACAAGACATTGCACCATCTATAGGTATAGAATCAAAAATTCATACAAACTCTTCTCATCAATACCTATACCAAGTCCATTTATCAGCCTGTCTTGAATTTTGTTTACAAACTTTTACTATCTTTTTTATTACCAAATCTCAAACTAAATGACCATATTCATCATTTACCCTTTTAAAATCATCTATATCTAAAATAGTGACTGTTGAATTAATCATTTTTTTATCTAATTTTATATCAAAATCTTCATCTTCATATATCCTAGAATTACGTTCAAATATTTCTCTACATTTATTCATTAGAGCGTCTCTTCTTTTTAATCAAATAAGAGGATCTAATTCAGATTTTCTCAACTTCTGACCAAGAATAATATTTTGTCTTTCCAAAAACACATGAAATAACTCTCTATAAAATATAGATATAATATTTTCTAGTATTTTTTTTGTTTCTTCTGACAACCCATCTAATAATAAATATCCTGTTGTATCTCCTGTATATCATTTAAAAGCATAAACCATATCCAAAACTCATGACAATCAAGAGTCCTTAAAATACGACAAACTATTTCCTGTTTCCAAAAAACAATTTTCTGTTTGTAACATAGAATCCTCTAAATTTCTAGGATTAATTTTAGTTGGAGATTCTCCATTACTATAGAAAAAATTGAAATTACCATCTTTAAATAAATTATGCATTTCTATAATAGAAGCATAAGCCATAAAATCTACTTTTAAGTATCTTTTCAATAAATCAAAACTTTCTTTTATTACTTTTTCTATACTTTCTAATTTTCCTGATTCTTGTTCTTCATTTGTTTTGTTAGTCATACTAAAAAGAATGTTTGTATCCATCACTAAACTCTTTTGTAGTTTTTCTTTAATTTTCAAAATATCAGAAGCAAAATTCTTCTTTTGCATCACATCTCCTTTTATGAATTTTTCTCAACCCAAAACATTCATCAAATCATCTTTTGATTCAGAAGACACACTAATTTTTTTCATTCTGAAAACTGTTTTTTTCTTTTCTTCCTCCATAACGTTTCCTTTCTGTGAAGAGATTAAAAATTTTGATAAATATATAATTTTATTATAAGTAAAATAATAAAATTATATCATAATAAAGATTATACTTATTATAATATTAAAGATTTTCTTTTATCTGTCAAATTTTATGAAAGTATTTCTTTTATTCTAGAATATATAGCCAAACCATCCATACCACAAAATGAAAGTTGTGACTCATCCTCTACACAAGAAAGATTTTCTGGTGTAATAAAATGAACATCTATTTTTTCAGATCATATATCATATAAATCAGAATTTACTTTTTTTCTAAATCTTTCAGAATCAAAATCCCCTACTACAATTATTCTTTCTTGTCATAATACACTCCTTATAAGAAGTGGTGAAAATTTTGCTTTATAATCTCCTATCCAAAATACATCCATTCATTGAGAATCTTCTTGTAATAAATTAGCAGCTTGTAATCATTCTTGAAACATAGACCCATAAACTAGCATAGTACCTGTAAATCCCTGAATACCAAACTCCGCTAAATTCAAAATTTCATCATAGTCTATATCCGTCTCCTCTCATCAAACTTTTTCTTCCATATCTTTATTTGGAATTCTCAAGAAAGTTATTTTATCTTCTTGGAAAAAATTCTCAACCTTACTATCTATATTTGTTATATCCATTGGTTCATAAATATTAACATTATGAATATCTATATCATCCAAATCTAACATACTCACTTTATATCATAAACCTGTCAATCCTGCATTTAAATTGAATATAAAAATATTTGTTTTTCCGCTTTTGAAAAGTCTATATATGCTATCCCAATTCCATTTGTCAAGAACTACAAAAACTTTTTTAAACTTCTCCGCCAAAGCAATCACTTTTCCTACAGCTTCTTCAGGGTTTTCAAGTTTAAAAAATTGATTTTTTTTATTTACATTTATATCTGAATCAGATACTACAGCTATTTCTTTAGCTAAATTAGTAAATAGTGAATTCTTTATATAAATTACTGGATTTTGTATCATAATTTAAATTTATTTAAATACTAAATTAAAAAAACTTATTATTTATCTTCTTTTCAAAACAATGGTTGTAATTCTCAATCAACAACATGTCCTAACTCTTCCATTACTTCCATAAGCTCACTAGATATTGTTTCTACTGTATTATCATAAGTAGTATCTACATTGGTATGAGAAAATGGACTTCTACCTTTTAGATTTTCATTATTAAATCAAAAACCCATTTTAATATTATTAATTAGTAAATTTATTAAATCTATAAGTAAAAAATCAAATACTAAATAAAACTTACAACTAGCCAATTATATAATTAGTAATGATATTTCTTTCCTGAAATAATAGTTAAACCTCTGTATACTTGTTCTAAGATAACTAACTTCATCAAACCATGAGGTAAAGTCATATGACCAAAACAAATCTTCTTATTTATATTGATTAATTTGCTTTCATCAAGACCAAAAGCCCCTCAAATCACAAAAACTATATTTTGACTAGAATTTTGCGCTTTCTGAATATATTTTTTGAAATCTATACTATCTATAATTTCTCACTTCAAAGAAAGCATAATATTTATATCGTCCTTTTTCAATTGTTTATTGATATTTTCTGTATCTTGATTGATTATTTGTTGTTTGCTACCATTTTTACTTGGTTTAATATTTCTAATTTCTATATTTTTAGTAAGTCTTTTTTTATATTCCTGAATAGCAGAATCAAAATGCTTATCAGAATCTGAGATACATAAAATTTTTATCATATTGATTTTTAGATTAATTTATTAAATCTATTCTGATTAAAAAGGAGGCAGTAAAAACTGCCCCCATTTCTTTCAAAACAATAAACTTATCACTCCGTTACAATAGCAGAGCAATCTTTATTATTATCTGCAATTTTTTGCTCAGAAGAGGGTGAATTTACGGGAGTAATATGTATAGTTGCAGCAAGTTTTTCCTTATCTAGATCAGATGAAAAAGAATCCGCAATCTTAACTGCCATATTATTCATCTCTCGCATATCAGTAATAACTAATCCTACTTTTTTAGACATATCATCCCCTCCCTATAGGTGAATTTATTAAGTTTGATACTACTTTATATACTGTTTTATATAAAAAAGTCAACTAGAAAAATTCTCAAGACAATTCATCTTTTATAATTACTTCTTTATCCCCTCATAATCCACTATAAATTTACCTATATCCTGGAATATCAACCCCGCTGAACATAATCACCACTCACAAGTTCTAGGTCTTTCCACTTTTACAACTATCACATATTTCGTTTCTTCTTTTGTTACTATTCCTGCAAACGAACCTCTTGTCCACCCATTTCATCACTGATATTCTCATTTGTATGAAATCCCTGATGTTCCTGTTTTTCCTCAGAATGTAAAGTTATCTACTGCTAATTTTATCAAATCTCATTCATATATAGTACTCCAAAGCGCATATTTTATATCTTCCGTAACTTTGTCTCAGAAAACTTTATCTACTATATATTTTTTTATTTCTATAGTATTGTCTCCCACTTCCATTTTCTTTACAATATTAGGTTTTACTAGATATCCACCATTCACCATGCTTGAATAGACAGTAGCTATCTGCAAAGGGGTTACCAATATTCATAGTCCAAATGAGTTATTATAAAATCTAGCTAGTGAATAATTATCTAAGGCTGATATTTTTCATGGAGCCTCATCCTCAAGTTGGATATTAGTCAATTCTCCGAACCCTAGTTTTTCCATATAATTATAAAAAACATCTTTCCCTATATCTTGAATTATTCTTACCATCCCCACATTACAAGACCGTTCCAAAGCATGTAGATAAGTATGATATCCTTTACATTTTTTTTCTACATTGGATATAGTATATGGACCAATATCTACAGAACCATTATCTTGATAATAATCATACATAGATATACTATCAGAATCTACTCACACACCTACAGTAATAGTTTTAAATATACTACCTGGCTCATATGGATCAGATATATTTTGATTTCTAAAAACTCTAGGACCATAAATATTTTCATATATATATTTCTTCAAACTAGGATCTACCCTTTGTTCTGTAGTAGCCTGAATCAAATTCCCTCAAGTTTCTACTAATACAGGAATATCATAATAAGTTTCATCGTTTAGTATATGTCTATATTTATTAGGTAATGTCTTATATGTATATATATCTTTCCAATAATTTACATCAAACGAAGGATAAGTAACCATAGATTTTATATTTCAATTGTATGGATCCATTATTGTAACTGATATACTATCAGGTCTCAATTCAGAGAAATAATATTGAACGATTTGTTCTACTTTTTTCTGCATAGTATAATCTATAGTCAAATATATGTCTACACCATCTTCAGGTTGGTCTATTTCTAGAGAATTAGAGGCTATTTGTCATATCCAAGGAGTATTCATACCTACAATTTTTCACTTTTTTCATTTCAATGTTTCATCAAAATATCACTCAATTCATCATTTCCCCTCAGCATTATCTACATACCCTATTACATTAGCTAAAAAACTACCATAAGGATAAAATCTAAAAGGCTCTTTTTTACTTCATATTCCATGTAATAATGGCACTTTATCTTTTTTTTCAGTTTTATATTCTTCCCTCAATTCATTTAATTGTTTCTTCCATATAGGGTTTACTGAACTTACTATTTTAACATAACGCTGAGGTCTTTTATTTAGCTTACTTTCTAAATATTCAGACGTGTATTTAGTATCTATTTTTGACAGAATTTTTGATAATACTTTCGAAACATTTGATTTATTAGACATCTTATCTACATCCACATATAGATAATAACCATCTACTATTACACCATTTAGATTTTTAGCTTTTATTTCTTCTAATACAAAAATATCCTCAAAAAATCCTATATAAACTTTAGAAATTTCTCTTTTTTCCAAGATATAAGATATTCTTTTTTCTATCCTGTTTTTGAGATCATCTGTATCAAGTTCTATAATTATTTCTTCCTCTGTAGGTATCAGCACAGTATTCTCTGTACTACCACTAGCTACTAATATAAAAGTATTGTCTTCTTTCAAAATTTTCTCTTTAGTAAATTTTTCAATATTTTTGATACATTCAGTAGGAAGGGGCTCATCTATCATATACATAGAACAGAAATGATCGTATACTATAGGAGTTAATATTTTAGTTACCTTTTCTTTATCGTATATAACATAAGGATCTGCATATATTTCATAAAGATCTATATTTTGAGTAAGAGAAATAGGTGTTTCATCCTTATCTAAGATATAAATATTTCACCTTTTAGGTTCTAATTGAGTTTGACTTGAGTGTTGTCCATACAATGTTTCTTCATAAAGTGTATGATTTATTACTTGAAGAAAAAATAATCTTACCCACAAAGTTAGAAATATTAATGAAAAGAAATATATAAGTTTAGTTTCTATAGAAACCTTTACATAATATTTCTGATAAAAAGAAAATATAGGCTCTATTACAAAGCTTAATACATTTTTTTTTCTAGACATTATACCATATGCACCCTTCATATATTTTGTTTCTTTAAGATACTTATATAAAATCTACGTTAATGAGTATATAGAAAGTAAAAATTAGTACTTTATTACTTATATCTCTAACATAATAATTTAGTATATTATATACTATTTTTTAATTTACTATGATTATATATATACTTTATTTTATCATAAAATCAAACAAAAATCTATTTTTCTCAATAAAAAGTTTGATTTATTTACAACTTTTGATATAATATATGTAATTATTATTTTTATAAAAAACAAATAGCAATGATTATTAAAGAAATCTGTACAGAAAATCTAAGTGTAAGACTAATAGAAAATGCCTTAGATCAGCAGCTTATAAATGACGAAGAGAATACTACAAAAATATATGTGGAGGATATTGAACAAATTAATTATTACATAAAAGCCACACTTAAAGAAGTAACAAATCATCTAGGAGAAATTACTTTTATTTCTCAAGTATCAGATGTAGAAATGTATGTTCCTAAAACTACTACAATGTATAAAAATTTAGATGAATTTATAGCTATTGCAATAAAAGAAAATTATAATAAATTTAAAGAGAAAATTACAAATATAGAAAAATTAAATGAAAATACAAAAGAAAGAGAATTATTATATACTGCGCATATATATAAAAAATTAGCCAAAAGTGATTGGGCCTTATGATCTAAGACTTGAGAAAAAGCAAAAATGAATTTTGCACAAATAATAGCTCAAATAATGACATCCAGAGAAGAAGATATTGAAAGAGAATTCGTAGAAGAAGAAATTATAATGATTTGTGATTTGATAGCTTCTAAATCAAAACATTATGAATATGACGTAAATTCATCTCTTTCTGAAGTATTGGATAAACATGTAAGCTGAAAAGAACAAGACAATATTATGAATGATATAATAATAGCCTTGAATAGTCTGAAATAATTTTCTTCCGTTGATTTTGTATATGGGATTGGTAGATTAGGTCTTAGTATTCTATCAAGTTTTTTTAATAAAAAAACCTTGATTAACCCCCAATTAACCAATTCCTACTCACTAATCACGAGTACAATATTAGTTAAAAATCATCTAATCAAGAATACCTCTATCTTTCATAGCTTCCAGTACTCTATTTATAGATATAATATAAGCTCAATTTCTAAAATCAGTTTTATATTCTTTTGCAGTATCAAATACATCTTGAGCTGCTTTTTTTATAATTTTTTCTAAACGTCTATTTACTTTTTCTTTATCCCAATAATAATTAGAAGCATTTTGTACCTGCTCAAAATAACTAACTACTACTCCTCATGCATTTGCTAATATATCTGGTATTACCTTTATTCATTTTTTAAATAATATTTTATCTGCATCCAAAAGAGTAGGTCCATTAGCCAATTCCAATATAATAGATGCTTGTATATTGTCTGCATTTTCTGTAGTAATTTGACTTTCCATAGCAGCAGGAATCAAAATATCACATAAAGAAACTAATAATTCTTTATTACTTATAGTTGAAGCATCAGAATAATCTATAACTGATTTTCTGTTTTTCTTCAAAATTTCTATCTTAGAAATATCTAATCAGTTACTATTGTAAATAGCTCATTTAGAATCTGAAATACCAATTATTTTAGCTCATTTAGATTCTAATATTTTAGCTGCATTCAATCATGCATTACCTGATCATTGAATTATTATCTTTTTATTATCTAAACTATCTCATATTCCTTCCAAATATTTCTCTAAGACAAAAACGCCTCCCAATGAAGTAGAAACATCTCTTCATAAAGACCCTCATATAGTCAATGGTTTTCAAGTAAATGCTCAAAATTCATTTTTTCAAGCTATATGATTATATTCATCTACCATCCATCACATTATTTTACTATTTGTATTTACATCAGGAGCTGGTATATCTTTATCTGGTCATATTTGGCAATGTATAGATTTCACATATCATCTAGACAATCTTTCTAATTCTCTTTCTGATAATTCTTTAGGATTCACTATAATTCATCACTTTCATCATCACAAAGGAATATTCATCAAAGAGCATTTGAAAGTCATCCATACAGAAAGAGCTTTTACTTCTTCTAAAGTAACATCTTGATGAAATCTTATTCATCACTTGAATGGTCATCTAGCATTGTTGTGTTGAGATCTAAATCATTGAAATACTCTAACAGAACCATTATCCATTTTTACTGGAATATGAACTATAGTTACTCTAGTAGGATAGAGTATATATTCTAAACTATTTATATCACATACTAAATCATCACAATCTTTTCTAATCAAATCAAAAGCTTCTCTAAGTTGAGTTTGAGCATTAACAAATGGCATGATTATAATATATAATTATATAAAAAAAGCTAATATAACCTCTAAAGTATATTAGCTTTTATTCTTTTTTCAAGAACAAACATCTAAGAAAAATTAATTTGTAGCGATACTTTGTGCCGTTCTTAAATCTCTTTTCAAAACTCTATTTAAATTGAAAATAACTTTTGGCTGTAATCCTTCTATATTTAAAATTCTTCCAATCCTATCTTCTACCTCTTCCAATCACTTTTTCAATTCTTTGAGAACCGTATCTGGTAAATCTTTAATATCTACTTTATACATTATCATATATCTTGACATAGATTTTAGTTCTTGTAAAAATTCTCAAAATTTTTCTATATTTTGAGATAATTCCTCCGAATTCATGCGATGTCAGAATGTAGATATAAGATCTACCGCTCTTTCCAAAGACAATTCCTCATCAAATTTTAATTTTTGATTTACCGTATCGTAAGCTCTATGTAATTTGCTATCAGGTTCATTTATTTTTTCAAGATTGAATAATTGAGGTTGAGCAAAAATTTCGCTATCTAACATAAATCTAACTTCCGCTATAACTCATTCCAAAGTATTTTTGAAGTCAAAAAGCTGCATAGCTGGAAACTGTCATATATCATCTTCATTATCTAATATATAGTCTGACATACTTTTTATATCTTTCAAAACTTCCGTGAATTTAGTCTTAGATTTTGCTAATCACTCCATCTCAAAAGATTCTGGAAAACTCTCCATTAATTTCATCTCTTCAGGTATAGGAATATATGAGTCTACTCTAAAAGCTGCTACTACAGCATTATAAGTAATAACTAAACTTTCATAAAAGCGATTAATTTCTTTTTTACAAGTTTTTTCTATTTTTTCATCTTCAAGTATAACTCCATTATTAGTAGTTAATTTTTTAATAAATTTATCATCTTGAGACATTCTTCTTATTTTTTCCTGTATTTCCCTAAAACTTATTTTAAAATCTTGTATTCACCCTACAGGTAGTTTTTTAATTCCATATTGATTTTTTAATAAATAATCTGACATTTGTTTTACTACCATTTGCAAAAGCCTAAAATCTGACATATCTCTTATAGAACTTAAAGAAAGATTGTTTGCAAATTCGATTATCTGAGATCTAGCTTGAGATAAAGAAACATTTTCCGTAAAATCAAAACTCATAATACCTCCTGTAGAGAAATTATCAACAAGTTCTTCAGAAGATCACTCTACTACATTCTTTGAAAGAGATGAATTTCATCACAAAAATCAAGTTAGTTTTTCAGTTACATTTTTCATTTAGTTTTTAATTTTATAATTAAATTTTTTGCTTCTTTATACACTTAAACATAAAAGATATTATAACATAATTTCTTTATTTTTCATAATAAAGGTATTATATATAATATGTATTAATTGTCAATTCTTTTATTGTTTTTTTTTATTGAGACAAAAGATTTATAAGTCTTGTCTTAAGAGAGTCGTCAAGCTGTTTTCTTGTGGAACTCGAATTAGAATCGTTTATTCTTTTATAAACTGGATTTACATTTTCTCCATGATACAATAGAAAATTATAATTATCTTCTATATATTCTATTATATTTTCTATCTCTTCATCTTCTTCTTCAAAAGTGTCTGAAAAATAAGATACATATAGTTTTAGTAATCATTTTAGATAATCTACAAAATCTTCTTTTTCTTTATATTTCGATTGTATAGAAAAATAATAAGCTACACTATCTGCTGCTTCTTCAAAAAAAGCATCCAAGTCTTGAAACTTTTTCAAAGATTCCTTTATATTCTCTCATGCCTCTGCTGTTGATTTTGATAACTCTTCATGAGAAGATAAAATAGCTTCATCTATATTTGTTATTTTAGTATTAGATTGTGAAATCATTTTTTTGTTATAAATTATAAATATTAACTAATCTTTTTAGCAGTGGATACCACAGCATAATAAGCTGGTGTCAAATAATTTTGTTCTAATTTTGTTATATTATACATCTGTTTTCTTGTAAATATATCATCCCTTTTTGACATCGAAGATACTGTTTTCATAATATCACCGAATCACAACTTGTAGTCTTGTAATTGTCACATAGGTAGTTTTTTTATATCTCAAGCATTTCCTTCCATATATTTTGTTACTTTCCTTGTCACATTTATAAAATGACTAAATCTTGCAGGATCTTTAGAAAGATAATCTATATCTACATATTTAGAAAAATTTTCTACAAATTTAGCTCCTGCCTCCAAAGACATATTCATATCAAAGTTTATAGCTCTAATACCTACTAACTTATCTGGTTTAGTGTCTAATTTAGTATTAGTTTTGCTATCTACTATTCAATCTAATTTTCTAGCTATTCATTTAGGTAGTTTATCTAAAATTTTCAATCATTTTAGAAATTTACCTGGGCCTATAAGTCATAATACCAAAGGGATTCCTGTTTCTGGTACAAATTGTGACATCTCTACCGCATATCACTTTTTGGTAACATTTTCTGTAAGTAACTCAAAATCTCTATAAATATCTCCTCCATAATCTTTCAACATAGCTACAATATTTTCCATAAGTAACTTTGGATTTTTTGCTGCTTCATATAGTCACAAAACTAAATTTTTCCACTCTTCTGGTGAAAAAAGTAATTTTACACTTCATTCCAACTCTTTATATATTTTTTGAATTGCTTTTTTTGCTCACTCATAAAGAGCTATAGCAGCTTCTATCCATCATCCATCTATTTCCATATCTACAATAACTTCTCCTTTTTCTGTCTTCAAATCTCTCAACACAATAAGCATTTGTTGTGAGAAAGTGTAATAATCTTGTATATTTGTAATACCTTGTTCTAAATAAGAATCATATAATTCCAAAATATTAGCATAATCTGCTGATAATTTAGAAGAAGATTCTCATTCCATTCTATCTAGAGAACGAATTTTCATAAACATTCTTCTTACATCATCAGAAATAGCTGTGATATTATCTTCTATTCACAGATTAGCTTCGATTTCTTCTAACTTATCAGTTAGAGATTCACTCTGGATATCTAAGTCTTCTAATTTAAGCTTTTCCATAAGTTCTAGATTTTTACTAAAATATCTTCAGATTTTCCCTTTTCCGTTTCTTCTTCCATTGCTTCCTCCATATTATTACAATATATTGCTAATTTGCTCTCCAAATTTTTTCTACTATTACTTGTTTGTAATATAGGTAATATATAGATAAACTTATCAAGTTCTTCTTCTTCCATCAAAAAAAGTCTAGAAATTATAGACTCCTTCAAATTAATTGGAAAAGCCAACTTATCTAAAATCTTTGTAAATTGCTCTATTTTCTTGTCTTTCATCATATCTTCATTATAACCAAATATTTAAATAACGCAAATAATATATAACTTTTTTAGGCATTTATTCAATAGGGAATAATTTATTTGATTTTTCTAATTGAATTAATAATTTTATTATTTATAATAAAATAAGAAGATAATATATTAAATATATATTTCTATTATATTGCAGTAAAATTATAGTTTAATTTTTTGTTTTAGAATCTAATCCCCTAAAACCATGAGAAAAGTAATGGTAGCATCCAAAAATCCAGTAAAAATTGATGCAGTAAAAATCTGATTTGAAAAAATGTTTCCAGAAGAAACCTTTGAATTTGTATGAGTTTCTGTGAAATCTGAAGTAGCTGATCAACCACTAAGTTATCAGGAAACTCTGCTTGGAGCAACGAATAGAGCAAACAATGCTAAAAATAAATATCCAAATGCTGATTATTGGGTATGAATAGAATGATGACTAGAAAAAAGATTCCAAGATATGAAATCATTTGCTTGGGTTGTAACTCTATCAGATGATAGAATATGAAGAGGAAAAACATGAGTTTTCTTTTTACCAAAGAAAGTTATAGATTTGATAGATCAATGAAAAGAACTATGAGAAGCCGATGATATAGTTTTCTGACAAAGTAATTCTAAACAAAATACATGAGCTGTAGGTCTTTTGACTGATAATATAATAACTAGAACTAGCTATTATTCAGAAGCTGTAATATTTTCTCTTATTCCATTCAAAAATTATGATTTATTTTAAGAAATTATATGCAAACTACATCTCACTTTATATGAATAGAACTAAAAACAGAATTATTTTCTGATATTTTTGTGTGTATCTACAAATATTTACAAGAAAACAATATAGAAGATATAGTTCATTTTCAGAATCCTCTATCTCCTCATATAACTCTCTATTATCTAGAAAAAGATATTAACTTAGAAAATGAAGAACATATAAAGAATATGATAGGTAAAATCAATTTAGACAACAATATATACATAAATAGTTTCAACTACTTTTATAAACAAAAAAACGATAGATTTATACTGTTTTTCACACCAAAAACATCTCTAAATCTAAAAGAATATAGAAACTTTTTCCATAAAGAATTACAAAAAGATTTTGTAAAAGATAATAATCTAGAATTCATTCCTCATATTAGTTTCTTGAAAATAGTAAATTCTGGAATTTTTGAAAAACATAGAAAAAATATAGAAGAAATCATAAAAGAAAATCTTCAAAAGATTCAAAATATAAATTGTAATACAAAAAATGCATTTTTATATGCTGTAAATTCAGAATTTAAAGAAGAAATTCAAATTAAAGTATAAGCCCTTCGGGAAAAAGTATCTATTGGGATTATTTTATCCTCCCGTTATAGGGGACGGAGTGACACAATTTTCTTCCTAAATAATTACACCGCGACCGTAATAACAAATAGATTTCCTAGCGGTTCCTATAATTTAAATTTCATATTGAGAAAATATAATTTTCTTAATTTTTTTAGGGTTTTTATAAAAAAACAATTCATACAATCCTATAAAAAAAATTATGTTAATTTAACTATTGATTTTTTATAACTTATTCATAAAACTCTTACTAATTTAGTATTAATATACAAAACATGAATATTGGTATATGGTGAGATAGTATTACTTGGTGAGCTTTTGATTATACTGGAGGTGGTTGGGCAAATAGAGTAAAACTAAAATTTATGAAAAATCTTACAAAGAATTGGCTAGAAATATCTTGTCTAGGGATAAATGGAGATATTACAGATGAACTACTTTATAGATTCGAAGTAGAAGCAAAAGCTAGAAAATGTGATGTAGCAATATTTGCTATATGAATAAACGATTCTTGCTATATATGAGAAAAAACTAACAATTTAGTTTCTATAGATAAATTTGAAAAAAATCTAAATAAATTGTATAAAATATCTCTAAAGTTGGGAATGAAAAAAATACTTTTTGTATGACTTACTCCAGTAAATGAAAAACTTACTACGCCTTTAGCTATAAGCTCTAAATGAAAATCTTATGCTAATGACATTATCAAGATCTACGATCAAACAATAAAAAAACTCTGTAACTCAAATTGAGGGTATTATATAGATATTATGAAATATATAACATTAAAAGACCTAGATGATGGAATACATCCTAATGATAAAGGACACACAAAAATAGCAAATATAATTTATAATCATATCAAAAATATTATATAAAAAAAGGATTTTAAATAATCCTTTTTTCTGTTTACAGAACATTCTTATATTATCTTTAGGCAAGATTCTTACTCTCCAATCAACGAACTAGGCAATTGAAGTATGCTTCATTCACTTCCAGAAACCCTTGGTAATTCTCCATTCCAATTATTTACATATCTATATTGAATCAGTTGACTTGTCAAAGATTCTGAAATTTTTATATTAGCTTCTGCTTGAGCTACTGCTTCCAGTTTGATAGCTTCCGCTGTTCCTTTTGATTTTTCTATCTCTGCATCTGCTTTTGCTGTTGCTTGTACCTTGATAGTTTGTGCCTCTACTCTAGCTTTTTCTAATTCATATTCCTGTCTTTGAACTTCTTGTTTAGCTATTTGAACTTGTAATATTTTTTCTTGTACTTCTAGTGGTAATTCTACATGTCTAAGTTGTACTTCCGATATTTCTACTATAGAATCTAAAAATTTTTCTTGTATAGCTGCTTTAATTTTAGATGCAATTTCTTGCCTTTTTTCTGGTACAAGTTCTGCTTCATATTCTCATAATATATCTCTAACTAACTCCCTCACTGTCGGGTTTACTAATTTTTCATCCCATGTATAACCATATTTTTCGATAGTTTCAGCTACATCTCATATCTTCAATCTATAAAGAATAGTCATTTCTATAGATATAGGTAATCCTCTCTTATCCAGCACGCTTATCTGATCTTTGTTCTTAATTCACTCTGATTCACTTTCGTACACATCTACATTTCTAGTAGTCCCAAAAGTTTTATAATTCAAAGTTTTTACTCTTACATTTACTAATTCCATTCTATTTACTACAGGAGCTATAATATGAAATCCTGGTTGCATTTCTGTATATGATATCTTACCAAGAGTATATTTTACTCCTACAAATCCTGACTCTACTGTTCTAAAAGTACTAAAAAACATCCACAAAAATACCAAAATTAGTGGTAGCCATTTCAAAAATCATAATTTCTTTTCCATTTTTATAAAATTTAATAGATAAATAGGTATCTTACACGTACTATAAAAAATATACTAGTTTTTTCAAGTAGAAATTATTTTAAGGCTAATTTCTATGAAACTATCTTAAATTAAAAAAACTACGCAGGAAAACCTGCGCAGCTCATCTTACTCATCTCCCAAATAATTGTCAGGTTTTTTAGCTTGTTTCATTGCTTCTGACATTCTCTTCATACAATCTTTGAAGTTACCACAATATTTCAAATATAGACACAATGAAATAAAAATAACAGCAAATAAAACTACCAAAAAAGTCGTCATAAATATACCCCCTTTTTTTGTTTTTCATATGAAGTATATTTATTTGCAACAAAAAGTCAACAAAGAAATAACAATACGAGGAAAAGAAAAGCCGGAGTAAAAACTCCGGCAATTTAACAGTAAAAAGCAGCACCAAATCAAAAAGGCTTTCTCATTTGCATAGGTCGAAAGTGCTTTTTGGTAGCTACAGCCCGAACATTACTACCATTAAATCTTTTCACTTTTTTACCAGACCCAGCAACAACCACACTTTTCTTTGACATTTGAGGTGACATACTTCCTCCAGATAATGGTTTTAAGAAAAAGGAAACACTAAACATAGTAATTTCCTTCACTTCTTTTCTTATATATATATTTTTATAAAAATCAAGTTAAAAATCCCAACTTCAATTCATAGCACTAGATTGAGTATAGTTAGTTACTGTAGATTCAAAGAAATTTCATTTTTCCATATTGCTATCTTGCATTCTATCAAGATGTTTATAAGGATTTTCTGTAAAATCTTTATATAAAGGCTTCATTCCTAATAATTGTAATCTTTCATTAGCTAACCATTTAGTATATTGTTCTGTCGTTGTTTTATTCATTCCTATAATATCATTTTTCAATATATGATTAGACCATTTTATTTCTTGTTCTACTGCTGCAGTAAACATATCATATATTATATCTTCCTTAAAGAAATCTGGAAATTCTTTTTTAATTTCTTTCATAATATTTGCAAAAAGAGTTACATGAGTAAGTTCATCTCTTCTAATATAGTTAATTATTCTTTGGGTAGACATCATTTTACCATGATCTGCTAATGTATCAAAAAAAGCAAAACCATTGTAAAAATAAAGACTTTCTAATAAATAATTTCATACAAGACCCCTAAAAAAGGATTCATCATTTGGATTATCTATAAAGTCCTGATATATACTTCCGATAAATTCATTTCTTTCTAATAAAATTTTATCATCTCTCCAAAAATAATATATTTCTTGTCTTTTTTTACTATCTACTACTGTTTCTAATGTGGTAGCATAACTTTGACTATGTATAGCCTCTTGATATGCTTGTATAGAAAGCAGAAGGTTTACTTCAGGGGCTGTAATATAATCATTAAAATTTGGAAGATTTACTGTTTGTATACTATCCAAAAATATAAGAAATGATAAAATACCATCATAAACTCTTATTTCTCACTCACTTAATTTCTTTTTATACTGTTCTGCATCATCAGGAAGTCCACTCACTTTTTCTGGTATCCAGAAATTCCCAATCATAATAGTATAAAGAGATGTAGCCCAAGTATATTTTACATCATTTAAGTTAAATAATCCTGTACTATCTCATTTGATAATAGTTCTTTTACTAGTATCATCATCTCATTTAGCATTGAATATATTCTTTCTATAAATTTCTTTTTGTTCTGACATTATAATAAATTAATTAACAAATTAAAACAAGCAACAAATTCCAAAGAAGTGAATTCAAATAAAAGATAAATTACCCTAAGGTATTAATAATTTGAAACTATACAATTATTATAAACATTTTTTAAGCAAAATCAACGAGAATTATTCTTAATTTTACTTAGAAATAAATTTTCCATATAAAAAAAGGAGACGGGTACACACCGCCTCCTTGTCAGAGATTAATAGTTAATAGGGCGAAACTAGTAGATATTAGGGAGACCTAATCCTCATATTTTCGGGCCTTTTTTGGAATTGTCGTTTTAGCTTCGTCAGCAAACATTTTTCTTCGGCAGCGCCAACGAAAGCTTCCTTTAATGTAGCTGGTAATGAAGTATGTCAGGATATGCGCGCGTTCACGTCCTGTCGCCTCCGCCTCTTTTGGGCCGACCAGCTTTCATACACATCCCTCCTTGGAAAGATGACCATCTCGTATTCCTCTATTTGCCAAAAGCGGATAGTTTTTCCACTTGGCCAGACATATACGATAAGATGGATTTCCTCTCCCGATTAGATAATGAATTATTCAGCACCGATTGCGAGTCCTCATTTTTACTGGACTATTCGGGTCAAACAAAACTAATCTGAAAGAGTTAAATTGTTTTTTTTAACGGTTTTGATCCAAATTTGGAGCAACTAATGCCAAGTAATACCTTTTTCCTTTTCGGCGAAGTTTGTTTCAGACCACATCCAGTAGGCCTGGTTGGTTGAGTTATCGCTTTAAATAGCAGAATGAAAGTTTGAAGTAGCTAAGTCCAAGTCATATTTCCCCCTCCTTGTGGGTAATTTGGTTGAATAAATTGCTGTTCTAATTATTACATTACCGATAGATATTTTCATTTGTCTGTGAAATAGTATATACATATTTTCACGCAAAAATCAATAGCTTTTTAAGCTTTTTTGAAAGTTTGTTATTTTATAATAAAAAAACACTAGTTTAGAACTAGTATTTTCATTATTTATATAATACATAATTAACTTATAAACCCTTCTCTAAGAAAAATCAAATCTCTTTTACTCATATATTTACCCGCATAATTATTGGGCTCATCTTTTTCTAAAGTTTTTATAGCGTCCTCCAAATTCATCCATTTTACTTGAAAACCACTATTTTTTTCTTTTTTTGTAAAATTAGTATCTCACAAATCTCAAACTAAATTAGCTGTATAACAGTAAGATATTTGCAATTGCTCAAACTTATTTCTATATTCTAATATAACTCCTACTTCTTTATCTACTGAAATTTTTCATCCTATCTCTTCCATCACTTCTCTTTCCAAAGCTTCTATCAAATTCTCTCAATCTTCCACTCCTCATCAAGGTATTTTATGATAATTGTTTTTTAATACAAAAATGATAGCTATTTGATTTAATTTATTGAAAACTAAAGCCCTAGAAGAATTCCTTACATTATAACTTCACTCAAAAAAAGAATCATCTCCTACAACATCAGAATCACGAATCTCTTTTAGGAGTTTCATAGCATTTATAATATCATATATAAAGAAAAAAGAGCTGAGGTAATATAGAAGTAAGATAGGGTTTGAAACCCTACCCTACGTATATATTACCCAGAACAACTTACACACTCCTTCACTTCCATACTCATACTTCTTACATAATATACTGTTTTTATTTTCTTTTCCCGAGCTTTTATATAATAAGAATATAACTGTGCAGGTGATACATTCATAGGATTAATCATCCATTCAAAACTTAATGATTGATCTACCCGTTTTTGCATAACTGATACCATATCGATTACATCATTCATATCCATATTTACATACTCCTTGTATAACCAAAAATTCTCTTTATTCAAATTCGGAGCTACATTTACTGTAGGAGCTATACTATTTGTTTCTACATAATATTTTTTGTATATAGGTAATACTCAGGCTGTTGTACCTACTACCAATGATGTAGAAGTATTAGGAGCTGGTGATAAATGATAAGAAAACCTAAGTCCATGTTTTTTGATATTCTTAATCAATTCTACCCAATCATCTTTCATTTCACTATTTTCTTCAAACCATTTTGCATCTTTACCAAACAATATTCCTTTTGACCATTTACTACCTGGGAATAGCTTATATTGTCACCTTTCCTTAGCAAGCTGCATAGACGTAGTCAATACACTATGAGCATATTTTTCCAACATATTATCTATAACAATCCTTGATTCTTCTTTTTCATAAGAATAACCATTACAAGCAAGATATTCAGCAACACCCATGAAACCAAGACCTACACTTCTATATTTTTTAGCTGTAAGTTCTGCTTCTTTAATGGGATACATATTCAAATCTATTACATTATCCAAAACTCTCATAGCTACAGGAATAGTATCTTTGATTTCTTCATCTGTATGAACCTTTGCCATATTGATAGAAGCTAAGTTACAAACTACTGTATCTCCTGCTTTATATTTGATTGATATTTCTCCATCTTCACCGATTTCTTCTTTATATTCAGATTTACTAGCATTTTGTAAAATTTCTGTACATAATTGAGTAGAATAAACCATTCATTCATGATTATTTGGATTTAATTCATTTACAGTATCACGGAAAAAAGCATAAGGCATACCTGTTTCTACAACAGATTTCAAATACCTTTTGAATATTTCTTTGCTATTTACTGTCTCCTTCAATGTCATATCTTTATCTTTCTCAAGTTTTGCATAGAATTTATTAAATTCTTCTCCATATTTATCTTCTAATCACACTCAATATTTATCTCTAATTTCTTTAGGATCAAATAATGTCCAATCTTTTCATTCCATCATTCTATCCATAAACAAATCTGGGAAAGTTACTGAAGGGAATACATCAAAAGATTTTCTCCTAATGTCTCCTGTTTCAGTTTGCATATCTAGGAAATCATATATATCCCTATGCCATACATCTAGAGTCACACTAATAGCTCCCGCTCTAGAACCTAATTGGTTTACGGCTATAGCTGTATCATTTATCAATCTTACCCAAGGCAATACTCATCCTGAAGCGCCGTTAATTCCTCTAATAGAACCGCCTTTACTTCTAATATGACCAAGATAAGTCCCTATCCCTCATCCAAATTTAGATATCTGAGCCATATTCTCTAAACTATGATATATTCATCTCAAATCATCATCCAAATTCATTTTGAAACAACTAGATAACTGATGAAAATTAGTTCTAGCATTCATCAATGTTGGTGTCGGTAATGATATTTTTTGTGTAGATATTTTGTCATAAATTTTCAAAGCTACAGCTAATCTTTCATCATCTTTTTCTGGCACAGCTAAGAAAAGAGCCACAGACATATACATTTGTTGAGGTAATTCTCTTATTATTCCATTAGGATTCAAAAGATATCTTTTTTTCAACATCAATATAGTAGTATAAGTATAAGTCATATCCCTTTCTGGTACTATATGCTCTCCAGCACTTTTTATATCTTCTTCTGAATAATATTTATAAAAATCCTTATAATAAAACCCCCTCCTCATATAATCATCAACTAAATCCTTATAAGTTCATTTTTTATATAAGTCTTTTTCTTTAATATCTAAATTTCTACTAGCTGCCTTGTATAGATTCAATACCGACAATCTACCAGCTATAAACTGCCAGTTTACATTCTCCATAGATATAAGGTCTATTGCAGACTTTACCAACAATCTTATAATATCGGTAGTAGATATTCCATCTGTAATATATTTTTTCATTTGACCTTCTATATCAGAAAAAGGACAAACCTCTTCTAAATCTTGAGCTATAATATGGTACATATCTTTGATTTTTTCTATATCAAAAACTTCTTTTGTACCATCGTTTTTTAATACTTTCAATTCCTGTTTTTCTAATTTTTTAATTTCTCTATTACGTTTCCTTTTTCTTTTTTCATTTCTTCTTTGTCTATATAAGATATATTCTTTTGCTATATTGTATTTATTATGTTTTACCAATGCTTCTTCTACCAAATCTTGAATTTGTTCTACAGTAATTAGACTTTCTTCTTCCATAGAATATTTTAGATTTACTAACTCTAACAATACATGTTCCAAAATAATTCATGCATCACTTTTATCTTTTTCTCCACATGAATCATATGCTTTTTCTATAGCTACTTCAATAAGTTCAGGTTCAAACTTTACCGCATCTCCATTTCTTTTTTTGATATAATTAACTCACATTAAACTAGTTTTTAAAATATTAAAATAAGCCCTTTAGACTTTGAATTATATATTTAATTTTTTATTAGCTGAAGTTCTATACAATAAAAATCATATATAAACTTATAATAATAATTCTTATTTTTTCAATGAATTTTTCGAGAAAATTTATTGTATTTTAACTACAATTTTTAACAATTATCCTATTAAATTTATAATTCAGCCTAATATCATATAACTTCATATTCATATAAGAACCCATCCAGCTACATTACCAGCATTTATTTTTAAATATCATTTTTCTATATATTTTCATAGATCCTTGGCAACATACATCATAAGTAATGCTCCAAAGAAAACTCATAAAGTGAATATTCACTCCATATTCATCTTTCAACCCGAATTTATAAAATAACTAGAATAAAAAATACTATCATCAGTTGCGTTTATAAAAAAAATAAACATGGCTTCCCAAAAAGCAAACCATGTAAATATATTTTTATGTAAATATAGTGTTTCTTCATCTGAACAACCGCCTTCATACTGAGAAACTTTATATATTCCTACCCCTAATGGTAATAAGCCAAAAAATATCTTTTTTTCTTGTATGAAAAAGATTAAAATATTACCAAAAAAATATGATACAAACAAAACTAACATAAGAGCTACCAGACTTCCAATTACTACATATTTTTTTTGAGAAGAATATTTTCTAAACAAATGTATAAGAACTACAAAATCATCTAATCAAGAGATTATAAAGTTAATAACACCCCATATAAATATTACTAGATACTGCATACTATTATTATAAGCACTAAACTATCCCAAAAAATAACCTTGCTTGAATACCCAATCCCCATTCCCGAAAACAACCTTGATTAAAGAACCTATTTAATTTCTTTATTTACTACTCATATCAAAATACCTATAAATATAATACCTGATGTTTGTAAAAAGATAGAATAGATATATTCTACATCAGTAGTAAACGCAAGTTCTCATCATAAATTAGATATTACATTAATTGCTTGTGTAATATAAAATAATAAGTTTTCATCAATATTTCTAGGAATTTCATATAGATTTTTTAAGAAAATTCCAGATAAAATACAGAAAAATGTTAAAAATATAAATAACTGATAAGAACTAGTAAAATGTTTCGACGTAAGTAGAAGAAAATAATTTGTAAAAATATGTCCATACTGTCTTGTTACGATATAATATTTCAATTCTAGTTCTTTAGACATAAGATATATCTTTCTAGCATGATCACTAAGATAATGATAGCGAGCATTATCCATTAATTTTTTTATTTTACTTTCTATCATATAATAATTCTGCGGATCTGTCTTCAAAAACAATTCAGAATAAACATGAAGTTTATCTAAAGTTTTATCGAAATTACCTAAACTATAAGTTAAAAACATATTATTTAAATCGTCTACTGTATTTTTTATAAGTGGTAACATTTCCTTTTTTGTAACTTTTCCTACTACTTGTTTGAAAGTTCTTCTACTAGCAAAATATAAAAGAAGAGTCATAAAAAATGCGGTCAATACACTAGTAAATAGATAATATTTAAGTTGTTTTATAAAAATAACATTTGTATCTGTAATTATCTTAATATCATAAATCAAAGCTTCATTATTCAAGCATAAATAAATTTCATTGGTAGTTACCAACACTTTACTTCATTTTATACAAGATTCATATTCTGAATCTATTATTTCTATATTTTTATCTTTCAAATATCCTCTAATTTTATTATCTATAATATCAAACTTATCACTAGCTATATAGTTAGATATTACTTCATTTTTAAGTCAATCTAGACTTGGAGAAATAAAATGTCTTAGCTGAAAATAAATAAGTCCTGCGGAAACAAAAAAACTTATAGCAAAAGATAATACAAATATATAAACTATCCTATAAAAAGCAAACTTATATGCTTTTTTATTGTCTGAAGAAATATTATCCTCAGGATTTCTTTTGAAAAGAGGTTTTTCTTGTTTCTTTTTTAATAAACTTTTATTCATAAAAATTCTCTATTTATATATAAAATAAACTCTTCTGTTATAATAAGTAATTATTATATACAGTCAAATAAAAATCACCAAATTAGTGTTTTTTATCTATAAATCACTACTATCAAACACTACAAACCCTAGTATAATACATAGATTATACTATAATAGCAAACTCTAATCAAGCTTTTTTCATCTATAAATTAACCATTCCCACCTTTTCTCTTTCAAGAAAAAATCTATATCTCCTGTTCCTATAATATCTACTAAATATTTATCTTGTTTTTCTTCTAATAAATACTTATTTAATTCCTCCACTTTAGATAATCTTTGATAATGTATCTTTTTCTTCTTTTGGAATAGTATATTATCGTAAGCGTAAACACCCCAACTAGTAGGAAGGAAACTATCTACATCAGCATCAAAATAATATTTTATATCATTTTTTATAGTTTTTCTTACCATCCAATCTCTTTTACCTAACTGCAATAAATAATACTTCCAAAGAGAAACTTCTTTAGAATAAAACTTAAATCATTTATTGAATTTTTTGATAGATTTTTGTCTTTCTGTAAGACTATACTTTTCTATCAATCCTGATAAATCTATGTTTTCTAAATCTAATTTATTACCTATAAGCCCTATTTTTCATACTATAGAATGAGAAAAAACTTCTTTTACTAGATTCTCATACAAAGGTAAAACATCTATTTTTTCTCTAAAATATAACTCAAAAATAGGATGTAATATATATTTCTCCACTCACTGCTTTTGTAATTCTTTTATTCAGATTTCTATCTTTTCCAAAACAAAATCAAAACTTTTATCTTCATAAGAAAAATTCTCCTGATCCCAATAAATCACATAATGATGATTATATTTTTGCAAGATATTAAATAAAACTATATTTTCCAAACCTGATGTTATAATTCCTATTTTCATAAATAAATTTTCCTTTTTAAGGAATAAAACAAGCCCTTAGGTATTTAAACAAATAATTACTAAAGTACAAAAAAATAATATAACCTTATTTATATTCATTTATATCCAAAAATCAAGCTAGCAATTGACTTCTTTCTTTCTATTTTTTATCTAAAAATGAAAAAACTTGAATTATGAAAAAAAATTAGTAAAATTAACTTAAAGTTTTATATAAAAAATATTTATTATATGTGGAAAGAAAAATTCAAAAAATGAAAAGAACTTATTTTAGCTACTTCATCAAAAGATTGAACTCCAAATGCAAATATTGTAATTTCTTTATGATTTTTTGATGATAAAATACTAATATCTAACTGTCAAATGAATACTACTATAAATAATCTAAAAGAAAATGCTCAAATATGTGTGATTGGAGGATATTTTAGACTAAAATGAAATGTAGAAATAATTTCTAAATGAAAATATTTAGAGCAATGTATAAAATATAATGATTGATATAAAGTAAAAAATGCTATACTTATAACGATAAATGAAGTTTTTGATTTAGATAAATTAGAAGTTTTATAATTATATAATTTACAATTAAACTTATGTTACAATTACCAAAAAAAATACATTTTCATGAGGATGACTATTGTACTATAGAAATTATTCCTAATGAAAATCTTAAAGAAATAAAAGATGAATTTACCAAGATTCATAATTTTAGTGAAAAAAATAAATCTGAAGATTGAATTGGATATTCTGATATTTATGTTAGAGATGAACATAAAAACAAGACAGCAACTAAAAAAATCAGATTAGATACTCTTAGAAAAATTATTGTTACACATATGACAGAATTTACTGAAGTTACAACTGGAATATCTCCTCAAATACAAAAATGCGAGAACATTATTGCTTTTGGGAATAATAAAAAAATAATAATATTTATAGAATATAGAAAAAAAACTATAGTAGAGAATATTTGGCTAAATATAGATATAACAAATAAAGAAGATAAAAAGAATTTATTAGATACTCTTTCTGATATAGCCAACAAATACGACTTATTGATTGTAGATTGGAATACATATTTTGCAGCAAACATAAGTGATACTGAATCTATAGAAAAATATTTAGATAAAAAGTTGAAAATATTCCTAAAATTACTAAAAAAGAAGCAAGTGTGAGGGAAAAAATGGTATGAACTATGGAAGTTTCAATAAATTCAATGATTTAAATATTCTTCCGCTATATTTTTTTCCTGCGGATCGGAATAAGAATCAAATCCCAATAATGATAGACTATTTTTCTAATAATATTGGGATAATATAAAGAACTTATTCCTAAAAAATATAAACTACAGAATTTTTAAATCATTTCACTAGTTAGAGGCGTTTTTGTTTTGAGTATAGCGGTTTTCTGTGTTCAATTCTAGGTTCTTTTCTGGATTTCTTTCTGTTCTTGGTTATTTTCTAAATTCTGTTCTTGTTTCTGTCGTGGAAGAATCCCCACGGGGATTATTATATAGCGGTTTTCTGTGTTCAATTCTAGGTTCTTTTCTAGGTTCTTTCTGTTCTTGGTTCAAGTCTAAATTCTGTTCTTGTTTCTGTTCTATTTTCTTTTCTTAATTCTGTCGTGGAAGAATCCCTAAAGGGATTATTATGTAGCGGTTGAGTTTTCTATATTCTGTTCTGGGTTCTTTTCTGGATTCTGTTCAAAATTCAATTCTAGATTCTTTTCTATTTTCTTTTCTATTTTCTTTTCTGGATTCAATTCTAGATTCTTTTCTTAATTCTGTTCTTGGTTCTTTTTTGTTTTCTGTTCTGTTCTTGGTTGTTTTCTTGGTTCTTTTCTGTTTTCTGTCGTAGGCCACGCAGTCCTGCGTGGTGGCAAGAATTCCCACAGGGATTATTATATAGCGATTTTCTGTGTTCAATTCTTGGTTCTTTTCTAGATTCTTTTCTAGATTTCTTTCTGTTCTTGGTTCAATTCTAAATTCTGTTCTTGTTTCTGTTCTATTTTCTTTTCTTAATTCTGTCGTGGAAGAATCTCTAAAGGGATTATTATGTAGCGGTTGAGTTTTCTATATTCTGTTCTGGGTTCTTTTCTGGATTCTGTTCAAAATTCAATTCTAGATTCTTTTCTATTTTCTTTTCTATTTTCTTTTCTGGATTCAAT
>Ga0208901_1000154_pt1 | contig 45967 bp, 34 predicted proteins | sample AntAceMetag02UKF_FD_184764 | JGI IMG/M metagenome (GOLD analysis project Ga0208901, IMG submission 184764) | Saline lake microbial communities from Ace Lake, Antarctica - Antarctic Ace Lake Metagenome 02UKF (SPAdes) (version 2) | ecosystem: Environmental > Aquatic > Non-marine Saline and...
ATTAGATTTTAGCTATTGGCCGTTAGCTTAAAGGATTCAAACATTTGAATGCTTTCTTGCTATATTGAAGCTTTCATTTTTTGATGCCAAGCTAATGTAACCGTAAATAACCGATATCGTGGGGCTATGTAACCGCTAACCGCTGATTGCAGCTTTTAGGTATGATGCTTTAAAAGGGACTACCATCAAAAATTCAAAGAGAACAAAATCATGAGGAAAACGCCACAAATTATTTTCGCGGATCAACTGGGAGAGGTCATTGCTGAATATTTCAAGGGACGAAAATCGATTAACTGCTATGTTGGATCCAACGCTGCAACTCCGACCACTCTCATTGAATCTCTGGCTCATTCCATAAAGGCCGGCACACCACGGTTGCCTTTTATGCGGATGGTGCATCTCCTGCTTCAGGGACCGATTCCGTATCTCGAAGAAGGATTACAGGACCGGGTTATGGCCTATTCCATTTTTTCAGGAGGAGAAGTGCGAAGGGCCGCCAACCGGGGGCATGCCTACTACCTCCCCTGTACGCTAGCCAATGTAGACGGCTTGATAGGCCCCGGCCAGAAATACCAGACCGATGTGGCGTTGATCAAAGTGACCCGGAATCCCCATACTGGTGAATACAGCCTGGGGCTGTCCGTAGAGGCGCTCCATACGGCCATTGATCATGCCCGGATTGTGGTGGGCGAACTGGATCCGTCCATGCCGTTCACTCAAGGACAGAGCGTGGTAGATGCCGGTTGCATAGATTACCTGGTGGAAGCGGATGTCAAGCCGGTTTATACTTTTGATCCTCCCGATTTTGATGATCTTCCCAATGCAGAGAGGAGAATCGGCGAACTCATTGTCGAACATTTTATCCGTGACGGTGTGACGCTTCAGACAGGAATCGGCAAAATCCCCGATTCGGTCATCGGGATTATTCGGGAGAGCGGGTTCCGGGATCTTGGGGTGCAAACCGAACTGTACGGCGATGGGCTCATGCTGCTGCAGAAGATGGGGATTGTCACCAACCGAAGAAAGAAGGCCAATCTGGGCTACAGCACCACATCCTTGATCATGGGATCAAGAGACCTCTATGACTTTTGCCATATGCGTACCGGCGTGCAAATGCGTCCGTGTGGTTACACAAATGGGGCTGAAATCATTCGCAAAAACACTCCGTTCATCTCTATCAATACGGCCATGGGCATCGACCTGTTCGGCAATGTCTGGGCCGATTTCATCGATCCTCGAAAATATTACAGCGGAGTAGGTGGCCAGCCCGATTTCATTCGGGCCATCAACCGCCGGGAATACGGCGCGGCCATTATCGCGGTTAAAAGCCTCACGAATAAGGGCTACTCAAAGATCGTGCCCAATCACCCGGCCGGAGTCACCCTGACTGCATCTTCCTATGACGGCGTGGTGATTGTGACGGAATACGGGGTTGCAGACCTCCGTGGGTTGAGCACCGGAAACAAGGCTGTGGCCGTTGCCAGCATTGCCCACCCGCGGTACAGGGATGATTTGCTGAAACAAGTAATTGATGACCCGTTTTTCACCAAACCCCACGATTTCAAGATGGCCCGGGTGCCATACGGGGTAAGCCTTTATACCGGGCAAGTCCCGGAATCTGAAATCGAGGCTGCATCCTAAACCAACCTCATGGACACCGGCACAGGCGAGAAAGGGTTATTACTTAAAAACTGCAATTAGCTTTTAGCTATTAGCCGTTAGCTTAAAGATCCCAATCGTTTGCATGACTTTTCCCTTTATTTGGGATTTCACTTTTCGATGCTTACCTATTGCATCGTAACTACCTGACATTGTGTGGCTAATAGCCAACGGCTAACCGCTAATTGCAGTTTTTAGGTATTAAGGTGGACCCGCTTTTCCTGATTCTGGGAAAGGATCTGCTGGGTGTGGCAGAATATGGGGTGTGAACCGGAATACGTTCATTCCCTTTTCGTACAATTAGTATCTAAAAAGCGATTAGCCAAGGGAGTTGATAATATGCTAGTTTTAAAGGGAATGAAATCCAGGAATAAACAAAATATAATAACGCTTTTTTTGGTATTTTTGATAATGGCTTTTGTGGGTTGCTCGAGTGGTAATGACTCTTCTACGGATGTATCCTCTGCGGATTTCACAACACGGCTTTATATGATATCAGGTAAAACCGGAAGTTTAGAGCCTGCAGCAAACGATAATGAGTACATAATCACATTGTACGAAGTCCCCTCGGATGTGCTTTGGATTACGGACAGGCCTGCACGAAAATCAGGCAGTATTACAACCACCTACTTTACAGAAGGTGTCTGGCCCGCAATTTTTGAAAAGATTTCTCCTAATGCCGTGTTAAAGTTCCTGGTCGAAAATGAAAGCGATGGCTTGTTTTCAACACTGAAAGAACCACTGTATGATTCCCAGAGAGAAACCCTCAGCTTTACAGCCACTCTCATAAGATCAACATTTGAAGATGGCGATCCTCGACTTGAAGAAACGTTGGAATTTGACGATCCGTCTATTGTAATTTTGAATAATGGAGACGGACTTAATTATGTAGTCCACAGTGAAAAAGCAACCGTGGAAATTTCAGGGCGGAAAAGTACTTTTACGATATTCCAGGAAGGCGTTGCTGACAAAGTATTATTGGCGAGCAGTGCGCCTTCAATTTTTTCAGACATAACAACTACCCAGACACTTGCAGATAACTGGGATACCATGTTCTCTGCTGTACCGCCCAATGCTTTCATGTTTGGGATTACAGGGAATGGCGAAATGAAAGCCTATTCAATAACCCTTGAAAGTATGGAATATTCACCTGACAGTATGACAATTGCGTATTCAGCAAGCACCCTTGAAAAGGTTCCAATAGAAAATATAACCCTTTACTCAGCAACATTAGTCATTGACAGTCAGGACGCAACGATCACGATTCAATTCGACAACCAGATCCTGGGCACCGATGGTGGCCCATGCAGTCCCTGGTCAAGTGACACTGTGACTGTTTTTCTGCCAGGGCAGGCTCCGGGTGGCATACCGCTCTCTCCCAATTCCAAGAGTTCTCCATATCAGCTCAGCACTGGAGGCACAGGCGTAGGCATCCAGGTGAATTTCTGGTACTGGTGCCAGGAGCCCGATGTACCGGTTGGTCCGGCCAGCGGAAATAAGCCACAAAACCCGGACAATTCGGGAGGTCAGTTCAAGTTTGAGGCAGATTGTTCGTTCACGAGCCAGCCCGCTGTGTATGGAAAGGGTATTGAGACCTACAAAATAGCCGACGTTATGTCGGCTATCGTGGATGGGGTCTGTGTCGTTACGATTAAAAAAAACCAGTACACCGGATGTGTGACCACGGATTGCTGTTCTCCGATGCAAGGTGCTGGGGAATGCCAGGACATCACGCCAAGGCAGTACGCATGTTCCGACCCTCCTCCGCCATGATCGACCTATTGCCGCATCTTTCCGACAGTGACTTCGTTTCCAATAGGATGCCGTTCGTCGCCATAACGTAGTTTTTTACGAGACCATCAATTTTGGAGAGAAAATGAAAGAATTAATCAGTGCCTATCCTGTAGTGATTGAAACTCCAGTAGCATGGGGTGATATGGACGCATATGAACACGTAAACAATATAATGTATTTCAAATATTTTGAAAGCGTACGGATTTCATATTTTGAAAAAATCGATTTTATGGAGGTCAAGAAAAGAACCGGCATTGGCCCCATACTGGCCTCCACTCAATGCAGATTCAAAATTCCACTAACCTATCCTGACCTGGTCACCGTGGGGGCCAAGGTGGATACCATAGAAAAAGATCGTTTTATAATGAAGTATGCTATAATCAGCCGCAAGCACAATAAATTGGCAGCAATCGGGGAAGGAGTGCTTGTTACATTTGATTATCAAAACAATAAAAAAGCACTTATACCGGATGAGATAAGAAAAAGAATCATCGACCTTGAAAAGAGCGTGAGTCAGGATGATAAGGAGTAGAATTACATGGTTGTGCTAAAAAAATTCACCTTTCACCTAAAAGCTGCAATTAGCAATTAGCTATTAGCCGTTAGCTTAAAAGGTCACAAGTATTTGCATTGCCTCTGTCTATATTCGAGGCATCACTTTTTGATGCTGACCTATTTCACAGTAACTGCTTGAAATTGTATTCCTAATAGCTAACGGCTAAGCGCTAATTGCAGCTTTTAAGTTTCACCTTAAGTGCAAATTACTCTTAAAAAAGAATCGAGGCCGTTAGTCTAATATGAAAACTGAAGACCGAGAAGAACGTTTTGGGGATATATCCCAGAAGAAAGGTTATATTACCTGGCCCCAGCTATTAGAGGCATTAGAAATCCAAATAGAAGAAAACACTGAAAAGGGTGAATTCCGATTCATTGGCCAAATATTGTGTGATTTGAATTTTATGACTAAATTGGAAGCTAGAGATGTGCTTGATTCGATGGAAAAAGACTATCACCTAAAAGCTGCAATCAGCGGTTAGTGGTTCCCTAGCCACACAATGTCAGCTATTTACGATGCAATAGGTAAGCATCAAAAAGTGAATTGCCAAATAAATGAAAAAATCATTCAAGTAATTGGAATTTTTAAACTAACGGCTAATAGCTAAAAGCTAATTGCAGCTTTTAGGTATCATAAGTAATAAAATTTTAGACACGAACGGCCAACTTGCAATTTCAGGTGACAGCCAGGACTGATTTTTTTTGAAATTATTGAATACCGACCCATTTGAGGAAGGGACTGTTGGAGGAAAACAATGAAATATAAGGCCGTTATTTTTGACTTGGACGGGACGTTGCTTGATACACTGGAGGATCTTGCAGACGCGTTGAATTTCGTTTTGCAGGATAAGGGACTCCCAACACACCCGACGGAGGCATTTCGGTATTTCGTTGGAAACGGAGCAGCTAATATTGTGAAACGTGCACTGCCGCCGGAGAATCGAAATGATAAGGAGCTGACAGCAGATTGCTTGGAAGAGTTTCTCAAAGAGTACCACCGTAACTGGAATAGGAAGACCAAACCGTACGACGGAGTATCAGAACTACTGGATGTCCTCACTGCAAAGCAGATCGAAATGGCTGTCCTTACAAACAAACCACAGAATTTCGCTGAGCTCTGCATTCAGGAGTTTCTCTCCGATTGGAAGTTCAGGATGGTAATTGGCCAGAGGGATGGATTTCCCTTGAAGCCTGATCCCGCAGGCCCACGGGAGATAGCCCGATGTTTGGATATCCATCCAGAAAAATTCCTCTATCTTGGTGACAGTGACGCTGATATGAAAACTGCTGTTGCCGCCAGCATGTTCCCGGTTGGCGCGCTCTGGGGCTTTCGTCCGGAGAAAGAGTTGCGAGAGTCCGGCGCCCTTGAAGTCATCGCTCAGCCAACGGATTTTCTAAAATTTGTGGATTGATAACCCCACCTGCATCGTTATAATCCCCCTTAGCCCATGAGTTGAACTCTGGAGAGAAAAGAAAACGAGAGGAGAACAAAATGAAAGTGGTTGGATTCAATGGCAGCCCGAGGAAAGATGGCAACACCGGCATTCTGATCAAGAAAGTTTTTCATGAACTTGAGAAGGAAGGAATTGAAACAGAGCTTATTCAGCTTTCTCACAAGAAAATCCATGGATGCATAGCATGTTACAAGTGCATGGAGAATAAAGATCAACGCTGCGCTGTGGACGATGACTCTGCAAACGAGTATATGGAGAAGATAACGGAGGCACAGGGTGTTATCTTGGGATCGCCTGTTTATTTTATGGATGTGACACCCGAAATGAAAGCGTTGATTGACCGAATCGGTTTTGTTGCCAGATCGAACGGGGGGATGTTCAAAAATAAAATTGGCTCCCTGGTGGCTGCGGCACGTAGGACAGGCGCCATGCACACGATTGACACCATGAGTCATTTTTTCATGAGCATGGAGATGATCATTGTAGGTCGTGCCATTGGAATGGGCATGAACGAAGGTGATGTGGAGAAGGATGGGGAAGGTCTGATGCTCGCGAGTTCCCTTGGGCAAAGGATGGCCTGGCTGTTGATGAAGCTCTACAGGTAAACCGGTGGTGTTGGGTTGGACAACATCTATGACCTAAAAGCTGCAATTAGCGGTTAGTGGTTACTTAGCCACACAATATCAGATGCTTACGATGCAATAGGTCGGCATCAAAAAGTGGAACCCCAAATAAAGTGAAAAGCCATGCAAATGACTGGGATCTTTGAGCTAACGGCCAATAGCTAAAAGCTAATTGCAGTTTTTAGGTATGATTTCAAACGGTACTCTGTAAGCGCTGCATAAAGCGAGAAAAAACAATTATTCACCTGTTCTGCCGAAAACTGGGGCTGCTCCCGATCCGAACGAGCACCCATTAGGGGACGTAATCATCCAGAAAACCGATAGGGTTTCCCGACTGTCACACTCTGGATTTCATTGTTTATTTTTTTATTTCATTGCATAATCTGAAAAATGGTTTATTATACTCACCAACGATCCATTAAGTTAAGTAGAAGCAAATTTCCCTTCAGGTTGCCCTTTTTAACCTCGTTGTTTGCCACGCATCGTTTACTGCCGACGAAGTTTCTGCTGATTACTTAAACCGGAAAAAAAAGTATGAGACTTTTTGTCGGAGACATCTGTTACTCCATATTTAATTTCGGCATAACCAAGACTGTGTAACAATACCTGTCTTGTCTGGACACCCGGATTTCCAGTCGAAGTATCAAATGATGCCTCGATTTTATAACAACATGGTTCCCATGGGGAGCCCATTACCAAGGAGTAGAATAAGATGGCTGAAGGTACAGTAAAGTGGTTTAACGATTCAAAAGGTTTTGGTTTTATTGAACAGGATGGCGGCAGTGATGTATTTGTACACCATTCCGCAATTCAGGCAGAGGGCTTCAAATCTCTGCAGGAAGGCGCACGGGTAACCTTTGATGTTGTGGACGGCGCCAAAGGTCCCGCGGCTGAGAATGTTGTCCAGCTGTAAGACCTGATATCGATCATTATAAAGACCCCGCATTCTGCGGGGTCTTTTTTTTATTTGGCTCATCGCGGATTAACTTGAAAACCGCTTTCTTATCAACCATTGGGCTGAGACCAAGAGTGATCGAACAAATGAGCTTCGAACGTAGAAACGACCGTCATTCCTGCGAAAGCGAGACTCCAGGTAAGCGAGCCTGCGAGACTCCAGGTAAGCGAGCCTGCGAGACTCCGGGTAAGCGAGCCTGCGAGACTCCGGGTAAGCGAGCCTGCGAGACTCCGGGGGCCTTCGAAAACCTGGATTCCGGGTCCGTCAAATGACGTTAAGCGCTTTGACGCAAGAGTCACGCTAATTCGCGATGAACCGAACAATTTACGCCACGGGGAATTTCCCTGTGGCTTTTATTTTGAGGAAACGACCATGATAACCGCATCCAATGTTGCTCTCTCCTATGGCAGGAGAGTCATCTTCAAAGACGTCAACATCAAGTTCACTCCCGGCAACTGCTATGGCCTGATCGGAGCGAACGGCGCCGGAAAATCCACCTTTCTGAAAATTTTGGCCGGCCAGCTTGAGCCTGATCGGGGCGATATTACCCGCGGACCGAGACAACGCATCGCCGTGCTCAACCAGGACCAGTTCGCCTTTGACGAGCACACTGTTTTCAATACCGTAGTCATGGGCCATAAAAAACTCTATAAGGTGATGGCCGAGCGTGAAGCCATCTATTCCAAGGCTGATTTTACCGAGGAAGACGGTATCCGTTCCGGAGAACTGGAAATTAAGTTCGGTGAAATGAACGGTTATGAGGCAGAGGCAGAAGCCGCTGTGCTGTTAAACGGACTTGGCATCCCGGAAAAGATGCGCCAGAGAAAGATGAAGGAGCTCGATGGCAGTGACAAATTGCGGGTGCTGCTGGCCCAGGCCCTGTTTGGCAATCCGGATATCTTGCTTTTAGACGAGCCCACCAACCAGCTCGATTTGAAGACCATCACCTGGTTGGAAAATTTTCTCTCCCGCTTTCAGAACACTGTGATCATTGTCTCCCATGATCGCCATTTCTTGAACCAGGTTTGCACGCATACTGCAGATATCGACTTTGGCAAAATTCAGGTCTATGTCGGTAACTATGATTTCTGGTATGAGGCGAGCCAGCTCCATTTTCGACAGAAAGATACCGAGAGCAAAAAGGCCAAGGCCAAAGCGGATCAGCTTAAGGAATTCATCCAGCGCTTCAGTTCCAACGCTTCCAAGGCCAAGCAGGCCACTTCACGGAAAAAACTGCTTGAAAAGCTCACCATCGATAACATGCCGATTTCCTCCCGAAAATATCCCTACATCGTCTTCAAGCCGGAACGGCCTTGCGGGGACGTAATTTTGGAAATCAACGGTCTTTCAAAAGAGATAGATGGCGTTTCCATGTTTGAGGATCTTACCCTTATTGTCAATAAAGGTGACAAAATTGCTTTCGTTGGGGGTAACAGCCTTGCAAAAACCACGCTGTTCCAGATTCTGGCCGGAGAGCTTTCGCCGGACAAAGGCAGTTTTCGTTGGGGGGTGACCATCAACAATACCTATTTTCCGAAAGAGAATAATGCGTATTTCAATAATGATGATCTTGATCTTATTGGCTGGCTGCATCAGTTTGCGCCTCCCAAGGAGGATGAGAGTTTTGTCCGGGGATTCCTGGGGAAAATGCTTTTTTCCGGAGAGGAGGCCATGAAAAAGACCTCTGTCCTCTCAGGTGGCGAACGGGTGCGCTGCATGCTCTCCAAGATGATGCTCTCCGACGCCAATGCCCTCATTCTTGATGAACCCACCAACCATCTCGACCTTGAGTCAATCACATCCCTGAATAACGCCCTGATGGCTTTTTCGGAGGTGGTGCTTTTTGCCTCCCATGACCATCAGTTTGTGTCCTCAGTGGCAAACAGGGTTGTCGAAATCACTCCGGACGGTATTATAGACGTAATGATGGATTTTGACGAGTACCTGGCCATGAAAGAAGCGAATCTGTCCGGTGAGAATGGTTACCAGGGGTGGCAGGGGTTCGGGCTAAATTAGTATCTAAAAGCTGCAATACAGGAAAAACTGATATAAATTATTTACATCATTAAGCTAACGGCTAATAGCTCAAAAGCTAAGGGCTCGCTCAAAAATAAATTCGCAGAATTGGTGCTCAGATTTAGGTCGGATTTAGTTGCTGCGATTGAGTGAAGCCACAGAAATAGTGGGCTATTTCGAGGACTTCGCGATTGAGCAGCAGCTGAAGACGGCTTGAAGCTTAGATGCGAAAATGTGAAGTTATTTTTGAGCGAGCCCTAAGTGCTTTTAGGTATTACTCATTCATCAAGGGTGCACATCGCTGCAAAACCAGTCTATCAGCCGTCGGGCGATACTGATACCGGGTGGAATGGAAGGCAGAAAATCTGCTGAAAACCAACCTGCCTCAGCAATCTCGGAACCGTCTATTTGTATTTCTCCGCCGGCGTATTCGGCCGTAAATGCAACCATGAGAGAATCCGGGAAAGGCCACGGTTGGCTGCCGAAATAGTGGATATTCTTGACCGTGATTCCCACTTCTTCCATAACCTCTCGCTTCACGCACTGTTCCAACGTTTCGCCGGGTTCGACAAATCCGGCGAGAACACTATGAAATTTCGCTGGAAAGCGTTTTGAGTGGGCGAGAAGAAGTTGATCCTCCTTTCGCACGGCCACGATCATTGCCGGCGAAAGTCTCGGGTAATTGATCAGGCCGCATTCAGGACAGATCTTGGCCCGTTCATTCGTTTTATCTTCGGTGAGGCTTCCACATTTTCCGCAATACCGATGGTTCTGATTCCAGAGCATCAACTGGTTTGCGACGCCCGCAGCCCGGATTTTTTCTTCATCAAAAGAGAAAAAGAGGTCCCGTAGGCCAATGAATCTAAACGGATTGGAAACCGCGTCTGCATTCTCCACTTCTGCGAGATAACAATAGTGGTCATCCAGCGACCCGAAGAACTGTTGCTTCAAAATGGATAGATTAAGCTCTTCCAGGTCCGATGATCGGGGAATGGCATAGCCATCTTCCTCATGTTTTACCAGAAGACGCTGATTATGAAACAGAAACCACAACGCAGGCTCTGCTTCTTCCGATGGTGGGTTTATATCTGATACAAATGGCATTGTTATCCTTTCGGTTCAGGGAACTCGAGATTGTCTACGCACTCATTGCCTGTGGCCACAGACCCAAAGAAAGAGCGGACGGAAGAGTCCCAATCAATTCACAGTGAAAAAAGTATTTTTATTCTCCCCGGCACTCTACATCTGCATCCCATCTCTTTCAAGGTCTATCTGCCCGTAACCACAAAATTATCTGTCTTTAGAGACAGTATTTCAGAACGGCAGCGGACCCTTGTGGTCTTAGATAAATCGCCAAGGTGATCCCTATCTGAGAGAATTATATTGATAAGGTATGACTTAGATTTTCGTTGACTTATAGAGTAGTTATATGTAAACAGCGTTCAGCACGTCCCGAACCAGGTTCCTTCTTTCAACCCGATACGGAAAGAGGATTTGAAATGGTCTATGGTTATCCTAAAGCCCCGTTGCTCCGAACAGGTGGAGAGCGGGGTTTTGTATTTTTTTCCACGGGAAAAAATGCAATGATTAGACATGGGAATCAGAGGAGAAGCCGGGCATGACATTATCCAGTCTACGAACATCCGGCATTTGGGATAATCACCATCGCGGAGCAATTGGTGATTTTCTCAAAGAGAAGATCCTTCAAGGCTCAGATCTCTCATTCGTCTCCGCTTATTTCACCATTTATGCATATGCCGCTCTCAAGGACCAGCTCAGCGGGATCAATCATCTTCGATTTCTTTTCGGAGAACCTCAATTCATACAATCACTTGATCCTGAAAAAACAGAGAAAAAGACTTTCAGAATTGAGGACGACGCCCTTTTACTATCCAATCGACTTGAGCAGAAACGAGAAGCTAAGGAATGTTCAGATTGGTTGAAGGGTAAAGTTGATGTCAGATCGATTATCAAACCGGGTTTCCTTCACGGCAAGATGTACCACATGGACAATAATGGCGTTCAAGAAGCCATTATCGGAAGCTCGAATTTTACGGTTCGCGGGCTCGGCCTGGCCGCTACGGACAACAACATCGAGCTTAATCTGGAAGTTGATAGTACCAGGGATCGAAAAGATTTGAAGAAATGGTTCGATGAGGTTTGGAACGACAGTGACCTGGTAGAAGACGTCAAAGATGAGGTCCTTACCTACCTCGCACAGCTCTATGAGAATCATTCGCCTGAGTTCATTTACTTCAAGACACTTTTCCATATTTTTGAGGATTATTTGTCGGAGGCGGAACGTGGCGGTCTCCTTGACGAAAAGACCGGTTTCTTCGAATCCAACGTATGGGAGATGCTCTATGATTTCCAAAAGGACGGCGTAAAAGGTGCGATAAACAAGATCCTGAAGCACAACGGTTGTATCATTGCAGATAGTGTCGGCCTCGGGAAAACTTTCGAAGCCTTGGCGGTCATTAAGTACTTTGAACTTCTCAACGGTCGCGTACTTGTTATCTGCCCCAAAAAGCTGGAGGATAACTGGAAAGTCTACCGCGACAACGATACACGCAATCCCCTCCTCAAAGATCGCTTTGCTTTCACTGTTCTGGCCCATACCGATTTGGGGCGGGATGCCTACGAAACGCACAATTGGGGCAATTATGATCTTGTGGTTATAGATGAGTCTCACAACTTCCGCAATAACGCCCGGGGCAAAGTTCAGGAGGACGGCACTCGCAAGATTACACGTTACGAGTTTCTGATGGAACGGGTACTTCAGGCGGGGGTGGATACAAAGGTGCTGTTGCTCTCGGCAACCCCGGTGAATAACAGCCTTAAGGATTTGCGAAATCAGTTTCTGCTGATCACACAAGATCAGGACCAAGCCTTCCACGAGTCGCTTGGCATCTATAGCATTGCCCAGGCCATGAAAAATGCCCAGACCCACTTCACACAATGGGCGGACACGAAAAGGAACCCTGAGCGTAAGGTCAGCCGACTACTCGACGCTTTGGATTCCACATTCTTCAAACTGCTTGATGTACTCACGATAGCTCGTTCCCGTCGACATATCATCGGTTACTACGGGACCAAGGGTATTGGCGAATTCCCCGAAAGGCTCAAGCCGATAGCCTTGAATCCCGCTACAGACGTCAAGGGATATTTTCCGTCCTACGATGACTTGCATGCGGCTATCTCAGAATACAAGCTGACCATCTTCAACCCGTCCGCCTATCTGGAAGACGCCCATGTAAACAGCTACTTAAAGGACGGCGAGGAACTGGTCCTTTTCAACGATCAGAGAACACGCGAGTCTTATCTGATTGGCATGATGCGTACAAACTATCTGAAGCGGCTCGAAAGTTCCGTGCACAGCTTCGAGGTGTCAATCGACCGTACAATCAAAAAGATCGATGATCTTCTGCAAAAGATCGACCATTTCGAAGGCAACTTCGATGAGTACACGAATCCCGATCTGTTCAAGGACCAGGGAGAGGAAGAAGAGGCGGAACTCCTGGAACGGTTGATGGTAGGCAAAAAACTCCCGATCCGGTTGGAACACCTGAAACGCAAAGAATGGAAAAAAGACCTCAAAAAGGACCGTAAACAGTTGATTGACATCCACGAGAAAGCTGCCGCCGTCACTGCGGATCGGGATGCCAAGCTTCAGGAGTTGAAACGTCTGATCCTGGGCAAAATCCGTCACCCATTGAACGATGACAATCGAAAAGTGTTGGTGTTTACCGCCTTTTCCGACACCGCACAATACCTCTATGCAAGCTTGAAGAGGTGGATATTTGAGGAGATGGGCCTGCACTGTGCGCTGGTTACCGGCTCGGGCGACAACCGCACCACGTTCAAGCAGGTCGGCTATACCCGCCAGACCGATTTCATCTCCATCCTGACGAACTTCTCGCCCCGTTCCAAGCTCCGCAGAAAGATGCCGAACATGCCGCAAGAGGGTGAAATTGACATCCTCATCGCCACCGATTGCATTTCGGAGGGTCAGAACCTGCAGGACTGCGATTATCTTATAAACTATGACATCCACTGGAACCCGGTGCGGATCATCCAGCGATTTGGCCGAATAGACCGCCTGGGCAGCATTAACAAGCAGATTCAGCTGGTCAACTTCTGGCCCACCGATGACCTGAACAAGTACATCAACCTCAAAGACCGCGTCGAAGCACGGATGGCGATGGTAGACCTTGCTGCCAGCGGTGCCGACAACCTTCTCGATCCCGATCAACTCGAAGCGCTGGTGTCCGAGGAATTGACTTACCGTGAGAAGCAGCTCATTCGGCTCAGAGATGAGGTGATCGATCTGGAGGATATGGACGACAATGTCTCCCTGAGTGAATTCACGCTCGAAGATTTCCGGGTTGAGCTGATGAACTTCCTGATCAGCAACCGTAAAAAACTGGAGGAAGCCCCACTGGGACTCTATGCCGTGGTTCCAAAGCTTGATGAAATGAAGGACGCGACATTGTTTGACAGGAACTGGCACGAAATCGTAAAGCCCGGTGTGATATTCTGCTTGCGGCATAAGAACCCGCCGCAGGAGAAACGATCCTCCAACGTGAATCCGCTGGGGCGGTATTATCTGCTTTATATTCGCGATGACGGCACTGTCCGCTTCACCTTTACCCAGGCCAAGAATGCCCTCTCCATGTTCCAGAAACTCAGTGTCGGTAAGGCCGCGCCGTATCAGACGCTCTGCGACCTGTTTGACCGGGAGACGGAAAACGGCGCCGAAATGAAAAAATACAGCGATTTGCTGACCAAGGCGATCAATGGTATTGTACGCACATTCCAGAAAAAGACCGCTGCCGGCCTGCAGTCCGGTCGGGATTTCGTTATTCCCGACAAAGGGGAACAAGCCACTGATGCCTCTGATTTCGATCTTATCACCTGGCTTGTCATCAAATCAGGAAAGAACTGATGGCTGATCTCAAAGCGCTGATAAAACATGGGGAAGGCATTTCCGTTGAATTCAAGAAATGCAGGCGGACCCTTAACCGGAATGTGTATGAGACCGTCTGCGCATTTCTCAACCGTCACGGCGGAAACTTGCTGTTTGGAGTGAGTGATTCCGGTGAAGTGACCGGCGTTTATCCGGACTGCGTGGAACAGATTAAAAAGGATTTTGTAACGGCCATCAACAATCCGCAAAAACTCCATCCTCCTGCCTATTTGTCAATCGATGAGGTTGAGTTAGAAGGAAAGACGATCCTGCGCATTTATGTGCCGGAAAGCTCACAGGTTCACCGCTGTAATGGTCGCATCTTTGACCGTAACGAAGACGGCGACTTCGATATCACCGATCACACAAGGCAGGTAGCGGATCTCTATAACCGCAAGCAGGCAACCTATTCGGAAAACAAAATTTATCCTTTTGCCGGACTTCCCGACCTGCGCACTGACCTGATCTCTAAATGTCGCAGATTAGCAGGCGTTTGGCGGGAAGATCACCCATGGTCCGATATGGACGACCTCCAACTTTTGAAGAGTGCCCAGATCTACCAGACCGATCACGAAACCGGCCAAAGTGGTGTCACCCTGGCCGGTATTCTTCTGTTGGGAAAGGACAGCGTGATTCTTTCTGCGGTGCCTCATCACCGCACCGATCTGATCCTGCGCAAGGTTAACCTCGACCGCTATGACGATCGGGACCTCGTCACCACCAATCTCGTCGAAAGTTATGAACATATAATTGCTTTTATCCAGAAACACCTCCCGGATCCTTTTTATCTGGAAGGCATCGATCGCATCAGCATCCGCGACGCCATTTTTCGAGAAGTCGCCTCAAATATCTTGATTCACCGGGAATATCGAAATGCCTTCCCGGCAAAGTTGATTATCGAGCGCGGACAGGTCCGCACCGAAAACAGCAACAATCCCCACGGCTTTGGTGTTCTTAATCCAGCCACATTCACACCCTATCCCAAGAACCCGGTCATTGCAAAATTTTTCCGCCAAATCGGACGCGCCGACGAACTGGGTTCCGGTGTGCGTAAGATGATGAAATACTGCAAGGCTTTTGGCGATGCCGATCCAGAACTAATCGAAGGGGATATTTTCAGAATTATGATCAAATGCCCTGATTTTGAATCCCATCAAACAGGCTCGACTGAATTGCGGCCAGAGTCAGGGCCAGAGTCAGGGCCAGAGTCAGGGCCAGAGTCAGGGCCAGAGTCAATCAAGTGGAGGGTCATTACAGCACTGACAGGCCGCCCGCTTTCAAAATCGGAGATCGCCACAGCGCTTGCGCATACAAGCATATCTGGAAAACTCAATCAGCGGATACGCCAAATGTTGGGCGATGGATACATTGAATACACCATCCCCGACAAACCCAGCAGCCGTTTGCAGAAGTATCGGTTGACCGATACCGGGAAACGGTTACTGGAGTCTATAGAGAAATAGCCGAAGGACAAAAAATGGCGATGAAAACACATACAGCTATGAGCACAGACATAAGACAACAAATCAAAACCGCGCTTCTGGCTTTTTCCGGTTCCGATCCGGGTGCCGCTTCTATTGGTCTACTCGACACCCTGGGCTACCAAAGTGAGAAGACCCTTGATCTGGTCAACACGCCGGACGCCTTTCTCGCCGAATTTGACAAACGTGACCGAAAATTCCGCAAGGACAAAACCCTGTTCGAGCGCTGGAAGACCATCGAATTCCTGTTTCAGATTACGGATCACGAAGTGCGCAATTCCGGCGCGCAGGCTATGCTTTTTGATTCCGGTTATGATCACGGAAACTATCAGTCTTATCTGTTCTTCGCTCTCGATTTGGAGAAAAACCATTACACGCGCACCCAGATGGCAGACATTACGCGGGAAATCAATCTGCTGTTCGATATGCCCGTCATGCTGCTCATACGCCACAATGGCGCGTTGACGTTCTCCGTCATTGACCGACGGCTCCACAAAAAAGACCAAAGCCGGGATGTGTTGGAAAAGGTGAAACTGATCAAAGACATTCGCTATCAAGACCCGCACCGCGCGCATATGGAAATTCTGTATGACCTCGCACTCCCCACGCTGATGGCCAAGCACGAGTGCCGTGACTTCAAACAGCTTCATGAAGCATGGCGTAAGACGCTGGACAGTTCGGAACTGAACAAACGCTTTTTCAGAGAAGTGGCAAACTGGTATTTCTGGGCGGTGCGGAATGTGACCTTTCCAAAAGATGCGGGTGAAAATGTAGAGATTCGCAATGCGACCAGCGTGATTCGGATGATTACCCGATTCATTTTTGTGTGGTTCATCAAAGAAAAGGGGCTGGTTCCGGATAATCTTTTCGAAAAAACCAAGGTGGAGGCCCTTCTCAAATTCAATGATCCCCATGGGAGTACATACTATAAGGCGATTTTGCAGAATCTTTTTTTCGCAACGCTCAATCGGGAAATGAACACCCGGGATAAGAAAGACAAACGCGATTTTAGAAGCAAAACAAAAAGGCTTGGCGGCCGGGATCAGCACTATATGATCCACAATGTCTATCGTTACAAGGACTATTTCACGAATCCCGAAGCAGCGCTTGACATTTTTTCAACCATTCCTTTTCTTAACGGCGGCCTGTTTGAATGCCTGGATCGAGAGAATAAAAACAAACCCAAAAAGATGTGCCGCATCGACGGCTTTTCCGATCGCAAAGACAATGAGCTGGTGGTACCGGATTTCCTCTTTTTTTCCCAAAAAAAACATGTTGATCTTAACCAGAGCTATGGGACAAAAAATAAACAATATGAGGTAAGGGGTCTGATTAACATTCTGGACAGCTACAAGTTCACCATCAATGAAAATACCCCCATTGAAGAAGATGTGGCTCTTGATCCCGAACTGCTGGGCAAGGTCTTTGAAAATCTGCTGGCGTCGTACAATCCGGAGACCGGCGCAACTGCCCGCAAACAGACGGGGTCGTTTTATACTCCAAGGGAAATTGTAGGCTACATGGTGGATGAAAGTCTGAAAGCGGCTCTATCCAAATTGGTTTTCCGAAAAGGGATTGACTCCACGGAAAAAGATATAGAGGCAGGGTTGGATATCTTGTTTGCCTATACCGAAAAAGCCCATGCATTCAGCCATAAAGAAATCGCCGCATTGGTTGAAGCCATTGCGGAACTCAACATCCTTGATCCTGCATGCGGGTCCGGCGCTTTTCCCATGGGTGCGCTCCATAAACTGGTCTATATACTGAGAAAGATCGACCCGGATAACACAAGATGGCGGGATCTACAAAAACAAAGAGCTATCAAAGAAACTGAACAAGCTTACAGTCTCGGCGATAAGGAGGAACGCCACCAGAGGCTTGGCGAGATAGAAGATGCATTTAACTTCAATACCTCCGACTATGGTAGAAAACTTTATCTAATAGAGAATTGTATCTACGGCATCGATATTCAGCCCATCGCTGTCCAGATTGCCAAACTACGTTTTTTTATATCACTGGTTGTAGACCAGAATGTTGATGCAGAAAAAGACAATTATGGGATACGTCCTCTGCCGAACCTGGAGACCAAATTTGTTGCTGCAGATACCCTGATCGGGATTGAGAGGCCCGACCAAAATAGTTTTGTAGATATGTACACCAAGGAGCTGGAAAAAGAATTATTAGGCATCCGGCATAAACATTTTAATGCAAAGACTCTTAAAACAAAAAGAAAATACAGAGAAAAAGACAGGGCTCTCCGGAAAAAAATCGCACAAATCCTTAAAGATTCCGGGTGGTCATCTGCTGTGGCGGAACAGCTCGCAGGTTGGGAACCCTATCGTCAAAATCGTTTTGCTCCCTTTTTCGATCCGGAATGGATGTTTGGCATAAAGGATGGTTTTGACATCGTTATCGGGAATCCGCCCTATGTGCAGATCCAGAAATTCAGCGGAAAACAGGAGCAGAAGGATTGGGAAAAGCAGGGATTTGCGACCTATGTGAAAACCGGAGATGTCTACTGTCTGTTTTATGAAAAAGGGAATATGCTTTTGCGTGATAAGGGTATTCTAGCCTATATCACGTCGAACAAATGGATGCGGGCGAATTACGGCAAGAAAACACGTAAGTATTTTACAGAAAAAACCAACCCGCTGGTACTGTTAGATTTCGGCGGGCACAATGTTTTTGAAAGCGCAACCGTTGATACAAATATCCTTATATTTGAAAAGAACAAAAACCGACACAGCACAAACGCCTGTGCAATAGGAAAGGACTATTCCGAGAATATTAGTATTTCTGATTATATGACACAACATTCGATAATACTTGATAACCTGGGCGAAGAGAGCTGGATAATATCCTCAAAAGACGAATATGCCATAAAAAAGAGAATTGAAGATATCGGCGCACCGCTCAAAGATTGGGATGTGTCGATTTATTATGGAATAAAGACTGGTTTTAATGAAGCCTTTATTATTGACGGGGCTAAGAGAAATGAGCTTATTGCGGCTGATCCAAAAAATACGGAGATCATAAAACCGATTTTGAGGGGCAGGGATATTAAACGATATAAGACGGAATCTTCAGATTGGTGGTTGATAAATACACATAATGGTTATGGGACTACCCCACCCATTAACATTGATGACTATCCGACGATTAAAAAATATTTAGATCGCTATTATGTCAAATTGAAAAAAAGGCAGGATAAAGGGGGCACGCCTTACCATTTAAGAAACTGTGCATATCTTCACGAATTTGAAAAAGAGAAAATTGCATGGGGCAATCTTGCGCTTCATTCTCAATTCAGTCTTATACAAAAGGGGCAATATATAAATGCTCCAAGCCCTTTTATAACTTCAGGGAGTAAATATCTTTTGTCTGTTTTAAATTCTTCTTTAGGTGACCATTACATTCGTTTAAGAGGTGTAACGAGGAATGGTGGGTATTTCGAGTATAAACCCATGTTCATCGAACATGTTCCCATCCCCAAAATTCCATCCGAATCCCAAAAACCCTTTGAGATCCTCGTTGACTGTATCCTTTTTGCCAAAGAAAACAACATGGAATCAGAGGCCTCCACCCTCGAATCCGTGATCGACGGCATGGTATACGACCTCTATTTTGAAGAAGAAATGAAAAAGGCAAACTGCTTCATTACAGACAGAATCAAAGAGGTCATAAAACCTTTTAAGGATGATGATACGGATGATTTTAAAAAACTGTATATTGAAAAACTGGTTACATTCTGTAATGAAGATAAGATCGTTTATCGCGGTCTTATTTACCGCCGAACCGTAAAGGTCGTTAAAATTGTCACTGGGGCGAAAAAATGAATGATGAAAGATTACTCAGTCTGGAGGTCGCCGAACCGGCAGATAAGTATAGCTCGTCGCTCAGGATCAGCAAGATAAAACTCGTCAATTACAAATTTTTTTATGGTGAATTTGAACTGCCTGTTGATGGGGAGAACCTTCTGCTTTACGGAGAGAACGGCAGCGGTAAGTCTTCCATTTACAAGGCGCTTGAGCTGTTAACGAGAGAAAAAATCGAAAATCTGGGGCAAAGCCGCAATATCTTCAGTGAGAGCGGAGACGTTGAAGTCGAATTCGGTTTTACCAATGGCATGGAATTCACAATCACGGAAGACACTGAAGTGCTTCCCGATTATGTTGATTTTCTAAAAGCCCTTTCTGTTTTCAGGCCCATGCTTGATTACAAGAGATTACTGAAGGTTCACTATACGGAAAAAGCCGGGAGAAAAAGGATTAATCTCTATGGCATGTTCAGGCAGCTTTTGCGGGATTTTCCAATAGACAGTGAGATGGTTTTGTCCGATATAAAGGATCTGAACCAATATTTTACGGAATTAAAAAAAGTGGTTGACGGAAAGCTGCTGGAGAAAATTAATCACCTGGTTCAAGATTATTTCGACGCAGACATCCGAATCGATTCCTTTGAATATCGTACTGAAATTGATGATGAAACAGGAGGCGCTGAACCCATTGTCAATATGGTCATTAATTTTAAAGACAATCAGATTCAGGAATATCATTCCTTCCTGAATGAAGCCCGACTTTCAGCCCTTGCCGTTTCAATCTATTTCGCCTCCATCAAGAGTCTTTTCGGGGCGTTGGAAGACGAAACATTGAAAATACTTGTCCTGGATGACCTTCTGATCAGCCTTGACATGAGCAACCGATTAAAACTGCTTAGTATCCTGAAACAAGAATTTGACGATTTTCAGATATTTTTCTTTACGCACGATAAAGAACTCTTTGAACTGTACCGCAACAAGATGTCGTGGAAAAAGTATGAACTCTATCTTGATGATTCTGAAGATGTCCACAAACCCATCCTGAAAATCGGTAGATCGGAAACAGAACGGGCAAAGGAGTACTTTGCAAAAAAGGATTACGATTGCTGTGCGTTGTTGCTCAGAAAAGGATTTGAGAAAATCCTGAAATCCTATTTAACGCCAAAAGAACAGCTTGACAAAAACTGCAATGAACTTGATCTGGCAAGTATGGTAAATAGGGCTGCAGCAAAAAGCTCCGGAGGGCATAAAACGATATTGGAAAAGCTCAATTCTGACAGAAGGCACATTCTCAACCCATTAAGTCATAACGACAATCGCCCTGTATATTCTGAAGAATTAAAGCAAGCAATGGTTGATCTGGAAAAATTGAAAGAACTGCTCAAGCAACAGCCGTCCTGATGTTTTTGTGAAACCGGATGTGTTGTGTGTGAAATTTGCCCCATTTTGAACCCCATGGAACGAGATTATAGAATTTGGCCAAACGATCAAACCATTCCCAAAAACCTCTTCGGACAGCGTCAAGCGGCAGCAGGTCCAAACGTTCTATGAGACAGTCAACATAGCGGAACATCCGATCCGCAATCGTCTGATACGGATTCCGATCGACAGCCCCGACCTGCTTCGTGTGATCAAGGAAGAAGGGAGAGTCTGACCTGAAAGATACCCTCTCCATTTATGAAATGCATTTCGTTTTGAAGCGCCCTTTCAGGGCGACGACAATATCACCATAACCGTATTCAGAGTTGCAAGCCGTGTGATCTGGCAACTCAGTTTGCAGACCAGTTTGCTGGCCTTAACGTCAGAGGAATCTGAATCTTTGATGTCATTACAGGAACAGGAATAGGTTCCGTATGCAACGGCATCGGCATTCGCTTTCAGGAAAGCCAGATATTCATTGCCGCGGATATGGTCCTTCAATTCGTTGTTGTTTTTGTAAGCATGAAGCAGGTAGCGCATAAAGACACCCGGACCGGCAATGTAATTTGTCGTGGGATCCACGGCGACTTTCGGGGGCTCCGACGGGCATGGGGGTTCTTTTTTCAACTGATCACATTTACACACTTCGTCGTATTCCGGGTCTCCGGGTCGAGGGTAATCCGGATCGCCGAAACCAAAGCCGCCGGGAGAAGCAAAAGTGGGATTATCACCATCATCGGGACCCCAGCCGTCAAACTTGGTCCAGGGCCGGAGAACTTCCGGTGCCAGATTGTCACGGGTGCTGCCGCTCATGCCTTTGGTCATATGGTCCTTGACGCCGTCAATAATTCCCTTGGCTTTTTCGAGAAGCCATTGGTTATCTTCGGTTAAATCGCTGTTAAGGATGTCAACCAGACCGCCCAAAACAATCCCCTGGTCACCTGCCCATGACAGATCCTGTTCGTACCATTTTACACCGGTGAAACAAGATGGGGTTTGTGTCGTGTCTTCGATATAGGTACCTGCCCGTTCTCTTACAAGGCCTGTTTCCGAGTTCAGGAGCGAGGGCTTTATTTTGTTCAGGGGAGTGGGGTCTTCTTTATTTACGGGACAGAGGGACACCTCTTTGTCCTCAAGATCCATCCAGTTTTTGAACCATCCGTAAATTGCCAGGGTTTGGTCCCTTCGCGCATCCCGTATCTGCGGGTTCTGCTGGTAGTATCTTGTGTTGAGTACCAGGTAGAGTCCGTTGGTCACGGTATTCTGCAGCGGCGTGAGTATGGAACAATAATCTTCCGGTGTCCCCACGACAATGGTGGAATCGGATGGCTTGCAGGAATCCTGCGGTCCCGGCGTCAAGGCTGCAAAGGCGGTATTCCAAACGCCTCCCGTGAAGCGCGGTTCGAAACGGTACCAATTTGCAGGAGGCGTGTGAAGGCAGGGGATGCAAGATGGCTCTTTACTGGCGATGTTCCACACCTCCGTTGCCTTGTCCATATGTTTCTCCAGACAATCAGCAGCATATTGATTGTATTCTGTTGCATCCGGCTGCCCGAGTATTTTGTAATTTCGGGCGGCGTTTAAAAATGCGATTCCCCACCAGCCGAAATCATCCCACCAGTTTCCTTCGTGTTCTGCCACACCCCAAAGGGTTCGAATTTTCTCACCCAGGTCATGTCCTTTTTTGGCGTCCTGTGTGATGGAGACATAATCGATCAGGGTATCCAGTGCGTTTCCCTGATACCACATGAAAACACCTTCATATTTCTGACAAAACCACGCATCAAGAAGCTTTTCGTATTCCCTTTCAGCGGCCTTGCTGTAGTCGACAGGGCCGGTGGAATCAATGAGCAGCGTTGCCGTATTCATAACCTCCAGGTTATCTACATCACCGGACAACACCGTTGCTTCATAAGTAAAGGTATTTTCTTCTGAATCATAGGTAGGGTTTTCAATGGTCAGCAGAACAAGGTTCAGTTTTCCCGTATCCGTGTAAGCGCTCAGGGACGCATTGGGAGGTATGCCCTGAAAAATATTATCCCAATTGGTTTCCATGGAGATGGTCGACATGATTTCGGAGCCATCTCCAGGCGCATGCTGAAGGTGATACAACTCGCGATAGATATCGTTCATCTTCAACAGATATTTGCCTTCCTCGTCTGAAGGAACGAAGCTTACGGAAGGAGATACCTGGACCCAGGACCAGCAGGTTTGCCCCGGATTGATACAGTCCGGAAGAAGAGTCAGTTTGACATTGTCAAAGGAGAGAGGATTTACCGGCTTTTCATCCATGGTCCAGTTGTGAAGGGTGACGGAGGCAAATGTAAGGCGGTCGTTTTCAGGATCGTACACCGGGTTCCCGAGGGTTAGATACATTCCGTCATCAAGACTTTGCCCGCTTACCCGGCAATCCAGGAGAGCGTTTGGATTGATGGCGCCGAACCGGCCCGGCCACACACTGTTGATAAACTCGGAGGTTGTTTTCTCTCCAATGGTGCGGTCCGGCCTATTGGCAAACCAGGTGATGGATTCCGATACATTTTCCATGATCAGCGTGTAACCACTTGTCTCTTCCGGCGATGAGACGGATGACACCTCTGAGGCCTCGGCCGGTATCAACGAACCATTACCCGAAAGGATTATGAAATATTCTTCCTTTTCCAAAGGCTTGGAACCACTGTTGTTATCACTGCATCCTGCCATCATTACTGCAAACACTGCAAACGCCAGGGCAGTAAAAAAAAGTCTTTTTATTTTGAGCATCTGCTATCCTCCTAAAACCATTACGCGGAGTTTTATAATGGTTCTCAATCTCTTGTATTGCTTCTGCGAAAAAGTTGGCATCCCCATATCCTGAGCTTACATCATCCGGCCCATCCTGAGCGCTTCGAGGTACATCCCGTTTGTCCAACCGAAACCGATCTGGGCTTCCTGGTATCCCCTGCTTGCCCGCGGGTCCTGCATGGGATCAGTGCTTGTATATTTTTCGATCAGCGTACCCGTCTTTGCAAAGAAAGCTTCAGCCGCACCGGTCCAACCGGTGAGAACTTGACGGAGAAGTGGGTCGGTGTTGACTTTTGTACCCCAGCTCTTCAATCCCCTTGCAGCAAAAAACTGAACAGGTGCCCACGAAAAGGGGTTGTCCCACTGGTTCCCGGTCTGGACAAGGCTGGTTGGAATACCAAAATTTTCCGGGTGGACAGTTCCCATTTTTGGGGAAATAAATGCCTGTTCGATCGCGTTGGTGCAGTGAAAGGTCATGTCAGGTTCTGAAATGCTGCAAATTTCTCCGGGATTGCCATATATCCAGAGGATTTCCGTTTGCCCGTCGTTTTTCAGGGAAAAAACCTGGTCTTGGCTGATAGGTTGTGGTGCAGACGCTGTAGCGAGCAAGTTTTCCACCTTTCCCGTTTCTTCGATGAGCCCATCCGCCCATAGAGGATAAAACATGGTGCCGTAAGGATAGGTGTGCTCAGTCGAGGAACCTTCCTCCCGGATTCGGGCATCTGAAAAGAACCCGTGCGGGTCCGATTCTGCCCACATCAGGTTGTTGATGACGTCCTTCCCCTGCTCGGTTCTGAAATGGATATCGCTGATAAGTTGTTCTATCTCCGCCGCTGTCATGCCGTAACAGCCATAATCTTCGAGAAGTTTTCCAAGGTCGAGGCCCATCTGGAAAAGAAGGGTGTTCAGGCTGATCGGAGCATAATTCAGGGCGTATTGCCCCTGTGTCCCATATCTTCCGGAAAGATCATAACCGGAAGCGCGGATGGCACGGTCAGCAGCATAAAACTTCTCCGTCAAATGAGCGTAATAAGGTGAGCTTTGATCCCAGAACATGCCGTTTCCGGTAACCGGATCCACGGGATTTTCCCCCGGGAATTTTTGAAAATAAAGGGCGGCGTCATCGTATAACGCGCGGTTTTGTGCTTGTGTGCTGCGGACCACTTCGGGTGCCGGGCCCACACCATCGGTGTGAAAAGAATAGGCTTCAAAAAGAGTCTTCTCTTCCCCTGCAGACGAGGTGTCCCCATTTCTTTCCAGAGTCACCACTCGCGGGTTTTTTTCGGAGACGGCGGAGGTGTGAGGATCCCAGCCGGTATACATTAGATCGGGATCCGTCCAATAGTTGTAATAAATAACAGCAGCTGGAACGACTTCCCTTTCCATCCATTCGTCAAAATCAATGGGTGCGGGGAACCCAGGTGTAACCGCTTCAAAATATCTTGACAGGGTTTCCTTGTATTCAAGCCCCATCTCTTTCCCATAGGTTTTCTGGAAGGCGTAAATCGCCAGAACTTCCCGGATGAACAGGGGAGATTGGGAGCGGGTGAGGTAATAGGAGCGGTTCGCGTTGAGAATATACCCTCCATAGAAGCTGATTTCGTATATATGGTTGTCAGCCATACCCTTGGCAATGCGAAAAAGGGTCTTTACATCATCGAGAGTGGCGGTACGAAAAATATTGTTTGCGGCATCCCAGACAAGGGGTCCGTTCTCCATGTTTTCATAGAGATAACCGGCACTGTTCAGTAACCCGATAATGATAAAGAAAGAATCCCAGCCGTACATCTCATTGAAAGTCCCACCCGGCACCACATACGCATTGGGCAGGTACAACAGGCCGAGGTTGTTGTACAGTTTGTTCCCTTCCATGCTGCCCGCGACTGGTTTTTCAGCCGGCAAAGGCTTGACATCCAGATCTATTCCGCTTCCCTGGTTGTTTGCAGCAATGATCTCCGCAACAAAACCATGCATGGGAGGATAATACACGGGCCAGCCTTTCATACCTTCTTCCGGTAGAATCAATTTGTCTACCGCCGCCTGTCCGATCATTCCCGGGGTTCTCAGCAGGGCACTCGTGTCAGTCCAAAGACCGTTGATGTAGGGGAGAAGACATCTTTCCCGCAGTTGTGCCTTTGTTATCTGTTGCGTGTTGCCGAGCGACCACCATTCTTCCAAACCTTTCTGAATGATTATGGGAGGGGGGGATTTGTCCGTCCATTCAATGATCATGGATTTCCACTCAGCAATGGCGCCGTCCACCCATTGCGGCAGCAGGAGATCGGTGATGACAATTTCTTTATGCAATGTGCTTGGAACCACACTCTTGTCTGAACCGTCGCAACCCGTAATTAAAAAAACCGCAATAAGTGCAGAAAAGGAAAAAATGACCTTTATAGTAATCCCTGAGGAAGTTTTTGTTTTCCCAGTTTTATCCTGGAATAAACTCATTATTGCACTCCTTTTTCTAGCCCGTTATGCTGCTCCTGTAAAATCCAGGCTCAACTTAGTCTGCATGCCCTCAATCCGTTTGAAGATCTCTTTAAGCATGGTCTGGTCCATGCGGGTGAACCTGTTGGGGTCTATATAGTTGTCCGGGGCTTTTCCATCCACGATGTTATTGATCTGGCAGGTCAACCTTTGATGCATCAAATAGCTGTAAGCCTGATCAAGATCATTGTACGTTTCTTCGTTCAGAACTTTTTCCAGGTAAAGGCGATACAGCCTTTCCTGTGTATTCGTTTCAGAAATGTTATTGTTGAGAGCATAGGTTCTCGCAAAATCCACAATGGGCGTCATCGATTTCTTGATATCCAATTTATTTCGGTGCTCGCCTTTAGATTCCACCACAAAATTCCTGAAAAAGCCCAGGGGTGGTTTGAACCCGAGGGCGTTGACGGCAAGATCCCTGAAAAATCTCGTCCAACCTTCCAGGGATTCAAACAGGAACAGCCGTAATTCGTCAACGAGTTCGATATTTCCGGCGCCGCCTCTCAAATCGAAAAATATGTTGGCCTGCATGAGATCTTTCGGTGTGGAAACTCGGATCCAGGAATAAAAATATCGTTTCCATATGGAAAGGGGCTGACACCATTTCGGATTCATTGCCATGACGTTCCCTTTGCAGAAATCATATCCTGCCTGGTCAAGCCATGTGCAGACCAGTTCACCGAATTTCAGGAAATACTCCTTTGCGGCAGTGGATTCGGCCTTACTTACATCCCCATAAATGATGGCATTGTCCTGATCTGTTTTCAGTGTCTGCTCGTGCCTTCCTTCGCTGCCCACAATCAGGAAAACAAATGGAGCAGGCGCCGGGCCGAGTTCCTTGAGGGCAAATCCAACGAGTTTATCCAGGATGGCATCAGATATGGAACTGATCAGTTTGGTAATCGTTTTTGCTTTTGCACCGCTGTTGATCATGTTTTGAATCAACCGAGGCATTCTCGTCTGCTTGTCGATAATCTCATCCATACCGGATGCCGAAGCAAGTTCCCGGACCACAAAAAACGGAGACTGCTCCTGGGCTGTGAGCAGGTCCCTGTTGGTTACAATTCCCACAACCTCGCCTTGTTTACTTCTGACTGCAAGGTGTTTGAGATTGGTATCCATCATTTCCAACAGGGCTTCTGAAACCATGGAATCTATCTGAACGCTGTGCAGAGGGGACGACATGATGTCTGCTATGGGGGAGGAGATGTCGTATCCTTTCGCGATTACTTTTCTTCGAAGGTCCGTATCCGTGACAACGCCGGTAAAATCACCTTCCGTGGTTTTTATGAAGATAGAGCTGCATTTCCTTCCGCTCATAAGAGCTGCTGCCTGCTGTATGGTAGTATCTTCACTACAGGCAAGGATGTTTTTGTGATAGATCTCTTCCACCTGCAGGTTGAAAAACTGTGTTTCTGAATTAATAGAACCCACATGGTTTTTGATAATGGAAGCATACGATCTGTTCATCATTCTTTTTCCAAAGGAACCCGTAAAATATTCCGCGAAGACTTCATGCTCATTGCAGAGTTTTAAAAAGGCCTTTTTTGGAAGAGTATAAAAATAGGTGTTTTCGAGAATTTGGATGGAGCGGACGGCTATGCCGTTGTTTATCAGCATGGAAATCCCGCCATAGAGATCCCCTTCTCCCAGGACTCCGCGCAAGGTCTTTCTTTCCTCTTCTTCGTAATAGCGCTCAGCCGCGCCTTTCAGTATGATATAGAGGTCTTCGACTTTTGATTTGCCCTGGTAAAAAAGCCTGGTGCCGCTTGAATAATGCGCAATGGAAAACTCTTTTGAAATTTCTTTGAGAATATCCTCTGAAAGGAAGGTAAACGGTACGATTCCAGAGAGAAAATTGCTGATCTGGCTGGTCTGAAAAATGGAAGCGTAGGATTTGTCAAGCATTCGCTTGTGAAACGTTTCCACAAAGAATGTGTAAAAATCCTGGTGCCTGGTGCAGATCTCTATGAAATGTTTTTTCGATATCACATAAAGGTTTACATCCTCCTGGGCCATGACGGTTCTGACAGATTTCCCGCTGTTCATGAGAATCGCAATCCCGCCGAAAACGTCGCCTCTGCCCAGGGCTCCCTGCATGAGCTTCTTTCCCTCTACCTCGAAATAGAGTTCCAACGAACCGCTTTCGATAATATACACCTTTTCAAGAGCGGTCTTGTCCTGCTCGCAGAGAACAAAGCCTTTGCTGTATCGTTCTTTGGTTATATCCTTGCAGATATTCCGCAGTTCCTCCTCCGGGAGGGAAGCGAATACCGGCGTTTGGGATATAAAAGCCAAAATCTCCTTAGCGTCGTTTTTTTCAGAAGTCATCATGAACTATTCCACTCCTTAAAGGATTTAACGCATATTTTTTTCTCCAAGCTCTTTGAAGAATTTGAGCCACCCAGTCTCTAAACCATTACGGGCTACGATCATTACATCCCTTGTACTATTCGAATCATTTGGTACGACAGGATCGCCGGGCACTCAATCAGCCGGGCTTCGATCTCATCGAAATAGCGGCGAATCCTTTCATTCATGCCGGAGCTTCTTGTTGCAGCAGAGACAAACGCTTATCAATACCCGAAAGCATGTCAACAGTAGCCGACCACTCTACGTAGTCCATCTCATCACCACCTTAATTTGTGTATCCCGTGAAAGCTAAACCGTTCGTGAAAATTCTTCAAATTCCGACACCCTGATGTGAGCGACTGTGGTTATAGATCCACCCCACTGTTTTGATCATACCATCATGAGATTTTGCTCATATACCGTATAAGGAGACTTCAACCCCGTCAACAAAAATAATCATTTACATGGGTCAAAGAGAACGCCTCGTAACATTCTTTTTGCCCCCGAAAAGGCGAATCAGACAATCCATCCAAATGAGAAAAAGGGGGGATTAGAACCGGATTAATTTGATTTTCTTATGGAATAAATGGCATCCTTCACACAATCCAAAAAGTAGTTTACACTTTTTGGCAATAAAATCCTTATGGATTAACTCCAGAACCTTAATTCCAAGGAGTTAAGGCGTAAGTCTTTTATTGCATTTTTCGAAAAAGCGTAAAATGGCAAATGAAGGATGCCGAGTAAATTGACGAAAAAATCTTTAGGCGAATTTTTGCAGATATTTGTGGGGAACGCAGGAACAGACAACGGTGATAATTTTTGTCCATGTTTTCAGGTTTCAAACGGAAGATTAGATTCAATATCCTTGACTTTCTGTGACGGGAAAAAATCATATCAAGAAAACGTTCTCGCCTCTCTTCCAGACTATAGTTCCAACGGAATAATGATATAGGAAACCCTCACTCGGGTGATCGCTGTCCCTTTGTCAGGCGACCACATGTGGGAATCTTTTCTCAAAGCCTCATTAATACTTTGAACCATGGACGATGGTGATAATGAGCTCCTATCTCAACCTGTCTATACCCGTTAGTCATCTGATCTATGTTGGAGAAATCACAGGTCTTATTTCATCCAAAAAACGGCCAGTTCCATGTATTTCTCAACCCTCACTCAGACACCCTCCCGATGAGAATATCACAACCATTCTGCTGCGAGAAATCGGTTGTGTTATCCATTGCGGCCGGAATCGTTGAAGTGACCTCGGGAGAGGTATAAAGTATTTTAGGACATCATTTGTAGATGTGGCTCTAATCAGGTAATTTGGCCAAGTTGTGGTGGCTCTCTTGTAGAACGAGTAATCATTTTTCGCTAGAGAAAATGGATGCAAGAAAAAACCGGATTCTCACTATTGACATTGTCGATCCATTTTGTGATCATGAGTCATAGTGAGGTTATGGGAAGCGTACGAACCTTTCTATTTTTTGAAGACAAAGGCCTTGCATGACTTCAGATAGTGTAGTTACGTGGATGCTTACCAACTTTTTCAGGAGTTGTTATGAACAAGCGCTTATTGAGCCTTTTAGCTGTAATTTTCGCGTTTGTCTCTGTCTTTGGCTGCAATAGCAGTTCATCAAACTCAAACTCAGACGACAAATATGCGGCCCAGATCATCTGCGACGAAGAAAAGACCACTCTCCAACTGGTGCGCCTTTCAAATGATGACTGGCAGGAACCCAAATCTGAGGTTATCAACGCGCAGAGTCTGGGATATGGAGCCCTGAAATTCATGCTCAACCAGGGTTCAGTTCCGGATGAAGAAGACGATGTCCCTGATTTCTGCAAGTACAGGTCTGACCTTGGTGAGGAAGACGCCGGGCCATGCGTTCTTCAGCCACTGCTTGATTCACTGTCGGAGATGGCTGCTCAACTCTGCATTGAAAAGGAAGAGATCGCCGTGGACATTTCCTATAACACAGGAGGAAACATCACATACCCTCAGCAGTCCATCGACAGTCTGGATGACTCCCTGAATCTATACCTTTTAAGCCTGGGATATGAAGCGGAAACAGATTTGTTGAAGCATTATTCGGGAGCCTACAACCACCAAGAAAATGCATGCCTGGTGGGTTATAATTGGATGGCCGCTCTTCCGAACGACCTTACCCTGAGCCGAATTTCCCTGCCCGGCACCCATGACACAATGTCACATTACGGGGGTGATGCCGTACAGACCCAGTCAATGCGCCTTTGGGAACAGCTCTATTCGGGCATCCGCGCCCTGGACATCCGCTGCCGCCATTACTATAACACATTTACGATTCACCACGGAAAGGTTTTTCAACACGCCAACTTCGACGACGTTCTCAGGATTGCGAAAGCTTTTTTAAGTGCCTCGGACACCGAGACAATAGTCATGCGGGTCACAGAAGAATACGAGCCCGAAGGAAACACGGTGTCCTTTGCGGCCACCTTTCTCGCCTACGCCAGTAAGTACCCGGGCCTGATCTGGAAATACGACGACAACAACCCTACCCTGGAGCAGGTGCGGGGCAAGGTGGTAATCCTCCAGGACTTTCCGCCTGGTGGATATCCGTTAGTGGGCATCCCTTGGGGTTTTGCGGTGATTCAGGACGATTACAAGTTAACGACCAACTGGGATCTGTACGACAAGTGGGAGAAGGTCTATAAGCATTTAGGTGTGGCTCTCGTGGGGGATAAGAACAGGATCTGTATCAATTTCCTAAGCGGCTCCTATGGTTCGTTTCCGTATTTCGTGGCCAGCGGCAAGAGTTCTCCGGGAAACAGCGCTCCCCTGTTGTGGACCGCCCTTACAACCCTTACCAACCCAAACACGTATCCTGATTTTCCAAGGGTGAGGTGTGCTCTCGGAATTTGTTCCATTGATTTTTTGGGGACCAACTGCCTGACCAGCGACTTTCTCGACAAACTTTTGTTTAGGCGCGTGGGGATCATCATGGCTGACTTTCCGGGCCCAACATTGATCAATAACGTCGTGCAGGCCAATTTCAAATATTATGAGGCGCTTGAGGTTCCCAACCTAAACGAAAGAGAATTTCCAGATTAAGTTGAACGGATAAGACGTTTTTTAGATTTATCGATTAAGGAGGTCGCTTCGCTCCATTGATCTGATGGGTTTTCTAAGGCATGGGGAGACAGCATCAATTGGTTTAACAGCAAAATTCTGATCAAAATAGATTTTGCCAATAAAAAACAAGAGCATAAATCTCAAAACCCAACTGACATCCATCCAGGATATTGTATTAGCGTTTTATCCATAGTCCCGCCGAAATAATAACGGGATCTCTAGAATCAATCACTGATCTTCTTAAATAATGGGATTCTGTCATACAGGAGCGGGATTAAATCAGTGATTTCCAGTTAGAAAATTGCATGTAAATTTTTATAAAAAAAAAGTAACAAAATCGATATTTTATCGCATTTTCTCCTTGTCTTTTCTGCTAGGGTATGGGGCGAAGCCTTGTAATCTTAAATGAATTCGTTAGGTTCGCGAATGCCCCATAAATTTACTCTCAGAAACGGACCGATTGCTCTATCTTTCAAGCGCTTATTCCATCCGCTCAGTTGCGCGATGAGCCGAATTCCACAATTGGATCCATAAAGTATTACCTCGAATTTGAAAAAACTGCAGCCTCACCTTAACTTATTTTCATGCGAAAACCCAAAGTATAGTAAAGCTGAAAAAAGTTGTGATATCATAAAATCAGAAGGCTTGAGCGAACGTTGAGATTTATTCTATTTCTCAATTTTATCATTTTTGCAATAGATTGAGATTATAGCCGTGGCTCGAACGCTCAAAATAGGTTGGATATCCACCCCTTCAATCCGCCAAAAATCCTCCTGATTTACAATCTATTCTTGCTTTCGGGCTTTAAAAACGAATGAAGTCATAAATTCTATGAATACGCCGTAAATCATTCCGAAAACCAGGGTCAATATGAATAATTTCACAGGGTACTGGGGAGTGAAGAGGCAACTAAAAGCCAACGGCGTACTGAAAAGAAATCCCATTACGACACCGTGCAAGAGCCAATGGCCCAAAGTTAGGGCACTGATGCCGATCGCGAATCCGATTAAAGTTCTGTTACAAAGAATCTCGCCGATCGCTGGAGGAGGTAGTTGTTCAGCGACGTTTTTAGCAAGCCCTGCCTCTATATCTGCCACTATACAGAATATACCGGTCAAAAGTCCGCATATCGTTGCAACGATGATTCTCTTTTTCATGCTCTTTCGGTTCCTTTCATGTGGACGGGAAATAATAGGGCAGTCGAAACCTTGGATAAGCCTTTCCTTTTTTGGAATGATTATCGTCCCGGATTTGGTAATATGCCAGTCTCACCTCGACTTATTTCATATACCAAAACCCAAAATATCTTAAAACTCAAAACAGCTGTGATATCATCAAATCAGAGGGCTTGGACGAACGTTGAGATTGATTCCATTTCTTAGGGGCGGTCGTATCTGACATAGATTGAGAGTAGCCCAAAGAACTCATACCATCAAAAAACTGAAATATGCCTTACGTATCTGTAACTGCCCTCAGATCTGCGAATTTAAGTCGGAAAATCCTACCATCACAACATATTGTGGTCAATTCATTTTCCGATTATCCGATCGCATAAAAGGGGTACGTGCATGATTGTCGCATCGGAAATGGTCAAGAATTCAATGAATTTCAAGCCATCACCGAACAACAAATTACGCAATGTTCAACGCAAGAATACATACTCCAGCCTTCAAACAAAAGATTTCACTCTCATGTTCCAATCCCGGGTTATCCGACAAGCGTACGAAAAAATCTTTCTTTCTAAAAAAATGGTCAGGCAAAAGTTGGCTATGTAGGCAGGTCGAAAGGGAGATCACTGATATCGCGTAATCCCCTGCCCCCAAAAAGGATCATCAGCATATCCAGTTGATCCTCGTTCTTGATATCGGCAATCGATTCCATAAGTTCAGGCAACGCAAAATGGCATACACAGTCCAGATCACCGGTACCCAAGGCGAGGGATGCGATGTGAGTTGGGAGTGGCTCCGCAGTGACAGATATAACATGGGGTAAGCGTCCCTTTCGGTTTCGAATCAGCTTGAGAGCTTTCCGTCTTTCTGTATTCTGATAGTTGAAGTGTTGCCGCGTTTGGGCGCTGCACCAGCCCTTTCAAGGTGACTTCAAAACCGCCATAATTTGGAGCCAAGGCGTGAGTTATATTAGCCCATTATTGTTCTTTTTGGTTTCAGGTGTCAGTGTTCAGGCTTCAGGAATGAAGAAATTCTGTCTATTATTACCAGCCTGACACCTGACACCTGACACCTGAAACCTATGGATTTGGACCCCATTTTTGCAGATAAAACTCTAACTATTGCCTGACTTTAATAAGCACCTTGAAAGGGCTGGGAGCTACACTTATCATCTCATTTCCCTTTGAAATCCGGGGGTCTCTTTTCAAGGAAGGCCGTCATTCCTTCCTTCGCATCTTCCGTGGAGGTAACCTTGGCTAATGCCTTACACAGGTAGTCTACTGCGTCATCGAAGGGCAATTCGCCCATGACCCGGAATGCTTCTTTTCCCATCCGAATCCCGGTGGGGCTGTTTGCAATTAAAAATTTCAGGGTTTTCTGGACTTCTTCATCCAGGCATTCGGGTTCAACGGCCCGTGTTATGAGTCCCATTTTTTCCGCTTCCTCGGCTGAAACCCTTCGTCCAGTCAGAACCATCTCCATCGCTTTTTTCCGTGTGACATTTTGCTTAAGAAGCGCCCCGACCATCATGGGAAAAATGCCCACATTGACTTCGGGGGTAGAGAAAAAAGTGTCATTTCTGGCAATAACGATATCGCACGAAAGCATGAGACCGATACCTCCGGCCAGGCAGGGACCGTTTACTCGGGCTACCATTGGTTTCGGAAATTTTGAAAATCGTTTGAGAAGTTCGGCGTATCGTTCTGCCCCGGACAAATAACCGCTGTCTTCCGCCGAGAGACTACCTGCCAAATCAGCGCCTGCACAAAAGGCCTTTTCGCCCGCACCTGTAAGGCATAAGGCTCGTACATCGTTATTTCTTTCAGCCCTGTCAAGGTATTCCAGGAAATTTGTAATCATCTCCTGGGTGATGGCGTTTCTCTTCTTTTCGCGGTTGATGGTCAACAGGGCCATTCGCCCAATCACTTCATAAACAAGATCCTTACCCATTTGCATACTCTCCTGTTCTGTTTTTTCAGGTTCAGGGCTTGCGGGTTTCCAACTGCATACTGTTTACTCCATACGGCTTACTTGTTCTTCTGCTATTTCAACCAGGATCTCTCCCGGTGCGACTTTTTCACCCACAGATGGTTTGATACCGGTAACTTCACCATCAATTGGTGCATAAAGCGTTGTTTCCATTTTCATGGCGCTGACAACCACCAGCCCCTGGCCTTTTTCTACCCTGTCGCCTTCACCGACCAGGATGCGAACAACAACAGCCGGCATGGGGGATGTCACCTCTCCCGGACCCTCGTCATTCCCTCTTCCTGTTCTTTGCCGGGATGGAAATCTGTCCGTGTCTTCCACATAGAAGGTCTTTCCGTTTATGAAAATATGCTTCCCTTCATCGGTTCTTGCCACAAAGGCCTCCAGACCTTTCCCATCTACAACAAGAGCATAGCGGTGTTCACCGGCAGGCCGGTATCTTATGTCATAATCCCTATCTCCATTTGAAAGCCTGATATGACCATTTTGATCATTGTTCCCGGTGATCACCTCCGACACATTTTCTCCGATCTTGAGATTCAATTTCATTCGATTCCGTTCCCTTTCGGATGGTTCGGGCTCCCATCGAACCGTGTATTTTTTTTGGCGCGGATTACACGGATTACGCGGTTATCTTTTGTTGCAAGAAGAATTCAGGCGTCTGAATTCTTCATGCGAAACGATCCTCCGGAGGCGGATAAATCCTTCGGAAATAATAGGTCTGGGTGTTAGTTGTCTCTGAGGCCTAATACACTCGCGTGAAACTTTTAAAAACTGGAAATTTGAAACTTGAAACTGGATGTCTTGAACACTGACTCCCGACACCTGAATGAAAAGCGAATATCCAATATCGAACAAGGAATAATGAATTTCGAAGGAAGGTGTTCTATCGATCTTTTTAGTTTTGAAAAAGTTAGAGCGGAGCGATTCCACACTTCAATATTCTGCGGTTCTCTTTTTCCGGTTACTTGCTCCAGTCTGAAAATACCAAAGTTTCTTTCTCGATCAGCTCCCGCTTTTCAAGCGGGAAGGCGGCGCTCATACCTGAAGCTTTTTAAGTTTTTGTGCCTCTGCGTCTTTGCGTCTCTGCGCGAGAACGCATGTGAGAAGTTTCAGGCTTTTTCGTGTTACAGCTTCCATTCCCCTAAAGTTTCCCACGGTGTTGGCATGCCAACGGATCCAGACAATCCTTTTTCCGATCCTGACAAATTCATTTCATCCACCACATAGGCAATACGGGCCAGGTCGGCATCATCAATCCCCATGGTCCAATCGGCAAAAGATTCTTCAATAAATTCCGTATTCGTGTCGCCGTCCTTGAATCTTTCTGATAAAAGGAGATCGATCAGAAAAGGAATGGTGGTACTGACCCCAAGAATAGCATAGCTTTCAAGTGCCCTTATCATTCGCATCCTTGCCTTTTCCCTGTCCTCGGCCCACACAATCAGCTTACTCAGAATAGGGTCGTATTCTATGGGAACTTCAAACCCCTGATAGATGCCGCAGTCGTTTCGGATTCCCGGTCCCGAGGGTTCGCGGTGGATCAGAACTGGTCCGGGAGAGGGAAAAAAACCGGATTCCGGGTCTTCCGCATAAATACGGCATTCCATAGCATGGCCTTTTCGGGTAATTTCTTCTTGACGGAAAGGCAGGGGATTGCCTGCCGCAATCTCTAATTGCAGCCTTACGAGATCCAATCCCGTAACCATTTCAGTGACGGGATGCTCCACCTGGAGCCGGGTATTGACTTCGAGGAAGTAGGTTTTGCCATTCTTGTCCATCAGAAATTCAACGGTACCCGCATTCACATATCCTGCAGCGCGGGCTGCGGAAACGGCCGCATTGCAGATATTTTCAAGACCTTCTTGAGTCATGGCGGGGGAAGGCGTCTCTTCAATAATCTTCTGGTGCCTCCTTTGTATGGAGCACTCCCTTTCAAACAGGTGCACCACATTTCCGTGCTGATCAGCAAGAATCTGGATCTCGATATGTCGCGGAGAAGCCAAATATTTTTCCAGGTAAAGGGATCCGTTCCCAAAGGCTTTTTCCGCCTCGCTGCGGGCTGAAACCGTTTCCTGTATCAGAGTCTCCGGATCAGAGACAATCCGCATCCCTTTTCCTCCACCCCCGGCCACCGCCTTGATCATGACGGGGTACCCAAGGGTCTCTGCTTCGTTCTGTAACCGTTCGGGATCGAGTGTTCCTTTCTTCATGCCGGGGATGACCGGTACCCCTGCCTTTTCCATGATTTGCCTGGCTATGGCCTTGTCGCCCAGGTCCCGCATGACCTGTGCCGGAGGACCGACAAAAACGATCCCCGCATCCTTACATTTCTCTGCAAATTCGGCATTTTCAGAGAGAAAACCGTAGCCTGGATGAATGGCCTCTGCACCGGTTTCAAGGGCGGCATTCAGAATCCTTTCCATATTGAGATAGCTCTTCGACGGTTCTGCCTCACCTAACAGACAGGCCTCATTGGCTTCCAGGACGTGCGCCGCAGTTGCGTCCACCTCGGAATAGACGGCTACGGTTTCTATACCCATTTCCCTGCAGGTTCGCATAACCCGAACAGCAATTTCGCCCCTGTTTGCGATAAGAACTTTCTTAAACATAGTGAATTCCTCACATCCTGAATATCCCATAACCGGTTGCATCATCGCGAATGGGTGCATTCAAGGCAGCCGAGACGGCCAGCCCCAATACGTCCCTTGTCTTGGCCGGATCGAGAATACCATCATCCCACAGGTTGGCAGTGGAATAGTAGGCATTCCCTTCTCTCTCCGCGGAACTGATAATGGGCCCCTTGATCTGCTCCACGATTTCTTCCGAAAGGGGTGGTTTGCCTTCTCGCGCTAACTGGTCATTTTTCACCGTGATCATGACCCCTGCCGCCTGTTCCCCTCCCATGACGCCGATCTGCGCATTGGGCCACATCCAGAGAAATCGGGGACCGTATGCCCGGCCACACATGCCGTAGTTGCCGGCGCCGAAAGAAGCTCCTATGATGACCGTAAATTTGGGTACGGACGCCGTGGCCACAGCATTGACCATCTTTTGGCCATCTTTGGTGATGCCGCCCCGTTCATACTCTTTTCCTACCATGTAGCCGTTAATATTCTGCAGAAAAAGGAGTGGTATGCCCCGCCTGTCGCATAATTGTATGAACTGGGTGGCCTTCAGGGAACTGTCTGAAAAAAGGATTCCGTTGTTTCCCAAAATCCCCACGGGGTACCCATGAATATGTGCCCATCCGCAGACAAGGGTAGGTCCATAGAGGGCCTTGAATTCGAGAAATTCACTGCCATCCACCATCCTTGCGATGACTTCGCGGACGTCGTAGGGGATATTCAGAGCAGGCGGGACGATTCCATAAATCTCTTTGGGATCATAAAGCGGGTCTTTTGGAGCCTTTTGGCCTATTTCGACCTTCCGGGCCGGCGGGAGGTTTTTGACGATGTCACGAATAATCTCGATGCAGTGGGCATCATCCTCGGCTATATAATCGGAAACCCCCGATTCCCTGCAGTGGACGTTGGCGCCTCCAAGTTCGTCGGCAGTGACTTCCTCCCCCGTGGCGGCCATCACGAGGGGTGGCCCTCCAAGAAAAATGGCGCCGGTCCCTTTCACATGCACGACTTCGTCGCTCATAGCCGGTATATAGGCTGCTCCTGCCGTACACAGACCCATCACACCGCATATCTGGGGAATGCCCATCTTTGAGATGACGGCCTGGTTGTAAAATATTCTTCCTCCGTCATCCGCGTCGGGGAAAATCTCGGATTGAAGTGGCAGGAAAGCGCCCCCTGAGTCCACAAGGTAGATGAGGGGAAGGCGGTTTTCCATGGCGATGTTCTGGAGGCGAAGACTTTTCTTTACCCCCATGGGATAAATGGTTCCTCCCTTTATCGTGGGGTCATTGATATGGACCATCACCTCATGACCACAAACCCTTCCTATTCCGGCAGCCAATCCGGCGCCGTGCACCTTTTTGTCGTACATCCCTTTTGCCGCAAGGGGAGCAATTTCCAGGAAGGGAGTATTACGGTCCAGAAGCAGTTCCAGCCTTTGTGTGACAGAGAGTTTTTTCTGCTGGGCCAATCGGGCCAAGGACTTTTCGGAACGTTCTTCACGGGCAATCTGCAAGTTGTTTCTGAGGTCGGAAACCAGTCCAGCCATGATCTGGGAGTTTTTCTGGTAAGCCTCGCTTTTGGTATCAATTCGCGTTTCTATAACTGGCATGGATTCTATCCTTTCACTTAAAAACTGCAATTAGCGGTTAGCCGTTAGCCGTTAGCTATTAATGCCACAATGTCAGCTACTCACGATGCAATAGGTAAGCATCAAAAAGTGAAATCCCAAATAAAGGGAAGAGTGATGCAAATGAGTGGGATCCTTAAGCTAACGGCTAATAGCTAAAAGCTAATTGCAGCTTTCAGGTTTCATAAGTCCATCCGCGATTTTCATCCGCGATATTTCAGAAGAAGTTCCTGCAACCTGCAAATATCTTGCATCCCTGTATCCCTCTTCCACCTGGTTATGGCTGCAATAACCGTAGATTCCCAGAATTTGCATGGCCTGGTTTGTCACTTCCTGGGCAGACTCGCTGCAGAACACCTTGGCGCAGCGGGCAAGCATATGGGCTTCCCTGTCTCCTGTTTGATCCATCCATGCGGCACGGTAGGCCAGCAGTTGAGATGTCTGCAAGAGGGTAAGCATTTCCGACAGCTTGAACGCGATCTCCTGATAGGCGATGATCGGTTTCCCTCCGCTTTTATGTCCTCTGGCATATTTCAATGCGCTTTCATAGGACCGGTGCATTAAACCTAAACTTGCAATGGTGAGTATCTGGTCCTCCCACGCACGGAGTTTTGTGAAGATTTCCTTTTCGAAAAAAGGTCCGAACCTATTTTTGTGCTGGATAGGGCAGTCATTGAGTGTGATAGAAGACATGGCGGTTCCTTCAAAACCAAAGGTTGGCAGCCCTGGTCCGATGAGGAGTCCTGTGCTTGTCTTGTTTACGAGAAAAAAACCAAATCCGGCCTTTTCAGCTTCATATTTTCCGGCAACGGCAAACCAGTCTGCTAAGGGTCCATTCAGAACATACGGTTTGCAGCCGGATAGAATGATAGATCCTTCCTTCAACGTGCCTGTGGTTTCCATGGCCATGTTTTCCATGCTCATGCCTGTTTCCGTAAAGCCTACCGCTCCGATCAGGGAACCTCCTTTCAGGGCAGGGAGGATGGCTTCTTTTTGTTCGGAAGATCCGTACAATGCAATCAACGTCCCGAAAATTCGCACACTCATTTCGGCCGAAAGATAAAGGGAGGGAGATACCGATGCCAGTGTCTCTCGGGCTTTGGCAAGGGAAATGGAATTCCTGCCGTTTTCAACACCCAAGTCAAAGTATCCTGTATCGGAAAGGAATCTCATGTTTTGTAGAAGGCCGTTCCGGTATTGAAGATTTTCGAGGTCTTGGAATGGCTCCCCGTCGTTAATACTGCTTTCCTGGAACAAGGTTCGGATTTTGTCGCAAAGGGCTTTTTCGGAATCGTCAAAATCGAAATTCATGGGCCTTCCTCACATGTAAATTAAGTGATTAGCTCTTAGCGATTAGCAGTTAGCTTAAAGATCCCAGACATTAGCATGGCTTTTCACTTTATTGAGCCTCGTATTTTTTAATGCCCACCTATTGCATCGTAAACATTTGATAGTATTAGTTTAACGGCTAACGGCTAACGGCTAACGGCTAACAGCATTTCTTGAATCACATGAGTTTTGAAATAATCTTCTTGGCAATTTCAGATGTGCCGCCCCCGATGGGGGCCAGCCTGCTGTCCCTGAAGTTTCTTTCCACATCATATTCATGGCAGTATCCGTAGCCACCGTGAATGATAACGGCATCGTTGGCCGGTTTAAGGCTCCAGTCTCCCACAAAAAGTTTGGCTACGGCTGCTTCGAGATGGTTAAGGGGTCTCCCCTGGTCTTTGCACCATGCCACGCGATAGATCAAAGCCCTGGCCGCTTCAATAAAGATCTTCATGTCGGCGAGTTTGTGTTTTATGGCTTGGAACCGGCCGATGGGACGATCAAATTGCGTTCGTTCCCCGGCATATCGAATGCATTGATTGAGGGCACAGGTCATTCCACCGATAAACGGAGCCATTAAAGCGCTTCGATCCCATTCAACCGTTTGCATGGCCATCAGGAATCCCGAGCCCTCTCTCCCCAGGAGGTTTTCTTCCGGGATTTGGCAGTCTTCAAAAATAAGCTCGGATGTGTGGGAACTCCGAACCCCCATTTTATGCAGGGGTTTTCCCGCAGAGAATCCGGGCGTTCCTTTTTCCACTACAAAGGCCGAGATCCCTCCATGTTTAAGGGTTTTGTCCGTCTTTGCATAGACGACAGCCACATCAGCCACAGGGCCATTGGTGATAAACATCTTGCTGCCGTTGAGGACATATCGTCCATTGCGCTTTTCAGCCTTCGTGGTCATGGAAGCCACGTCAGACCCGGCGCCCGGTTCGGTCAGGCCCATGCAGCCGATAAGTTCGCCGGATGCCAGCTTTGGCACATATTTCTCTCGTACTGCTTCTGACCCGTGGGTAAATATAGTATCCGCGCAAAGAAAGGTATGAGCTCCGTATGCGAGGGTCAGGCCTCCATCAACACCTGCCTCCCCAAGGGCCTCACCGGCAACCACCGAAGTAACCACATCTGCTTCGCTCCCGCCAAAATTTTCAGGAAAGTGAAGGCCAAGAATGCCGAAACCCCCTAATTTTTGAAAGGACTGGAAATCAAATCGGCTTTCGAGATCGTGCTCTCGAACCCTGGGGACGATTTCCTTTTTGGCAAAACGGATGATCTGCTGTTTGAATATTCTCTGTTCTTCAGTAAAAGAAAAATCCATGGTTCACCTGATTCCAGTTCTTTTATGTGGTGAAGACGTTGAGTAGTTAAAGCGGCCGGGCATTTATGCAGGAAAGTGATTGCAATTTCAGGCATCCTTCATTTAAGCCAAAAAGTAGTTGACACTTTCGTGATTTCGCGTTTTCGCAGAAAAATTGGAAACTGGAAATTGGAAATTAGAAAAAAACACATTAATTCTGATGTGTTATCCAATTTCCAGTTTCGAATTTCCAATTTCAGCATCCGATTTCCAGATTCGACGTCCGATTTTCAACCAGAAAACATACCCCATTTCCGGGAAAAGTGTAAACTTATGGTTGAAGGATGCCCAATTTCATAAAATGTTTGTGATTGACTTGTCAATCAATATTTGTCTTCTCATGAACCCTTGAATCCTTGAACCCTTGAACCTTTGAACCGGAAACCCAGTTTCCAGCGAGTAATTGTTGTGATCTTTTGATGCCTGTGATAAAAACCCCTCCTATCCCTCCCATGAGGAGATTTTTTCGCGTAATTCTTATTTTATAGAAGGAGGTATTCGACTATGCGATTAAAAACGTTGTTCTCATCTATTTATAGTATGTTATTGGTTTTCATTTTAGCCTCTTTTTCCTTCGCGGATGACGTCGCGCCAAAGGGACCCGTCGCGTTTTTCCCGGAACCCCGATATGCTTTCGAAGAAACACTTGAAGGGAAAGAACTGCTGCACGATTTTGTTATCATGAACAAAGGTGATTCCACCCTGGAGGTGAAAAAAGTCAATCCCGGCTGAGGATGTACTACTGTCTCTTTTACGGGACAAGTCCCCGCCGGCGGTGAGGGAAAAATTTCTATTAAAGCGAATACGAGCGGGTATGGGGGAAGAACGCTTCGAAAGACTATTACCGTTCAAACGAACGATAAGAAAAATCCGATTACAAGGTTGGAGATCAGTGGGAAAATTGAAAAGTTCGCGAGAATCCTTCCGGCGAGCGTCAGCCTTTCGGGCCCTTTGGGAAAGCCGATTGTACGAGTGGTAATGATCACACCAATGGAAAAATATCCTTTTTCCGTAACGGAAGTCAAAGCATTGGACGGAAAAAACATCCTATTTAGTCTCGATGAAGCGACGGATCCACCGGAGAAAGGATATGTACTGCGTATTGAAAACACCAAGAAAGAAAAGGGCCGGTACAAAGATACGATTGTGTTGAAAACCACAAGTAAAATGAAGCCGGAGTTGGAAATCAAGGTTTATGGAAACATTTATGAGTTAAAATCCGGCCCACCTGTTCAGGGGGAACAAAATTTACAGAAGTTTCTTGACGCCGTTAAAAAACAACAGCAGAAAAAAGCGAATAGCGGCGAAGTGCAAGTCCAGCAGAAAGCGACTCCAAAGGACTTCAATGAGTTTCTTGAGCAGTTAGGAAAACAGGACCAGGGAAAACAGAAGGATCCAATGACAAAACAGAAGAACCCAATGACGGGGCAGTGAGATTTGAAAACTGCTGTTGGCATTTAGCAATTAGCCGTTAGAATAGAGGTTACAGGCGTTTGCAGGAACAATAATACAGGCATGAAAAATACTGAGACGTCCCATTCCATAAAAGGATATCTTTGCGTTGCTGTTGCGGCTGTTATGTGGGCTTCTTCCGGGACGGCCGGGAAGGCTTTGTTCACCAGCGGAGTAACCCCGTTTGAGCTGGTACAGATCCGGGTGACTGTTTCCACCGTGCTTCTGTCTGTTGTTTTCGGAATCTGGTTTCGATCGTTCTTCAAAATCCGACCAAGGGATCTATGGTATTTTTTCCTTCTCGGGGGTGTGGTGATGGCCTTGGTCCAAGTGACCTATTTTTACGCTATCAGCAAAATCCAGGTGGCCGCCGCCATTTTCATCCAGTATCTTGCCCCCGTTATGGTGGCTTTTTTTTCTATATGTTTTTGGAAGGAACGTCTTACGCCTGGTAAGGTCTTTGCTTTGGTTCTGTCCCTCGGAGGCTGCTATCTCGTTGTGGGGGGATACAGCCTTCACCTGTTGAAAATGAACCAGCTGGGAATTTTGGCAGGTATCTTATCCGCCTTCTGCTTTGCGGTATATACCCTTGTTGGGGAGAAGGGTATGCACCGTTATTCTCCCTGGACCGTACTCTTTTATTCCTTCCTTTTTGCAACGCTTACCTGGCACACTCTGTATCCACCATTCCAATATCTAAGGGGAGGGTTTACTGCTGCCCAATGGGGGTGGATGCTCTACGTATCCATTGTTGGAACTGTTCTGCCTTTTGGTCTCTTTTTAGTGGGGGTGAATTACGTCCGTTCCACACGGGCATCCATTACGGCGACTCTGGAACCAATCTCAGCAGGCCTGTTTGCCTACCTTTTCCTCGGTGAATCTCTCCGACCCCTGCAGATCGCAGGGGGCGCCATGGTGGTAGCTGCCATTGTCGTGCTCCAATTGAAGAGGGAACGGGATGAATTGTCTCCCGCAAGCATAAGAAACCGCTGCAGTGAATCTTGAAACATCACACAAACAGGGTAATATTCGATCTGGAAGCAAATTCCAGAAAGGTTGCTGCGCCTCCAACCTCTATTTCGTCCATGAGGTCCTCTCTCTTGATGCCCATGACATCCATGGTCATCTGGCATCCGATCAATTTAACACCCGATTCGACGCATATATCCAAAAATTCGGGGATGGTTGACACGTTCTGATCTTTCATCCATTTATTCATCATCATCGTAGCCATGGCAGTCATTCCAGGCAGGACACCGATAATATTCGGAACCGGCATGGGCATGGCAGGATTGGCCAGGGGCGGTACCTTGAGGTTCTTGTTCTTTTTCTTGTTGATAATGTCGAGCCCGTAAAACGTGAAAAATATGGCTGCATCAATATCCATGGCCGCGCAGCTCGCGGCCAGGATCAGTGGGGGATAGGCCATGTCCAAGGTTCCTTTGGATGCGACAAAAGCCGCTCGATTATGATCACCCTGTTGTTCGATCGCTTCTTTTACCTTGCTATCAACCAAGCTTTCTATCTGTTCTTTTATGGTTTTTTCAATAAAAGCGGTCAATTCTTTTTCCATGATTCCCCTCCTGTGATTTCTAAAAAACGCTTTTGTATATTGACTTTGTCACTTGTTACTTTGAAGAGCCTATTCTTCCTGATGAACCCCTATGCAGTGAATTATTTTGAACACTTCCGGCCGGGCCACGGAATACAATACCATCGTAGCATCCCGGCGCGATTTCAAAATTCCTTTCATTTTCATCATATTCAGGTGTTGGGACGTGGCAGACTGAGATGCGCCAATATTCTCTGATATGGCCCCCACGGTTTGTTCCCCTTCTTGAAGAAAAATGGTGATTTTCAATCGGAGCGGGTGCCCCATGGTTTTCAGCATGTCTGCGGCCTGTTCCAGAAATTTAGAATCCATATTTTTACCTTTTGGTTAATTTTAAAATATTATAATATCTGAATATTATAAAGTCAAGATGTTAATGTGATAATCAGGGTTTTTTTCTTAAAGGTTTGCTGCAAATATTTCCTGGATACAAAGAAATTGATTTTTTCCAACCAAAAAAATAATCTACAGGAAAACGCGTAAATTTCATTGACATAACCCTAAATCAAGATTATGCATGTAGCAGAATGCATCGTTATGATGCTAATTGCATCGACGATAGGAGGTTGTAATGGCCACTGTATCTTTAAGAATAGACCAAGACTTGGCGTTTCAAGCGGAGCGCGAGGCTAGAATTCAGAACAGATCAAAGACCAAACAAATTGAGTACTGGGCAAAATTAGGCAAAGCCGTTTCATCTAAATTAAATATTACAGATGCTTTTGCCGTGTCTCAAGGTATAAAAACGATTAAATTAGAGGTAACTCCACCTGCTCAATCGATTCCTATTGATTCAGACGCTATATTTAGTGATCTCGAAAACGAAAGGACGAAAGGACTTCTTACTAAAAAAGTAACGTCTGCCAAGATATACTATGAGGCGAGCGTTGAACATCCTGGTTACATTGATCGAGTGAATTCTATCACAGAAAAAAGGCAGGCTGGTTTGTTTGAACACGGTGAGTTTAAGGCTCTATAATGGCTAATCCAAAACAACTTTGGGTGTTAGCCGGCGGGAATGGAGCAGGCAAGTCTACATTTTACTATCTGTATCTTGCCATATACGACATAAAGTTTGTGAATGCAAATTTGATAGCTAAAGATATAGATTCGGAGAATCCGGAAGGCTTAAGCTATTATGCTGCAACCGTGGCCGCCAAAATCAGAGAAGACTTGATCTCGCAAGGAGTATCTTTTTGTTTTGAAACGGTTTTCTCACATGAATCAAAGATTGATTTTCTTGCCCAGGCAAAGACTAATGGCTATAAGATCATCCTTGTATATATTCACTTATTTGATTCAAGCTTGAATGAAGCCAGAGTCAAACA
>Ga0208901_1000159_pt1 | contig 44744 bp, 39 predicted proteins | sample AntAceMetag02UKF_FD_184764 | JGI IMG/M metagenome (GOLD analysis project Ga0208901, IMG submission 184764) | Saline lake microbial communities from Ace Lake, Antarctica - Antarctic Ace Lake Metagenome 02UKF (SPAdes) (version 2) | ecosystem: Environmental > Aquatic > Non-marine Saline and...
AGAAAATCAGGGTATTGTGGTAGATATTTTTTTTCTCTTGCCATAAGCGGACAAAATGGCAAGCATCATTACGCAAAAGGTCAGAACCACTGAAATCAGTAGGACATCGTGGTAAGCGGGGGGGATGGATAACCGGAACGCATCCTTTTCATTCATGTTTTCCAGAAGAAACGATTCAAAATATCCTGAGCGCTGGGCAGAGAAAATAGCTCCTGAAAACGCCATGCCCATGGAAATCCCCATTTGTCTTTGGGTGGCAATGAGCGCGGAGGCTGAGCCGAGACGTTCTCTTTCTACCGAGCCCATGATAGTGCTGTTATTGGGAGCTTGAAAACTCCCGACACCAACCCCCAGCAGGACCAGGTCTATGACGATTGTGGAGATTTTGGTCTGAAGATCAAAGTCGAGCATGAGCAGAAAAGCGGTGGCTGTCGCTCCGGCGCCCAAAGTCGAAAGCCAGACTGGCCCGAATCTGTCCGAAAGTGAACCGCTTATGGGATTAACAATCAGTGTGACTACGGACACCACCGCCATCAGGAGGCCCGTTTCGAGGGGACTCAACTGGATTCCTTCCAGCAAGTAGAAGGGCATCACCAGGATGTAAGGGGGAACTGCCAGGAAAAACAGGAACAGACCACCCAGGGAAAGAGTGAAAATCCGGTTTCGAAACAGGGAAATGTCCACAAGAGGGTCAACGACACGCCTTTCCTGGAAAACGAAAAGGACAAGCATGAGAACGCCTCCCCCCACATATAGTAATACAGTCGCCCCTGTGGTTCCGAATTTGTTCAGCCGGCTCAACCCAAAGATCAAAGAGAAAAGACCACAGGAAGAAATAAAGGCGCCTAACAGATCAAGTTTAAATTTCCCCGGATTTCCTGAATCTCTCTTAAGCAGGACAATGGCTAAAATCAACGTGAAGATACACACGGGTACTCGTGCATAAAAAAGGGCGCGCCAGTCCAGCCATTCTAATAAAAAGCCACCGACAATGGGGCCCAAAATAAAACCTGCCGAAACCGACATGCCGAGGAATCCCATTCCTTTTCCCGTTTCAGAAGGCGGAAAGGCTTCCGCGACAATAGCAGTGCCGCAAGAGATGGACATGGCCGCGCCCAGGGCCTGGACAATTCTGGCAATGATCAACTGGTCAATGGTCTGGGTGAAAGCGCAGGCCCCCATACCCAGCGTGAAAATTGCAGTCCCGCAGGCATAGACTCTCTTCCTTCCTGTGAGATCGCTGATCTTGCCCATAATAAGCATCAGGCTGCTGCTCACCAGGATATAGGCAACCGCAACCCACATGACCGTAGCAAGATCGCTTTCAAAAACAAAGACTAATTCTGGAAAGGCAATGGTGGTGATGCTTGCGTCCATGGTGGCCATCATGGTTCCCATGGCGACAGTGATCATAGCTTTCCATTTGTAGTTCATCGGATTCAACGCGGATTAACGTGAAAAGTTTATTTTTGAGTGAGCCCTGAGGACCGAGGTGTCAGGTTTCGGGTGTCAGGTTTCAGGCCGATGACATCAGATTCGCGATTTAAAAAAACCTAACAATACGACATTAAACATAATAAACCGAATACAGTCAAAGTTTTTCCTGACACCTGACACCCGAAACCTACTGTCCGAGCAAAGCCCGTCTGAAACCAAACTTATGTATCACCTAAAAGCTGCAATTAGCGCTTAGCCGTTAGCTATTAGGAATACAATTTCAACCAGTTACTGTGAAATAGGTCAGCATCAAAAAGTGATGCCTCGAATATAGACAGAGGCAATGCAAATACTTGAGACCTTTAAGCTAACGGCTAATAGCTAACAGCTAATTGCAGCTTTTAGGTATCACGCAAATCCGCAATGACCTGTTCATCAAATTCCTCAGGGTCACAATTCATTTACTCTATCACATGGATATCTTTTCGGGCACACATCTCTTTAAGTACCTTAGGCCATACCGTGGCACTGACCTCTCCAAGGTGCGCCTTTTTGAGCAAAAGCATGAAGGTACGGGACTGCCCGATTCCGCCGCCAATGCTCAGAGGAATCTGGTCGTTTAATACCGCCTGATGATAGGGCATTTCTAAAAAATCCATCTGGTCAGTAATTTCAAGCTGTTGTTTCAGAGTCTGAGCGTTCACGCGCACACCCATGGAAGTGAGTTCGTGACGCCGCTTGGTTATGGGGTTCCATACCAGGATATCACCGTTTAAACCGTGCATGGGTCTGCCGTCCTCAGAGGTGGTTTCCGTTACCCAGTCATCGTAATCTGCTGCCCGCATTTCATGGGGGTATCCATCCTGCAGTGTCCAGCCTATTCCGTAAATAAAAACGGCGGAAAGTTCCTTTACAATTTCCGTCTCCCGCTGCTTTCTTGGCATGTCCGGGTATCTATCCAGGATGTCTTCCGCATGAATGAACGTGAGTTTTTCTGGAAGATCGGGGTATTTATCCGTTTTCAATTGTGGAAAAAGCTCCTGGACATGGTCTTCCGCTCCCTTGAGTACCTTCCAGATTTTTTCCACAACCTGCTTGAGAAGCTGCAGGTTGCGTTGTTCTTCTGTAATGGCAAGTTCCCAGTCCCACTGGTCCACGTAAGCACTGTGGTCGTGGTCCAGGAAGTAGTCCTTGCGTATGGCACGCATATCGGTGATGAGTCCTTCTCCGATTTCCATCCCAAACTGTTTGAGAGCCACACGTTTCCATTTGGTTGCTGCCTGGACGATCTGGGCTTCGACGGGGTTTTTGTCATGGTCGTTCGAAATGTGGAATCCAATTGGCGTCCTTGAACCATCACGATCCAGATAGTCGTTCACACCGCTGTCCACATCCACGATCAGAGGTACGGTGACCCGGATCAGGTTCAATTCTTTGCAAAGGTTTTCCTCAATGTAATCCTTTGCAGCGTAAATGGCATTTTGGGTATCTTTTGCAGATAAAAGGGAATGGTAATCATCAGGCAAGATCCTTTCCAGTTCGTCATAATCACCAATTCCAGGACCAGCCAGATCAGCTATTTTATCATTCACTAAATTTCCTCCCGTCTTGTTAAAGGTTTCAGTCTTGTCAATTAGAGGGTTGAATCGCGGGACCACCAAACAGAATTCATTATCACCTTGACGTCATCTACGATCTTTCACGATCTTTCATAATGCTTTTTTTCCACCAATACTCATGTTTACATGCATTTTTTAAAGATAATACGCCTTCAGAGCATCAAACGGCGATCCGCTGATAATAGTTTATATAACCACAAGTTCTTACAGATTACAAACAGAAATATTCTCTTACATCACGGCTGATCTTCACGGAGATCATCGATCATTCTTGAGGTTTTTTTGAGGACCACCATGATATTTTTCCATAAAAACATTCGTCTTCTACTTTTTTCATTGCTGTTCATCGGTTGTGGGGTCATCGGCCCTGCCTCCATGAAAAAGCAACGAAACCGGTACAACCAGGTGGTGGCCTATACCGGTAGTGAGCAGATGCTGATAAACCTTGTGAAACTGAAATATCGTGATAATCCCACTTTTCTGCAGGTAAGCAGTATATCGACAAATCTTCAATGGGGAGGTAGTGCGGGAGTTAATGTTCCCGTGGGCAATACTATTTATTCAGCCGAAAACCTTGTCCCCCTGAGCGCAGGTACCAATTACGTGGAGAATCCCACAGTGACATATACGACTCTTACAGGAGAAGCATTTGTCAGACAGATGCTCACCCCCATTCCTATAGAGACGTTGAGCTTGCTGTTTCAGGCGGGCTGGCCCATAGACACGGTATTCCGACTAGTGGTCCAGGAAATCAATGATTTGGAAAATACCGGAAGGCTCTGCCTTCCAATTATGAAAGCCAATTTTTGTATGGCGTCATGCCTGCATGCATGCGAAAATCGAGGCGGAGCCTCTAAAACTTCATTCCCAGGCAGAGCCTGGGAACGAGACCGAAATGCCCGAAGGGCCGATTGCTTTATCGAATCGTCCGTTCCGATTCGGTAAAAAAACAAAATCTTGGCCTTCTTTGTTTACCCCGTTAAATTCCGAAGGACAGCGCAGCGTATTTAACTGGGGCGTCTTGAGCGAAGCCCCGCTAGCGGGACAAGCCCCGGCGACGGGACAAGCCCCGGCGACGGGACAAGCGGGCGGTAAACAATCGTGTTAAAGTTTCTTTCTTGATCTGACTGGCTTTTTTTCAGCCGGCGGCGGCGCTCATATGGAAAAAAATCCAGCACTAACCCTCTAAACCTCTAACCATCTGAATTTCGAACACCCTCCCCTCCTCCAGAATTGGTTTACTTCGGCATCGAAATGATTATTTTATAGGCATCGTATCGTTTCAGAGATACTGAAGTGGTGTATTTTTTGACTTTCACAATAATATGGAGGAGATAGAATGAACATTACAATGGCTCTCCTTTCTGTTTTGTTGTTCGCCTTTGGGTGCCAAAATTCCGCCAGTTCTGAAAATAGAGGGGGTATATCCATGAATCAGGATGAAAACGAATTAAAGAAAGCCACATTTGCCGGAGGATGCTTCTGGTGTGTGGAATCGGATTTTGAAAAAGTCGACGGGGTTGTGGATGCAGTTTCCGGGTATACGGGTGGTCAAACGGAAAACCCCAACTACCATGAGGTTTCAGGGGGTGGTTCCGGACACATTGAAGCGGTCCAGGTGCTTTATGACCCTGAAAAAGTGACCTATGATCAGTTGCTTGATATATTCTGGAAACACGTGGATCCCACGGATGATGGCGGACAATTTGTGGACCGGGGGTCCCAGTATCGAACCGCTGTTTTTTATGATGATGAAGAACAGAGACGGATTGCGGAAGATTCAAAACAGGCTTTGGAGGCTTCCGGCCGTTTTGCAAAACCGGTTGTCACAGAAATCATTAAGCTGACCAAATTTTATCCGGCGGAGGAATATCACCAGAGTTTCTATAAAAAAGATTCCATGCGGTACAATCAATATCGCCTGAGTTCAGGACGGGACCGATTCCTGAAGACAGCCTGGAAGGAATTGCCAAAAAATGTCCAGGATGATGGCGGGGCTGCTAAGTTCTCCAAGCCTGGAGAGGAAGAGTTGAGAAAAAAACTGACTCCAATACAATATAAGGTGACGCAGGAAGAAGGAACCGAACCTCCTTTTCAAAATGAATTCTGGAACAATAAGAAACCGGGGATATACGTGGATGTGATATCCGGAGAACCGCTTTTCATATCAACGGACAAATTTGATTCGGGAACGGGATGGCCCAGTTTCGTGAGGCCGCTCTCCCCTGAAAATGTCGTGGAAAAAGAGGATGGAAGCCTGTTTATGGCCCGAACGGAGGTTCGAAGCAAACAGGGCGATTCTCATCTTGGTCATGTCTTTCCAGATGGCCCGGAACCGACGGGCCTGAGATACTGCCTCAACTCCGCCGCCCTCAGGTTTATCCCCAGGGAAGATCTGAAAAAAGAGGGTTATGGTCAGTACCTGGACCAACTTAATGGGAGTAAATGAAGGACATCTTGATAAAACGATATGGCTCTACGCGGATTAGCGTGAAGAATCCCTTTTTCGGGAACTGAGGTGTCAGGTTTCGGGTGTCAGGTTTCAGTATCTGCTATTCCTAATTTTCTGGTTCTAATAGCCATAACTATTGGTTATTGAGTTAAATAGGATGAATGCTGCCAGGTTTTTTCCTGACACCTGACACCTGACACCTGGAATCTGAGCATGGTCTATTCGCGAATTGATGAAAATATCACGTTAATCTGCGATGAGCCAACGATATTAAGAAGCGTGGAGAGGAGGTGATCAGGAAAAAAGCACGAAATTGTTTTGCCTGAATTGTAAGTCGAAAGGAGATTATTCAGTGGGACCGGTTTTGAGACTTCCTCTGTTCAGGCCGGATAACAACCATTTTAGAGGGAAAAAAGGAGAACAAAACATGTTTGGAAAAAAAGGAATCAAAACAGGTTTTCGTTTCGCAGTGAGTCTATTTCTGGTAGCTATTTTCTGCCTCATGTCCATGCCGGTTAGTGCACAGGATGATCTCAAGCCCCAGATACTGGTGGATCAAGCTCTGGTTACTCTGAATGATTTCGTTGGTGACGGGGAAATGGGTTGGTTCAGGGATCACCTCAAAAATGCAAAAGGGGTTTTTATTATTCCGCAGCTTCTCAAGGCGGGATTCATATTTGGTGGTTCCGGTGGAAGAGGTATCGTACTGCTGCGTGACCCGAAGACTGAGCGTTGGGGACAGCCTGCTTTCTACAGTATCGGCTCGGTGAGTTTCGGCCTCCAGATTGGAGGAGAATCCTCACAAGTGATCATGCAGATCAGGACCCAGCGTGGTCTGGAGTCCCTGTATGGTTCATCGTTTAAACTTGGTGGAGATACCTCTGTGGCCTTGGGGCCCGTGGGCGCTGGTGCAGCGGGCAAGGGAGTGACAGCGGACCTGGTTTCCTTCTCTCGGGCACAGGGTGCATTTGCCGGCCTTGCGCTGGATGGCTCGGTTATCAAGGTAAACGATGATTTCAATAAGGATTATTACGGCAAAGCACTGCGACCCGTAGATATCCTGGTAAAAAAAGATGTGAACAATCCCGGATCAGCAAGATTGCGAGAAGGTCTGTATAAGGCCGAAAAAGGAAAGTAAGACTGCTCGTAATCCATTCAAGAAAGAGGCTCCTTTTTTGGGTCCGCATTTCCTGCTTTGTCAGGGGATGTGCCCTTGGGAGGGGCTTTTTTTGAAACTGGAAATTTGAAATTTGTCCCAGATCCCGTCTCTATCGGGGAAACGGGGTTTCTCAAACTTGACACCCTAAACCTGTTGTTCTCTGCGTCTTTGCGTCTCTGCCTGCCCAGTGAAACCTTTATTGCTTCTGTTTCACCGGGGCGCGAGACTTTCTTTAAGAAGTTTTTTCCTCGCTCTGCCTGGTTTTTTCCCCAGCGGAGGGGAGTGACAGAAACCGGATTCAGGAATCTTTTGGTGGGGCTTCCGGTTCCTGGATCACCAGCGGGTGGTGTGGCTCTCGTCGAAGAAGGAGTTGTACCACATCCGGCCTCGCGTAATGTCCGGAAGAATCCACCATCATTTTCCAGTCTATGATCTCATCAAAATCCAGATCGGCATAGAGGATGGTCTCTTTTTCCGGCTCGGGTCCGGCAAGATACTTCCCACCCGGCGCCACAATGGCGGAATATCCCCCTCCCGGCTTCAATTGGTCTACACTACCCCCTTTCCCAAGGGCCTCAATGATCTCTTCCGTAAGAACTGCTGTGGAATTAATCACAAAAGACTGCCCTTCAAAAGCGTAATGACGAACGGCCGCATCAATGATCCCGTTGATCCATGGCATACCGCCCGGCCAATTGGCCACGTGGATCTCTTCTCCCTGAGCCTGGAGGGCATAGCGGAAAAGGGCATTGGAGTGTTCATAACAGATCAGCCCGCCGACCTTGCCAAAGGGGCTCGAAAACACCATCAGATCTCTTCCGTCTCCCCTCCCCCATACCATGCGCTCATGACTGGTGGGCACCAGTTTTCGGTGTCTGCCGATAATTTCCCCGTCAGGGCCCACAAAGAGTTGCGTATTATAGAGGGTGCCGCCTTCCCGCTCATTTAACCCGATGACCGCAAGACAGCCGGCCTTCTTTGCCGCGCGACAGAGTTCTCTGGTGGTTGGGCTGGGAATCTCCACCGACTGTTCAAAAAGTCTGCGGGAAAAGCTGGGAGTAGACGAGCGTCGAGCAGAAAGCGGGTCAAATGTTGCAGCCCAGTAAGGATAACCCGGTATGAACGTTTCCGGGAATGCCACTACCCGGGCGCCATTTGACGCTGCCTCCTTCATCGCGTTACAGACCTTTTCCACCGTGCCTTCGCGGTCCAGAAATACCGGGGCCAGTTGTGCCGCCGCTACTCGAATTTTTTTACCCATCGTCTACTCCTTCCTTTACATACCAAGTACTCCAGTAAAAATATCTTATGACAGCAAGGCTTTTAAGGTCCGGCCATACACCGCGCAATCAATAAGCCCTGTTTTGCTTCTTCTCTTGCATATGGAGTAACGCTTGTCAAGGGCAGACCGCATAGGGAAGTGGATAAAGCAGTAGGCAGTAGACAGTAGGCAGAAGGCAGAAGGCAGTAAGCAGTAAGAAAACAACTCTAATAGCCAACATAATAACATTCACAAGCAACGTGCAACCCGAGTAGTCTCATAGAAATCATACTTCCGCTTGCAGAATCTTGACTCTTAACCCCGGTTTCATTATGATTCCAGCAACCCTTGAAAAGGGAATAAATCGGGCGGCACCCCATTGGAATACTATCGAGAAAGGAATTATCATGAGAATAAGACAGACAGGAAAAATAACTGACGGGCTCTGGTGCCTGGGTCGCAAAGAATCGTGCATTTATCTGTTGGAAGGAGACAAAGAATCAATGATCGTGAGCGGTGGGATGAGTTATTTGACGCCCACTCTTCTGGAACAGTTCAAAGAATTCGGTATCGATGAAACACGGATCACCAAAGTTCTCATTTTACACGCACATTTCGACCATGTCGGTGTCATTCCTTTTTTCAAACGGCGCAATCCCCGCATGGATATTTATGCCTCTGCCCGGGGATGGCGCATCCTCAACATGCCCAAGGCCATCACTACCATCAACGACTTCGGCCGGGACGTGGCGGTCCGTATGGACCTCAAGGAAGTCTATTCCCAGTACGACCTTGAATGGCGAGATGACATCACAGGCGACACTGTGACAGAAGGAGACCGGATCGGAGTTGAACCCTTTGAAGGGATCATCTACGAAACCCCTGGACACTCCTCATGTTCTATCTCCCTGTATGTGCCGGCCTTGAAAGCCCTCTTTCCCTCTGATGGAGGGGGGATCCCTTACAAGGATATGATTCTCGCCGCCGGGAATTCCAACTACACAAAATACCAGGAGAGCCTGACAAAGCTGAAAGACCTGGACGTGGCCTACCTCTGTGCAGATCATTACGGGTACGTCACCGAAGAGGAAGCGGCATGCTACATTAAGGAAAGCATTAAGGACGCCGCAAAACGACGCGCAGAATTTGAAGAAGTCTATCTCAGAACAAGGGATGTGGAGGCAACAACGGAAGAACTGGTACGAAGGTTTTACAGCGCCAATCCCGATTATATCCTCACCCCGGAGATCTTTGCCGCCGTTTACCAACAGATGCTCCGACACATAGTCAAACAGCTTCCTTCGGAAAGTTGATTGGGATCGTGGACGCAATAACTTTCGTAAGTAGGCGCATAGATTTGGGTCAGGTTCGGAGTCTTCGCTTACCTGTTCGATATGGAATCACAAAAGCTGAAGTATGTCGCTATTTCAATGTTTTTGTTATTTCATATTGGACGAAAATGGCCTGAAGTTATGATGCATAGTTGGGGAAGTTATTGGGTCCACGATCCTTGGTATCCGGAGATCCCAAGCAGTTGAGGAGGAAGTAGCATGAATTTGCGCGTAATGACTTTTAATCTGCGGTTTGAAAACGATCGAGACGGCTCAAACGTCTGGCGGAATCGACGCTCCCTGGTTTTGAAAATCATCAGAAAATTCCGTCCCTCTATTCTGGGAACCCAGGAGGGCATGAAAAGTCAGTTAAACTACCTTGAAGAGCATCTGAAGGGCTATCATCTGCATACCCCTTTTCGCGTGTGGGACGACACATGCCAGTACCCTACCCTTTTTGTTGAGAGAGAACGTTTTGAAATTCTAGGAGGAAAAGAATTCTGGCTTTCCAAAACCCCCCAGGTGCATCGAAGCAAGGACTGGGACAGCGCTTTTCCCCGTATGATGAGTTACGCAAATCTGAAAGACAGGGAATCAGGGAAAAGTTTTTCAGCAGCTGTTACTCACCTGGATCATATAGGTGAAGAAGCACGCACTAAACAGGCTGAAATCATCGGCGACTGGGTGAATCAGAAGGCCAACCCTGTTATCCTCATGGGTGATTTTAATGATAAGCCAGGCTCGCCTGCCCATGATCTGCTGACGGGAAGCCAATCGAGGCTCACGGATTCCTGGCAAGACATGCAAGGATCCGAAGGGAAAGAGAGCTTTACCCATCATGGGTTTACCGGTGTTCCGGAAACAAGCCGGATAGACTGGATCCTGACATCCCGGCAATGGACGGTTAAGAATGCGTGCATTGTTCGAGATCGATATGATGGCCGGTACCCTTCCGATCACTTTCCCTACTATGTCGATCTGGAGTGGCAAGCTAACCGCTAAAGGCTAAGCGCTAATTGCTTTTTTTGGTGTTACTTGAAAAGATTGGGAAGAAACAGACTCAACCCTGGCCAGTAGGTAATGAGGATAAGGGTAAGAAGGAGCAGGACCAGAAACGGGAGAGTGGCCCTGTACAATTGAACAACAGGACGGTCGAACCGGGAACTGGCGATAAAGAGATTCAGACCCACGGGAGGAGTGTTATAGCCTATGGCGAGATTTGTCAGGAAGATGATTCCCATATGAACCGGATCGATGCCAAAGCGGTCGGCCAGGGGAAGAATGAGTGGGACCACGACCAGGATAGCGCTGAATATGTCCATCATGCAGCCCACAAGCAGGAGAAAAATGTTGAGCAGAATCAGGAACCCAATCTTGCTGTCCATCAGCCCTTCCATAAATTCGAGGATTCGCATAGGGATAAAGGCATCCACGAGATAGTTGGTAAAGGCCAGGGCGGCACCCAGAATGATCATGATGCCCCCGACCATTTTCATGCTTTCTTTCATGATTTCCGGAAGGTCTTTAAATACGTTAAGCTCTTTAAACACTACGACCTTTATGAAGAGAACGTAGACGACCGTAAGGGCTGCAGCTTCAGTGGCTGTACTCAGGCCCGAGTAGATTCCGACTAAGATGAGAAAAGGAATAGGCAGTTCCCAGGCTGCCCCTTTGAGAGCGCCTAGAAATTCACCTGCAGAAAAGCGGGGTCGATCCAGTTTCCATTTTTTGCCCATATAAATGGAATAGAGAGATGGAACCCCGATGATGAGAATCCCCGGGATCAGGCCAGCCATAAAGAGTTTTTCAATACTGGTTCCGGAAACAAACCCATAGAGTATAATGGGAAGACTCGGCGGGAAATGGAGCCCAATAGATCCGGACGTAGTCATAAGGCCAAGGGCGAAGTTTTCCTTGTAACGCTCTGAAATCAGGGCCGGGTACAACAATCCCCCAAGGGCGATGATGGTGATTCCGGTAGCCCCGGTCAAGGCCGTGAAAAAGGAGCAGGTAACCAGGGCCACGACCCCGAGCCCCCCGGGAAGCCATCCCAGCAGGCTTCGTGAAAACCGAACGAGCCGGGTAGAAGTTCCACCGTGGGAAAGAAGGTATCCCGCAAAGGTAAAAAGAGGAATAGCCAGAAGAATGGGCGAATTGGCCAGACGTACGATCTCGATGGGGATGGCGGTAAATTCCACGCCGCTGGTATAAAGCCCCAGGAGGGAGGCACCAAGAATTCCGGCAAAGAGGGGAAGGCCGGAGATAACCAGGACAATGAGGAGGAGTACAAGGATGAATATCATTCTCTGATACTCCTTACGGTTTGGATTCCCTGGTCGACGGCCTTGACCAGGAAATGGACCAGGAGCAGCCCAAACCCCGCGGGTAGAATAATTTGCCCCGTCCAGGTAGGCAGCGCAAGAAACATGGTCCCTCCGAATTCCATTTCCATGCTCAGATAGTCTACGCACACTTTGATCATCATTGCGCAGAGGGACGCACACACCGTGGAAAGAATAAAATCCCTGAGAGGAAGCCATCGGGGGGGGAGGATGGAGGAAAATAGATCTATCTGAATATGCTTGCCGTCCCTCGTCAGCAAAGAGGCGCCTAAAAAGGTGATCCACAGAACGAGAAGTCTGACGAACGGCTCGGACCAGTCGATCTGCCCCATGAGGGTGTTGGCCCACGGCAGATGCCCATGGGTGTAGAGCCCCCGCAACACGACCTGGAAGAAGGTAAAGATTACCATGAGCGAGAGCATGGCAATAATGAGCCATCCTTCAATTCTGGCAAGGATTCTATCGACAAGTCGCAATACAATCATTTCCGGCTCCAAAATCAGATATTTTGTTTGCGTATCCAGCCCGAACTTTCTACGATGGAAAAGGAGAAAAAAAGCGGGGATGTACTCCCCGAGGGAAAGACACTTTTAGTACCTTATCACCTAGTTTTCTGTCACAAAAAAACAAAAAAATCTTTGCGCCTTTGCGTCTTTGCCTGCCCAGTGAAACCTTTTTTGCTTTTGTTTCACCGGGGCGCGAGACATTTTGGTTGCGGCTTCGCCGCCTTAGAACCATCATGCACATTTTCAGGTGATGATCAATGATTTTCCAACATGAACAATTAAAAGAGAGGTTGTCACATGCCTTCAGTGGATCTCAGTCTTATCGGAAAAAAGAGTAAACCCGTTGTTTTTGAATATACGTGGAAGGACGTAGCCCTGTATGCTTTAGGAGTTGGAGCTTCTTCCGGGGAGCTTCCCTTTGTCTATGAAGGCGCTCCGGGTGGAATCAAGGTCCTGCCGAGCTTTTGCGTAGTACCTGCCTTCAAGGCGTTTCCCGATCTGGGCGCGGACATAGAATGGTCTCTTATGCTCCATGGAGAACAGTCTATTCGGGTGTTCCGGGATATTCCACCCGAAGGAAAGATGGTCCAGGTGGGGGAAGTCGCCGCAATTTACGACAAGGGCAAAGGGGCGGTTTTCCATCTGAAGGTAACGGGAAAAACAGAAGATGGAAAGCACCTTTACGACGCCAATTGGGCTATCTTCTATTTAGGTGCGGGTGGATTTGGGGGAGATCCAGGCCCCAGGGAGGAATCTGTCGATCCTCCTGAAGGGGTAGAACCCGATGTAACGATTTCTTCCGTGGTTGGAGACAATCAGGCAATCCTGTATCGATTGTGCGGTGACTTCAATCCACTCCATCTGGATCCCCAAGCAGCTAGGCGGGGCGGATTCGACCGGCCTATCCTCCACGGTCTGTGTACCTACGGCTATGCAGTCCGCTCCGTCATAAACGGGGTTCTGGATGGGGACGTAACCCGTTTCAGAAACTTCAAGGCACGTTTTTCGAAATCCGTCTATCCAGGAGACACCCTGACTACCCGGTGTTGGGTGGAAGAAGGCCGTTGTCTTGTAAACGTAAGCACCGAACAGGGGGTAGTTCTGAAGAACGGGATTTTCGAATTCAAGGAAGATGAATAATCAGCTTTCCATCTTCACGTTCCACCTGGTAACTGGTAATCGGTTTCTTGGCCGCTCCTGACAGCACTTTTCCCGTATAATCGAATGTGGATTTGGATATGCTGCAGCAACGGATCTGTTCGTCGGTGCCATAGGGATCAATACGCCGTCCGGCATGGGTGCACCGGTTTTTGAATGCGTGGAATTCCCCATCGTGCCCGTGAATTACAAGCACTTTTTCGGGCATGCCCTTTCCTTCAAGACGGATCGCGCCGCCTTTGTTGGCCAGTTCGGACACACGATCAAGCTGAATTTCGATTTTTCCGCCGGAAAGATTCCAGCCGTCTGAATCGGTTGGAGGAGCGGTTTCACAGATTCCAAACAGCCTCTTGAAAAATCCCATATTTCCCTCCCTATGAATAATTCTGCATGCAGAACATCTCGGATCACCGTTTTCTAACCCATCCGGAGCCGGCAATAAGGAAACCGAGGGCCGAAAACAGAAAGGCCATGGCAAATCCCAGATGAGCGATATCGATAAACACCGTAAACCCCGGTGAGAAGACCACATCCGGGAAGTTTTTGAAAACCCTGAAGATTCCGGTGATGACAATACCAGCTAGCAGCAGTATCCGAACCCCGGAAGATACAGAAAGTTTAAAACGTCTCCGTTCAGAAAGAAAATAATCGACTATGAAATAGGCGATGAGCCCAAGGAACAGGATGGAACCAATATAATGAATATAATGCGTCATGTAAAAATCGGCCGACCATCCCAGCCCGGGAATGTCTGCGATGTAATACCGTTTAAAAATGGGCATCTGGCCAAAACCGGTAAATGCCAGGACAATAAGGGTCAGGATGTATAGTTTCTTGAGTTTCATTTTGCCCGGTGACAGCATAATTTTTTCGGCTTTCATTTTTCGTCCTCCTTAGAAGCTGCCAGCTTTTTTGAGGACGTGTAGAATTTCCCTATTGCTGCAGCAATTCCCGCGATGGGAGCAATAATCATCGCTTTTGCCAGATTGTCTGCATGGGCCATGGAATCCTCAACCTTTTCAAGCCCGGGTTTTCCAGCCGCTTTTTCCAGGCCCTTGTTCAAATCTTCGAAGGGAACAGGCGAGACATAGATCGTATTCGTCCCCCCGTTTTCTTTTTCCCCGTAGATAAATCCGTGTATCTCGTCTTTAATGGCGTGGGCTTCAGCAAGGATCTCATCTCTCGGGCCTATTTTCTGAACATTCTCGGGGCATACATCAATGCAGGCCGGCAGTTTTCCGTCCTCGATTCTGTTGTAGCACCGGTCACATTTATACATGACGCCGTTTCCTGCTAATGCGGGCAGAATATCGAGATAAAGGCCAACGCCAGTCTGTCTTTGTGGAATATGCCATGGACAAACAACTTTGCATTTTGATCCACCAAGACAGATATCCGGGTCGATTTGCGTAATTCCGTTCTTGAGTTTTCGAGCGGCTCCCCAGGGACACAGGTCCGCACAGGGTGGATTCTGGCAGTGCATGCACCGTCGTGGGATCGTGAAGGTCTCTTCTTGGCCGTTCACGTTTACAGTGGATTCTTGAATAAAGAGCCAATTATACGGGGTGAGTCTGTCCGTCACATCCTTCTTATCGGACCAGTCAGACACCTTGACCTTGTTAGTGGGATACATCTTTGGAAAAGGTTTCTTGGGTTCCGGAAATTTTGTTGCATTGACTTCCTGGCAGGCTTCAACGCAGGCTTCACAGCCTATGCATTTTCGTATATCGATCAGGGTTGCCAGTTCCTGCCCGGAAACCCCCTTTGCTGTGGCTGGAAGAGGAAGAGAGGATACCCCTAAAACACCTACTGTTGCAAGTCCTCCCTTTAGAAATGATCTTCGAGAAAGTTCCTTTTTCATTATTAATCTTGCCTCTTTTAGAAACGGTTAATAATTAACCTGTCTTTGTGACCTATAGAGTCAGAAAACCAGAATTGGTTCCAATACAAGTTCCCTGGCCGTTAAGAGGGACTACAAGTTGGATTGAAAAACAATGGGAATGAACCTCCTGTTATAGCATTGTACTTTTTCCATCACTCGCCAGTCTGGCTAATCTGTCTGAATCCAGGATTCTGATCTCTCGGCCTTTTACCTCAATAAGACCTTGATCAGACATCTTTGAGAAAATCCTCGAGAGCGTTTCAGGGATGGTACCCAAAAGACTTGCAAGTTGGACTTTCGAAATATCCAGAAGGACCAGTTCTTTTTTTTCCTGTTTACTTGAAAGGTACCCCAGGTATCCTGCCAGACGTCCCGGAACTTCTTTCAGGGAAAGGTTTTCTATCTGGAGGGTAAACTGGCGAAGTCTCAAGGACAAGACTGCCAACATGTTCAGGGAGAGAGAAGGATTGGTTGAGATGAGATTCACAAAAGCGGTTCTTGGGAAAAAGAGAAGACGGGTCTCTGAGATCGCTTCGGCATTGGCTGGAAATTGCCTCCCTGAAAAAACCGGGACCTCTCCAAAAGGTTCACCAGGCCCGAGGATGTGGAGAATCTGCTCTTTTCCTCCCGGAGACGCTTTATATATCTTGACCATTCCGGCATGAATCAGGTAGAAACCGTTGCCATCATCCCCTTCAAGAAAGATAGTGGCACCCTTTTTGAAATCCTCATCAGAAGCGATTTCGCTTACCTTTCTGATCTGGTCCTCGGGAAGCCCGTTGAAGAGGGAACTGCGTGATATGGTATCCATTGTTTTCAAAGCGGTATGCTCCAGCGCAAGATGTGTTAATTGGAAACCTGCAGTGCCCACAGAACCATTAATGGATGGGCACTAATTAAGAATGAGAGGAAATTTATGTCTTTTGATATTACACAGTGGATCGTACGCATCCCCGTGCTGCTGTTTGCCATTACCATTCACGAATATGCCCACGGCTGGGTAGCATACCGGTTAGGGGATCCTACAGCAAAAAATATGGGGAGGCTTTCGTTCAATCCCATAACGCATATTGACCCACTTGGTGCCATATGCCTGTTTCTCCTCAATTTTGGCTGGGCCAAACCCGTACCCATAGATATGAGATATTTCAGAAATATCCGGAGAGACGCTATCCTGGTTTCCCTCGCGGGTCCGGCTGCCAATTTCTGCGTAGCATTATTGGCCGGGATAGTAATCCGACTTATCTACTTTCCATCTCAGCTCTACCAGATGACACTGGTTTATCTTCTCATCATGAATCTCGGCCTTGGCCTTTTCAACTTGATACCACTTCCCCCGCTGGACGGGTCTCATATCCTTGAAAACCTGCTATCGCCATCCGCGGCCATGAAATTCAACCGGTTCAAACGCTACGGTCCCTTCATACTGATCGGCGTTATCATGCTTGATAACTTCGCGCACACCGGAATCTTTAATATGGTGCTTGTCCATCCCATGAAATATCTTGCCTATCTGTTTTCAGGGATCAATTTTTGATGGTCGTGTGAAACAGTTTGGATTGAACCGCAAAGTCGCGAAGGACGCAAAGCCTTTTTCGAATCGGAACGGACGATTCGAAAAAACAGCCATTATTGTTTCTGTGTGAAACGTAAACATTCTCCGAAATGCCCGAAGGGCTGATTGCTTTATCGAATCGTCCGTTCCGATTCGGTAAAAAAACAAAATCTTGGCGTTCTTTGCGTCTTGAGCGAAGCCCCGCTAGCGGGACAAGGGGGCGGTAAACAATCGTGTTAAAGTTTCTTTCTTTATCTGATCCCGCTTTAAAGCGGGAAGACTGTGATCATATGAAACGTCGTTTGCCTCACAATCACGATTCACAGTTTACAGCAACTGTGAACCGTAAACAGGAAACCGGAAACCGTGAACCCGTTTTCTCCTTCTTTACATCTCAGCCATATATACACTTTCGTATAGTTCTTCCAAACGGGACAGATGGTTTTCTTCGTCTTTTGCCAGACTCTTATACATCTCACCCATGGGAGCATCTCCACACTGGGAGGCCATACCCGTGTAGAAATCAAAAGCCCGCTTTTCTTCATGAATCGAATAAATCATGATCTCCTGATCTGTTGAGCTCTCAGTAAGCGGTTTTTCTTCCAGCATCATGGTCAGGTTCATGCTGGGACTTGTGGCGTAGCCGGCATCGTGAAGAGCAACCGTCTCTTCAAAAAAAGCCTTTTCCAAAATGTACCGATGTTTTAATTCATCGAGGGCTAGATCTTTCAGGAGATCCTTTCCCAGCTTGTCTTTAACTTTCAGATAGCCCTTTTTGTAAACCTCGAAACTTTTGGATTCCATATCGATGGCCATCTCCAGGGCCGCCTCGCGAGTATAACATACCTCTTCCGTTGCCATAAATAACCTCCTGGTCTCTAATTAAATTTTAATATGCCATCTTAACCAACTGTTCCGGCAATTTCTACCTTTTTCCAACATGAATTCATATTTTCGAAACATTCTGTAAAAATCCAGGTCCAGAGGGCCCGGCTTTACCATAAGCCCAGAGGGAATGACCTACTGAAAACCGATGGGTGAGGCTTAGGTGTCAGGTGTCAGGTGTCAGGTTCAGTAAAAACAAGTACTGGACCACCCTGGGCTCGGTCTCAGTAACGATATAGAAAACTAAGCATCTGCCAAATTTTAGCGATTCACGACGGGTTTCAGCACTCAACGGGTGCCCTTCTGACACCTGACACCTGACACCTGACACCTGACACCTGACACCTGATAACAAGCAATAAATCGTTCAGATGGCAAAGCCACTGAACTCTGACCTTGCCCAAAGGGCAAGGGTTTTCATGTTGGACTAAAACTATGGATCGTTTAGTTCACCCTTGACCCCTGAGTAAATCTGTGAATAATAGAGATACTTTCATGGCTGTCGAAAATGTTGAGTACCTAGGGAGTTTTATTTATGTGTGGTATTGTCTGTTATATTGGGGACAGGGATTCAAAACCTATCCTTCTTGAAGGATTGAAAAGACTTGAATATCGGGGCTACGATTCCGCTGGAGTGGCTATTCAAGATGACAAAACTATTGTATGGTCGCGGGCTGTCGGAAAGATCGCCGAGCTTGAAACTAAGATTGGCAACCGGAAAATAAAAGGCATGACCGGCATTGCCCATACGCGATGGGCGACCCATGGTGAACCTTCGGAAGCGAATGCGCACCCTCAGTGCGATCAGGACGGAGACGTATTTGTCGTCCACAACGGAATCATTGAGAACTACCATACCATTAAAAAAACCCTTGAGAAAAAAGGAATCATTTTCAGGTCTGAGACGGATACGGAAGTCCTTGCGCAGCTGATAGCGATCAATTTTGAGGGCAACCTTGGAGATGCGGTACGGAAAACCATGTCGCAGGTGGAAGGAACCTTCGGGATTGGGGTTATCCATAGAGACACCCCGGGCCAGATCGTGGTGGCCAGGAGGGGAAGCCCCCTGATTATCGGGGTAAGCGATCATGGTAACTTTGTAGCCTCCGACGTGTCCGCCATGATGGGGTATACAAATCAAGTAGTTCATCTTCGGGACAATGAACTGGCAGTTATTACCAATGATGGTTTTTCCATTTCGACGGCCCAGGCCACCATGGTGGAACGAGGGTGCGAAACAGTGGAATGGAGTCTTGAGGATGTGAATCTGAATGGTTTCCCTCATTTCATGCTCAAGGAAATCTTTGAACAGCCTGAGACCGTCAGGAATGCCATACGGGGCAGGCTTGAGCCCGGAGAAGGGGTCCCTAAATTAGGCGGAATCATCCCCGTGTGGGAAAAACTTAAGGAATGCAGGCACATGGTCCTTCTGGCCTGCGGGACTTCCTATTATGCGGCTTGCGTGGGCCGGTATATCTTCGAAAAGCTGACCGATGTGGATGTGGAGGTCGAACTTGCATCGGAATTCAGGTACAGAAAGCTTAACTTCCCTCCTAATACATTTATTGTGGCCATAAGCCAGTCGGGAGAAACAGCTGACACCCTTGCGGCCATGCGGGAAGCAAAACGAAAGGGAGCATCCCTTTTAGGGATCGTCAATGTGGTGGGCAGTTCGATTGCAAGAGAAACAGATGCTGGGATCTATAATCACGCGGGCCCGGAAATCGGTGTTGCCTCCACGAAAAATTTTGTTTCCCAACTCACCACCTTGATCCTTCTGGCATTGCTGTTGGGTCGCCATCAACATCTTTCTCTTACGGAAGGGATTCAGGCTATTCGGGGACTTGAGGCGCTGCCGGACCTGGTCAGCAGGGTACTGGCAAAGGCAAACCACATTGAGGCCATTGCTGAAAAATACTGCATGTGTAAAAACTGGCTTTTTCTTGGACGAAAATACAATTTCCCTATTGCCATGGAAGGGGCATTAAAGCTCAAAGAGGTGTCTTATATTCATGCCGAAGGGTATGCCGCAGGGGAGATGAAACACGGTCCTATCGCGCTGATTAATCCGGAAATGCCCACGGTAGCCATTATCCCCATGGATGAGATGTATGAAAAGATGGCGAGTAATATCCACGAGATCAAGAGCAGGAAAGGCCCCGTCATCGCCATCGTGACAGAAGGAGATCTTAAGATCAAGGAGTTGGTGGATGATTTTGTTGAAATCCCCGCCGCGCTCGATTTCTTAAACCCGATCCTCGCTGTCGTTGTCTGCCAGCTCCTGGCATACTATTGTGCAAAGATGTTGAACCGCGATATCGACAAACCCCGGAATCTTGCAAAAAGCGTAACAGTGGAATAGATGATACGTTAAAATAGAATACAGAAGGCAGAAGACAGAAGACAGAAGACAGTCTCGCACCATCGGGATTCCCTCAAAACCCTATAAAAAATCCAATATTTTTCTTTGGATCTAGGTTTTATCGTTACGAAGAGATTACCGCACTTTGCATACTGCTTTCTGCCTACTGCATACTGCTTTCTGCCTGCGCACCCCCACTTAGTTACTACAATTTTGTATTTCAAACGGCCACGATAACACAAAAGCGTAGGGGCAATCCGCTTCTTTTTCTTCCCGATAGGTAGTATCCCTTTGATATTAAAGGCTTTTTTGTATTTCTTTCGGTTCTGGCATCAAGGTTGCATTGTAGTGTAGCACAAATTGAACAAATTCAGAGCTTTCATGAAAACTGTTTATTTTTTTTAAAAAGGGAGGGTATTAGTATGGAAAGTAAGGTTGCTGGATGCAAGACAGCGGAAGATGTAAGAAAAATCGTCAAGGACATGGATATCAGTTTTGTCCAGTACTGGTTTACCGACGTGCTGGGTGTTCTGAAAAGCTTTGCCATCACACCTTCGGAGCTTGAAGAGGGTCTGACGGAAGGCATGGGGTTTGACGGGTCCTCCATAGAAGGTTTTGCGAGGATTCATGAGAGTGATATGATCGCGATGCCCGATCCCACCACGTTACAGCTGGTTCCCTGGAGGAGCGGAGAACGTCCGGTGGCCCGCATGTTTTGTGATGTATTGAATCCAGATGGAACCCCTTATGAGGGGGACCCCAGGTATGTCTACAAAAGGCTCCTTAAAAAAGTGGCGGATCAGGGATACACATTCTATGTGGGTCCCGAGCTTGAATATTTCTATTTCAAGAATGAAAAGTGCACGGAAGTCCTTGATAGAGGAGGATATTTTGATTCCAGGCCGCTGGATATGGGAGGGAATCTGAGAAGGGAAACCATTTTTGCACTCCAGGATATGGGCATCCAGGTTGAATACAGTCACCATGAGGTGGCCCCAAGCCAGCATGAAATTGACCTTCGCTATGATGAAGGGCTAAAAATGGCTGACAAAACCATGACATACCGTCTCGTTGTCAAAGAGATTGCCCGGCAGAACGGGGCTTATGCCACATTCATGCCCAAACCTATCTTTGGAGAGAATGGAAGTGGCATGCACGTCCACCAATCCCTTTTTAAAGGGAGCAAGAACTCCTTCTACGATCCCGATGATGAATACAATCTCTCTGATACAGCCAAACACTATATTGCCGGATTGATGCGCCATGCTCCCGAAATTGCAGCAGTGACCAATCAGTGGGTGAATTCTTACAAACGTCTCGTGCCCGGATATGAGGCCCCAGTGTATGTTTCATGGGCAAGGAGAAACCGATCCGCCATGGTCAGGGTCCCCATGTATAAACCAGGGAAAGAGACTGCGACACGTGCTGAGTTGAGATGTCCGGATCCTGCATGCAACCCATACCTTGCTTTTGCAGTGATGCTGGGGGCGGGAATGGAAGGAATCGAGAAGAAATACGAATTGCCGGCGCCTATTGAAGAAGATATCTTTGAAATGAATCCGGCGGAACGGAAGGCCCACGGAATTACCGACCTGCCGGGGAATCTCTATGCCGCAATTCTTGAGACGGAGAAAAGCGAACTGGTAAGGAAAATCCTCGGTGAACACGTGTTTGAAAAATTCCTGGAGAACAAAAAGATCGAGTGGGATCAATATCGAACGCACGTCAGCCAGTTTGAGCTGGATAAGTATTTATCAGTCCTCTAATATATCTATAAAAAAATGTACGGAGAAGAGCGGCCTCAGGGCCGCTCTTCCTGTGTCGGGCACTTGGACGCGCCATCCCCCCACATCCGCCTAAATTCACGCCGGCAACAACCCTGGGTACTGATTGAGCCCGAACGTCAATGACATAGTTCTAATCGGCTTGAAAATCGTCACGACCTCTGGTACGGTTGACTTCCTCTTGGTTCACGGTTCAATATTTCCTGCTGCAATGGAAAACTCCAAAATAAGGACTCCGTACATGCGGAAAACTTTTTTAGACCCTTTTTCTACAGGGGCTACCACCTACGAACAAATAGGTGACGGTCGAAATGACAATAAGAAATGTCTTCGGGCTTTATGTTGTCGCCGGTTTTATATCGTTGCCATAACGATTCTTTTCTCACAGGCTCTTTTCGCCTGCACTATTTCCAATGTTCCGGAAAACATGGATAGCAGTCTTGTGAGCCATGAGGACCCGATTTTTGACAAGCGTTTTGATGAATTGTCCTTCAAGGATATTGATCTTGAAAAATTGTGGAAAGAGAAAATCTACCCGTACAGTCGGGAAGGAATCGTGATCCATCAGTATACATTTGCAAACATTGCCGATGCGGCAAAAGATGGAGTTGTGAATATCTATACCCGCCGGATTGAAGAAAAAAAGGCCCAGTTCGGAATTTCCCCCAACGACATCCTGCCCATAAGGATCCCGATCCTTTCGAATATTTTCGACATCATCCCTTTCAAAGTTCCCATCCCCTACCGATCTGAGGGATTCAGCCTCGGTTCAGGTTTCATTATCAATGAACACGGATATATCCTGACAAATGCACACGTAATCCACAATGCCACGGACATCAAAGTGGTACTGGCTAAGTCAAGAAGAGAGTATCCTGCAAAAATCATCGGATCGGATCGAATGACCGATACGGCACTCCTGAAGATAGAACCGGACCATTTCCTGACAGCCCTCCCCCTGGGCAGCTCTGACGACCTCAAGATCGGAGAGATAGTCCTTGCCATTGGAAATCCCCTTGGCCTTCAGCACTCGGTCACTTCAGGAATCATAAGTGCCAAAGGAAGAATTGCCCCTGAACTGAACGATCAGCTCGTCGGCTTTCTTCAAACTGATTCGGCCATTAATCCGGGCAGTAGCGGCGGCCCCCTGTTGAACCTGTACGGAGCAGTCGTAGGAATCAACACAGCCGTTATCTCACAGGCCCAGTCCATCGGCTTTGCCATACCGATCGATACCGTCAAAGAAGTTATGTCCATGCTGGTCCTGAATGAAACAGAGAGGGGTTGGTTAGGCATTACAGCAGTCCCTCTGACACTGGAAAAGGCAGCCGAAATGCTCTACCCTGATGAATGGGGCATCCTGGTAGTAGAAGTTGAAAAAGGAAGCCCGGCAGAGAAAGCGGGAATCAAGCCAGATGACATCATAGTTGAATTGGATAAACGCTCCCTGAAAAGCTTTCTACTGTTTCGAAGGAAACTCCTGGGCATGGCTCCGGGATATACGATGCATCTAACCATTTACAGGAACGGCGCCAAAATTGAAGTATCGAGTACGCTCGGGAGAAAAAAACAATAACTGGTCCCCGGTTACAAGAAAGCGCGATACGGGCTTGGTACTAACATCGGCCATTAGAGCCGTTTTCTTACTCCTAATCTTAATCGTAATTCTAATCGAATAGCCCTGAAATAGGTTAAAAGGAGTATGATTATGATTAAGATTAGGATTATGAACTGCAGAACGAATTTTCGGATAATCGTATCAAGTGGGCGAAGTTAGAACCAAGCCCCACGATACCCTTGACAATTGGAAGCAGAAAGGAACAAAATAAGATGGGACCTAAAAGCTGCAATTAGCACTTAGCGGTTACATAGCTCTGTGAAATAAATCTTTTGCGGAAAAACAGCGCTGCATCAAAAAGTGAAAGTTGAAATACAGAAAAAACCAATCTAAACGGCTTACATCATTAAGCTAACGGCTAATAGCTCAAAAGCTGATTGCTGTTTTTAGGTTGGATGCAGTTCATTCCATGGCAGGAAATGCCTTCAAATAAAAACTTAAAAAAAGGTAACCGATGAAAACCAATCTTCTGACGCTCTATAGTCTGGCGGATGAACAACAGGTCATTCCCGAAGAGGAGTTTGCACCCGTCCTGGAACCCTGTGCAACACCTTTGCTCGCTCTCTCCAATTTCGTTCAGGAAACAAACCCGGAGGCAGAAAGGTTGCACCTGCAAATGAATTTCCTCGCCCAAGTCATCAAACATGCTTCCGATGTGGAGCATCTTCTTGACCGCTACCAGGCCAGAAACAACCGAAACTGGATCTATTTTCGTGAACTGACTGCCACAGCGAAGAACTTTGGAAAAGCTGCCTTTATTCTGGAAGAACTCAAAAGGGGATCCTACCCCATCCGCCTCTTTCCAGATGAAAGTAATGACTTTTTTCAGAGGGCGGGAGAGGCTGCACGTTTTTTTGGAAAAACCATTGCAGAGAACTTTGCGGAACTTCGAAAGGAAGCCAGGCGTTTAAATCTAACCGTCCCAAAAGAAGGACATCTTGGATCCTACAGCCTAAAACTGACCCATGAAATCATACTTCCCCACACCATTGAGGAGGCATCCTCTTCCAAAATTGGACTTACTGCAAGAAAAATAGCGCACCGCTTTGTCAAGTTCACCGAAGACACCCAGTTTCTAAACGAAGTGATCCGCGAAGAGGGGAAATTTTTGTCGGCCCAGATTCCTGCAAATATTAATGAGGGGAAATTAAGACGCCTCGGAACCCGTCTGCATAACCTGGTTTCCTGGTATGATTCCTATCTGTTCAATCACGCCATAGAGGGAGAGATTCCGGAACTTAAAGTACTCCACCATATTTTTTCCATGCAATTGAACCTCTCCAAAATCGCCACCATTATTGCCCATTATCTTGAAAGGCATCTGCTTCTTCCCTCTCCCATTGCCGGCAAGCTTCAGAAAATTGTTCCCCCTTCTGAACTTACAAAAACCGCTTTCTATTTCAGTCTCTACTATCTGACGAGGGTTTTTGCAGCCGGCAAAGGACTTGCAGAGAAAATCCTGGATCGAATGGTAGAAGAGGTCACCTACAAACTTTCCGTACCGAAGGGTCTCGGATTCCATGCCAGACCTTCCACGTTGGTCGCCAAAGTTGTTCAACACCATAGCGCGGAAGTCAAAATGCTGGTAGATGATCAGGAATTTGATGCGGGCAGTATACTTGAACTGCTCAGCGCCGGTGGATATATCGTTACCAAGAAACTCAATCGAGTCCGTTTCCGGGGAGAGAAACGCGCGTTAGACGACCTCAAGATTCTGGCCGAATGCAATTATGGAGAAACACGTCAAGGAAAAGATACTCCACTTCCGGAGGCGCTTTCCTATTTGAGGTAGGGTAATGTCCATGAAAAAAATGATTAATTGTTGTGTGTTGATTTTTGTCAGCGCATTATTCTGTAACGCTATTGCCGGACAGATCAGTGAGGTTGTGCTGATTGACGGTGGGACTATTCTCGGAGAGATCGTGTCTCATCATGATGGCGAATATATTATCGAATCAGCTACGCTTGGAACGCTGAAAATTGACGAAAGCAAAATCCGTGTCATTCGGATACAGCACGGACCCTCCGTAGAAAAAAATCCCCCCGATGCCCCGAAACAATATTCCAATCAGGATATTCAAAGTATTCAAAAATCGATCATGAATAATGATAAGATCATGCAAAAGGTGCTGTCCCTGCAGAACAATCCACAGATACAGGAAATTTTAAACGACCCTGAAGTCCTGGAAGCATTGAACGCAGGAAATTTCTCCGCCCTCCTTTCTAATCCGAAATTATTGGAGATGCTGAACAATCCGGAAATCAGAGAGATTCAGAAAGAAATCATCGCTCCAGAAACAGGGAGCAAATGATTCAGAAAAAAACAATGAATGGACTGATGTTGCTCGTTAATCAGAATATTGCCAAGGCCATACTGCTTTCCCTATGCCTTCTACTCGGTAGTTGCTACCCCGGCATGAAAAAAGAAGCAACCGTCCCTTCCGAGGCCCTTGAGCAAATCACGTTTTTTTACCCGACGTTCTCGGATGATATGGACAGGGATTCTCTCCTTGCAGCGATCGAAAACAGTATTGAATATCTGAACCGGCTTCCGGCTGACAGAATTCTACACTACGGGCCCCATTCATTTACAAGCAGGCAGGTTCTCGATAGCCAGAAAGCATTTCTGCAATTTCTACAAGAAAACCCCAACCCCTCCCAGGTAAACAAAAAGATAGAAGAGGACTTTCTTGTCTATCGTGCAACAGGCGGCAAAAAAAGTGATAACGTTCTGTTTACAGGGTATTTTGAACCACTTTACGAGGCAAGTTTGATACCTGATTCCGTTTACAGATATCCCCTGTATCGAAAACCGGACGATCTTACTACATTAGACCTTTCCGGATTCGGAAGCAGGTTCAAAGGGCAGAAAATCATTGGGAGGATGGTAGGGAAGGGTTTTGTTCCTTATTACACCAAGGTTGATATTGACGAAAAAGGAGTCTTGAAAGGACGAGGACTTGAAATTGCCTGGCTTAAGGACCCGATAGATGTCGCCTTTCTTCAGATTCAGGGCTCCGGGAAACTGACACTGAGGGACGGCAGCACCATCTCTGCCGGCTATAGTGCAAAAAATGGTCTTCCGTACAAAAGTATTGGCAGATACATGATCGACGAGGGATTCCTGACAAAGAAAGAGATGTCCATGCAGGCCATCAGGAGTTGCCTGGCAAAGCATCCCAAGATCGTAAGGGATGTCCTTTCATACAATCTATCCTACGTATTTTTCAGACGATTGAAAAAAGGCCCTCTGGGCAATATTGGTGTCCAGCTCACACCGGGACGATCCATTGCCACCGATTCAAAACTATTTCCCAAGGGAGCTTTAGGATTTATAACCTGCAAAAAACCGACAATCGACAGTGCCGGCATGGTAACAGGCTGGAAGGAGTTCTCGCGGTTTGTGCTGAATCAGGATACCGGAGGGGCCATAAGAGGAGCCGGACGAGCAGACATTTTCTGGGGAAGCGGTTTATATGCCGAAGCAGCAGCCGGTCATCAAAACCATGAAGGAGAGCTTTACATTCTCATCAAAAAGCCTTGAAAGGATTAAAACACTGCAATTAGCCGTTAGCTGTTAGCGACTGGGTTAAATAAGTATCTGCGTCTATCTGCGAAAATCAGCGTCCCTAAAAGCTCTTATCCTGCAATCTCTATCAGATCGAAAACTTAGAAAAATCCGCAACAAGCAGCACGAGTGCTTCAATCTGCTGCAAAAGACCAATCCGGTTTTTCCTTAAAACCTCGTTGTCTTTCACCATCACCTCCACACCGTCGAAAAATAGATCTACAGGTTTCCTGAGTTCCGCCATGCGTTCAAGCGCTTGAAAAAACAGACCACCTTCAAGCATTTCATTGACACTGCCCCTCACATCCTCAAAAGTTTCCCACAGGACGGTTTCTTCATGATCCTGAAATAGACCCGGATCAACATCGAAGACATCCTTTTCCTTTTTCAGGATATTCGTTACCCGTTTAAAGGTAAAGGCAAGCAAATCAAAATCCTTCGACTCAGCGGAGAACTGTTTCAACTGTACCACTCGCGGGCGAAGCCGATGGATCTTATCAAATCCCGCAGACATAACCGCCTCGACCAGGTCAGGTTCATACCCTTCACCCAAGAGAAGGTTTTTATAACGCTCCCTCACAAAGGCCATCACACCTGCACAAGTTTTCTTAACAGGAAAGTCAATCTCCTGTTTCAAATAGAACAGGGCACGCTCAACCAACCAGGACAAAGAAATTTCCCAGCCCTTCGACTCGATAATCCTGATGATGGCAATGGCATGCCTTCTCAGTGCAAAGGGGTCCGCACTGCCTGTGGGCTCAAGGCCTACAGCAAAACACCCGGCAATGGTATCGATCCGGTCCGCCACACCCACAATGGCTCCTATCACTGAACCGGGCAATTTTCCTCCCGCCTTCAAAGGGAGGTAATGTTCTTCAATGGCAACACTTACTTTTTCGGGGTACTCCTCTAATTCCGCGTATTCTTTTCCCATTACCCCTTGCAAAGAGGGGAATTCTCCGACCATCTGGGTAACGAGATCACATTTGCATAGACGTGCAGCAAGCGCAACATTTTCGATTTCCCCGGGAAGGACAATTTCACCCAGCTCTCTTGAGAGATTTTCGAACCGTTGAGCCTTGGCGAAAGAAGTCCCTAAATCGGCTTGGTAGATCACCCGCTTGAGGTCTTCGAGACGATTCATGAGCGGCTGTTTCCTATCTTCTTTCATGAAAAATGCCGCATCGGAAAGTCTGGCACGCAAGACTCTCTCGTGTCCTTTCTGCACGACGGAGGCATCCCTTGTCATCGTATTGTTTACGGCAACAAAGTTTGGCAGAAGACGGCCTTCCCGATCATATACCGCAAAATATTTCTGGTGTTTTCTCATGGCGGTAATCAGTACAGGATCAGGAAGTGCCAAAAATTTAGAATCAAAACCACCACAGACAGCCGATGGATATTCCACAAGATTCGCAACCGTACTCACAAGTTCAGAATCTTCAGGAAGAGTCCCTTCCACTTTTTCAGCCTCTTTTGTTGCGATATCAAGAACAATGCGTTCTCTCTCTGCCTGCTCAATAACAACAAAGGCCCTCTCGATTTGCTTCAAATAGTCGTCCACACTGTACACTTCAAACGGTTCAGGAGCCATAAAACGGTGACCCTCGGAAACCCTGCCGCTGGTAATACCCGCAAATTCAAAGGGCAGCACAACCCCGTTAAAAAGTCCCACAATCCAATGTACAGGCCTTACGAACGGAACACCAACACTTCCCCAGCGCATCGACTTTGGCCAGGTTACAGCCGAAATAATCACCGGCAGAATTTCGGCGAGTATCTCCCTGGTCGGCCTCCCGGGGATCGTACGCTTCAGGAAAAGATATTCGCCCTTCTCTGTTTTTATGCTCTTCAGATCATCAACCGCTACACCCTGCTTTTTTGCGAAGCCAAATGCGGCTTTGGTTGGGTGACCTTCTGCGTCGTATGCAACACGCAACGGCGGGCCTGTTATTTCCTGCACCAGATCTTCCTGTGTCTCGGCAATGGCTTTCCCAATAAGAACAAGTCTCCTGGGGGTTCCGTAGGTGTAAATCCCTCCTGCGAGTTCGATCCTGTTTTCTTCAAAAGCCTTTTCTGTGAGACTTTGCAGGTCCTTCAATCCCTTTTTAAGATACCCGGCGGGGATCTCTTCGGTCCCTATTTCCAAAAGCAGTTCAGCTACCATTTCCATTTCTCTTTTTTAAAGTTGGTTTTCTCCCAAAGACGTCAAGAACATATCATGCAATACTAAATATTCAACTTTGCGAGCTTTACGCCTTTGCGCGAGATTTTGTCTTTTTATGAATGCATCAAGAATCTAATGGTCAATCCAGAAGCGGATATCCCATTTCTTCTCTCTGGGCCAGATAGTTTTTAGCGGAAAGTCTTGCCAGTTTTCTGATCCGTTCTATATATTGGGTTCGTTCAGTGACGCTGATCGCTCCCCTGGCGTCGAGGACATTAAAGGTATGAGAGCATTTCAGGCAATAATCGTAGGCAGGAAGCACCAACCCCTCATTTCCTATTCTAAGGCCCTCTTGTTCATATAGATCAAACAGTTTCAACAACATATCCACGTCGGCCATTTCGAAATTGTAGGTGGAAAGCTCCCATTCACCTTTTCGATGCACGTCGCCATAGGTAATTTTGTCATTCCACTTCAGATCGTACACATCTTCTTTTTCTTGAAGATACATGGCGATCCGTTCAAGCCCATAGGTGATTTCCACAGAAATAGGATCCAGTTTCACACTTCCAGCCTGCTGAAAATAAGTAAATTGGGTCACTTCCATACCGTCCAACCAGACTTCCCAGCCTAGGCCTGAAGCCCCGAGGGTGGGGGATTCCCAATCATCTTCCACAAACCGTATATCATGATCCAGCGGATCAACACCCAACGCCTTCAGGCTTTCCAGATATAGATCCTGAATATCAATCGGTGATGGTTTGATAATCACCTGGTACTGATAATAATGCCCCAGACGGTTCGGATTTTCTCCATATCTACCGTCGGTAGGTCTTCTCGATGGTTCTACATAAGCAACAGACCAGGGTTCCGGCCCAAGGGCCCTGAGTAGGGTAGCAGGATTAAACGTTCCCGCTCCCACTTCAAGATCATATGGCTGTTGAATCACACAACCATAATCAGCCCAGTACTTCGTAAGGATCATAATTAAATCTTGAAACGCCATAAATGCTCCAGGATAATGAACGCCTGAACGAAAAACCGTTCAGGGGAATTTTTGCTCCCGTCTACACGGGATTGAATTGCAGATTTGATTTGCAGCCATATACGAAAAACGAAAAAGTTATCATTTCCCTCATTACTTGTCAACAATTCTTCAAAATGATCAGCAATTCTCATTATGGACTCTGCCTTTTTGCAAAACACTGTGTGAGTGGCATCTTGCCACGACTTTTCGCGGCTGGAAAGCCGCTCCCACAGGATATTTTTTCAAAATGAAAACTGCTGCAAAATGATAATTGCTGTTACAAAGTGTCCCTGAAACCCGCTATCAGTATGATAATACTGCCCCCTCGCCACCGAGGGTCAGCGGATGGGCGGCTTCCTGGATTTGGCGATCGATATCAGCATAGGAAAAGGCAGCCTGTTTCAATATTGATGCCTTTGTTGTTTACTTTTAAACAAGGGTATAATCCTGAAAAAAAGCAGACCCGGCAGGTTCTGCCTGCGGGGTCCACCAAATAGCTCTCGTGCCTTTGTCGGGCCACGATATCAGATTTTTTTCAGGTTCGCTACTTCTGCTGCTTCTGCTGCTTTCTCTATTTCCAGAATTTATCCTGCGTTATGCCCGTGCTTCCTCTAACGGTAAATGAACATTTTCGATAATCAAAGACCTTGACGAAAACAAACTGGGCTTTCGCGTTGAATTGGGCAATCATTTTGCATTCGGGATCAGGATTTGCAACAGTCCCTCTATTGACAATCGTATTTTTCAGGAGCGCGACTTTCGCATCCACACTCCATGGCCAGGTGGCCGCCACTTTGTCCACCATGACATTAATTCTCGGCAGCCAGTGCCCGGCGATCGTTTGATGCCGGCCATCATAGGCGGCACCGCCGTGAAACTGAATATCAAAGCATTGAACGCCCGCAAAATTTTTCACCACCCATTGAACAGTTGATGTGGTGTTGGTTTTAGCATTTCCATAGCTCATGGTATGTGGATCATCTTTGTGCAATATCCTGGAGGTCGCTTCCGATACGTTTACCGCATTTGTGCTTTTGATGATATCATACACTAAACCGACCACAGATAGAATCCCTCCAATGATAGCCCCTGCCGCCTGAGGGCCTATCTTCGCGTTACTTGCCTCGCCGGCGCCAAGCCACTCCGCAAAGCTCTTTGCCTCCGATTCAAGGTAGTCTCTGTACCATTGATCAAAATTCTCGTAATAGTCCTCCATCCTTTCCAGATATTCGATTTGCTCGCCGTATACCTGATCCATCGTTTCAACAAAATCTGCCATGCTTGTATCGGTATCTCGAAGGAAACTAAATAAATCCGTAACACCCTGCTCACCCGCCGCCTTGTTAACTCCATCCAGCAGCTCAACGAACAGAGCTGTATCCGTCCCGTAACTGTCGGCCTGGTCAATAAACTCCCTCAACGATGTCTGGTATTTTCCCAGATATTCGTCCAGTTGCGCCGCGGTCATATTTCTCTGGGCCAGAAATGTTTCGATCTCAGCAAGTGTGATAAGGTCACTGGGAAACATAAATGGCACCGTTGCAGTATCGTTCGCCGTCTTGATGTTCGCCAAACGGTAATCCCACTGGTACACAAGTTGATCGTCAACCCTGATCTCCGAAAATAAGGTACCGCTGGCATCCTCCTCTGCAACGGTGACCCAGGCCATATTTCCCCAGCAGGTCGCGTTTATTAGCGTTAGACTCACTAAAAGGGCGGAAAATAAAATACACCATTTTTTCATTCGACTACTCCTTTATCTTAGGGATTTCTCAAAATCATGCTAAAAGGGTGTTTCTTAACCAAACAATGATACCAAAATCCTCCTTTCATGAAAAAATACGCCGGGGATAGTCCTTCCGGCTTCGATACAACCAGTGAATTTGTATTTTGTAAGCTAATTACTTCAAACCTGTCAACCACTATGCCCATTGAGAGATTTGCGCTGTACCATTTTTTACAGGGCTTGCTGGTTCGTTGTGCCCACAAAAATGTTTCTCAAAACCAAAATCATTATCAAGCCGACTATTGATTCTCTCCAGGGAAGAACGTCAATTATACACCCGGTTCCAACCCTGCGTACCATATGGGATGGGGGTGAAGATTCGCCGATCTTTCTCAGTAATGTTTATCCTGACAATTCGGCCGTAATTTCCAGGATTAACTTGTCCCGCAGATGAACATTCTCCACTTCTATAACGCTTTGCAAAAATCGTGACATCCAACTGCCCGGAACCAAAAAATATGCATCTCCGCTCTCGGACCGTATGATTTCCATCCGGCCTGTTTCCTCATTTTACATGGAGCGTTCTATCCTTTTTGGGGTAAAATATTTTTGACCATGCAAAATTTCCTCTGAATTCCAACCGCTTACGAGCAGCACAAATCCTTCAGGCCCGTAATTGTCATTATGGATAAAAACTCATTCCCGGTTGTCTCTTAAACAAGCATCTATCCGTCAAATCCCCTTTATCAGTAGCGGGAGTCAATCAGATTCTAAATGGACGGCCATGGTTTTTTCGAATTCTGAATCAGACAGGGTCATAATACGGTGATGAAGGTGACGAAAATATACCAATAGAGACAGTGCGAAAGGTGTTAACTGGGAACCTCCACCGGCGCGGCCACCGATATTCCGGATGAGCAGGGGCCGATTCAGGGATTCCTCCGTCGTCTTGATCTTGCCCCAGATCGCCCTGTAACTCATTTTCAGTTCTTTGGCCGCCGCTTGAATGGAACCAAGACGGTCTATGGCATCAAGAATTCGCAGCCTTCCAAGGCCGAAAATCACATTTCCTTCGTCATCTTCGATCCAGATCTTTGAACGAATATGAAATGGAAAAGGTTGTTTCATAGGCTGCTTTTTAGCATACAGCAGGAATTGTCGCAATGGAAAAAGGAAAAACTGAAGCCGTACCATTATGTCATCATTGACATAACCAAAATCCCGTGATATAAGCCATTCCACAGCAAGACCTTCAGGTCATTTCAAACGAATAAACCATACTATTTTAGGTTATTACCTTTAATTCGCATACGAATTAACTGGATCGGACCAGTGAAAGTCAAGGATGGGGAGGTATTCGGGGTTGGATATGTCATCATTGACATAGCGACTCTCTTGCTGAAGCCCTGGGGAGGAATATTTATGAATTGCGACTTCGTGAAAACCACATGCCCTTTTTGCGGCTGTGGCTACCAGATGCTCCTGGAAGTAATGGATGGAGAGCTTGTAGGGACATTGCCGGTAAGGGGGGCTCCCATGAATGAGGGTAAACTCTGCATCAAAGGATGGAATACCCTTTCATTCTGACAACGGGAAGACGATATGCACATTATCACACGCGGACGATGACCGGGAGATGCCCTTCTCTTGAACAGGAATTTCCCGGCCCCATGGCACAAATCCATGTATATGACGCTGAACGGTTAGAACTGGAAGATGGCGATTCCGTCAAGGTAACCTCCAGGAGGGGAGAGGTCGTCACCCCCGTACGAATCGGTGATATTGTACCGGAGGGTTTCATTTTCATGGATTTTCATTTCCAGGAAGCCAATCCGAATTCGTTGCTCGGGACCTCCCTTGACCCTGTATCCAAAACACCCGATTACAAGGTTTGCGCGGTAAAAATTGAGAAGGCCGCTGCGGACAATTTATAAAAAAGGAATAGAATGTATCAAACGGCGTTGGACACACTTGTTGATCATAGGGACTCCGTCCTGTACTTAAATCACAGGATGGAAGAAAAGGCCTCCGTACATGATCTAAATGAAGAAGTATTGGTCCATTTTCTGGATCACCTGGATGAAGTCTCTCTTTACCCAGACAACCTCTACTGGCTTTCCCTTGCCCGTATAAACGAACTCGCCATTCTTTGCGCAGGAAACTACGCTGAGAACTGTGAATTCACACTGGTGGGAGACCTGCTTGTAAACCCAAGACTGGTTCTGGTTCATGTGCGGGGAGGTTCGAATCCCATTGTCAAGAAAAGACACATGCCTCTCACGGAACAATTCCAACCTATGGGTGTTACAAGGGGAAACGTGATTCAGTGGTTGAAAAAGTATACCATTGTTGAAAACAGAACCGAAGCCCTGATGCCATATTTTTTGGATCGTCTAAGAAATTCCGGGTTATTTCGCGAGTCGTACCTGGCCTCCATTAAATCCAGGGAAGAGCAAGTGGCGGACTTGACTGCTTATCTGGCTTGCCAGCGTTTCGGGAGTCGGATGGCTTTGGACGATTGGTGTGAAAAAGCAACTCCTGCAGACCGGAATCTCGTGAAATCCAGGCTTTGTCGATTTGATTTCAGGCTATTTGAGCTGTTGGGAAAAGAGGTTGAACGAGCAGCGCATGATTCCACTTATCAAAGCATCTTTCTCAAAAGCGCATTGAACAAAAAAAAACAAACCGCAACCCGGCATTTCTCTGAAGTCATCTTTAACGAGGTCTGAAATGAAAAAAATAAGCCTCCGAGTCAATGGCCGTCCGGTTCAGGTGATCGCTGACGCCAAATTCGTTCTGCTGGATCTTCTCCGCGACATTCTTGGCTTAACCGGAACCAAACAATCCTGCGACCGCAAAGGACAATGCGGGGCCTGCACTGTGATCGTCAACGGCAAGACGGCTTTATCTTGCCTGACTAAAGTGGCCGCTTTGGACGGTGCCGAAGTCGTCACGATAGAAGGTTTGGGAACTCCGGACAAACCGCACTTCATTCAAGAGGCGTTTACCCTGACCGGCGCCATCCAATGCGGCTTTTGCACACCCGGCATGATCATAACCGCCAAAGTGCTTCTGGATCAAAACGCCAACCCCAGTCGTGACGAAACAAAGCAGGCCCTGCGCCAAAATCTTTGCCGGTGTACGGGATACACCAAGATTTTAGACGCCGTTCAGTTAGCGGCCCGTTTCAAACGCGGCGAAATTTCGCCGGAGGAGGTTCGTCCCTTGGCAACCGCCGACGCTTTCGGAATCAGTCATCCTCGACCGTCGGCCATGATTAAGGCCTGTGGGACTGCTGATTTCACCGCCGACATCCGCATCCCGGGTGCCTTGGAACTGGCCGCCCTGCGCAGCCCCCACGCTCACGCCAAAATCCTATCCGTCGACTTTTCCGCATCGCTAACAGAACCGGGTGTTGTCGGCGTCATGACCGCCGAAGATATCAAAGGGACAAACCGGCTGAAATATATGATCCCCGACCGACCAATACTTTGTAAAGACCGAGCCCGCTATATAGGTGATCCGATAGCTGTGTTGGCAGCAAATACCCGGGCACAGGCATTGAATGCCCTGAAAAAAATCAAAGTCGAATATGAATTATTGCCGGTCCTATCCGACCCCCAGGAGGCCATGGCCGATAATGCCGTCCAGATCCACAACCAATGGCCGAACCTGTGTTTCAGCCAGCCACAGATCAAAGGCGACAGCGCAACGGCTCTGGCCAATTCACGGGCCGTTATCGAAGCTCGTTTCAAGACTCAAATCAACCATCAGGCGCCGTTGGAGCCGGAAGTTTGTACTGCGTTTCTGGAAGGCGACGGTGATGAATCACAACTCGTTATCATCGGCCGAAGCATAAACATCCACCATCATTTGAGCATTCTCCAAGAGGCGGTGGGCTGGGAAAACATGCGTTATGAAGAAGCGTTCTCAGGAGGACAATTCGGCATCAAACTGGAAATCACCTCAGAAGGTATAGCAGCGGCCGCTGCAATCAAATTCCAACAACCGGTACGTTACATCCCCAGCCTGATCGAATCGATGCAAATGACCTCCAAACGGCACGCTTTTGATATGAATATCAAGCTGGGAGCCGATGCCAACAACCGCCTCACCGCTCTGGATATGGATATGGTCGTAGACAACGGCGCTTATCATTCAAACGGAAACGTCATTGTGAATCGGGCGCTATTGATGCTGTCCGGTTCCTATCACATCCCAAACGTTCACTGCCAATCCCGGCTGGTTTACACCAACAATCCGTGGGGTAGTGCCGCCCGGGGAGCGGGTCCCCCTCAGGCCCATTTCGCCCTGGAATGCGCCATGGATATGCTTGCCCACAAATTGGACCTAGATCCACTGGAATTCAGAAAACTCAATTCACTTAAAACCGGTCAAAGTAAATCCACCGGTCAGGTGGTTGATCAATGGCCTTTCCCGGAATTGTGCGATGCGGTTCGTCCCCATTATGATCGTGCCCTCCGGGATGCGGCAGATTTCAAAGATGGTCCCACTCTTCGCGGCGTGGGCTTGGCTGCTGGAGCGTTCGGTATTGGCAGTCCGGGGGACAGCGCCATTGCCGAACTGGAACTGGAAGATGACGGCAGCGTCACCATTTACGCTGCTGCTGCGGATCCAGGTGAAGGCACTGATTCCATGTTGACGCAGCTGGCGGCAAAAAACATGAGCCTGCCCTTGGACAAAGTTCACCTGGTTACCAGGGACACAGACAAGACTTCTGCCACCGGCCCGGCCGCAGGTAGCCGGTTGACGTTCATGGTCGGCGGCGCCTTGATCGATGCAATCAAGCAGTTGAAAAATGCTATGGCTGAAGTGGGTGCCCAAACCGCGGAAGACCTGAGAAAGGCAGATAAACCCGTCCGCTATACTGGCCAAAAAAAGGCCATGGATTCAGGAACTTTGGATAAAAAATCGGGCAAGACTCCTTCATTCGATTCACAGGTCCACGCCATCCAGTTGGCTGAAGTACAAGTGAATACTGAAACCGGCCACATTAAGGTTATCAAAATGACCACCGCCTGTGATGCCGGTGTGCTGATCAACCCCCAAAACGTGGAAGGTCAACTCCACGGCGGGATGGATATGGGAGTCGGGTATGCCCTTCGGGAGCAATATATTGCCGGGCAAACGAAGGATTGGGCGACATTCAAATTTCCAACCATGAAAACGGCTTTTGAAATGAAAACGATTCTGTTGCAGACCCCACGAAACCGCGGAACAAACGGCGCAGTGGGAGTGGGCGAAATGACAATGGTACCCACAGCTCCTGCTGTAATTAACGCCATTCATAACGCCTGCGGCATCTGGGTAACCGAATTGCCCGCTGTCCCGAACAAAGTCAAAGCGGCACTGGTTGCAGACGTAGAATAAAAAAGCGACCATAATTGATAGCATAGTGAAGTAAAAAATGCTGGGTGAAAAGAAATCAAGAAAAGAAGACAAAACTTGTTCGATCAGGAGCTTGGAGAAAGTCAGAGTGGCGCTCTATGGTGAAGAGATGGTTGAAAAAACCGTTAAACCGAGTGGAAACAGTGGACGGGTCTATCTGCCGATGGACTGGGTGGGGTGCCGTGTGAAAATTGTAAGGTTAGGGAGGGCAATAAACAAATAGTGAAAAAGATCTCTAAGACAACTCCCTCATAATCAGAATCCCTGGTTTTTCATTTTCCATCAATCCTTTGGCATCCTTCACACAAACCAAAAAGTCGCTCAGACTTTTTTGAATAAAATCCTTACGGATTAACTCCAGAACCTTAATAGTAGGGAGTTTAGGCCTGTCCGCCATGGCCGTTGCCACTCTATTTTGAGATTGGTTAATATTGCCATCCCCCGTTATTTGGGAACCATTCTGCTGATGTTAGGCGAGGCAGGCTGGCGTAAGCCTTTTATTGTATTTTCCGAAAAAGTGCAGAGTGACAAATGAAGGATGGCAACTTTTTCAGCCTATTTACATCCATGGCATTCTAATGGTATAGGGATAGATTTCCAATATAAACCCTCCAGAGGATGCATCATGCTACATACGCCTGATTACCGCGTGGCAAGAGAAAAAATGGTGAAGACCCAGCTGATACCCAGAGGCATTCGAGACCCTCGCGTGCTGGAAGCCATGCGAAAAATCCCTCGAGACCTGTTTGTTGAGGAAGCTCTGGCGGGAGAAGCCTATAACGATCACCCGTTGCCCATAGGAAAGAAACAAACCATTTCGCAACCGTACATTGTGGCACTCATGACAGAGGCGCTCGCATTGAATGGGACGGAAAAGGTCCTGGAGATCGGCACGGGAAGCGGTTATCAGACCGCCTTGTTAGCGGAGCTTTCTCAAAAGGTATACACCGTTGAACGAATCAGGCCCCTGATGATAAAAGCAAGGAATATTCTTGCTGAAATAGGCCTTCGAAACATCATGTTTAAGGCCTTTGACGGGACCCTGGGATGGAAGGAATTTGCCCCGTATGATGCGATCATCGTTACTGCAGGATCGCCCAAAGTCCCTCAGCCGTTACTTGATCAACTCCAGGATGACGGCAGGCTCATCATCCCCACCGGAAATAAAGCCAGCCAGCAATTGCTGAGAATAACAAAAAATAAAGGCCGTACCATGCAGGAGGATCTTGGTGGATGTCGATTTGTAGACCTGGTGGGAGTCCACGGCTGGCAGGAGTAAGGGACTTACTTTCCAAGTATCCCATACCCCACTTTGAGAGCGATGGAGAAAAGAGGCCCGGGGAAAACCCCAAAAAGGACCACGACAGCAGCAAGAACCCCTCCCCAGATACCACTGAAAAGAGGTCGGATGATAGGAACCGCCTTTTCGTTCGGATCTGCCTTGGTATAGGCGTGCCTGATAATATTCAAGTAATAGTATAGCGAAACGGCCACATTAACCGCTCCAATGATAACAAGCCAGTTCACCCCACGGTTCCAGGCAGCCGTGAGGAGGAATAGTTTTCCCATGAAGCCTGCAGTGGGGGGGAGCCCCACGAGGGCCACCGCACCTATGGTCAGCACAAGGGCAAGGACCGGGGTCCTTTCATGAAGCCCGTCCAGATCAGAAAGCTGCAGATTTCTCCCATCTTCGCTCACGCGACAAACCACCCAGAAGCAGGTAAAATTCATCAAGACATAGATGAACGTGTAAAAGGCCGCAGCCGAAACTCCCAGGGCCGTCCCCGCTACCATGCCTACCAGAATATAGCCTGCATGGGCAATGGCTGAATATCCTAACAACCTCTTCACGTCTTTCTGTACAAGAGCCGCCAGGTTCCCGTACGTCATGGATACGGCAGCCAGTGCAGCCAGGATAATAGTGATATCAAGACCGGGTTTGAACACGGGAACAAATCGGATCAGGACCACGACCGCCCCCACCTTGGGCATGGTGGATATATAGGCTGAGGTTTCATTGCCGGCGCCCTGGTATACATCAGGCGCCCAGGAGTGAAAGGGAAAAAGGGCCAGTTTAAACAACATACCGCAAAGGAAAAGGGCCAACCCTGCCACAGCCATCGGATTGGAACACACATTCCAAGGAAGGGAAATAAGCTGTTTTAGAAAGGTGGTGTGCTGGGAAGCAAGGATATAGGAAAAACCGAACAGGCTGATCACCGTGGCTGCAGCCCCGAAGAAAACATACTTGACGGCAGCTTCCGCAGCTTCCCTCTTTTCTCCGCGGAGTGGCACCAGGGGAAAGAGGCTGAAGGAAGCTAACTCGAGGGCCAGGAAGATACACATGAGCTCCACGCAGGAGGCAAGGATCATGAAGCCCCATACGGAAAGGGCCAGGAAGAGATAGTATTCACTCCGTTTGTCGTTAGGCAGTTCCGGCGACCTGTGGGCGTTCAAAACCGTCAGGGCGAAGCCGAGAGCCAGCAACCATTTAAAAAACTGTGAGAGGCCGTCCACACGATAGCACTCGGAAAAAAGCACGCCTTCCAAATCGAGACAAAAAGCTGCAATCAGGACTCCCACACCCGCACCCCATGGAAGCCATTTTTCCACGTCAGGCGCCCGCGTTTTTCCCGCGATGCTCTGGATAAAAAGCAAGCCCAGAAGCAAGAGCTGGTACAACTCGGGCACGATAAGTAGGATATTGCCTTTCACCGTTAGGGCCTCAATGGTTCCTGCATACTGATTCTAAAAGTTTCTTTCCCGGCCGGAACAGATCCTGAATGCCCGGGAGTATTTGTAGAAAGTTCTATAGGCGTCTGCCGAACACCAAAAGGGCTCAGCAGCTCTTCCAGAGCCGGGTTCATGACTTTCAAAAATAGGGACGGCGCCAGCCCCAGGTAAAGCACCAGAAACGCCAGGGGAAGAAGACACGCCCATTCACGGCCTTTGAGATCAACCCATTTCCCTGCCCTGGACGGTTCACCCCATGCCATTTTCTGGGTGGGACGAAGCATATAAGCAGCGGCCAGCAATGCCCCAGGAACGGTTATTGCGCCAACCCAGAGATTGCGCTCAAAGACCCCGGTGAGCACCAAAAATTCCCCCACGAAGTTATTGGTTCCCGGAAAGCCGAAACCGGCAAACGCGAGCAGTCCCCAGAAACCCATAAAGGCAGGTAGAACCTTTCCGAGCCCTTGATTTTGACTCAATTCAGTACTGCCGCTTCGCGCATAAAGGAACCCCACCATAACAAACAGGGCCCCCGTTGTAATTCCATGGTTGACCATCTGTAGCACGGCCCCCTGGGCCCCTTTGACATTGAAGAGAAAAATGCCCAACACCACAAAACCCATATGAGCCAGGGACGAATAGGCGATGATTCGTTTGATGTCGGTCTGACCCAATGCCACAACGCCTCCGTACAGGATGGAAGCAATAGACATGGCGATCATGAGGGGAGCAAAAAAATCGGCGGCGGAAGGCGCCAAAGGAACACATAAACGAAGGAACCCGTAAGCCCCCATCTTGGCCAGGACAGCGGAAAGAAGTACCGTTCCTGCAATTGGGGCCTGGACGTAAGCCGACGGCAACCAGGTATGGAAGGGAAACAGGGGCGTTTTCACAGCAAATGCCAAAGCCATGGCTGAAAACACCAGACACTGAAACCGATAAGGGAAATCGAGTTTCATCAATTCCGGAATAGAGAAGGTATCCCCGCTGATCCTGAAGGCGATGACCACTACCAGCAGCAAGGCGCTCCCGGCCAGCGTGTAAAGGATAAACTTGAGCGATGCCCGGTCCCTTCCTTCCCCCCCCCAAATGGCGATCATCAGGTAGATTGGAATGAGGATCGCCTCGTAGAAAAGATAGAACAGGACCAGATCGAGGGCTGAAAAGACACCTACGCAAACCGCTCCCGAAACAAGAAGGCAGATGTGAAATTCTTTGACTCTTTCTCTTACCGACGCCCAGGAACAAAGGACACATACGGGCAGCATAATCACCGTAAGGCCCACCATCAGGAGGCTGATGCCATCCACACCAAGGAAGTAATTGAGATCCCAGGCGGGAACCCAGGGAACCGATTCCACGAACTGAAATCCGCCGGTATCCGTTTTAAAGCGGAGCAAAGGCAGGGCCAAAACCATTTCCCCAAGGGAGACCGCCATTGCGTAGACGCGCACGGTCCGGGGCCTTTTCAGGAAAAAGAGCCCCACACATCCCAGGATGGGGAAAAAAATCAGAAACGTGAGTATGGGTAACGTGGTCATTGGTTATTAGTCATTGGTCATTGGGCCTTCGGCCGATATAGGTGATTGGTCATTGGTCATATGAGCGACGCCTCTGACCGGGAAAAATGGTCAGTCTGATCGAAAAAGAAACTTCCGGATTTCATAGCCAGTCTGTGTGAGCGGCTTTGTCCACAGTCCGTTTGGTGGGTTTTAGCCGCGATTTTTCAGGTTGCTTGGACTACCAACTCCTGATTCATGCAGATCCGGTCGTGGCAAGGATGCCACTCACACAAGGTGGAAACCCTAAACCCAAATGAGGTGCATGCAAGGCCTTTGAGGATACCCCGGTGCTGCGCGACTGCCTACTGAACTTTCACTCAAGTATCTCACCAGAACCAGATTAACGCAAAAAGGCCAAGAGCCAGAATCACCATCCAGGCCAACTGCTCCTGCAGCCGGCCGGTCTGGATCCCGGCCGAAATCCTGCCGAGACCAAGAACGCTCCGGGCCGTGCCCTCCACGACCCTGTCGATCCCTTCCCTGTCGAAAGAATCGGCGCTCCTGGCCGTACCAACGGCGGCTCGCACGAAGACGGTCTGATATACATTCGTCCAGATGCCGTCCATCCATGCGAGAGGTCTGGAAAAGAGAAACAATACGCCCCGTCCCACGAGCCGGTACAGGAAATCAAAATCGGGCAAACGCCTGTTTCCCGGAACCAAAACCTTTCTAAAGGGAATAAAAGTCACCCCCACCAGGCACAAAAAAACAAGTGCAGTAAATACTTTCCAGAGGGCAAATGGACTCCCTTCAACAGGGAACGGTAACAGCCGGTACAGGAGATGGGGAAAAAGCCCCTGAATAACACAGAAAGCCGCAGCCATCATCATGGCCACAAGCATGTTCAAAGGAAGTCTCCTGTGCGGTTTTTCTTTTTTTGCCTCCCCTGACTTGAAGGCAAACCAGGGAATCCGGAGCCCCACTGCCAGAAAAGTCCCTGCCAGAGCCACAATCAGAGCAAACGCCGGAACGGGACTCTGCTGCCACAACGCTTCCAGGATCATGGGTGTCCCGACAAATCCGTTCAAAAAAGGCATGCACGACATGGAAAGGGCCCCAATCAAGTAAAGGACCACGATCTTCGGAAAACTTTTCGCCAGTCCCCCCAACCGGGAGAGATGTTCCTCCCCCGAGACATATAGCAAGCTGCCTGCAGCCATGAAAAGGAGAGCGTTATAGAAAGTGTTGGCATACGCCATCGTCATGGCGCCGTTCAGGGCCATTTCCGTATCCATTCCAATTCCGCATACTATGAAACCCCCTTGGGAAACCATAAGGTACGCTAAAGCCCTTCGAATATTGTTTGTGGTCAGGGCAAAAAATGTCCCATAAAGGGCCATGACCGCCCCCAGAAAAAACAGGACTTCCAGCCCCACGAAACACCGTGTCAGGGCATAAATCGCCGTTTTGGCGGTAAAGACCGAAAGAAACACAGCGCCGGGAATGGTGGACTCCGGATAGGCATCAGTCAACCAGGCATGCATCGGAACGACAGCGGCATTGATACAGAAAGCTGCCAGAATCAACCAGTCGTAATGATGCATCATACTGGATTCCGCCGGCCCGAAAACAAAGGTTCCCGTAGCCCTCTCCCTCAACAGGATTCCCGCCAGGAGGAGCACGCTGCTCAAAAGGAGTACCAGCATATATCGAAACCCGGCTTCCGCTGAACGCGGCCTTCCGCTCAGCCAGATGAGGAAGGCGGAGGAAACGGTCATGAACTGCCAGAAGATGTAGAGGGTCCAATAGTCACCGGCCAACAGGCACCCAAAGGAGGCCCCCATGAAAAAAAGGGAGGCCACGTGATGGGTCTTATCGTGCACATGGTATGCGAAGGTGGTACAGATGAGGGAAAGGATGGCAAAAAGGATCACGAACAGGAAAGAAAGGGGGTCCACTCTTCCCAGGACCAGATCCTGCCCCACATAAGAAACCACCCAGTAACTTCCCATATGCATGCGCAATGACAGAAAAATAGCCAAAACAGGAGGCAGGAAGAGGACCCATCGCCAGGACCGCCCACGAAAAAATGGTAACACTAAAATAAGCCCAAGGATAAAAAATCCCGTAGCCGGATGCAGGAAACTATCGATAAGCGGCATATGTCAGCTCCAGAATCTCCCGTAGGCATCCACAAAAGCGACAAATGCCTGTGGATAAAACCCGATCAGGATGGAAATCACGGCAATCATAAACATGGGAATCACCATGGTTCGCGGGGCTTCGGAATATTGATCCAAATCCACCCCTTCCGCAGGAGGCAGAAAAAACCCCCTGATAACAATGGGTCCAAAATAGGCCATGTTCAAGAGTACACTGACAAGAATCACACACATCAGCACTGTCTGGCCGGCATCCGTGGCCCCGGTAATCAGATAGAATTTACTCAGGAACCCACTGGCCGGGGCCAGGCCGATAAAAGAAAGGGTAGCCAGGGCAAAGGCGCCGAATGTCCAGGGCATGCGTCGGCCGAGGCCGTTCATGAGGCTTATTTTTTTGGACCCCGTCACCACGATAATACACCCTGCGGCAAAGAAGAGGGTGATCTTTGGAAAGGCATCATGGGCAATGGCTGAGACCCCCCCTTCAACGCCTCCCTGTGAAAGCATGGCCACCCCCATGACAATATAGCTCAGGTGGCTCACAGTCGAATAGGCAATCCGGGCCTTGATGTCATCCTTTGTAAGGGCGATGAGGGCAGCAACAATAATAGTGAAGCCTGCCAGGTACGCCGTTGGCATCCCCACACCCAGCGATTCCAGAGAATCCAGTCCAAAACAGGAGAGCATGATACGGCATACGGAAAATGCACCCGCCTTGACCACGGCCACGGCATGCAGCAGTCCCGAAACGGGCGTTGGCGCCACCATGGCGGAAGGAAGCCAGCTGTGCAGGGGCATCATCGCCGTTTTGGTCAGACCCGCTAAAAAAAGGATATAGACGACAACCATCAGCGTGGGATTGGCATCCGCAGGAAACATCCCGTTGTGGATATCTCCTAAGCGGAAGTCCAGAGTTCCGCAGAGGATATAGGTAAGAACCATGGCCGGAAGAAAAAAGAGCTTGGACGTCCCAAGAAGATATACGAGATATTTTTTCCCGGCCTCAAAGGCCTCTTTATTTTGATAATGGGCCACCAGGGGATAGGTAAACAGGGTAATAATTTCATAGAAAAGATACAGGGTAAAGATGTTCCCGGCA
>Ga0208901_1000160_pt1 | contig 44568 bp, 31 predicted proteins | sample AntAceMetag02UKF_FD_184764 | JGI IMG/M metagenome (GOLD analysis project Ga0208901, IMG submission 184764) | Saline lake microbial communities from Ace Lake, Antarctica - Antarctic Ace Lake Metagenome 02UKF (SPAdes) (version 2) | ecosystem: Environmental > Aquatic > Non-marine Saline and...
CGCCATTTATGGTTTGTTGGCAGGAGCCCCCTGCTACGAACTGGTCAAAGAACGCGAGGGGGCTCCATCATCTCTCCCTCCCTATTCTCGTCTATTTTTCTCATTTTTCCATTATTTTTTGTGGCCGCGCTCAGTCTGGCGATCCGCATGAGCGTCGCTCCGGCTGACCATCCATTGTTCTACCCATTGGGGATTCTCCCCATCTTCAAGCTGGGCTTCCAATTGCTTATTCACGGCAAAGCCTTTGCCCACAATGCGGACGGGTCCATCTCCAGTTTTCGGCTCCAGTGCGATTTCCTGGAGTGTAACCGGCGGTTTCAATACCAGTTCCTTGAGATGTTTGGGTGTATCGCCTGTCATGGGCAGCGGGAAAAGATAGTATCCCTTTTCATGATTGATTGCCGCTCTGGTCTCAAGTGAGGCCGCTCTGCAGTCTGCGACAAACAAAAAATTGGCATTCCCGATTGTCTTTACCATACGCCGCCAGGCAGGCAAATAGCAGGGATCGTCGGCCCGGTTGCCGGGAATTGTTTCGCTCAGGATGGGAATGCCGGCGGGATCTAATACACCCATGCCTTGTTTGTACTGCAAGAGATCCGGTCGAAAGTTTTTGCTGTGACCGAACTGCAATAGGCCGTTTTTCGAACTGTCTGGTTGATGGCACACGTTGAAAATGGTCGTATCATATCGTGCTATGTCCGTCGGCAATCGGAATCCGCTGATTATGCCCCGACCATTTTGGAGTTGAAATTCGTCAATTTTTTCATCATTTTGCCCCAAATCACCCACCAATATGCACAGCCTGTCGTCTGTTCAATTTTCAGGTACATGCCCGCCCTGTTTCCTTTTGCCGTATAGAGGAGAATATCCATGTCTCAATCTTTTTCTGCAACAACGGAGTGGATAATAATTTCACAATCACATTCCTTATTATCCAAAATGTATGCCAAAGAATTGTGCAAACATAAAATCCTTTAATTTTAGCTTGTTATGGAAATGGAAGGAAGATCAAGTTGGAAAAGGAGGGTTAAATCACCGAAAAGAGTCCGGGAAAATCGGACGGATTAGACAGTTCCGGATGCCCGATTCGAACGTCTTTGGTGAAGAAGTGGATGACCAGAATAAAATACCTACTGAGAAGTAAAAATTGCCTACAATGACCAGGACGTATCAATGAAACTGGCGGAAGATGAGATTTATATGAAGGATGTCTACCTAATTTAAGTCAACCTAAACAACGTTATCATTAACAAAAATAAGTAATTGCTTGACTGAAATAAATTGCGCACGTTTCTTGCATCAGATACTGTTACATCGTCGAGGAGAATACACAATAACAGCAAGGAAGGTCGGCAATGGGCTTTGAATCTATTGATGTAAGAATCTGTTTTTGTAACATATATTTATCATTTTATTAAACGTTCGGGCCAACTTTAACATACATGAATAAACCATGAAGGAGGATAACAATGATATCAGCAATCATGTCACCGAATTTCAGATCAGACCTGGGGGTTTCACCGTCCAATCCTGCGGATTCCGCACCTAATACATTTGCAGCACTTTTGGATCAAGTATCAAAGGATACCGGTGTGTCACAGAAAGAAAAGGATACCGGTGTGTCACAAGAAGAAGCGGGCGCTACAATCGATGACTTAATTGCATGGATGATGAGCCCTCCACCTAGTCCAATAGTGGAATCACAGCCAGCCGCACCGGGGGTGTTTGGACCGGATGAGACGGCTTAAGAAAGGATTAACTGGTGGGTGCTACTTTCAGTCGCACCCACCTTCATTTCCTGAAACAAGGTTTGAGGCTTGTCTATCTGTGATCACCAAGTTGAATTCAATTTGAATGATTCAGCACCAAACGAGATTTGTCAGAACCAAATGCGTCTGTTACATTTTCTTCAAAAGCTCATAGAACCTGGATCGGCCCAGGCCGGAAATACTGCGTGCTTCCTCCATATTTCCTTTGGCGTGGGCTATTAGATCCCTGAAATAGGTTTGTTCAAACTCGCTAATAGCAATTTTTCGAACCTCGGAGAATTTGGGAAACTCTCCAGGAGAGGAAGATTCGGCCCCTTTGGGTTTCGACAAGGTTGGTCGCTTGCCGATCGAGTCTCTTGCTGCCTGGATCCGGATAGATTTGGGCAAATGCGTAGGAAAAAGGGTGGGCTCAGAGCCTGCGGAAAGAAGGGCCGTTTCCAGACAATTGACCAACTCTCTTACGTTGCCGGGCCATCCGTAGGCGGAACACACCTGTCTTACCTCATCATCAATAATCAAAATATTTGCTTTTTTGTTTTTCATCGAACCCTTCACGGATTTTTTGCAAAAATCTTCATTCGTACAGACCTCGTTAAGTAACTGGGTCGAAAAGTGGTTAAGTCGTTATTATTATTCGAAGTTGTACCTTTCAACCCAAAATTGGATATCTGATGGAACTGAATGGGCACGGTTGATTTCACGCGTTAATTCTCCAACTCAACGACTCGACCACTTAACTATTTGACGAGCTCTGTTTGTAGGAGTTTACGATCCTATTTCCCATCCAAAATCCTTCTCAATGTTTGCGAAAGTTCTTTCATCTTAACACGTTTCAATCAGCTGCCTTTCCTTAGATTATTGTTCTCCCTTTAGCAAATTCGTAATATATGATGGCAGTAAGTCAAGAACCTCTGCCGGTGCTTTAAAGGGTTTTCGTTTGTCAATTTGCATTTGGGGGGTTTCAACGATATTTATGTTTCCAAGATCGATGGGATCCGGTTTGTTTGGCAGGGGTTGACCTTTCGTATCGGTAAACGGGAGAATAACCGGACCATTACTTAGCAGTACATACCCCATCTGACCATTTCGCAAAGAGAGGATGCTTCCAGGAGGATAAATGCCGATAATTTTCACGAAAGAATGGAGAATAACTTGGAGAAAGGGATCTTTATTTGCGTAGACACGAAAGATATTTGTTACAACATTGATGGGATTAAAGGCATCTTTGTAGCACCTTTTGCTGGTCATGGCGTCATAAATATCGGCCAGCTTTGCAATCTTGACATATGGGGGGATTTCAATGGGAAGTTTGTCCTCAGGGTAACATCGCTGTTCGTTATCAAATAAAGCACTGTGATGATAGACTAAGATATTCTTAACAGTTGCATTATTTATTCCATTTTTATCGAGGATATCAATACTTTTTTCGTAAGAATGGGTCTTTACAATCCTAAATTCTTCTTCGGTAAGACGGCCTTTCTTATTTAATATTTTCTCCGGAATCATTACCTTCCCAACATCATGCAGAAAATACCCCATTGACATGTCCTTCAATTCCGCAGGCTGAAAATTAGTATAGCATTTTATCCGATCATCGCCTCCGTTTCCACTTTTGTCCAAAGATTGTGATGCAAGATAATTATTGATAATTTCACTAAAATGGTCATTGAAGTGGTTCAATATCGCCGTTCCAATAGTACAAACATTCACTGAATGGCTGTAGAGATAGTCATCATAGGAGAATATTTCCTTAGTAAGACACGAAAAAGCCGTATTATTTCGGTTCAGAAAATTAAAAATGTCAGAAACAACATCCTCCACCCGTTGAACATCGAACTGACCTCCTGATTCCCTTATTTCAGATATCACCTTCTTAATATCATTCTTCGCTTTTTCATATTTTTGTTCCGCTTCCTTCTTAACTCTGCTTATTTGCCTGATTCTATTTTCGACATCAGCTAAATCCGACATATCTTTAAAAACCGTTTTTTTCTCGTTAGTTTCCAAAGGCAGTGCCTGGCCTTTCTTGTTCCACACTCCTCCTTCTGATGCTGAATCTATATTCAAATCTAATACTCCACTTTGTTTGATAACAAGCAAAGTGCTTACCTTATTAACCCGAACATTTTTTTCCAGAAGCAGCGTACCTTCTCTATTATATATATCGATACCGGTCTTAACGCTTCCTCCTCTGGAAACGATATCCAGTAATCTATCTATTTCCATGGGTGATACCTTTTTTATAAAGCCTCAATCGGTTTAAAATTAGTGACATCTTCAGGAAATATGACACATCCGAAACACCAACAAATATGCAAAAGATAGAATAATGCAAAATATGCGCCATAAATATCGCAGACAACGAAAACCAGATGTAATGCCAAAAACAAGCATAAATTCAAGATGTTGTTCATACAGCTTTTTCATATGCATGAACCAGGTTGTACCGAAAGGTACATCCGCTGAAAGGAACTGCGTCAGGTTTTTGTGTTTTTTCAAGAAATTTGACGCCGTCTAAGTCGAAGGGATGAGAAAAGCTTGTTTTTTGAGGATGAATACCGGGATGCTTCTTGCGCGTACGAGCCCGGATATCAGGTCTTCATATTGTGAATAACTATCGGATTTTACTTCTTATCCAAGATCTTTCTCAATCTTTGCGATAGTTCTTTCATCTTGAAAGGCTTCTGAATAAAACCCCGGCAACCCCGGTCCAAAATCTCGGTCGCCCGACCATCGATACTATACCCGCTGGACAGAAGGACCTTCACTTCGGGGTTTATTTCTTTAATCTTTTCATAGGTTTCACCACCACTCATATCAGGCATGATCATGTCCAGAATCACCATATCAATCCGCCCTTTGTTCTTCTCATATATCTCGATAGCCTCTTTTCCACTTCGGGCTATCAAGGTTTTGTAACCTAACAGCTCTAACAGGTCTTCGGCAATTTCAGTTATCATATCTTCATCATCCACGAAAAGGACAGTCTCGAATCCTTTTAACGTGTCGCCAACCGGTTTCTTTACTTCAATAATCTCCTTTTCAGAAGCAGGCAGATAGACATTGAAAGTGCTGCCATGGTCCTTTTCACTGTAAACATTGATAAATCCATCGTGATTCTTAATGATTCCATATGCCGAGGCCAATCCCAGACCGGTGCCTCTACCCATCTCTTTGGTGGTAAAGAAGGGATCAAATATCTTCTCCTGGGTTGCTTTATCCATTCCAACTCCTGTGTCAGTAACGGATATTTGTATATATCTCCCTGGTTCAATCCAATAAGGCTTTGTATAATTCTCATCAAGCCTTACATTCTCAGCCCTAATATAGAGAGTACCACCGTTAGGCATCGCTTGCCAGGCATTGACGTAAAGGTTCAATAGGACTTGCTGAATCTGCCCACGGTCGACCTCCGCAGACCAGAGAGCAACCTCGAGTTCTTCACGTATGCTGATCTCTTTTTTGGTCCGGCCAAACATCCGGTTTTCTTTCTTGATGAGTTCATTCAAATCAGTCGGTTTAACTTCATATTTTCCGCCTCTGGCAAAACCTAAAAGCTGCCTGGTGAGGCCGGAGGCACTTTCTACACAATTCTCTATTCCCGTCAGGTGCGGATAATCAGGATGGGAAGAATCTTTATTCATTAGAGCTATAGACGTGCGGCTCTGAATGGCCATGAGCAAATTGTTGAAATCATGGGCGATGCCGCCGGCCAGAGTGCCAATAGCCTCCATTTTCTGTGCGCGCCGGAGCTGCATTTCCAAATTTTTTCGCTCTTTTTCCGTCTTTTTTTGTAAGGTAATATCTCGAGTTATTCCTTCCACACCATTAATGTTGCCGTTCTGGTCCTTGAAGAAATGTGCATTTGTGGAAACCCACCAAATAGATCCATCTTTACGTTTCAGTTGTGCCTCAAAATTTTCAACATTGCCATCTTCTTGAAGTTTCGCCAAAAAAACAGCACGTTCTTCAGGGATGGCATAAAGGTCTTCAGCCATCTTCATTCCTATGGCTTCCTCTACTGTAAAACCGGATAGATGGTAGATCGACGGAGATGCAAAAGTGACCTTTCCTTCCATATCCGTACGGTAAATAAGGTCAGTCGTGTTGTTCACAAGATCCCTGTATTTCTCCTCACTTTCCCTAAGCGCCTCCTCAGTATGCTTGCGCACCATGATCTCTTTCCGTAACGTCCTCGTCTTTTCTGTGAGTTCCAGATTATTGAGTCCTGTTTTCGCGATCGTAACAGCCAGTCTTTTTAGAAATGAAAGTGTATTTTCGAACTGTTCTTCGCTTACAATCGGAACCTTGCCCAAGGCTTCCGAATAGGCATCTAAATCATACCCATAGGCTTCAGCCTGTTTTTCAAATCGTTCCATGTCAGGCTTTTCAAAAAAGACCTGGCCGGTAAATAGACTCGCCAAATGCTTTCCCTTGATGACGATCGGAGTAGCTCCATCTACCAGACCATTGCCACATTTTTTTATGCTTAATTTTTTCAACCCTTTCAATTGCTCTGTTAAATATAGATTACTCTTTTTGCAATATTTCAGAGATTCAGGAAATGCCCTATGAAATTTTGCACAAATTTCCCTCCGACCTGTGTGAATAAATATCTCCTGTGAGGGATACGCAACTAATGCCGCAGGAAACCCCGTGGCCCGCGAAAAGTCTTTAAGAGTTTTATGTAAACTTTCCATGTCTATCAGGTCTTTGATAGAATACTTGTCATCAACTAAATGGGGATTTTCCAATGCCGTATGGGAGAGGTTTCGTTCTTCTGCCTTCAGGGGCAATGTCTCATCCATTTGCCTCAACTCGACGGCTTGTTTCTCTGACTTCTTGACCTTTTGCTGCAAGTCATAGGTTGGGATCTCGGCCATTAGAAAACCCTCCAGTTGCACTTAAAATGAAAAAACCTCTACTCCGTTTCATCTCAAAAACAGTGTACGAGCGCCGCCTCTGACCGGGAAAAATGGTCAGTTTGATCGAGAAAGAAACTTCGAGAACAAGGTTTCCCCGCTTACGCTTTGCTTCAGACGGGATCTGCGACAGTCGTCGGGTGTCAGTGTTTGGGGCATCCAGTTTCCCCGATAAAGCCGGGATCTTAGACAAGTTTCTAATTTCCAGTTTTGAAAAGATTCATATGAGCTTTTGCAATCACCATAAATCCCCCCAATCCTTGGTTGGATTGTGCTTTGAATAGGAATCGGGTCCTATTTGTCATCCAAAATCATTCTTAATTTTTGCGACAGTTCTTTCATCTTGAAGGGCTTCTAGATAAAACCGTTGGGGCTTGGTCCTAACATCAATACCCGTGAATAAATTCCATTCATCTTTGTTTGTCAGGCATTTGCGCGTTACTCGACTTTGCTCTCTTGTAGACCTTTTTCAGGTGTCAGGTGTCGGGTGTCAGGAAAAAACTTGTTGTCATTCGATTGATTCAACATAGAATCATAGAGTTATGTTGTCTCAAATCACATTTCTGGGATATTGGACCCGGAGCCCTGACACCCGACACCTGACACCTCAACGAGGGCAGGATCTCGAAATTCTTCACCGGAAAGCGGTATGAATCTCATTCATTCACGGGCATTGGTCCTGACATCGGCCATTAGAATTATTTTCTTACTCCTAATCTTAATCGTAATCCTAATCGAATAGCCCTGGAATAGGTTAAAAGGAGTATGAGTATGATTATGGACTGCCGAACGAATTTTTGGATAACCGTATCAAGTGGGCGAAGTTAGAACCAAGCCCAACCGTTGCAACCTCGATCTCTAATCCTGTTCACGCGCCCATATCGTTTTCCGGTCGAAATTCATCGCCCGGAAGGGGACCCTTCTCCTCCTCGAATTCCTCGGCAGCATCCGAGATGTTCTTAAACAACCGTTGGGGGGTGAGAAATATACGCTTTAATAAGCCAAAGGCCCCATTGCTGATACTTTTGAGAGCGATGTAATTCACTTCTGGGTCGGAGATGGGGCCTTTCACCTCAAAATAGTCAGCATACAGTGCCTTTTCCTCTCCGGTCAAGAGGTATCCTACAATCGGAATACTGCTGATCACGGTATCTATGCTTACAAGGGGCAAAATACCCAGTTCTGCATTTAATATGAGCGTATTCAAATTGGCTTCTCCACTGACGAGAGCATTGAAAACGGGACTCTGCATAGTCAAACCGTCTGTGCGGGCAATCCCTTTCTCGAGTCCGACATTCCCCCCGATACTTTCAAAATAAAGGCCTTCACTGCTCAGATTCGATGGTCGCTCCTGGAAGATTCGCTGCAGACTCAGAAAGTCCATCACTTTAATGAAAACGTGGGATTTTTTCAATACGCCATGTTCCAGATCGAAATTAACGCTCCCCGTAAGATTTGAGACCAGTTCTTTTCCGCTGTTTCCTTCCAGAAAAAACAATGCCTCCATGCTCATCTCCCCCTCCATATTCGATTTTATAAAATCGAAGGATTTGGGAAGTTCTCTCAAGGGCTGTCGGTTCATTTCGAGATGACCCGAAACCACCGTTTCAGGAGTCTCGTTCTTTTTCATGTGCCCGCGTAAACGAATACTTCCATTTTTCCAGTCAAATCTCGACCGGCTGACGTAGGCATCACCTGCCCGCAGGGCGCACTCTATTTTAATAGGGCCATAACTGAATTGCTCCAATTCGCCCCTTAAGGCTTTGATATTAAGGTGGATATCCGATTTTTTCAAAAATTTACCGGCATTCTTTTTCCATTTTTTATTTTTTTCGTCGGATTTTCTACTGGAATCCAACACCGATTTGGTCGGTTTGCGCAGGGAGGCAATTTGCCGTCTTTCTTCTTGTAAAAAAGGTGTATCCGGTGTTTTAGATGAAATCTTCAAAATAGGTTCGAAAACACGATCTTGCGCCGCACCTTCAGGCTTTGCAGCCAGGTCCGCTTTTCCCCGTTGGGAGGAAAACTTATTCACAATGGCGGGCAATCCGCCCGGCAGGAGATTAGAAAGGTAAAGATAATCTGTTTGAACCGCCAGGTCTCCGCGCAGGCCTTCCCATCCCTGTAGATTTCCCTTTACCTGAAAATCCGTCTTTCCCATATTCAATCGAAGTGTGTCGATTCGTATTTTTTTCCCGGAGAATCCCACGTTCAGGCTGCAATTTCTTACCGGCAGGGGAAAGGCACTGGTTTCGAAAGAAAGCCCGGTTCCCGTCATTCTGCCGTGCACAGTAGTTTCCATCGGTTTGGACGGGGATATTTTCACGGAAGCATCAAATCCAAGACTTCCGCCGGCTAACAGATTTCGTTTTTTAAAACGAATGCCCAGATCCTCCAAGACAATCCGGTTGCTGAAGACATCGAATTGAATCGCGTTGTCATTCTCCATATCAACAAGCCCTTCAAACCGGAATTTCGATCCTCCCATATCGCATTTCAGATGGGAAATTCGAAATTCCTTTCCAGGTTTCAAGGTTGCATGGAAAATCGTCTCGCCCTGAATCTTAAAGGGAGCAACAACCAGCGTGTCTGTTTCGAGGAAAACCTTCTTCAGATCTATGTTTCCATCGAGGGTCCATTCTTCCTTTCCCTTTGTCAAGGATACCCCGCACGGGACAGGTGTTTTGAAATGCATGGCAGGGGATGTCTCAGGAAAAAATCGTTCGAGAAACTCGTTCATGTCCATCTCAGATAGGATTTGGGCCTGGCCTGTGTCCCAGGTTTTCCCAATGGTTCCGGATGTCTCCATGCTTGACCTTCCCCACCAACCGGATGCGGAAAACTTTTTTCGACCATCTGACTCCACGGTTAGAAGGCCGTCTTTCACCATAGCGGGAAATACGATTTTCTTGTGTTTTAACCGGCAATTGGAAAAAACAAAACGGCCTTGTTTTATTTCCGGGAATTCCCAGTCGTCCTCATAGGATAAGGTAAATTCCGTGTCCATTCTTCCTGACACGGTTTCAAAATCCTTCAGGTTCCGGGGAACATAATCTGGTAGAAGATGAAGTCTTTTCTGTTCCAGAAGATCCGCAATATCAAAGGATCCAACCGTTGTGACCAGATACTTTGGATCATCCACATAGAGACTGTCCACGTGAAGGGTTCCTTTGGAGATGCTGGAATCCCTGAAATGCGCCTTTACACCTGAAACCTTGATGGAACCTTTTTCAATCTCCAGTGTTCCGAACACGTCCTTGACTGGGAGCCCCTCACTTTCCTTGAAGGCAGTCAGTTTTCTGCAATCCAAACGGAGCAGGAGCGCCCCGGCATTCTTCACATGGTCCAGGTTGGCAATCTGTTCCATAGTTCCATGTAATGAAAAGGGGGCAACCATAATAGTTCCGCCGGAGAAAAGAGGGAAAAGCTCGCTTTCCAACCATGTAGGAAGGAGAGATGAAGGGAAAATTCTCTTGAACTTCTCCAAAGCCATTCCGTTGCTGCCCACCTCCAGAGCCAGGTGAGGATTGGTCAGATTTTCAAAATTCAGGGCCGCATTTCCTTTCAGGAGAAACCCTGGCCCTTGCAACTCAAAAGAGGGAATTAAGATATTACCTTCTGAGTAGGACGCGGAAAAAGGAAGGTGTAATTCATCAAATACGAATCTCTTTCTATCGTCATCGTCAACAATCAAGAAGTCGGGTTTTTTGAAATGAATCCGGCCTTCGGCTGTCATGGATTCACCGGGATTGCCCTGTACAGTGATCATCATTTTCCCTGTGCCTCCCTTAACGGGGACAACCCCGGGCCAGCTGAAAAGAGAAAGAGGCACATCACCGGATTTCAGAACCATTCGTAAGGACATGTCCGTGCCGGTCTTCAACAACAGACCAATTTCGGAGGTAAAGGGAATCTCCTCACCGCCAAAGACAGTTGTCCCCCTCAAACTGGCGCTGATGGTATCAGGGGCTTTGTCGCCTGGAGTTATTCTGGCAAAAAGATTCTCCAGTTCAAAGGGAAACCCCTGTACACAGACATGGGCATCTTCCAGCACAACAGAAGACAACGCGGCAAATTTTTTAAGGATACTTTCCCCGGGAAATGGTTCACCCTGCATTTCCAGATGGCCGGAACTTCCAGGATTGGACAATGCAATTTCCGGAGCAATGAGTCGAATTTCTCTGGGAATAAATCTCCCTTTCAACAATTCTCCCACGTCGAACTTCATGTTCAATCTAAAAGCCGTTATCTTTTCGGATCCTTCAGGTGAAACAACGGAGAGATTGTGAACACTGAGCCCCAATCCTCCCCACAAGGCCAGTTCTATTCTTCCCGAATAAAGTTCGTATCCGGAAATGCTTGAAATTTCTTCTAATAGATAAGTCTGAACGGATTTTTTTTGTATCAGCGTATTGAGGAACAGGATGGTTGCTGCAAACAGCAGGAACAGCAGGAAGGCAGGAAGAAGCAGTCCCTTTAATTTCTTATAAAATATCAAATAGAATCAAGCCTCAGATAATAGTCCCGGATTATCTTTCTATGGTCGAATGCAAGGTCTTTCGGGATAGAAGTACAATCGAAGACCCCGACATCTTCCGCATCATCAGCGGCGACCGGCATCCCTTCGCCCCTGGCCACAAAGACCACGGAAATGGTATGCTGCCGTGGGTCGCGGGAAGGATCCGAGTAGGCGCCCAATTGGAAGAGAAGTTCCACTTTGAGGCATGTTTCTTCTTCCGCCTCTCTCAGGGCCGCTTTTTCAAGGCTTTCTCCGTAATCGACGAAACCGCCGGGGATGGCCCACCCAAAGGGATAATTCTTTCTCCTGATCAAAACGATCCTGGAAACGCTAGTTCCTGTTCCCGGGCCATCGGCAGAGTCCGTAAAGCCGCCGGTGTACCCTGTCGAAAAAGAACTTTTCGTACGGATTCCATGGTCCGTAAACTTGATTCCCTGCCCCATTTCTATAATAATATCCACTGTAGGAACAGGATTTCTGTAGGAAGCTACCGGTTTGTTGCAATGGGGACAAGATAGAGTTTTCTTCATAAATTAATCATCCTTGATCTTTAAACCTAAAAACAGCAATTAGCTTTTAAGCTATTAGCCGTTAGCCTAATGATGTAAATGATTTATATCAGTTTTTCCTGTATTGCAACTTTCACTTTTTGATGCTGAGCTGTTTCTCCGTAAACGACTTATATTATAGAGCTAATAGCTAACGGCTAAGTGCTAATTGCACCTTTTAGGTTAAAATTAATACAGGGCTGGTATATAAGCAAGGTTAAATTTCTTGAACAAACCGAAAGGGCCCTGCAGGCTTTTTCTTCAACTGGGAATCTTCCATCCCATAGGTGACCCTGTGCACAGTTCTCCAATAAGCCCCAAACGAACCTTGCGACATATTGCACTCAGGTCTGATAACGAATCGTTCAGGCTGAGTGACAGCAACCTTGAAATCAAGACAACAAACTGGTATCGTTTATAAGAGTTGAAAAGTATTTGACACGTATCTTATTTTAACTTCCTGGTAATCAATTTGACAGTCCCTTTCCTCCATACATTAAAGACTTTTCTTCCCCTGAAAGCGTATTTCATCCAGAACCGTATCGCTCTTGCAGTGGGACTGGCTAGTCTTCTCCTTGTAGATTTCCTCCAGCTTCTTATTCCCCTGATCATTAGAAAAGCCATTAACCTCCTCACGATTCAATCTGTCCCGAACACCGGGCATCAGCTTTTAAAATATGCCATGATGATCGTGGGCATTGCGCTGGCGGTCACCCTGTTTCGCTATATCTGGAGACACATGATCATGGGCCATTCAAGAAAGGTTGAGATGCACCTGAGATCCCGGATCTACGGGCATATGCAAACCCTCTCCCTTTCATTTTTCAAGCGAACCAAAACAGGTGACCTCATGGCAAGGGCCATCAATGATATTAACTCGGTGCGAATGGCCAGCGGCATGGGCCTGGTGGCCTTTGTTGACGGGGCGGTCCTCGGAACTGCCGCAATAGGATTCATGATAGCCATCGATATGAGGCTTACGCTTATCGCCCTGATTCCCGCCCCGGTCGTGATTCTGGTTACACGGGCACTGACGAAACGCATGTCGGAAAGGTTTGAATCCGTACAGAAAACCTTTGCGGATCTCACGGAACAGGTCCGGGAATCCTTTGCAGGGGTAAAAGTGATCAAGGCCCATAACAGGGAGGAATGGGAATACGGAAAAACAAAGAAAATGGGGGCAAAATATGTTTCAGAAAATATGCGCCTTGCCGGAACGCTTGCCATTTTTTTTCCCATCATGAGCATCTTTTCCAATGCAGGCCTCGCCATCGTCATATGGCTGGGAGGAGGTTCTGTGATCCTTGGCGAAATTACCCCTGGAGATTTTGTAGCATTCATTGCCTACCTGAACCTTCTCACCTGGCCCATGATGGCCATGGGTTGGGTGACAAACCTTATCCAGAGAGGTTCCGCCTCCATGCGGCGCATTAACCGCATTTTAGAGGAAAAACCGGAGATTAACGACCCATTGCCCACCAGTCCCCTAACCCGTCGGGAAGATTCCCATGCCCCCCCTCACGGTTATGGATCCGGAAAGAAAGATTCCGCCATTGTCATCACTGACCTCAGCTTGAAATTTTCCGGACTTTCCGAGTACGCATTGAAAAACATATCCCTTGAAATAGATCGAGGAGAGACCGTTGCCGTTGTCGGTAAAGTGGGCTCGGGAAAAACCACCCTGCTGGAAATCATTCCACGCCTCTTGAATATCCCCCCCGGAAAAGTATTCGTGGAAGGTCAAGATGTTTGCCTGCTGCCCGTTCAGGAACTTCGGAGAAAAATCGGGTTTGTCACACAGGATCTCTTCCTGTTTTCAGATACAGTGCGTAACAACATTTCGTTTGGAAGAGAACTAACAGATGAAGAAATCATGGAATCCCTTCATATTGCCGATATTTCGGAAGAAATACAGGATCTTGAAGCCGGGATCGATACATGGTTGGGGGAAATGGGAAAAACCCTGTCGGGTGGTCAACGACAAAGGCTGACCATCGCGCGTGCCCTCGTACGACCTTTTCCCATTCTGATCATGGATGACGCGCTTTCCATGGTGGATATGAGGACGGAAGAAAAAATCCTCAACCGCATTCTCGATATCCGCAGAAACAAGACCACCCTGATTGTCTCCCACAGATCTTCAACCATTATGAGAGCAGATCGTATTATTGTTCTGGACAAGGGCAGAATTGTTGAACAGGGAACCCACAATAATCTCATTACACTGGATGGAAAATATGCCTCCCTTTACAAACAACAGCTCATAACGGAACGGCTGGAAATGGGGGACGTGCAATAAATGTTTGGAGATTATGGATATTCGGAAGAAGGCGAACTTGGAAAGCCTTATAATCTCAGATTGCTCAAACGCCTTGCGGGTTATGCATTCCCCTATGGAAAAACAGTTGCCGCAGGCCTTCTGTTCTCAATCCTGATCACGCTTTTTGACCTTGCAGCGCCTTACCTTACCAAAATTGCTATCGACCAATACATCCTGTCCTCCTGGTACGGAGCGGATTCCGAAAGAACGGTGAATCCTCAAGATCGGAACATCCTCAAAAAATACCGGAGACTTTTTATTCAAGACAAAGACAAATCATGGCTTTTTATCTCCAATGAAAACCTCAAAGATATAGATCCCGCCGAACTGCACCTGCTCAAACAAAAAGGGATTCTTTCCCCAGAAAGGTACTACAGGTTTAGTACCGAAAAACAGTCTCTTCTTCCGGATCAAGCCAAGAAATCAGTCCTGCAAATGAATGACGGTTGGAGCATGATCCCATACAGGTTGCTTGAGAACCTTCCCGAAAAAGATCTGATCAAGATTCGGGAAAGTGACCTGACGGGTGTCGCCCTGCTTGCTGCGCTTTTTTTCTTTATGCTTCTTTTATCCATAGGTTTCGGTTACGGTGAATACTATCTTCTTGAATCTACGGGCCAGCGGATCATGCTGGATATAAGGCTGGAACTTTTCAAGAAAATGCAGTCCCAGGCCGTGAGGTTTTTCGATAAGAACCCTGTGGGTCGTCTCGTGACAAGGGTAAGTAACGACATTGAAAACCTCAATGAAATGTTTAAATCCGTTTTAATCACGGTCTTCAAAGACTTGTTCATCCTCTTGGGCATCCTCATCGTGATGGTCACCATCAACTACAGGCTCGCCCTCATCTGCATTGCCCTTCTCCCCTTCATCTTCGGCATTACGATACTCTTCAGCACCATGGCGAGAGAGGCCTTCAGGGAACTGCGTGCGACGGTGGCAAAAATCAATACCTTTTTGCAGGAACGGATCCGGGGCATGAAGGTTATCCAGCTATTCATACGGGAAAAATCACAAATGGAGATTTTCGCCCGCATCAATCGCGAAAACTATCTTGCCGGCATGAAACAGATCCGCGTTTTTGCTGTTTTCATGCCATTAATGGAAATGATTTCTTCCATAGCGGTGGCCGTACTCATTTGGTACGGTGGAGGAAAGGTCATTCAGGAAGAATTGACCTTGGGATCCCTTGTGGCCTTTATCAGTTACATTCAGATGTTTTTTAAACCGGTAAGGGACATATCCGAAAAATACAATATCATGCAGCAGGCCATGGCTTCGACGGAAAGGATTTTTGAATATATCGACCAGGATGATGTCATTCCTGAAACTACGGATCCGATACTTCCGGAAAAAATAAGAGGCCATCTAATTTTCAAAAATGTCAGTTTCAGATACGATGAAGGTCAGCCTGTACTCAAGGATGTCTCTTTTGAGGTAAAACCCGGGGAAACAGTAGCCATTGTAGGATCTACCGGTTCAGGCAAAACCACCCTGGCCAATTTAATAGAGCGATTTTATGACCCTGATGAAGGTGCTATTATGCTGGATGGGGTTGACCTTAGAAAATGGTCCATGGGTAAACTCAAAACCACGGTCGGCATCTGCCTGCAGGACGTGTTCGTCTTCGCCGGGAGCATTGCAGAAAATATCTCACTGGGCAGGGAAGAGCTGAGCACCGAACAGATAAGGATCGCAGCTGAAACGGCCAATGCATTGTCTTTCATAGAAAGACTTCCAGGCGGTTTTGACCAGGAAATCAGTGAAGGCGGTTCAACCCTGTCCGCAGGACAGCGGCAGCTACTCTCTTTTGCCAGGGCCCTGGCAGGCAATCCACGGTTGCTCATATTGGATGAAGCCACCTCAAGCGTTGATCCTGAAACAGAACAGTTGATACAGGAGGCAATCCTGAAGATGGCCCAGGAAAGAACAACCATCATCGTGGCCCACAGGCCTTCGACCATTAAACATGCCGACAGGGTACTGGTCATGAAAAATGGCCACCTGACAGTTCGTTAGGAAGCAAACATTTCGCCAAATAAATCTTTGGAACTCTTGACAAAAAAAGCAAACCCTGAGATAATCAGACTCGCTGAGATTCACTAGGGGTTGTAAAGGACACCAGCCTCCCCGAACGGGAGTTTCCACCACAGGGATTGACAAGAGGACAAGTTTGTCATGGGTAAACCGGTTGTATCGATCGTACATTATGAAAAAAACCAAGAATCAGTCCGCACAGCTGTAGAGCTGTGTGGAGGGCTGAATCACCTGCTCGCCAAAGCAAGAGTATTCATTAAACCCAATATCGTTTTCTGGACTCACAAGATCCCCTTTCCAAAATGGGGAGTAATTACCACTTCCCGCATCATAGAAGAGATGGTAATTCTTTTAAAAGAAAAGGGTGTAGAAGAGATCACGATCGGCGAAGGTATGGTTATCATGCCCAACGACCGGGAAACACCAGCCTTTGCTTTTGAAAGTCTCGGATATAATCTTCTGAAAAAACGTTACGGCGTCAAAACGATCAATGTCCATGAACAAAAATTCCGTGAAGTGGACTTGGGAAACGGAGACACCCTTCATTTCAATACAGATATCTTAGACAGTGATTTCGTAATAGACATTCCTGTATTAAAAACCCATGCACAGACGGTAGTCAGCCTCGGAATCAAGAACCTTAAAGGAATGATCGATATAAAATCCCGGAGAAAATGTCACAACGCAGACCCGGAGAAAGATCTCAATTACTGGGTCAGCAAACTGGCAGACCCCATGCCCCCCATGCTCACCCTTCTGGACGGTATCTATACAACGGCCCGGGGGCCAAGTTTTGATGGACGCGTCCGAAGGAATAATATCCTCGTGGCTTCGGCGGATGTACTATCGGCGGATCTGGTGGGGGCCATGATATTGGGTCATGAACCATCAGAAGTCCCGCACCTGGTCCACGCGGCAAAAAATCGTAACAGACGCCCGGATCTGACAGACGTGGAAATTGTGGGGGAAGAGATTGAAAAAGTGGCCTCCCGTCATGAATCCACCTTCCCGTACAGCGATGATACCCTTCCCCTTCCCATGGCTAGAATGGGAATCAAAGGCCTGACCTATCGCAAATACGATCTGACCATGTGCACCTATTGCTCAGGACTAAACGGTGTTGTGCTTGCAGCCGTTGCCGCAGCCTGGAACGGCCAACCGTGGGACGATGTGGAAGTGCTTACGGGAAAATCGATGGCGCCTTCCCCGGGCATGAAAAAGACCATTCTTTTTGGGAAGTGCATGTATCAAAAACATAAAGACAACCCGGATATTCAGGAGATGATTCCCATTAAGAGCTGTCCGCCAAAACCCGCGAGCATCATAAAAGCCTTTCACCAGGCCGGCATTGAAATCAACCCATCCATGATCGAAAATGCAGACATGGCTCCGGGATTTTTCATGAAAAAATATGAGGGGAAACCGGAGTTTGAAGAAGGTCATTTTACCGTCATTTGAGCAGGGAAGATGTTTCTCACAAGAGGTCTCCCGCAGAGACGCAAAGACGCAAAGACGCAGAGAATAAGAAAAGCACAAACCCTAAACCCAAATAAAGAGCACGAGGAAAAAACTATTACTACCCATACGGAATATACGTTCATTGAAAACAAGGCGGATCTTGAAAAAGCAGCCATGGAACTTGAGGGCCATCCGGAGATCGGCGTGGATCTTGAGGGGGATTCCATGTTCCATTATCAAGAGAAAGTCTGCCTGTTTCAAATTGCCAGCCCTTCCTCGAATTTTCTTATTGACCCTCTCGCTGTAAAGGACCTTTCACCGTTGGCCCCTGTTTTTGCTGACAAAAAGGTCAAAAAAATTCTTCATGGGGCCGATTACGACATTCGTTCCCTGTACAGGGATTTCACCATTGAGGTGAATTCCCTTTTTGACACACAGATCGCCGCACGCTTTCTCGGTATGAAGGAAACCGGCCTTGCCAGCCTGCTCCTTAAAAAATTCGATGTTGTCAGCGACAAAAGGTTCCAGAAAAAGGACTGGTCCCGGAGACCCCTTCCGGAGCCCATGCTTGATTATGCCGTTCAGGACATCTGTTATCTCCTCCCCCTGGCCCACATTCTTACGCAGGAATTGATAGAAAAAAATCTTCTTTTCTGCGTGGAGGAAGAATGTAGACTATTGACCGGGGTCCGACCAAATTCATCCAAGAAAAAGCCGCTTTTCCTGAATTTTAAAGGCGCATCAAAACTGGATCCCCGAGATCTTGCTGTTTTGGAAAAAATTCTGTGCATGCGTGATGAAATAGCTAAACGGAGAGACTGTCCCCATTTCAAAGTGCTTGGAAATAAGCCTATCTTTGAAATTACAAGATTCAAACCCTTGAATAAGAGGGATCTTTCAAACATTCAGGGGCTCAGTCCCAAATTAATCAGCCTGATGGGAGACGAAATCGTTGAAAAGGTCAAGGAAGGATTTGAACTTCCAAGCAGCAAGCTCGAGACATTCCCGAGAAAGGTCGTAAAGCGACTGAGGGCAAAGGAAACATCCAGAATAAAGGCATTGAAAAAATGGCGGGAGCGATTAGGCCAAAAACGCGGGCTTGATCCGTCTCTGATTTGCACCAACGCCCAAATACAGGCGCTTGCCATAGCAAACCCGAAGGAGCCTGAAGAGATGAAAGGTCTTCAGGAGATCAGAAAATGGCAGGTAGAACTCTTTGGCCCCGGTATCTGTCATGTCCTTCAAGATACCGTTTGAATCAGGGTATATAGACAGGTTCCCTCATTATGCTTTCAATGCCCTTGAAAGCAACTGCGGAGATTTCCGGGTGGGTGTCTTTCAAAGCTGCGATCTGCCTGAGGTGATCTGCCGTCCTCATAATCAGGGAAGCCATGTCCCCCTCACTCACATGCACGGTAACGATCAGTTCCTCCCATGACATCCCTTTTGCCCACAAGTAGACAGCCGCTGCAGGCCAGTACAATACAGGGGGGCCCTGAAAGCCCCTGTTCGATTTCAATTCCCTGATCTCAATAATTTTTTCCTGAATTACACCAAACGTATCCTCCATGGGACGCAAATCCTGTTCTCCCGCGAGGATCTCCACATCCTGGCCCCTGTCCCAGACAAACGGCGCAAGGCCTCCCGCCAGATTTTCCGGGGGGATATTTTCAAACGCCCCCGTTCTGATGGCTTCGGCTATGAGAAGAGGCTGATCCAGTCTGAGATTAGATGCCCACCTTCCATCGACAGTCAACGTGCCATGTTCATCTGCAAAATCGGTTTCTTTGAGAAAACGTAAATGTCGCTTGAAACTGTACCACAACCAACTGCCGGACCCCTCCATTCTGGCGATGACGGACTTAAATTCCTCCACGATTCGCAGAATTCTGTTTTTCTTTTCCGCGTGGCAGATGCTTTTATGGGGACATTCTTCACAGGGCAGTGAAGCAATCCTTTCTTTCAGGCGACACGATTCATCATCTTCAGGAAAGGCTTCAGAGGGAGCATCCCCCACCGGTCTCAGATCTTCCAATACAATCTCGTCAAAAATGCGATCCAGCTTATCCCTTGAATAATCCTCGGGAATACGCACGATCTGATCAAAAACAACCTGGATCTGATTGAGATCTACCCTTTTCAATTTAAGTTTTCGTTTTTTCCCGGGGTCTTTTTTCAGGATGTTGTGGGAAGCGCATATCTGCCTTCCCCTGTCGAAATAGGTCTTAAAAACCATGTAAACTTTATTGTTTTTATGAAGGAAAAGCCTTCCCGGCGTCAAGACCGTCCCATTGCTCTCTTGGTGTTCCCGAAACCTGGAAACCTGACGCGCTTCCACGCCTCGGATCAGGGACGATCGAATCATCATGTGGTCATAGACCTCCCCGGGATCATCCTTGTTGCATCGAGCTTCCGGCAGGAGTTTTTCGATCTTTGAGATGAGGTCGTCACATCTGTCTTCCAGTTCAGGGTTCAATCCCCCATACTGGTAAGCGGCAAAAGAGTGTTTCAGAAGATCTTTTATCTCTATGGGGGTATGGGAAAGAAGAAGGTTCAGCGTCATGGAAAAATTAATATGGATCTGGCTCGAAACAGGATCAGGGGAAGCATCTTCCAATCTCTGCACCAACTTGGGCTTCAGATAGGGACCCGGTATGGTCAATGCAAAACCGATATTGTCCTTTCCCCTCCTGCCTGCCCTGCCAATCATCTGGTGGAGATCAACCACCGACAAATCGACGAATTCATGACCATTATAACGATCGCTCTGAAGTAAAGCCACGGTTCGTGCGGGAAAATTAACTCCAGCCGCCACAGTGGATGTACAGAAAATGGCTTCAAGGAGCCCCTGATTCATCAATTTTTCAATGAGCATCTTCCAATAGGGAAGCTGTCCCCCGTGGTGAGAACCAACCAGGGATTCCAGCAGGTATTCGATCTGCCGGTGTTCTTTCAGATGGGGATATTCCACCAGAAAAGACCGCAATACCGCCTTGATTTTTCTTTTTTGCCCATCCTTTTTGCTTGGCTGGCAGGTAAGAATTGCATTATCGCAATCCGCTCTGGATTTGAGGAAAAAGATGGCTGGAAGAAGATCAAGCTCTCTGAGGCATTTCAGCATTTTTCCATAATCGGGCGCACCGTGTCGGCCCCTGGCATTGGAACTTTCCGCGAGGAAATTCTTTACCTTGGGGTCGAGCCCTTTGGCGCTCCCTAATGGAACCACGAGACCGTCCGGGAACAGAAAAAGCGTCTTCAGGGGAACCGGCCTTATATGGCTCTGAATCACCCTGTTCGAAGTGCCCCTGATTTTTCCCAACCAGGCGCACACGTCGTGCGGGTTTGATATGGTGGCGGAAAGGAGCAGGAGTTTCACCCTCGACGGCAAATAGATCATCACTTCTTCCCACACCACACCCCGGTCAGGATCGTTCAGATAATGCGCTTCGTCAAGGATGACGAGATCCGTTCGAATGTTCACCCCTTTGTGCATGGCATCGTAGAGCTGGTTGCGCAGGATCTCCGTGGTACCCACAATAACCGGTGCGTCTTGATTTTCCTTCCTGTCGCCGGTAATAATGCCGCAATTTTCAGGACCGAACTCGCGGGCGAATTGCTGATAGATGGAATTGGAAAGGGCCTTGAGAGGGGACGCGTACCATACCCGCATATTCCTTGCGAGGTACTCATATATGGAATGGGAGGCAATCCAGGTCTTTCCTGATCCGGTTGGGGCAGTCACCAGGACATCATGATCCATGGCTGCTTCAACAGCCTCAACTTGAAACGGATCGGGGATGAAAGCGGTTTTCGCAGGAACACCGATTTGCTGAAAAAAAGGCTTGAGTACCGGGTCTATCCTGGGTTTTGAATAATCTGGCTCTTCTCGGAAACGATCTTTTTTTCCGGAACGCGATGATTTTGGTCGACGATAATATTTTTTTCGGGTCACTGAATCCTTATAACTTTCTTCCCTTAATAGAGCAATTAGACGTTAGGCTAATGGCTGAGTTTAGATTGAAGACGCTAAATGCAACTGCCTGCACAACAGGTGCACCCGAATCTTCCATTTTCTTTGACGGGCTACCTCACCAGCTCCGCCGAGATCAAATCCATGTCCTGGAGGTAGTCCTTCATTACGGCATCCACAGGAAGTGCCTGTACCACTTCGATGATTTCAGGAACAATCACACTGCAACCCTGCCCTATTTTCAGGCTGTTAAAATAAATCTTTTCCACCGTTTCCCTTACAAATAATCTCGCAGCCCCTTTCAAAAAATCCGGTGTACGAGCCTGCCCTTCCTGATGAACAGCTGCCTTGTGGCAGAGGGCCTTGGCGGTCTCCGCCCAGGTCATCATATCGGCCAAGAGAAACATCACGTGCTGGGACTTTGTGAGCTTGTTTGCGCGTGTCTTTAAAATGACGGTATTCATGGCGGTAATTGCTCCAGCCAGGGCAGGTCCTCCTGTTTCCACGGAGAGCTCGTTGAGCCTGTCCGCCATTTCCTTATAAAAGCCGCCTTTGGATCGCACAGTAGATCTCAGACGGAACATGGCAATGATACTTCTCTGGATTTCGCTCGTCCCTTCGTAGATGGTCAAAATTTTCACATCCCGCTTAATTTTTTCCACCTCGTATTCCTTGATATAGCCGTAACCACCGAATGCCTGAATGGCATCGTTGGCCATGGCATCACCCGCCTCCGTGGCAAAATATTTTGCGATGGAACCTTCCACCTGCAGGTCTTCCTCGTCGGTATCAAGCCTTCTTGCCACTTCTTCAATATACGCACGGGCCGCTTCAAGCCGCACCGCGTTCGGGACCAAAAGCCTGTGGGTGTACCCCTGTTTCTCGGCAAGGGTAGTGCCGAATTGAATTCGTTCCTTGGAATATTTAATGGAACGTTCCAGGGCGGCCACGCCACCCCCGAGGCCGAATGTAGCCACCATAAGCCGTGTGTATCCAAATACCTCATTAGCCTGTTTCAATCCCTGGCCTTCAACACCTCCCAGGAGGTCTTCGACAGGGATAAAAAGATCTTCCAGGGTCAGGGGACAGGTATCCGATGCGCGAATCCCGTGTTTGTCCTCATGTTTTCCCGGGATAAGTCCCTCCGTACCGCCTTCCACAACGAAAAAGGAAGGTCCATCCGGTGCTTCGGCAAGAATAGTATAGAGTTGCGCTACGCCCCCGTTGGTAATGAACTGTTTCTGCCCGTTGAGCTTGTACCCTTTGATTTCACCCTTGTCATTCAACACCCGCTCGGCCTTTGTTTTCAAGGCCTGAACATTGGACCCGGCCTCAGGCTCTGTGACGCCATAAGCAACCACCAGACCCTCTTCCGCGATTTTTGTAATGTACTTTTGCTGCTGTTCAGGCGTACCGCCGACACGCAGGGGGTCCATTCCGAGGCATATGGCCAAAAAAGATGTGGCCACGGCAAGGTCCATTTTGGCCATTCTTTCCGACACGATGGAGATCTCTGTTGCGCCTGCGCCCAATCCGCCAAATTCCTCGGGGATAAAAATGAGATGAAGGGCAATATCAGGTCCTAACATGAACCGGATCAGTTCTTCCGGAAATTCCCCCACCCTGTCCATTTCCAGTTTGGTTTCCAGGGGAAGTTTTTCCCTCTCGAGTTTTTCTATGGTATCAAGTACCATAGACAATATTTCCGGATCCATTTTTCCCTGTTCAGTCATTTTCCCTACACCCTCCATATTCTGCTCACTTTAAGTGGGTTTGTTTTCTAGCCTCTTTTCTTACCCTCTTATTATCGCCCCTCAAGCCCCTTACGTCAAGTTGAAAAACCCGGTTCCACGGTCATCCTCAATCAAAATGAGAGTTACCATGAAGGGCATGAAGAACATGAAGGGTTTGAAGGTTAAAGCTCCTGAATCTTCGTTTCATCTGAAACAAACATCAAATTTCTTTAAAATATAGATAGTTATATTTATATTTCAATCATTTAATTCACTTACGCTTTCTTCATGCCCTTCATGTTTTTCATGGTGAATTCTTTCTATCCTAAACACAGACAATCCCAGTTAAATCTTCTAAATTGTTCTTGACCCGGCTTTTCCCTTGACATTGTTTCCTTCCACAATTATTGAGAAATCATGCCCTCGTAATCCGGGGCTTGGATGATTTCTGGTAAACCAAGGAATATTGAATGGCCATGTATTGGAAATGACAATCAAACGCCTCCTGATATTGATCCCTGTCCTGATCATCCTCTTTCTCGTCCAGTCATACCTGTGGGTCCCCACCTATGAAGAACAGACGAAAGGAAACCCGGATCGCCTTCACGAATATATCACGGCGTCTCTTGGAGATGCCACACTCCTCAACCCTATTCTTTCGGCGAACTCTACAAGCAGCCGTATAGAGTCCATGGTATTCGACGGTCTGATTGATTATGACGATGAATTAAATTTCAGGGGCCGACTGGCCACTTCGTGGGAAGTCCTGGAGGAAGCCTATTTTTATGTGAATGAAAAGGCTGAAATCCCGGGGCAAGGCGCCGCAGACGCCCACGATATGGTTCAATTTATTCAGGAGGCCATGGAAAAAAAGACCCTTCCGGATTCTGAACTGAGCGGAACACTTCGTCGAATAAAAGACGTTGCCCTTATCCCTGCGAATACTTATGAAACAACCCGGATAGAGAAAAAGGGGAAGGAAGAAAAAAAGTTCAGAATCACGGTTCATGCGCCGGCCCGGATCAAGCTGACCCTTTCGGAAGTGGATCAGGACCTTTTCACCAATCTTGCAAAGCTTTTAGGAAAAGAGTATTTTGCATCGTTTGATGCCGAATCATGCCTGCAAATGGAACCTCAGACAGATAACGAAACAAAAACCGCCTATGCAAAGGAGGTCCTTCCAGCCACCGAGCATAATCCCGTGCTTATTTTCCACTTAAGACCGGACGTAAAATTTCACGACGGACACGTCTTTGATGCCGGGGATGTAAAATTCACCTATGACGCAATTATGGATCCGGCAAATCTTTCTCCAAGGGTATCCGATTATGAACCGATAAAACAGGCTGAAGTAATTGATCCACTGACCATTCGAATCGTTTACAAGAGACTTTATTCCCAGGCATTGGGAACATGGGGCATGGGCATGCTGCCGGAGCACCTGTTGAACCGTGAAGCGCTTCTAAAGGAGGCTGAAGATTCAGACGCCGCTCCGGAGAAATTTTCCATTAGACAGAGCAGCTTCAACCGACATCCCATAGGGTGCGGACCCTTCGTTTTTGAGGAGTGGAAGTCCGATCAGTATATAGCGCTGTCCGGATTCGACCAGTACTGGGAAGGCCCCCCTAATTACCGGAAATATTTTCTGCGAATTGTCCCTGATCTCCTGACCCAGGAGATGGAGTTTTACTCCGGAACTCTGGATAGCTATGATGTTCAGCCTCACCAGGTGGAACGGCTTAAAAAGGATGAAAGGTTCCAGTGTTTTTCAGGCACTTCTTTCGGATATACCTATATCGGATACAATATGCGAAGGGCGCCCTTTGATGATGTCAGGGTACGAAAGGCCTTGAGCATGGCCATAGACGTGAACAAAATCATCGATTACGTACTTTATAAACAGGCAGAGAGAATCACCGGACCGTTTGTCAAACAAACCGACTATTACGACCATGACATCCAGCCGATTCCTTATGACCCGAAAGGCGCGCTCCGATTGCTCAAAGAAGTGGGGTGGCAGCGAAATTCTGAGGGGTGGCTTGAAAAAGACGGAAAACGATTCGCTTTTACGCTCATCACCAATAGTGGAAATGATATCAGGAAAGCGGTTCTGGCCATTGCTCAGGATGCCTGGAAACAAATCGGCATTGATGTGCGCACGGACATGCTTGAATGGTCGGTTTTTATCCAGGAGAGGGTGGATAAGGCTGACTTTGATGCGTTGATCCTGGGTTGGGTCATGGGGATAGAACCGGATCTTTACCAGATATGGCATTCCTCGCAGACACATCCTTACCAGCTGAATTTTGTGGGATTTAAGAACAAAGAGGCGGATGAACTGATCATAAAAATACGGCAGGAATACAACCATGAAAAGCAAGTGGAGTACTGTCACAGGCTCCACAAAATTATCGCTGGGGAACAGCCCTACACTTTTCTGTACGTGGGAAAATGGACAGCTGTCCTGGATAAAAGGATTCTCATTAAAGAACTGGATAAGGATGGGGTCATGTTGTACAAAAAAATCAAGCCCACTAAGACGGGAAATTACACCTTTCATTTCAACCGGTGGGAGAAGGTTCCTGACATGCCGGAACTTGCCCCTTAAAATAAGGCAACCCTTATGTTTTCTTTCATTGGACGAAGCATCATTCAAAAAACCATCACGCTCTTTTTTGTATCCGTGGTCTCTTTTCTTATCATTCACCTGGCGCCTGGTGAACCAAGCCAGGTGGACCCTCTGAACCCCAAATTTACCCCGGAGATGGTGGAGCGGTTCCAAAAAGAATTCCACCTGGATAAGCCACTGTATATACAGTATCTTTATTTTTATAAAGGGCTTTTTACGGGGACAATTGTCTCCTGGAAGGACAACCAGTCCGTCCTTCTGAAAATATGGGAACGTTTCCTGAACAGCCTTCCTCTTTTCATTGTAGGAACCATTCTCACATGGACGCTGTCGTTTCCGGTAGGCATCCGTTCCGCCATTTTCAGGGGGGGCATCTATGACAGGAGCGCCACTTTTCTGTCTTACTTCCTGATTTCCATCCCGGGGTTTTTCTTTGCCTACATCCTGATTATCCTTACAGTGACAGTGCTTCATGTTCCGGTGATCGGGATGGAGACCTTTGGATTAAGCGCCTATTCGTGGCCCCACCTCTTCATGGATAGGATATGGCACCTTCTGATTCCTTCGGTATTAGGCGCTACAGGGGGCATCGCGGTTTTGTCAAGATATGTGCGAAGCCAGATGCTTGAGGTGGAGGGCCAGGATTATGTGCGTACCGCAAAGGCAAAGGGTCTGCCACCCGAACAGGTGCACTACAAACATGCCCTTAGAAACGCCCTGCTGCCGTTTGTAACCATGTTTGGATTGATCCTCCCCGGGTTGATCGGCGGATCCGTGATCATTGAGTCCATTTTTTCATGGCCAGGGATGGGAAGGATGGCCTATGAAGCAATTCTGGCAAGGGATTATCCCATTATTCTTACCGTGAATTTTGTTTCGGCCGTACTGGTTCTTGCGGGAACCTTTCTCTCGGATCTTCTTTATCTCGTTGTAGACCCCAGGATCCGATTATGATTCCTACAGAAAACATGGAACATCCGGAGGCCCCGAAACGAACAAGGCTTGAGGAGTTGTGGCTTCTTTTCAAAGAAAACAGGCTGGCGATCCTGGGCCTGGTGATTTTTGCTCTTTTTTTCACCACAGCCGTTGTCGGCCTGATTCTCACTTCGGGGCAAGACCCAATTTTAGATCCTGCCATCATCCGATTACAGGAAAAGCTTCTTCCTCCCTTGGCAAAGCCCAGCCTGGAAACCATGAGCCAGAACGAGGCGCCAAAACTGGGCATTTATCTTTTTGGTACGGATGACCTTGGTAGAGACGTGTTCGCCAGGATGCTCCAGGGAGCCTGGGTTTCCCTGACCGTTGGATTTGTAGCCGTCGGCATTTCCGTTCTGGTGGGCATATTCATGGGGGGTATCGCAGGGTTTTTTGGACAACGCCATATTACCTATGATCAGGTCCTGATTACCGCCATCATGTTTGCGGGTGTTGTCCTGCTTGGGCTGGGAAAGGACATGGCAGGAATCGCAGCGCTCTTTGTTGGACATGCCTCTATTGCCTTTCTATTCATTTCAAAACGGACGTTTTGGAAGAAGAATTCTATTCCTAAGTGGCTGAAAACACTTCATAGGAACGCGATTGCCCTGGATACCATCATCATGCGGTTAGTAGATATCATGCTCTGTTTCCCGAGCTTTTTCCTGATCTTGACCGTTGTGGCCCTGCTTCCTGCAAGCATGTACAATATCATGATCGTTATCGGGCTTACGAGCTGGATGGGAACCACACGCTTTGTGCGTGCGGAATTCCTGTCTTTGAGAGAGCAGGATTTTGTTGCAGCGGCAAAGGCCCTGGGGGTTGGGAATTTCAGGATTATCTTCCGCCATATGATGCCCAATGCCATCGCCCCGGTTCTTGTGTCGGCAACCATCGGTATCGCCACCGCCATCTTGACGGAAGCCGGGCTCAGTTTCCTCGGTTTCGGCGTTCCGCCCCCGCATGCCACCTGGGGAAATATTCTCTCGGACGGCAAGCGCTTTATTTTTGACGCCCCCTGGCTTACATTCATACCGGGCATCTCAATTCTTATTGTCGTGCTTTGTTTCAATCTGTTTGGCGAGGGGCTTAAAGATGCCATGAATCCGAAACTCAGGGAAAAGTAAAAGGGATGTCCAATGGAACATGACAACAACCCTCTGCTCTCTGTACAGGACCTGAAAGTCTATTTTCACGGAAGAGACGACACGGCACGCGCCGTAGACGGCGTCAGTTACAATGTAGGAAAAGGAGAGACCGTCTGCCTGGTGGGGGAAAGCGGCTGTGGAAAAACGGTTTCAGCCCTTACCGTCCTTGGTCTCGTGCCTCAACCTCCTGGGGAAATCGTATCAGGGGATGTTCTTTTCAAAGGAAAAAGTATTCTCGGGCTGAAAGATGAAGAATTGCAGCATATCCGTGGAAACAAAATTGCCATGGTCTTTCAGGAACCGCTCACATCCCTCAATCCGGTTTTCACCATCGGGGATCAGATCGCGGAAGCTATCCAGGTTCACGAAGACGTAGATGCGAAGACTTTGATAGAACGGTGTGTCAGGCTATTAAGGGACGTGGGAATCGCGTCACCCGAACAAAGGCTGAAAGATTATCCCCACCAGCTGAGCGGCGGGCAGAGGCAGAGGGTCATGATAGCTATGGCGCTTGCATGTAGCCCTGACCTGATCATTGCAGATGAACCCACCACGGCCCTGGATGTTACCGTACAGGCTCAGATTCTTAATCTTCTGCGAACCATCCAGAAAAAGGTCTCCATGTCCATTCTGTACATTACCCACGACCTTGGCGTTGTAGCAAATATCGCAGACAAAGTGTACGTGATGTACTCTGGACAGATTGCGGAGCAGGGAAATACGGAACAGATTTTCACACAATCCCGGCACCCCTATACACGGGGTCTTCTGGCATCTCTCCCCGGCAGGTCACAACGAGGAAGCAGACTGCACAGCATCCCTGGAACCGTTCCGAATCCTTCTTACAAACCCGCGGGTTGCCCCTTTCATCCACGGTGTTCTTCAGCAATGGAGACCTGCCGTTCTATTCCTCCGGAAATGTGCGACTATGGAAACGGTCATCTGAGCAGGTGCCCCGTGATCTATGAACTTGAACTCGAAGAGAAAAACAGGGAAAAGCGTGGAAACTGACCGGGAAACCATTTTAAAGGTCGAAGACCTGAAAAAGTATTTCCCTGTGCGAAGGGGCTTTTTCCAGAAAATATCCGGATGGATCAAGGCCGTTGATGGGGTGGATTTTGCCATAGAAAAGGGCCACAGCCTGGGGCTTGTGGGGGAAAGCGGGTGCGGAAAATCGACTGTAGCCAGGGTAATTTTGAAACTCCTGGAACCGGATGGGGGAAACCTGATTTTCAAGGGCAGAAATATTGCAACCCTTTCTCCAAAAGAGATGCAACCTCTTCGAAAAGAGATGCAGATCATCTTCCAGGACCCGTTCAGCTCTCTCAATCCTCGGATGACCATCGGACAATCCATTGATGAAGGTTTGAGGGGAATGGGGTTTTCTAAAAAGATGCGAACGGATCGAAGGAACGAACTCCTTGAAATGGTGGGAATTTCTTCCCGTGTTGCCGATCGTTACCCCCACGAGTTCAGCGGCGGGCAACGTCAGCGGGTGGGAGTTGCAAGGGCATTGACCGTAAATCCGTCCCTGATTATCTGCGACGAACCGGTTTCCGCCCTGGATGTCTCCATACAGGCGCAGATCATCAATCTCCTCAAAGACCTGCAGAAACAGTTTGATCTGAGCTATCTTTTCATTTCCCACGACCTGAATGTAGTAGGATATTTCAGCGACAGGATAGCTGTCATGTATCTGGGCCGCATCATGGAATACGCCGAGGCCGATGAGCTTTTCAAAAGACCCCTTCACCCGTATACCTCGGCCCTTCTTTCTGCGGTACCCGTCCCCGACCCACTCCGGAAAAAGGAGCTTACCGCCCTTGGAGGGGACGTACCGAGCCCACTGGATCCACCGCCGGGCTGCCGATTCCAGGGAAGATGTCCACAAGTGGAGAACCGGTGCAGGGAGAAGGAGATTGAGCTATTTTCAGTGAATAAAGGCCATCTGGTCCGGTGCTGGAAAACAACCGGAAATTAGCCTGGCCGTTTTTTTTGCTTGACTTTTTCGGAACGTTTTAATAAACTGAGAGTTTATTGGGGGATCGTATAGGGGCAATACGGTGGGTTCTGGTCCCATTGACCGAGGTTCGAATCCTCGTCCCCCAGCCAGGAAGAACAGTAACGAGTAGGCAGTAATCAGTAGGGAGCTTGTGATCGTGGGTGGTAAGTCTACCTGGGTTTCATTCCTTACGCCATAGTGCTTACTCTTTACTTTTTGTAGGGGTCCCATCGTCTAGCGGTCTAGGATATCGGCCTCTCACGCCGGAGACACGGGTTCGATCCCCGTTGGGACTACCAAGTATATCAAGGACTTAGCCAGCTCTGGCAAGTCCTTTTTGCTTTTCAGGACGTTTTTTCTACTCTATTCCTGCCTACAACCTAAATCCTGCATTCACTATTTCCGGAATATCAGACACGCAGCCCTGACACCCGACACCTGGCACCTCGGTGAGGACAGGATCTCGAAATTCTTCACCGGAAAACGCCATGAATTTCATTCATTCACGGGTATTGAAGTTAGAACCAAGCCCAAGAATAGCATCACCCACACAATGGCAAGCGCATTCACAACAGCCTTACCACGTTTTGTCAAAAACCGCATGGTACCTTTCGCACCTATTCTCATGGGCGATCGACCCTCCAATTCCAACTTGACTTTGAACCCCAAATCATGATCTTCTATATTTCTTATTCCTTGCTCCTTAGAAGTGTTCTTACATTTTAACGTTTGTTCCTGGAGAAATGAATACGCCGTCAAACAAATCTTTTTGACGATTTCTTTCTTTCCCCCGAAAAAAAGGTTGACAGAGTGCCAAACATAATTCTATTCTGACTACCAGTTTCTTAAACATAAGTAATATGTATTTAAATGATAAGCAAAACTTAGGAGGAATGGCTATGTGGATTCGTAAACGTGTTTTATTGTCACAAATTATGGTGGTTTTTGCTTTTCTGTGCTTCACAGCGCCAGTCTTTGCTGCTGACCCTTTTGCAGGACGTATCCTGCCGACCAAAAAGGTCAGTTTTTTCAATGATGGAAAGAAAGTCGGGCAGTATACCGCAGAAGCCCCCCTCCCCTGGAACACCCTCGTCAAATGTGAGGGCCGGACTGCCGTTAGAATGGATCAGATGTACGTTGTGTTTGAAGATGACAGCTCTTTTATCATCTCCCGGACCGAAACCGGAGACACCTTGGATCTCAAAACCGGCACTGCCTATTTCACGCTTAAAACACTCCCTGAAGGACTGACCTTTGGGACCCCTCAGGCCGCTGTGGTAACCGAGGGTATGATTCTTAATGCCGCCACCGATAACCAGTTGTTGAAGGGGTATGTGAAGGTCGACAAATCCACATCGGAGCTGGGTGTTGTGGAAGGTGGTCGACTCATGGTTCGAACTGCTGACGGGCAACAAACCATCAAATCCGGGCAACGGATTATTCTGGCGCAGGCCGAGCTGGGTGGGGGTGCTGGTTTATCAAATCTTGCCATCGGCCTGGCAGCTTTGGGTGGGACGGTCGCGGTTGGGACTGCCTTGGCAATTGTAGACAACCCAAACGATGATAACAAAAACGAAGAGGGTAGTCCTTATACGCCACCGAACTAGTTACTCCTCTATTCCCCCATATTTTCTTTCTCAAGTGCGCCTTCCTTAGTAATAAGGGGGGCGTTCTTGCTCTTTTTCGGAGTTCAGGTCCTTCCTAATTTCAGGCTGATGCTTTAAGACAATTGAACCAATACGAAGTTTGAGGTGAGAGAATGTACTCTGATAAACAACGAGGAAGACAGCTGCTTCGGCGAATGCTGGTCGTCGTTTTCTTGGCGTTATTGGTGGCAGGATGCACTAACAATTCCATGACCAAAAACGAGATGGTCGAAACCCGTATTGCTACAACGAACCAGTCAAACCGCGTAAGCGATCGCAATGAGCATATCTTCAAGAATACCCAGCCACTGATTGCGACAACGGATCCTCTTCTGGGTCCCGGCGACCTTCTTGAACTGAAAGTCTTCGAGGCCCCTGAACTGGCGACCATGGTTCGGATCGGTTCCCGTGGGTTCATTACGCTTGCGCTTCTTGGCGATGTGGAGGTTGCGGGACTCTCCGCACGTGAACTGGAAATGAAGGTTGAGGACCTCTACCGGGCCAAGTACATCAAAGATCCTCATGTGAGTCTTTTTGTTCGGGAGCACCTGAGCCAGAAAATCAACATTGTGGGCCAGGTCAAGACCCCGGGTACCTTTGAATTACCGGCTCGGATGAAGCTCCTGGATGCCTTGGCCCTTGCCGGCGGCCTCACCGATAAGGCCGGTAGCATGGCTCGGGTCCGTCGTGTGGGAAAAACAAGGGAAGAGACCGGCTCCTATGTGGTGGACTTGGACCGGCTCATCAACGAAGGGGCAACCGAATTAAACATTCCTATTCACGGTGGTGACGTTATCTTTGTCGAGGAGGGCGGCATGTTTTACGTAGATGGGGCTGTCCGAAGGTCGGGCGCATTTCCGATCAAGCCGAGAACCACCCTGGAAGAAGCGATCATGACCTCCGGAGGCTTTCTTTCCTATGCAGATTCGGAAGATGTGATCTTAGTCCGCCGAAATGCAGAAAACAGGCGGGTGGTCAGGCATATGAACCTTGAAATTGCCAGTCATGGGTCGTACCTCATCGAGGACGGGGATATCCTGGTGGTGGGCTCGACTTTCTGGGGGCGGGTTGTCAGCGGGAGCGGCATTAGTCTCGGCGTGCCATTCATCGGCAGCATAGGCTACTCCAACCCGGAGAGATATCGGTAAGACCTAAAATCAATACCCGTGAATGAATTCCATTCACCTTTGTTTGTCAGGCATTTGCGCGTTACTCGAATTTTCTCTCTTATAGGCCTTTTTCAGGTGTCAGGTTTCGGATGTCAGGAAAAAACTTGTTGTCATTCGATTGATTCAACATAGAATCATAGAGTTATGCTGTTTAAAATCACATTTCTGGAATATATGACCCGGGGAGCCCTGACACCCGACACCTGACACCTCAGCGAGAACAGGATCTCGAAATTCTTCACCGGAAAGCGGCATGAATCGCATTCATTCACGGGTATTGAACCTAAAATCAGCCATCAGCTAATGTTACTCGTAGAACCGGTAATTGAGGCGTGAAATCATGAGATCGCCTCTATTCAGTTTCAAATCCATGGAAATTTCGCCACGGCTTTTTCCGCTTCGGCCGTTAATAAACTTCCAATCCAGATCGAACCGCCCTTTCATAAAGACCGTATCACTTCCAACAACTTGATCGATCTGATTCACCGAAATGCGGTAGTCCAGGCTTTCTGTTTTGTCCCATATCTCCCGATAATCCGGCTCAAACGACTTCAGGGGCGCTCCATTTTCCGTGGCATTGCTCGTAAAATTGGAGAAAAAAGCCTCTGCTTTTCCCCCCTCATAGGCCGCCGTATACCGTTTCAAAAAAGCCAGGACCTGTGAGCGTTTTATGAAAGGAATCTCGGGGGTTTTAGGAACCGTACCGCCACGGACCTGTAGGGGGGCATCTAAAGCGGTGTGAATAGATGCATTGGGAGGGGGGAAGGGGGCTTTCGAAACAGCGCGGCGGGGTTGTGCCTGAACAGTTTCTGAGACATGGGGCTCAGGTTTTTCCACAGCCTTCCCCCGGGTCGGCTTCGATGACTCTTTCGGCTTTTTATGGCCCAATTGGGGAACATTCTTCGCCTTCTCAGGTCTTTTTTGCTGTGGCTTTTGAATACCCTGCGTTTGCTTTTTGACAGGCTCCGGCGGAGGGGGCGCCCTTTTGACCTCGGCCGGCTTGGCTGCCGGCACCGCAGCTGTTTTCAAGGTTTTCGGCTTTGGGGCAGCCGTCGCTTCACCCGTCTCCGGCAAAAGCGAGTCCTTGTTTTCCGCCTCACCGGGATCAGTTTCCGCCATTTCCATGGCCGGCTTCGGCTCAGGTAAAGGGGTTAGCCGAGCCAACTCCAGCATCGAATCCTTTTGGTACAATATATTCAGTACCCATGCAATCACAACCATTGTCCCCACCACGGCAGCAACACGTAAAAATGCCTTTCGAAGCTTTCCCGAGGGCCGCCTCTTCCCTTTCCCAACGCTGATTCCCTCCGTGTCCTCCTCACGCCACGAATCCAAAGCTATTCGACACTGATCAAAGGCCGCCCGGCTACCCGGGTCCCTGAGGCTATCGTATGCCGCTTTAACAGTGAGAAAATCAGAGGCACCTTCCGTGCTCTGCCGAGCGGTATCCGGGTGAAGCTCAAATGCTTTCTTCCGGTAAGCCGCACGAAGTTCTGGGGCCGTGGCGCTAGGTTCAACACCCAAAACTTCGTAGTAGTCGATCTGAATATCACATCCACTGACCAGGCCCAAAGCAAAAGCGGCCGGCTCAAGCCGCTTCTTCAATTCTTCCGGATTCATCCCACGAAACTTCAAAATGCGGAGGGCACGTTCTGCCATCTGTAGATCGGAACTGGATACCGGAGAAATCAAGGCCTTGCAAAGCAAAAGGCGGGTGCGGTCATTGGCCAGGTAGGCGATCAGCGCGGGTGTATCTCTTTTTTCACACAGGGTTATCAGAAGATGGGTCAGATATTCAGAATCCTCCAGAGAATCTGACTTCCCCTGGTTTTTTCCTTTAAACGACCCCCATTTCATGCTGACTCGCCCCCAGTGCTAAGGGTCTCCATCTTTTTCTGCAACTTCTTTCTGGATCCACGTCCTTTCTTTTCGTCCTGGCCGTATTCATAGTTGTAGTAGTGCCGGTAATAACGGTAGTAGGAGCGATATCCGTACCGTTTGCTGAAATCAACCCGGTTGATGATACAGCCCAGGATGCTGCCGTTCACATTCTGAATGCTTCGCTTGAAATGCCGCACCGCATCCCGAGAGGTCTCTCCCAGGGTAATGACCATGATCACCCCTCCCACCTTGCGGGAGAGGACGAGAACGTCCGCAAAACCCTGGTTGGGCGGTGCATCGATAATGATGCGGTCATACTGCTCACCCAGGCTTTCCATGAGCTTGCCAAACCGATTAGACGCCAAAAGCTCCACTGGATTGGGAGGGATGGGACCCGCGGGGATAATAAAAAGATTTTCAATTTCGGTGGGAATCACCGGCTCTTCATTAATAATCCCGGCAAGATAGCTCGAAAGCCCCTGGCCCTTGCTGTTGCTGGAAGTGACGGCCTCGGAAAAGATTCTGTGAATGCGAGGCCTTCTAAGATCCGCGTCGATGATGACAACCCGCTCTCCCCCCTGGGCGAAGGCCGTGGCCATGTTGGTGGCCAGGGTACTTTTACCTTCCCCCTGGGTCGTGCTGGTAAACAGGAAACTGCGGCTGTTATCATCTCCCCGGGCCAGCTGGATGGAGACCTTGGTGGTGCGGATGGCCTCGCAAAGGGCTGAACGCGGATCTCCCAGAAAGGCTTTTTCCACCGGCGGGTCATCCGCTTCGACCTTCACCTGGGGCGCCACCCCCAGGATGGGGATGTGGAAGCGGTTGGTCATCTCTTCCGGCTTGTTGATGGAATCCGCAAAGTACTCCATCAAAAAAGCCAGCCCCACCCCGCCCACCAGACCCACCACAATGGCCAGCATCAGGTTGAGCATGACTTTCGGCTTAAAGGGGAAGAGGGGAAGGCCTCCCGGATCCACAATGTGAATGTTGCTGCTGGATACCCCCACCATGGATTCGATCTCCTTGACCCGCTCCAGCAAGCTCTGGTAGATGGCATTGTTGGTATCCCTTTCCCGTTCCACAATCTTGTACTGGGTAGCCCGCTCGTTAAGGTCCATGGCCGCCTTCTTTTTCTCCTGGGACCGTTCCTTGAGGGTCTCCATCTGCCGTTTGGCGGATTCGTACTGGGTTTTGATGGACTTGAAAATTTTCTGCTCTTCCTGTTGAATCTGAGACTGAATGCCTTGCATACGCATCTTAAGAGATTTGACCTCAGGATACGCATCATAGAAGATAGCGCTCTTGTCCCTGTATTCGGACTGAACTTGGCCGTATTGCTGTTTAAGCGATGCGATCATACCACTGTTCATCACCTCGGGCAGGCTGGAGGGGCCTTCTTCAACCGCCTGGCGATATACCGACTCCCGCCTGATAAATTCACCTTCGGCCTGGGCCATGTACCGGTTGATTTCCTCCAGTTGGACATAAATCGAGTTGAGATTCCCATCCAGGGATACGATGCCCGCCTGCTTGGCAAACCGGTTCAGTTCATCTTCAGACCGTTCCAGCTCAATCTGGGCCCGGTCAATCTGCTTGGTGAGAAACTCCCGGGCGATGCGTGAACTCTCAAGCTTCTTGTCCATCTGCCAGGCCACAAATTCATTGGAATAGGCTGCAACCACGTCCTTGCAAAGACGACGGTCCGGGGAGGCAAAGGAGAGTTCAATAATCATGGCGTTTCGCCGGGGTTCCACCGCTAGGTTTCCCTGAAGGAAACCCAGCATCGCCTTTTCCTCCAGCAAGTCTTCTGGCAGAGCGATTTTGTAGCTCTTCTGCTCCCCATCCTCGCCCTCATTTCCCGGGCGAAACCAGTCCATGACCCACATGATTGCGTCTTTGATTGCTCCTTTTACCAGGCCCGGAAGTCCGGGCCCCTTGTCTTTTCCCAGGCTTTTGCTAAGCGCCTCCAGGCGCTGTTTCATATCCAGTTTTTCCGCCACCCGCCGGGCCAGGGTTTTGCTTTCAAGGAGGGCCACCTGGGTCTGCATGAACTCCTGTGACCGCATCTCATCGCCCACCATTTCCTCAAATTTGGTCACCTTGGCCTGCTGCCGGCTCACCTCCAGGGTGGCCGTGGCCTTGTAAATGCGCGTTTCAGAGAGGGTAAAGATCGCTGTCGTCACAAAAACAAGGAACAGAAACCCCAGCACCAGCCACTTGCGTCGAAGCAATACATCCAGGTAATCCTTGATGGAGACCTCTTCATCCATATCAGGAACCGACTCCCGAAACTCGGTACTGGGAAGCATTCTTCTATCTGATGTACTCGTCAAGCTCATCTCATCCATCTGAGAATCGAACTGATCAGGTTTTTCTTTTCGACCCATTATCACCCCAAAGGCGGTGTAGCCGCCGGTTTTAAGTTTTAAGCAAATGAGCTATGAGCGCCGCCTCTGACCGGAAAAGAAGCCAGTCTGATCGAGGAAGAAACTCAAGTATTTTCACTCTGGACCATGTAACCGGAAAAAGAGAACCGCAGAATATCGAACAAGGAACCGCAGAATATCGAAGTGCGGAATCGCTTCGCTCTGACTCTTTCAGGGTTATAAGGACAGGAAGAACACCTTCCTTCGACATTGGACATTCCTTGTTCGATATCGGAGTCTTCGCTTTCCTGGATATTCGCTTTTCTTCAAGTTTCATATGAACTATGAGCCATTTGAGCCATCAGCCAGTTCAAATCCATCCAGCCAAACCGTCCCCTCGATCTTATTGTCCAACTTCCGGCTCGGCACCCGCCTCAAGCGAACCACCACCGCATGGCAGTTTTTCGGCGGCGTGAAATCAATGCTCAACTCTTCCCAGTCCTTTGTGCCCGAGAGCATGGGACCCTTCACATACAAACCTTTGGCATCATGGCCGTAAATGTCCAAGAACGGCCCCTGGTCGGTAGTAATACCATCTCCCTTCCACCAGGCCGTGAGTCGGTAAGAGCCCCTTGGTTCCACGGGGATGACCTGGGTCAGGTGGCTAAAAGACGCATTTTGCTTTCCGTCAAAAACGACCGACAAGCTATAGCTGCCTTCGCTGGCGATGCCTGACACCCGCTCCGTTTGCCAGCCGCTTCCCCGACGGGAAAACCGCCAGTCAAAGGGCCCGCCTGTAAAATCCGCCTCAAACCCGGGATTGGTCAGCCCGCCGGTCTTCGTTTCGCCCAGGGAAAGTGCCTCGTCCACCCGTTTTTGGCCCAGCAGCCGCGCGGACAACCAGGCATCTGCTTTGGGATCACTGATCCCTTTTCGGGCCATCTGCTCTCGCACAGCAAGGGCCTGATCCAGCCTTCCCCATCGAATAAGCCAGCCCATGTACGTGGGCAGATTCCGGTCTTCCAGTCGCGCAACAGCCACTCCCGGTTCGGATGCCAGAAGTGCATCGACAAGCTGCAGCGAATCGGCGGTATGCCGGCGGTTTCCAATCATTCGATTGAGGTTCTCCCATACCACGGGATAGACACCCAAATCAAGCGCCAACAACGTTTCTGACCAGGTCCAGCGAAGGGTTCTTTCCCCAAGCCCATGAACATAATCAAGAATCTTTCGAGCGCCGTCCAGGTTCCCGTTCGCTTTTTCGGCCTCCGCCAGGGCCAACCAGGCGCGTCCTTTCAGCGGATCAACACCCACCGCTTTTCGATAAAGCTCTATGGCCGTCGAAAAATCCTGCCTGCTCCAGGCTTCCGACCCCAGACGCGCCAAAACGTCGGGAAAAGCAGCCAGGCTCTTCGCCATTCCCATGGTGTAAGATTTGGAAGCCACAACACGACTCTCCAAACCCCACTTGAGCATCAACAGGGCCAGCCATAACAGGGCCACACTGACCAGCGTCCTCACCATCACCCGGGTCATTGTACCCCTTTTCAACGCCATTTAAACCATCGCCTCCGGGTCTTTTTTCTACCGGGTGCTTTGATGGGAGAGAGATTTACAAGGGGCTCTCCAACCCAGGCACGGCCCGGGTTTTCCTCCACCAGAAGCCGTGTGCGTTCCTCACCCAGCCTTTCTATAAGGACACGTTTCATTCCTTGAATTTTTTCCCCGCTGATATCCCCCGGTCGGTGTCCATCCGTGGCCAGGACATGGACCAGGCCGCCTTCCAGAAAAGACCAGGCCGTCTTCTGTATGGTTTTTCCGTAACGTCCCAGAAGGCTCTTCCAGTTGGCCTGTATTCCCACGCCCGTATCCACCATCTCTTGAATCACTTCCGGCTCCCGTGCCAGATGACTGCACCGCTCCGGGTGAGCCAGCAGAACCCGATACCCCACGGCCGACACCTCGAAAAGAATCTGCTCCCACCCCACCGGCAACTGTTGAAAAGGGGGCTCCACCAGCACATATCTGCTCTCATTTAGGGTGAGGACCTGTCCCGTCTGAATGAGCTTGGAAATTCCCATGGTCATGGCCACTTCCATCCCGGGACCCACCTCCAGGGAAATGCCCTGCTTCACCAGCGCTTCACGAAAATCCGCCACCCATTTCAAGACCTTTTCCGCTGATGGCTGCCAGGCACTCCCACCCACCCAGTGGGGCGTCGCGGCCACCCGCGAAAAACCCGCCTTCACATAAACCGCCGCCATCTCGAGGGCTTCCTCAACCTTCTCCGGACCATCGTCGAGACTTGGGAGTATGTGGATGTGCAAATCAATCATATTTCACCCAAAAACAGCAATCAGCTTTTAAGCTATTAGCCGTTAGCTTAATGATGTAAATCATTTATATCAGTTTTTTCTGTAATGAAACTTTCACTTTTTGATGCTGAGCTGTTTCTCCATAAACGACTTATATTACAGAGCTAATAGCTAACGGCTAAGTGCTAATTGCAGCTTTTAGGTTTCATATTAACGAGTTCTGACCGGCTATATTGTCAATCTGAAGGAGTTAATTCCTGATACGAGGTCCCGCCCTTCTTTCGTGTCGGCATTTTCTTTAATACTCAGGACACCTTTTTTCTCGTTCATGGCGTTTCTTGCTGCAGACAACAGATCGCAAAAATCAGAGGAATTGGCTCTCTGAAGGGTCAGCAGCGCAATTTCAATTGCCGGGTCATTGGTCAAACCGGATTCGTCTGATGTACCCTCACGAAGCTTGCCGGTGACCTTACTGCTTATGAAAACATCTGGTACGACTCCACGGCCCTGGATAAGATTGCCCTTGGGCGTGTAGTACCTGGCAATAGTAATCTTTATTCCATAGCCGCCGCCTATCCCTTCAACAGCCTGTATGGAGCCTTTCCCATAAGACCTTTTGCCCAAAACAAGGGCCCTGTTGTTTTCCTGTAGTGCGCTTGCCAGTATCTCAGCCGCACTGGCGCTGCCTTCGTTGATCAGCAAAACTACCGGATACGATCGTCTGACGGCATTGGGGTGTGCCTTAAACTCTCTGGTGTTGCGCTTTATGCGACCCTTGACGGAGACGATGTTCCCCTTTTCGAGAAAAAGATCGGATACCTGAATCGCCTGGCTCAATAATCCACCGGGATTACCGCGCAAATCGAGTATCAGCCCTTGCAGCGGTCTGTCTTCGCCGTCCAGGGCAGCCAGCGCTGTTTCAAGGTCCGATGCGGTATTTTCATCAAAACTGCCAATCCACGCATACCCGAAGCCTGACCGCAACATCCGCGTATGAACACTCTTGTTGGGAATAACTTCTGGGACTATTTCGTAATCGATCGTCCCTTCAATATTTTTTCGAGAAATGGTTAATGTTGTCTTTTCCCCATGGGCCTCGTTTATCTCCCTGGCCACCTCCCAGATCCCCTCAACGTTGCAGCCATTTACGCGCTCAATCCTGTCTCCAGCGACAATGCCGACTCTCTGGGCCGGGGACCCTTTGATAGAAAACACGGCGGTTACAAAGCGGTCTTTCATGGTGATGACAATCCCAATGCCCGTGGATTCTCCTTTTGAATCTGTTTTTACCCTCTGCAGTTCATCAGGCCGGAGCAGGGCGCATTGAGGATCCATATGTGTAAGCATGCTCCGGATCGCGGAATCAACAATGTCCTTGGATGAAAATCCCCAAAAGACCAGTGCCTTATCGCTTAAAAGCGTTCTAAAACCGGTTTTGACATCTTCACTATCATTGCTGCTTCGGAAATTGTAACCCAATGGGCTTTTGCTGTTCAAAGAGCTGTTGTTTTCATCTTCGATGAGAACTCTTGAATTGAGATTCTTCTGAATTCCATCAAGGGACCAGGCGATGAGTTTATGAGCAGGAATAGGATCGACATATTCTTCAAAAATAATTTCAGCAGCCCTGTTGAAACGATCCAAGTCAATGTTTGTTTCAGATTCACCATGTTTTTCAACCGTTTGGCAGCTGAACACCAACAGAAAAAACAAGACAACTAGAATCCAACTTAAACTACGTTGATTTTTGTTCCCATTCCGCTTTCTCATTTCTTATTTCAATCTGAGGTTTTTCATCAAGAATAACAGCAGCCACTTTTTCATATTAGAGTTATAATTCGCTTTTAGGATCTTTGATCCCGGTTCCTTGATACTCCGCTTCTGGCGGGCCATACTGAGCTGTTCCTTGGGGGACCCAATTATAACGAACGCCACATCCCGCCAAAGATATAGAGATCACAATTAGCAAACAAATGAAAAGTTTAGACATACCAACCTCCGCTATTTTTTGAGAAGTGCACGCGATGCTCGCCAATGGCCAGGAATGCCTTCCCATGATAAGGGCCTCATCAAACAGGCGTGAAAGATGCGTCTTGGCTTCGTGGATATTGACAGTTTTCACGGCACTCCTCATTCACCATAATTCATAGAACTTAGTTTATGAATACATTCAGAGATAGTCAAGATCTTCTTCCCATTTATAGCCCCTTACCCTTGTCGCTCGCAATATCAAAGACGTTAAATGGACGGGTGTTGACGTTGCGCCTGGACGAACCAACCCTTGATGAACTGAAGGCTTTGCGAACCGGAAGGGCCTCGGAATGTCCACACTTGTCAGGATGTGGGTGAAAGAAAGACTTGCCAACAACGCTTCCACTCAGGCCCAATAATTAACCTATTGGAATTTGGACGTTCAATGTTCGATGTTCATCCCTTCCTGGGCCAAAGCCCACCCCCTGTCTTTCCCATGAGCGCCGCCTTCCCGCTTAAAAGCGGGAGCTGATCCAGAAAGAAACTTCCGGATTCCATACCTACTTTCTGTGTGAGCAGCCTTGTCCACAGTCCGTTTGGTGGGTTTTAGCCGCGATTTTTCGTGCGTCTCGAACTACCGAGTCTTGTTTCATGCAGATCCGGTCGTGGCAGGATGCCACTCACACAGGGGTGGAAATTAGCAATCCAAACCTGTCGAAGATCCCGTCTGAAGCGAAGCGAAAGCGGGGAACCTTTGAACCTTGAACCTTGAACCCTGAACCGAAACGAAGAGCACGAGAATAAGAGTTGATAAAGAAAATGACGCTCTATATTTTCGCTTTGATGAGCGCGGGATCGTAGAATCTGAAGAGGTGGAACCAGGTGTGATTTTGGATTATGATGCGAATGAGCAGGTAGTTGGAATTGAAATTCTCAGGATTTCATCCAGAGTCTCAGAGGATGAATTCTCTTCAATCCACTTTCAAGCTGCCTGAGAAGAAACAGTTCCAGCCCCCAAACAGCGTGCGGGATCTTCGATATACCAGGAGTATTCCAGAATTCCAGAATAATTTCTTATTCCAGAATTTCTCTTGACCAATCACGTCAAGAATTGTATGATTGTGTCATACTATTCTAGAGGAATCCCCATGAAGACGAAGAAAACACGAGCAGCTGTGACCATCTCCATGCCGCAGGAGATGGCAGAAGAATATGACAAGCTCGCTAAAAGGCTGGCAAAAAACAGGAGCGTGCTTTTCAGGGAGATGTTTCTAGCTTACAAAAGACAGCTTCTGAAAGAAGAGTTTCAAGAGTTTCAAATATACGGGGCGGCTTTGGCCCAAAAAAAAGGGATTTTCACGGAATCTGAAATTGAAAAACTGGTTTTCGAAGGACGCTGATTTTGAAGATCGTCTTTGACACCAACATCTATATCTCTGCCTTCGTCATACCCGGTGGCAATGCTGAAAAAGCGTATCTTCACGCTATCGATGGAGATTTCGAGCTTTGCACATCCATTGCAATCCTTACGGAATTGGCCCGGAAATTAGACGAGAAATTCGGTTGGGGAAAACAAAAAATTGCTCAGCTGATTACGTCCATCAGCGATCTGACAACCGTCTTCAAGACCAAACCTTGGCTAAAGGTGGTATCGGATGACCCGGATAATCGTATATTAGAATGCGCTTTGAAGGCTGGAGCGGAATTTCTGGTCACCGGGGACAAACATTTGCTCAAATTGAAGAATTATGGGAATTTTGAAATCATAAAATTAGCCAATTTTCTTTCGATACTTCACCAACCGTCCATTGAGTAATCTGATACCTAAAACCTGCATTCTGTTTCCCAGTTGCTCCGCCGCACCCCATCCCGGTGTCACTCCCCCAAAAAGCAGCATGACCAAAAGCCATAACCCAAAACTAAAAATGCGCCAGCCCCGCAAACTGCACGCGGGATCTTCGATATCTTCACCCCGTTGAATTCCGAAGGACAGCGCAGCGCATTCAACCGGGGCCAGAATTCCAGCATCCCAGCATTTGTTGTTATCCCAGAATTATCTGTTATCCCCTTTTCCTCAAATACCCCCTGAACGCCTTAATCTGCCTTCGACAATCTCCAGCTAACTCATAGATCTCGGTGAATTTCTCCTTGCTGATGTATTGACAATCGAACGCACGGTAAAGCTGTGATTGAACTTCACTGCAGGATCGCAATGAATATCCGAGAAATTTCATGAATTCCTTCGTAGATGTATCATCAAATCCCTCTGCGATATTATCCATCACCGACCCGGAAGCCCGCCAGATCTGATCCCTTAAGCCAAAATCCTTCGAAAAGGCACCCCGATTAATTATCCTGAAAACCGCCCGACATAATTCTCTCGCTTGCAACCAACAGGGCAATTCCTCAAACCGAGAATATTTCATCCCAACCTCCGAACAGAACGGGGATCTTCGATATTCCAGAATTTGTTGTTATCCCAGTATTATCCGTTATTCCAGAATTCCAGCATCCCAGAATTCCAGCATCCCAGAATTCCAGCATCCCAGAATTCCAGCATCCCAGAATTCCAGCATTTGTCTTTATCCCAGCCCCGCAAACAGCGCGCGGGACCTTCGATATTCCAGAATTTGTTGTTATCCCAGTATTATCCGTTATTCCAGAATTCCAGCATCCCAGAATCCCAGCATTAGATCTTTTTATCCCAGCCCCGCAAACAGCGCGCGGGATCTACGATATTATCTGTTATTCTTCACCCCGTCTTGTAATCGGAATTCCGATCCTGACCAGTTTTCATTTTTTTTGATAAGGTCTTTGCAAGGTTGATCAGTTTGTTTTCAACGGCATAATGCCGTGTATCAAAGTCATCAAAAACCGTCTGGCTAATTTCCTGTGACTGCAACAACGCATACATCTGAGAATAGTTCTCGCCACAAGAGCCCAAAGACACATTAACAAACTGGATATATTCTTTGATAGACCTGCGGCAATACCCTTCGGCTAAATTCGATGAAATGGAAAAAGCCGAACCCAGAACCTGATCCGATATTTTAAATGAGATTCCGGCATCCTTCATTTAAGCCAAAAAGTAGTTTACACTTTCGTGATTTCGCGTTTTCGCAGAGAAATTGGAAACTGGAAATTGGAAATTAGAAAAAAACACATTAATTCTGATGTGTTATCCAATTTC